>Ga0182030_10002270_pt1 | contig 40700 bp, 30 predicted proteins | sample 812S3MmetaG_FD_121299 | JGI IMG/M metagenome (GOLD analysis project Ga0182030, IMG submission 121299) | Permafrost microbial communities from Stordalen Mire, Sweden - 812S3M metaG (Illumina Assembly) | ecosystem: Environmental > Terrestrial > Soil > Wetlands > Permafrost | place: Sweden...
CAAGCGAGGTCAGGAGCCGATTTTGGCGGGAAATGGCGAATGCAAGCCAAAATTCCCACCAAGCCGCTGACGATCTTCAATACGCCGCCGTTCTCACACGGTCAGCAAGAATTATGCGCTTTGAGATCAAGTCTATTATATCAGCTACTTACAGTGTGCAGAAATCAGGGGCGAATATCATTTCGCTTTGCCGTGGCGAATGTCTAACCGATGCTTCTTGAAAAGCTTCAGAGTATGCGCGACATTGTTCAATTGGAACAACGCCCGCGCGAAGCCGCGACCGGCGCATTCATGGCGTCACGAGAGGCCGCCCAAAGGGCCGCCCCGTTCCCGTTCCCCTTCCGCTCACGGAATATAAACCGCCTCGATGACTTTTAGCTGCTCGCCCAAAGGGTCGGCTTCGAGCCGCACGACTTCGGCCATGAGCCTGTCGCGGAATTTATAGGCTCGCCGCCAGCCGTCCTCGTTGACGGGAGGCCAGGGCGTGAAGGTCTTCTTGTCGACCATCAGGGCTTCGCATCGCAAGCGGGGGCCCGTGATGTTGCGGGCGATGATATACATGAAGCGGCCCTCTAAACTTGTCCCGAAGCGCGTGCCAATCTCGTTCGCATGGCTAGCAGGTCCAGGTCATCCCCTTGTGACGGCTCCTTATTGCGGAACCTCTCATTCTCGCCGCGGAAAATAATCTCGCCGCTCTCCTCGCGGGGAAACAGCCCGAATCCGTTCCGCCAGCCCCAGGCCCAAGCATAAATCCGACCCATGCGACAGGTAAATGCGAATCTGCGCGTTGGAGATCCGTCGGATCCGGTTGCGGCGAACCGGTTTCCCTTTGCCGGAAAATACTCTAGATCGCGGGGAGCGAGAGCAACCCCAACGAGCGGGCAATACGGATGATCATCCCATGGCGCTTTTGATTGACGGCCCGCGCGTCCCGGCGAAATCGCGCGCGACGAAACAGCTTGTGGTCTTTCTGCACGGCTATGGCGCCGATGGAAACGATCTGATCGGGATCGCCAAGCAATGGCAGAGCCTCATGCCCGACGCGGCTTTCGTCTCGCCGCATGCGCCGGAGCCTTGCGCCCAAGCGCCGAGCGGGCGGCAGTGGTTTCCCCTGACCATGCGCGACGAGAACGAACGCTGGGTCGGGGTCAACAAAGCGGCTCCCACACTTGACGCATTCCTGGATTCCGAGCTGAATCGTCACCGTCTCGACGATTCGAAACTGGTCCTCGTCGGCTTCAGCCAGGGAACCATGCTGGCGCTCCATGCCGGGCTTCGGCGGGCGCGGGCGCCGGCGGGCATACTGGGCTATTCGGGGGTTCTGGTTGGGCCGGAGCATCTCAACCAGGCGACCGCGCGCACGCCGGCCGGCGAACCGCCGCCCATCCTGCTCGTCCATGGCTCCGAGGACGACGTGATCCCGACGGAGGCGCTGTTCCTTTCGACGGAGGCGCTGGCGAAGGCCGCGATTCCCTGCCAGTGGCATCTTTCGACCGGCATCGGGCATGGGATCGACGGCCCTGGCCTCACGCACGGCGGCCTCTTTGTCGCCAAATGCTTCAAGCTTAAGCTTGGCCAGGAGGCGAAGGTTCGGATTTAGGCGTCGCTTCCGAAAGGCGGTCGCCGCTTTATATGCTCACGGCCATAGAGGCGGGCGCTTGAGTCTCGCTTCGCTTCACGACGCGGAGCGCCGGCGCGACTCCGATGGCCTCAGGCGCGAGCTTCGGTTCAAATCCCGGCAGGGCCCGTTGCGCCGCCTTGCGCACGCCAACCGGGCGATATAGCTGCTTCGTCGCCTCGACGATGAGGACGCCTGCGCCAGGAAGGGAAAGCGAGGCGCCGACCTGCTCGAGCATGGCCGCGGAATGGATCAGCGTCCGCCTGCGAAACGGCGGCGCGTAAAGCGCCTCGTCCCAATGGGTTGGCGAAAACAAAGTTTGGCGCATGAGGTCGCGCAACTGGCCGAGCGAATAGGGCTGGCCATGTCCGAAAGGCGTTGTGTCGATGCGCGCCCAGAGCCCGCTTCGGCTCGGCGCGACGACGAGAACGCGGCCGCCGGGCGTCAAAACCCGCCAGATTTCGGCGAGCAGCTCGCGCGGATGTTCGGTGATTTCGAGCGAATGGACAAGGATCGCCCGGTCGATCGAGGCGTCTGGCAAAGGCATCATCGCCGGTTCGACGAGGGCAGACGCCGAGTGGCCTGAGGAGGGCCAGTTCACGACGCCTTGCTCGGCCGGCATGAAGGCGAGCACGCGAACGGCCTCGTCGCGGAAAATCCCGAGATAGGGAGTCGCATAGCCAAAGCCCAGGATCGAATAGCCGGTGCAATTGGAAAAGCGCTCCCGCACGATCTTTCCGATGAGACGCCGCGCGACCTCGCCGAGTGGCGAGTTGTAGAAGGAGCGAAGGTCGACGACGTCGAGCGGCATCTTGTCTTCTTGGCGTTTGTCGGGCGGTTGGCGCATGTCGCGCACGGGCAGGATGAAGGGCAAGATGTTTCACTTTCTAAGAAAAAATAAAGCGTCGCCGCGATCTTGATGCTTGCGCCGGCGCGTCGGCGCTTGTTTAAGCTGGCCCTCGGCCTGCCGTTCTGCCGGCGTAATTCCAAGCGGTCCTCGGCGGTTCGGGCGCCGCGTTTTGGCGGAGATTAGTTTCGAGCGGCGGCGGCTGCAATGCCGCGCGTCAAGGCCGCGGCGACTTCGTTCGCATCGAACCATTCTTGGTCTTGCTCCCGCTTGGCGACAACTTGACGAAGGGTATAAAGTCAATGACCGCCGTCATTCACCAGTTCCTTTGCCTTGAAGACAATTTCGGGGTTCTCGTCCACGATCCGCAGACGGGTGCGACGGCTTCTATGGATGCGCCCGAGGCCGCGCCGATCCTGGCCGCGCTGGCGGCGAGGGAGTGGCGGCTGACCGATATCCTGATCACCCATCACCATGCCGATCATGTGCAGGGAATAGGGGAACTCAAGGAGCGGTTTCCGCGCGCTCGCGTGGTCGGGTCGCTGCGGGAGGCGACCAAAATCGCCGCGGGTCTCGACGTCGCGATCGGCGAGGGCGAAAGCGTCGAGATCGGCGCGCTCGAAGCGACGGTAATGGATGTTCCGGGTCACACCTCGGGTCATGTGGCCTACTGGTTCAGGCAGGAAGACATCGCATTCACAGGCGACACTTTGTTCGCCATGGGCTGCGGCCGGGGCTTCGAGGAGCCGGCCGCGGTTTTGTTTCATTCGCTGATGAAGCTCGCGGCGCTTCCCGCCGAGACGAAAATCTATTGCGGCCATGAATATACACTGGCGAACGCCCGCTTCGCCCTGAGCGTCGATCCCGGCAATGTGAATTTGCGTCAACGCGCGCTCGACGTCGCGCGCCAGCGCGAGGCAGGCAAACTTACGCTCCCGACCACAATCGCGCTGGAGCTTGCGACCAATCCATTCCTTCGCGCCGACGAACCCGACATTCAGGTGATCTTGGGCATGCGCGGCGCCGACCCTGCCGCGGTCTTCGCCGAGCTGCGCGAACGCAAGAATCGGGCGTGAGGCCAAGCCCTATGTCTCAAAATAAAGGCGGGGAGCGCGACCATGCCGACCGATAAAGAAGGCGGCCCCAGCGCGGCCGAGATCATCCGCCTGCTGGATCTGCGGCCGCACCCCGAAGGCGGGCATTTTCGGGAAACCTTCAGAGATTCCGCGCAAGGCGCGCAGGGCCGGGCCGCCTCGACGCTCATCTATTTTCTTCTCGATGCGGGCCAGACCTCGCAATGGCACAGAGTGGACGCCGCTGAGGCCTGGCATTTTTACGCCGGCGCGCCCTTGCAGATCAGCGTCTCGCGCGATGGCGAGGCGCCGAGTGGACATCTCCTCGGCAATGATCTTTCCGCGGGCCAGCGCCCACAATTCGTCGTTCCGGCGCATTGGTGGCAGAGCGCGTGGAGCCTCGGCGCTTGGACGCTCGTTGGCTGCAGCGTCGCGCCGGGGTTCGAGTTTTCCGGTTTCGATCTCGCGCCGCCGGGCTGGCGGCCGGGCTCCGCGCCTGGATGACGATTGGCTCAAGCCGGGCCTCATAGGCGGCGCGCCGAGCGGAGCGTCACTCTTTCGACGCTATGCCCTCGATGCGCTTCTGCAGCTCCTCAAGCTGGCGTTTCATTTCCTCGATGTCTGTCTTGGCGGACGCCTCGGTCGGCTCGGCGCCCGGCTTTTCCGTCGCCGGCTGGGCCGGCGCGGCGAATGGGCTGAACAATCCGAGCGCCTGATTGAACAAGGCCATGTTCTTGCGGGTTTGCTCCTCGAGCGAAGTGAATATAGGACCAGTTAGGGGAGCGCCGAAGCCGGCGGCGACCTTGTCGCGGAACCGGCCTTGCTCGCTCGTCAGCTTGTCGATCGTGAACTCGAGATAGCTCGGCACGAGCATTTGCATGCTGTCGCCGTAAAAGCGGATGAGTTGGCGCAAGAATGTGATCGGCAGCAGGCTCTGGCCGCCTTTGCCTTCCTGTTCGAAAATAATCTGCGTCAGCACCGACCGGGTAATGTCTTCGCCGCTCTTGGCGTCGAAGACGACGAAATCATCGCCGCTCTTGACCATGATGGCGAGATCCTCAAGCGTCACATAGGCGCTTGTGCTCGTATTGTAGAGGCGGCGGTTCGCGTATTTCTTGATCGTGATTGGACGTTTGTCATTGGCCATGGTCGATTACCCGCCTTCAGGAAGTGATTTTGGACGCCAGTGGATCTCGCCGGACCGAAGGCTCGCATCTGCTCGAGGAAACTCCGGAAAAATCAAATCATTGCGCTCAAAGCCCATCTGCCTGTGTAATCCGTCTCTTGGGCCGGATTACACAGGCAGATGGGCTTTGCGTTGGCTCAAATCAAATTGAATCATGCCTAGATTAAAGAATCGATCGACTTTGCATGACATGCGGCCTCGCCGATACCAGTCTGCCGGAAAACCTTCGCCGAGTTCCTGTTTCGTCGCATTTTCCGCCGCGTCCCCAGCGCTTCCTCCCTGTGACAGGCGTTTTTCTCAGAATAAGCGCATTATCTAAATGCTAAAACCAATTTCGAGCTTTGATTCGTGCAGAACGTGATATTTGCCGCGCCAATTGGACCCGCCGTTGGGCTCGCGGGCGACGACTTTAATGTGCTACCCTAACCCATAATGCCTGTGGAAGCTCCAGCTGGGGCCGAACCCAAGGAGAAAGCCCAATGTCACGTGATATCGTAATCGTGAGCGCGGCGCGTACAGCCGTTGGATCATTCAACGGGGCCTTTGCCGCGACGCCTGCGCATGAGCTTGGGGCGGCCGCGATCAAGGCGGCGCTCGATCGCGCCAAGGTCGACGCCGCCGATGTCGATGAAGTCATCCTGGGCCAAGTCCTGACCGCTGGGCAAGGTCAGAATCCGGCGCGCCAGGCGGCGATGAAGGCGGGCGTTCCACAGGAAAAGACAGCCTGGGGCCTGAATCAGGTCTGCGGCTCGGGCCTGCGCGCCGTGGCCCTCGGGATGCAGCAGATCCTCAATGGCGACGCCAATATTATTGTAGCCGGAGGTCAAGAAAGCATGTCGCTGTCGCAGCACGGCGCTCATTTGCGCAACGGCGTCAAAATGGGCGACTTCAAACTTGTCGACACCATGCTGCGCGACGGCCTCACCGATGTCTTCGCAGGCTATCACATGGGACAGACAGCCGAAAACGTCGCGGCGAAATGGCAGCTTAGCCGCGATGAGCAGGATCGGTTCGCGCTCGCCTCGCAAAACAAGGCCGAGGCGGCGCAAAAGGAGGGAAGGTTCAAGGAAGAAATCACGCCTTTCGTAATCAGCACCAAGAAAGGCGACGTCATAGCCGAGACCGACGAATTCATCCGCATCGGCGCGACGCTTGACGGCCTCGCCAAGTTGAAGCCCGCTTTCACGAAAGATGGCACGGTCACCGCCGGCAATGCTTCGGGCATCAATGACGGCGCCGCCGCGCTTGTGCTGATGAGCGCCAAGGATGCGACCGCGCGCGGGCTCACCCCGCTTGGCCGCATAGCTTCCTGGGCGACCGCGGGAGTCGATCCGGCGATCATGGGCACGGGGCCAATCCCGGCTTCGCGCAAGGCCCTTGAAAAGGCGGGTTGGAAGGTCAAGGATCTCGATCTCGTGGAGGCGAACGAAGCTTTCGCGGCGCAGGCGCTCGCCGTCAATAAGGACATGGGATGGGATCCGGCCATTGTGAATGTCAATGGCGGGGCGATCGCGATTGGACACCCGATCGGCGCCTCGGGCGCGCGGGCTCTCACGACGCTTCTCCACGAAATGCGGCGCCGCGGCGCAAAGAAAGGTCTGGCCACCCTCTGCATTGGCGGCGGGATGGGAATAGCGCTGACCATCGAATGTTGAGTGCGGTCTTGGCCGCCATCTCGGCGCGATTGGATGCAGCGGAGCATTTTCGCGTCGCGAAGCAGAACCGCTTCGAAATGCGGACATATGTTGCGTGAAAAATTGAGCGCTCCTTCGCATCATGAAGGAGCTTTGGAAATGTCCCGAAATCGGAAATCGGCTTTTTCTTCGGGACATTCTCCGGCTTGTTGATCTGGCGCAGTTTCGTAATCGATCGGATGATTCAATCTGGCAAAAATATGCGCAACGCTGGCATGGAGTTGCGTAGGTTTGCTGCTCGCCGGGCGTAGGACTCGGAGCGGCTTTGAGGGGGCGACGCAGGATGGCTCGGGTAGCGGTAGTGAGCGGCGGCACGCGCGGAATCGGCGCCGCCATCAGCAAGGGAATGCAGGCGGCCGGCTATCAAGTCGCTGCAAATTATGCGGGCAATGACGAGGCCGCAGCAAAATTCAAGGCAGAAACGGGCATTCCCGTCTACAAATGGGACGTTTCGAATTATGCGCAATGCGCGGAAGGTCTCAAGAAGATTGGCGAAGACCTTGGACCTGTCGACATCCTCATCAATAACGCCGGCATCACCCGAGACGTCATGTTCCACAAGATGACGCCGGAGCAGTGGTACGAGGTGATCAACACAAATTTGAATTCGCTTTACAACATGACGCGTCCCGTGATCGAGGGCATGCGGGCGCGCGGCTTCGGCCGAATCGTCAATATTTCGTCCATCAATGGCCAGAAGGGCCAAATGGGGCAGGCGAATTATACCGCGTCCAAGGCAGGCGACATCGGCTTCACCAAGTCGCTCGCGCAGGAAAACGCAGGCAAAGGAATTACCGTCAACGCCGTCTGCCCCGGCTATATCGCGACCGATATGGTCAAGGCGGTTCCGACGGAGGTCTTGGAAAAATCTGTCCTGCCGCTCATCCCGGTGCGGCGTCTCGGAGAGCCGGAAGAAATCGCGCGCTGCGTCGTTTTTCTGGTCGCCGAGGAGTCCGGGTTTATCACGGGCTCAACGCTAACCGCGAATGGCGGACAATATATGGTTTGATTGGCGCGGAGGATTTGCGAAACCTACGCGCTAGCAGGCTCCCGCACGACGTTTGAAAGCAGGAAATATTCTCGACTCAAATGTTCGAGCGCGTTGCTGAGATCCCGATCATTGAATTAGCGCTACAGGCGCCGCGCAATAGACTGTTGCGGCTCCTGCTTAGCCGCAGGGTTCATTTCATGCCTGGCGCCGAGGTGGTCTTTTCGAGGCGCTCAATCTCTTCAGTGAAGTGTTTTTTCTGTTCATCGCTAAGAGTCGAATAGAGCGGTTGGGCGGCGTCCGCCAAGGTCTTCAAGTCGATGGAGCGCTCGTTCAAGACATCCGCGATGCCGCGCCATTGCTCGATCAGGTCGACAGGGCCCTTCTGTTGCGCCATCTCCGCTCTCATAACAACCATTTGGTCGGCGCGCTTCTTTGCGATGTCGTGCAAGGCGGTCTCGAGATCGGACCAGTTTTTTTCCTGCTCCGGTGCGAGGCGAAGCTTGGCCCTGATTTGCGCGATCTGCGCCTCTTCCGCGTCGAGGATCTGGTTCGCCGTCGGCGCCGCGCGGTCCTGGCGGTCGGCTCGGGGCCGGGCGAGCGCGGGCGCGGATCCGAGGACGAGAGCGCCGCCTATTACAAGAATTATGGCGTTTCTCATTGGACTCCTCCTTCGGACCTTTTGCTTCGCGGCAAGCGACGGCGAGGCCGTGAAAAACGCAATTACAGATACCAGACGCTAATTAAGGGCGCTTTGACGCGCGTCAAGTTCCTGATCATGAAATGTTTGGAAACGCGGTGCGTCAGCGCAATAGCCGCGGATCAAGCGCTGGCGCGCCGGTTCTCCGCAAGAGATGGGGCGACGAAAGTCTCGCAGCTTGAGCGAGGCGCGGCGGCGTAGGGCAAAACTTCGGCCGCCTGCCGCCAAGCCGCGATGTCGCTCAGCCGGCGTTCTTGCGCTTCAAACCTTCCTCGAAGGAGATTTCCTCGTAGTCCGAAACCGAGGCATATTTCAATCCGACGTCGGCGAGGGCGTCGAGCTTGGCCGAGGTGTCAAATTTCTTGAGCTTCACCTTGTCCACATAAAATATGTCAATCAGCTCATTGTAGACGGAGGTGTCGTCGATGAAGACGATGAAGATTTTCGCCGAGCCGAGCGGCACATACCAGCGGCTGCCGCGCGGAATGTCTGCGACATAGACGAAATATTTGCCCTCGCCATCGAGAGCGGCGCCGAACGATTCGACGAGCTTGGGCAGAGTCTCATATTCCTTGATGGACCCGGCCATGAAGCCGATCGCCGGCTTGCCGCTTTCGGAAACGGTGAAAACCTCTTTGAGGATTGTTTCCGGGCCATCGTATGAGATGTCGCCGCGAAAGCCGAAGCGGCCTTCGACATGCGTGTCGGCTTTCAAAGTCGGCTTCAGGAGCCGGCCTTCGGCTTCCAATTTTGCGAAAGGCGTGTCGGTAATAGCAGTCATATGTGATCCTCGATCTGGTGAAGTCGTCGTCTTACCGGGTCGCGCCGCGCGCCTTCCTTCGTATCGAGCGCGCGGTCCGGCGAGATCGAGGGGAAGATCGGGGGCCACCCAGCCGTTAATTGGACCTTGGTAGAAACGTCGGCTTCTCGGCCCACGTCATTCGTGTTTGACGCCGTTCAAATCGAGGCCCTGTCGACCAGCCCCGGCCTAAAAACGCCTATTGTTTAGGCAAGCAAAAATTGCGCCGCACCCTAGTGTCGGGCGCCGCCTCCGGTCGCGACGGCCCTCAATCCGGCATCCCAACATGGAGCGATTTGTTTCTTTCCATGATCTCGTTGCGCATTTCCTTGCGCATCTTGCCAGCTTCGAATAGCCGACGTTCGATCTCTGTCTCGATCTCGAGAGGCGGCACGACGCTAGGGCTGCCGTCCTCCTTCCGGGCGACCATCGTGAAATAGCATGAATTTGTATGACGTGCTTCTTGGGTGGTCAAGTTTTCGGAGATGACCTTGATGCCGATCTCCATCGAGGTCCGGCCGACGTAATTCACATTGGCCTTGAAGGTCACCAATTCGCCGACCCTAATTGGCTCCTTGAAGATCACCTGGTCGAGAGAGGCCGTCACCACATAGGTCTTGCAATATCGCGCGGCGCAGGCATAGGCGACCTGGTCGAGCAGCTTCAATATGGCGCCGCCATGGACATGGCCGGAGAAATTGGCCATTTCGGGCGTCATGAGAAAGGTCATGAACAGCGATTTTTCTTGTTTGCTCATGAGAGTTCGCTAAGAGCTCGCGGCCGGGGCCAAAGGATTATTCGACTGACGGCGATATCAGTAGTTTTGTCAATGGTCCAGCCGAGGGCAGCTCCGCACGAGCCTTCGCCTCACACATAAAGCTTGCCGCCTTTCTCCAAAAACTCCGCGCTCTTCTCGGCCATGCCTTTTTCGCGTTCAGCGATCGCCAAAACTTCTTCGCGCAGATCCTGGGTGATTTTCATCGAGCAGAATTGCGGCCCGCACATCGAGCAGAAATGCGCGGTCTTATGCGCCTCCTTCGGCAGGGTCTCGTCGTGGAAAAGCCGCGCCGTGTCTGGGTCGAGCCCGAGGTTGAACTGATCCTGCCAGCGGAAATCAAATCGCGCGCGCGACACGGCGTCGTCCCTGATCTGCGCCGCCGGATGGCCCTTGGCGAGATCGCCGGCATGCGCCGCGATGCGATAGGTGATGACGCCCGTCTTGACGTCGTCGCGGTCGGGCAGGCCGAGATGCTCCTTCGGCGTCACATAGCAGAGCATGGCGCAGCCAAACCAGCCGATCATCGCCGCGCCTATGCCCGACGTGATGTGGTCATAGCCGGGCGCGATATCGGTGGTCAGCGGCCCGAGCGTGTAGAAAGGCGCCTCGTCGCATTCCTTCAGCTGCTTCTCCATGTTGATCTTGATCTTGTGCATCGGCACATGGCCGGGGCCTTCGATCATGACCTGGCAACCTTTCGCCCAGGCGATCTTCGTTAACTCCCCAAGCGTCTCGAGCTCGGCGAATTGGGCGCGATCATTGGCGTCGGCGATGGAGCCGGGGCGCAGGCCATCGCCGAGCGAGAAGGAGACGTCATAGGCGCGCATAATGTCGCAAATCTCGTCGAAGCGCTCGTAGAGAAAGCTTTCCTTATGATGCGCGAGGCACCAGCGCGCCATGATCGAGCCGCCGCGCGAGACGATGCCCGTCGTGCGCTTGGCGGTGAGCGGCACATGGGCGAGGCGGACCCCGGCGTGGATCGTGAAATAATCGACGCCTTGCTCGGCCTGCTCGATCAAAGTGTCGCGGAAAATCTCGAAAGTGAGCTTGATCGGATCGCCATCGACCTTTTCGAGCGCTTGATAGATCGGCACGGTGCCGATCGGCGCCGGCGAATTGCGGATGATCCAGTCGCGGATATTGTGGATATTGCGCCCGGTCGAAAGGTCCATGACGGTGTCGGCGCCCCAGCGCAGCGCCCAGACCATTTTCTCGACCTCTTCGGCGACAGATGAGGTCACCGCCGAATTGCCGATATTGGCGTTGACCTTCACCAGGAAATTGCGGCCGATGATCATCGGCTCGAGTTCCGGATGGTTGATATTGGCCGGGATGATCGCGCGGCCTCTGGCGATCTCGTCGCGCACGAATTCGGGCGTGACGAAAGCCGGAATGGAGGCGCCGAAGCTTTCGCCGTCGGCGAGCCGCGCCTCGGCCTCTTCGAGCATTGTCTCGCGGCCGAGGTTTTCCCGCGCGGCGACGAAAATCATCTCCTCGGTGATGATTCCGGCGCGGGCGAATTCATATTGGGTGACGCGCGCCCCGTCGCTGCCTTTGCGCGGCGATCTATTGGCGGGGCAGGGCGGCACAAGGCGATCAGGCCCGACAAAGCCATTATCCTCCGGCCGCACCATCCGCCCGGCATAGGTTTCGAGCCCTTGCCGGCGGCTGAGCCAAGGCTCGCGGATCCGGGCGAGCCCTTGCGTTAGATCGATCCGGGCCTCTAGATCCGTGTAAGGCCCGGAGGCGTCATAGACCCGGACCGGCGGCTCATTGGCGGAAGGGTCGAGCGCGATTTCGCGGAGCGGAACGACGATGTCGGGCTGGCCTTGTGGACGATGATAGATCTTTTTCGAGCCGGGAAGCGGCCCGCATGTCACGCTTTGCGGGACGAGGGCGTTGGGCTTGTCTTGAACGTTCATCGCATGATCCTCCGCTCGAGCCGGCTCGGATTCTTCTTGCAGGAGGCAGGAGGCGGGTTTTGCGAAAAAGGCGGAATCTGCGGCCTGGTCTTCGCTGTGCCGGTCCCTGCGCTGGCATTATCCAGATTCAGGTTCAATGGGTATGATCTCAGCCGCCGTCGCCGGCAGCACCCCAAGGCGAACGGCTAACATAGGGCGCGGCGGCGGATTGGGCAAGCGGGGGGAGGGGGGCTGAATCTTAGTGGCGCTGCGCCAAGCCAATTAATACTCTGCGGGTCGTGGCTTCGGTAGGCTGAAGGAAATCATGAGCGGCGACCTAGCTTCCTAAAGCAGTCCAATGTCCACCGCCATCAGCTTGAGGGCTTTCGTGGATTTCTCTGTAAACTCAGTATTCGGGATGTAATTTAAACCTACCATCGCGTCCAGTGCTTCTCGAAATGCCTCGAATGTTGCCTCAGGAAAGAAAGCCTGTACCTGCGAACGTGCGCGCTGCATCTGCACTTTTGTCTCCAACCGAAGCTCAACGTGGAGGCGCATGCCGTTAGCAGCTGCCGATTTTGCCTGCAGCGCAGGATCAAGCGCATCAACCTCATACATGGCCAGCGCGTTGAGTGCTTCATCGAAGACAGCACGACGCAACTCAATCCGCTTTTGAGGCCGCCACGCAATGTACTGCTGTGCCCAGACGGCACCTATGCCACCGACGAAACCGACGAACCCACCAAGTATGACCTGAACGGCTGCCTGCACCATGTCTTGCCTCATAAGACTTGATTTACGGATGCGCGTTTGGGCCTGAGCTAAAAGACGCTATTCCTAGTCCAATCGCGTAAGACCACATAAGCCAATATGCAACGGTGTAGGGTGGCGGCGTGTCCTACGCCCCGCCTATTCCGCAGCCTGCTTCCCCTTCGCCGCCGGCCGGCGCTCCAACAGCTCGCGCAGATACTGGCCGGTGTAACTTTTCTTCTCTTTCACGATCGCTTCGGGCGGCCCCTGCGCGACGATCTCGCCGCCGGCGTCGCCGCCTTCGGGGCCGAGGTCGATGATCCAATCGGCGGTCTTCACGACCTCTAAATTATGCTCGATCACGATGACCGTGTTGCCCTGGTCCACAAGCTCATGCAGCACTTCGAGCAGCTTGGCCACATCGTGAAAATGCAGGCCCGTTGTCGGCTCGTCGAGAATGTAGAGCGTGCGTCCGGTCGAGCGCCGCGACAGTTCCTTGGCGAGCTTCACGCGCTGCGCTTCGCCGCCTGACAAAGTGTTTGCCTGCTGGCCGACCTTGACGTAATTCAGGCCGACGCGCGCGAGCGTCTCCATCTTGTCGCGGATCGAAGGCACCGCCTTGAACAGGACCGCCGCTTCCTCGACCGTCATGTCGAGCACGTCGGCGATCGACTTGTCGCGATATTTCACCTCCAGCGTCTCGCGATCGTAGCGCTTGCCCTTGCAGACGTCGCAAGTGACATAAACGTCGGGCAGAAAATGCATCTCGATCTTGATCACGCCATCGCCCTGGCAGGCTTCGCAGCGCCCGCCCTTGACGTTGAACGAGAAGCGCCCCGGCTGATAGCCGCGCGCCTTGGCCTCGGGAAGGCCCGCGAACCATTCGCGGATCGGCGTGAAGGCGCCCGTGTAGGTGGCGGGATTTGAGCGCGGCGTGCGCCCGATCGGCGATTGATCGATGTCAATCACCTTGTCGAGCTGTTCGAGCCCATCGATGCGTTCATGCGGCGCCGGATGTTCAACCGCGCCATTGAGCCGCCGCGCCGCCGCCTTGTAGAGCGTATCGATGATGAGAGTCGATTTGCCGCCGCCGGAGACGCCGGTGATCCCGGTAAAAAGCCCGAGCGGAATCGAGACAGAAACATTTTTTAGATTGTTGGCATGCGCTCCGACGATCTGGAGCTTGCGCGCGGGCTCCGGCTTGCGGCGCGGGCGCAGCGCGGCGACCTCGCGCGCGCCTGTCAGATATTGACCGGTCAGCGAATTCTTGTCCGCCATGATCTCGGCGGCGGTGCCTTGCGACACGATCTCGCCGCCATGGATGCCGGCGCCCGGCCCGACATCCACAACATGATCCGCGGCGAGGATCGCATCCTCGTCATGCTCCACGACGATCACCGTGTTGCCGAGATCGCGCAGCCGCCGCAATGTGTCGAGCAGTCTTGCATTATCGCGTTGATGCAGGCCGATCGACGGTTCGTCCAACACATAAAGCACGCCGGTGAGGCCGGACCCGATCTGCGAGGCGAGCCTGATGCGCTGGCTCTCGCCGCCCGACAATGTGCCCGCCGCGCGGCCAAGGGTCAGATAATCCAGGCCGACGTCGATGAGAAAAGAGAGCCTTTCGCGGATCTCCTTCAGGATGCGGCTGGCGATCTCGCGCCGCTTCGGATCGAGCTTTTCGTCGAGCGCTTCGAACCAGCCATGCGCGGCGCGCACGGAGAGCGCCGTCACCTCGCCGATATGGCGGCCGTCGATCTTGACCGCCAAGGCCTCCGGCCGCAGACGATCGCCATGGCAGACGCCGCAGGGCGCCGCGGTCATATAGCGGGTGATCTCTTCGCGCGCCCATTCGCTCTCGGTCTCGCGATAGCGGCGCTCGAGATTGCGGATGACGCCTTCAAAAGGCTTGTTCACCTCATAGGCGCGCATGCCGTCCTCATAGGCGAAGCGCACCGACTCCTCGCCGGAGCCATAGAGGACCACGTCTTGCGCCTGTTTCGGCAGCTTCTCAAAAGGGACATCGAGGCGGAACTTGAAATGTTTGCCCAAGGCTTCGAGAGTCTGCAGATAATAGGGCGAGGTCGAGCGCGCCCATGGCGCGATGGCGCCTTTGCGCAAAGTCAGCTTAGGGTCCGGCACAATCAGATCGGCGTCGACGGTTTGCTCGACTCCGAGACCGCCGCAATGAGGGCAGGCGCCAAAAGGGTTGTTGAAGGAAAAAAGCCTTGGCTCGATTTCGGGGATCGTGAAGCCGGAGACCGGGCAAGCGAACTTCGCCGAGAAGACGATGCGTTTTGGCTGACCTTTCTCGTCGGTCTCATCGGCATATTCGGCGATCGCAATGCCGTCGGCGAGTTCGAGCGCCGTCTCGAAGCTCTCCGACAGCCGCGATTTTATGTCCGGCCGCACCATGATCCGATCGACGACGACGTCGATGTCATGTTTCAGCTTCTTGTCGAGCGCGGGCGCGTCGGCGATTTCATAAAACTGGCCGTCGATCTTCACGCGCTGAAATCCGCGCTTCATGAAATCGGCGATCTCCTTGCGATATTCGCCCTTGCGGCCGCGGATCACCGGCGCGATCAGATAGAGCCGTGTGCGTTCGGGCAAGGCGGTCACGCGATCGACCATCTGGCTCACCGTCTGGCTTTCGATGGGAAGGCCCGTCGCCGGCGAGTAGGGAACGCCGATGCGCGCAAAGAGCAGCCGCATGTAATCATAGATCTCGGTGACGGTGCCGACGGTGGAGCGCGGATTTTTCGACGTCGTCTTCTGCTCGATCGAGATCGCCGGCGATAGCCCGTCGATTTGGTCGACGTCGGGCTTTTGCATCATCTCCAGAAATTGCCGCGCATAGGCCGAGAGCGACTCCACGTAGCGGCGCTGGCCTTCGGCATAGATCGTGTCGAAGGCGAGGGAGGATTTTCCCGAGCCTGAGAGCCCGGTGAAGACGATGAGTCTGTCGCGCGGCAGAGTGAGATCGACGTTCTTGAGGTTATGCTCGCGCGCGCCGCGGATCACGATCGCGCGGCCTGCGGCCTGCGGCTGAAGCGCCACGCGAGGCGCTTCAGCCGCTTTTGTCGCGCTTTTTGCGCCGCGCGGCGACGGCGCCCTGCCGGCTTCGGCTTTGGGTTTCGATGCTTTCATGATCCAGACCGAGGAAATCCGCCTTTTGAGGGCGGCGCAACATTTCCGTTAACTTAAGCGCGTCGCCGCACTTTGCCATGCAATTCTTGCCTTGCGCCCGATTTTCAAAGGGCGGATTTCTCCCCGAGCGCGGCCCGAGGCGGATTCCTATTGGTCTTACCGCCCCCGCACCATGTGGCGGACATCCCGCCTGGAAGCGCCATTGCTACGTTCGAGAATGCGCTATGGCAACGCTGGAAGCTGGCGCTACGCGAACCGGGAGGGGGCCTTGCCATCCTTTGTCGAGCCGCGCGATGATCGCGGCTTCTATATGACGCGTCCGGCCGGATGAGTTCAATGGCGAGGATATGTCCATGGTTGCGATCTCGTCCGCCGCTCGCATGAGGCGGTCCGCAAAGCCTTTCTACAAAATTCTCTACGTCCAGGTTCTGGTCGCGATCGTTTTCGGCGCTTTGTTCGGCTGGCTTGCGCCGCAATGGGCGACGAATGAATGGGTGAAGGCGCTTGGCGACGGCTTCGTCAAGCTCATCAAGATGGTGATCGCGCCTATCATCTTTTGCACGGTCGTCTCTGGCATCGCCCATATCTCGGACGCCCGGAAGGTGGGGCGCGTCGCGGTCAAGGCGCTCGTCTATTTCGAGATCGTCTCGACTTTCGCCCTGGCGATCGGACTCGTCGTCGGCGGGCTGCTGCGTCCGGGCGCGGGCTTCTCGGGCAAGCCGGACCCGGCTTTGGTCGAGGCCTTCGCCCAGCAGGCCGCGGCCAGGCATTCGGTCGATTTCGTGCTCGACATTATTCCTGACAGCGTCGTCGGCGCCTTCGCGAAAGGCGACGTTCTGCAGGTCCTGTTGTTTTCGATCCTGTTCGGCTTCGCGTTGATGGCGCTGGGCGAACGCGGCAAGACCCTGGTCGGTTTGATCGACGATATGGCGCATGGCGTTTTCGGCGTGATCAATCTCGTGATGAAGGCGGCGCCGGTCGGCGCCTTTGGCGCAATGGCCTTCACGGTCGGCACATACGGTCCCGCGGCGCTGGGCAATCTCATCGGCCTTGTCGCCACTTTCTATCTGACTTCGGCTATTTTCATTGTCGTCATCCTCGGCGCGGTCGCCCGCATCGCCGGCTTCAATATTTTCCGGTTCCTCAACTATATTAAGGCCGAGCTCCTTATCGTGCTCGGCACGAGCTCGTCGGAAACCGCGCTGCCGGCGCTCATGGAAAAGCTGGAGCGGCTCGGCTGTTCCAAGCCGGTCGTCGGGCTTGTTGTGCCGACCGGCTATTCGTTTAACCTCGACGGCACCAATATCTATATGACCTTGGCGACCTTGTTCGTCGCGCAGGCCATGGGCGTCGACCTGTCGGTCAGTCAACAGGCCACTATACTCGCCGTCGCGATGCTGACATCCAAGGGCGCGAGCGGCGTCACTGGCGCAGGCTTCATAACGCTCGCGGCGACGCTGGGCGCGGTCAGCCCGGCTCTTGTTCCGGGCATGGCGATCTTGCTTGGCGTCGATAAGTTCATGAGTGAATGCCGGGCCTTGACGAATATTATCGGCAATGGCGTCGCAACCATCGTGGTGTCCTGGTGGGAAAACGAGCTCGATCGCGACGGGCTTGCCGCCGCGCTCGGTGAAGCCGTTGATACGTCCGATGTCGATACCGGCGTCGCGACGGGTTGAGACGGCCTGCCGCCGGCCGCATCAAGTGACGACGCCTGTGGCGCAGCTGCCACACAGGTGAGGATTTCATTCAGATTTCAGGCTCGGGGCTGGCTCTCCCGCATCGCCGCGATCTAAATGCGTCATATCGCCAAAACGAGATCGAAGAGGGAGGGCGCGATGTCGTCGCCGATTCCGCCGCCGCCGCCTCATGGCCCGGACCGCCGCTCCGCCGATCTTAACCAGACTGTTTTCCCGGGACCAGCCGGCGCGGCGGGCCCGGTATGAGCGTGACGCCGCGACCATGGATTCGACATGGATTCGCCGCCGCCCTTTGCGCCCTGGCCGCGCGTTCGCGTTGGGTCATCTTCACAGCTTTGGCGCTTCCCTTAGTGGGTTGCGCCGTGGGGCCCGATTTCGCGACGCCCGCCGCTCCGACCGCTGAAGCCTGGCTCGAATGGCGCAATAAGTCCATCCAGTCGGACCATCAAGACTATATGGATTGGTGGAAGGCGTTCCACGATCCTATTCTCGATCGGCTCGTCGAGATCGCCTACGCGCAAAATCTTACTTTGCTGAGCGCGGGAACGCGCGTGCTGCAAGCGCGCGCGGAGCTCGGAATAGCAATAGGCGAATTCTATCCGCAACAACAGCGGGCGCTCGGCGCCTTGAGCTATAATCTCCAGAGCCAGGCCGATCCCGCGGCCAATCCGCAAAATCCGCTCATCAATTATTGGCGTGATGGGCTCGGCGCCCAAGCCGCATGGGAATTGGATTTCTGGGGCAAGTTTCGCCGCGGAGTCGAATCCTCGGACGCCTCCTATCTCGCGACGATTGCGACCTATGACGACGTCCTGGTCGGGCTTCTAGGCGATGTCGCGAAAACCTACATCGGCATCCGCACGATCGAAAAGGAGATCGCGATCGCTCGCGCCAATGTCCAAAGGCAACGCAAGGCGCTCGCCATCGCAAACGACAAGTTCCATGGCGGCACCGCGACCAAGCTTGATGTCTATCAGGCGGAGAACGTCCTCGGCGCTACGGAGGCGACGGTCCCGCAGCTGACCATCCAATTGCAGCAAGGATTGAACGCCCTTCGCGTCCTGCTCGGCATGGCACCGGAGCCCTTGGGCTTTCTGCTCGCCCGTTCGACCGCCAAAATACCTGTTGCGCCAAACAGGGTCGGTGTTGGCATTCCGGGCGATTTGTTGCGTCGCAGGCCCGACGTCCGCGCCGCGGAATTACGGGCCGCGGCGCAAAGCGCCCAGGTCGGCGTCGCGGTTGCGGACCTCTATCCGGCAATCAGCCTGACCGGAAGCTTCGGCGGCTTGGCGAGCAACGCCTTTGGCCACAATCTCGGTCAGATGCTGCATCCAATAGGCCGCGCCTTCTCGGTGGGGCCCTCGTTCCAATGGAATCTTCTCAACTACGGGCAGATCACCAACAATGTGCGGTTGCAGGACGCAACGCTGCAGCAATATCTGGTCGATTATCAAAACAGCGTGCTGAAGGCGCAGCAGGAGGTGGAGAACGGCATTTCCACCTATCTCCAGTCCCGCATCCAGGCCGAATATTTGCGCCGGAGCGTTGTAGCCGCCACCGGCGCTCTCAGCATAGCGCTGATTGAATACAATCTCGGGACCAGGGATTTCACGACCGTGCTGACGGCCGAGCAGAATCTCTTCACGGCGGAGACGAATCTCGCCGTCGCCCAAGGCAATGTGCCGCTTGGCCTGACCATGATCTATCGGGCTATCGGCGGCGGCTGGCAGATCCGCGAGAACAATGATTTCGTGCCGCCGGCGACGAACGCCGAGATGCGCTCGCGAACGGATTGGGGCCAAGTGTTGCCGCCGGCCGGCGCGCCGCAGCCGCCGGCTCCGGGGCTGCCCGGGCCCGAGGACCGCGGGCCGACGGTCCGCGCGCCCGAATGGTGAGGTTTCCGCAAATGGGGCGTTCCGCAATGGGGTCGAAGTCTGCAGGAAGCGCGCGCGGCGCGTCGTCGGCGAGGAAAGCCTCCGCTTTGGCGCTCTCGCTTGCCGCCTTCGTCTTAGGCGCTGTCGGCGAGAGCCGCGCCGAGTCATGGTGGGATAAGTTGTTCGACCGGCGCGCCCCTGCGGAATCGCCGCGCGCCCCCGACTCGCCGCCTGCAACCGCCGCGCCGTCCCTTCCCGTGGTTCCCGTGGTGAAACCGAAGTTTCAAGCCGTCACCGACTACGTCGAGGTCACGGGCAATGCGGCCTCCGTGAACACAGTCAAGCTCATCGCACGCGTGGAAGGCTATCTGGACCAACTGCATTTCGCCGACGGCGCCGTCGTCAAGAAGGGCGATCTTCTCTTCACGGTGCAGCAAGAGCAGTACAAGGCGCAGCTGCAACAGGCGCAGGCACAGGTTTTCGTTCAGCAGGCCGCGCTCGCCTACGCCAAGACCGAGGTGGTCCGCTACTCGGCTCTCGTCAAGAAGGACGCCGCGACGCAGATCGAGCTCGACCATTGGCATTTCGAACAGGCGAAGGCGGAGGGAGAGTTGCGCTCGGCGCAGGCGCAAGTCGTGATCGCGCAGTTGAATATGGACTATACCGAGGTGAGGGCGCCGTTCGACGGCTTGATGGGCAAGCATCTGATCGATCCGGGCAATGTCATTGGCGCGATTGGCCAACAGGCGGCTGTCGCCGAGATCCTTCAGCTCGATCCAATCTATGTGGTCGCCAATTTGAGCGAGCAGGACGTGCTCCAGATCCGGGCCAATCTCGATCAACGTCGGCTGAACCTCGCGGAGCTCACCAAGATCCCGGTCGACGTCGGCTTGGATTCAGGCGGGGGCTTTCCCTATCACGGCACGATTGAATATGTGGCGCCTGGGATCGATCCATCGACGGGCACCCTGCTTGTCCGCGGCATTCTGCCGAACCCGAACCGGAGCCTGCTCCCTGGTTTCTTCGTTCGCATTCGGCTGCCGAGACGGCTTACGGCGCAGCAGGCGTTGCTGGTCCCCAATCGCGCCTTGGGCGAAGATCAGGGCGGCCGCTATCTGCTGGTCTTGAACAAGGACGATGTCGTGGAGCAGCGCTATGTCCAGCTCGGCGAATTGTTTGGAACGCTGCGAGTCATCACGTCGGGCATAAGCGCCAACGACCGCGTCGTCACCGGCGAGCTGTGGCGCGCTGCCCCAGGGACCAAGGTGGCGCCGCGGTTGGCGGGGACCGAGGCGCCGCCTCCAGGCGAGACCGGCGGCGATGACCGGAGCGGTCGCCAATGATGTCGAAATTCTTCATCGAGCGCCCGGTCCTCGCGAATGTGCTGGCGATTGTTCTGGTGCTGCTCGGCGGCGTCGCCTTGTTCCGGCTTCCGGTTTCGCAATATCCAAACGTCGTGCCGCCGACCGTGCAGGTGACGACCAGATATCCGGGAGCAAGCCCGCAGACCGTGATCGATACGGTCGCCATCCCGATCGAGCTGCAGGTCAATGGCGTCGACCGCATGCTCTACATGGAATCGACCAGCGCGGCTGACGGCACCTACACGCTGACGGTGACCTTCGAAATCGGGACCGACCCGGACACAGCCCAGGTCCTGGTGCAGAATCGCGTCGCCGTCGCGCTCGCTTCTTTGCCTTTGCCGGTGCAGTCGCAGGGCGTCACCATCCAAAAGAAAAACACGGCGATCCTTCAGATCGTCACGCTGAATTCGCCGGACGGGCGCTACGACGGCCTGTTCATGAGCAATTACGCGACCATCAATCTCGTCAATGAACTCGCCCGTCTGCCCGGGGTCGGAAGCGTCAATGTCGTCGGCGCCGGCAATTACGCCATGCGGATCTGGATGGATCCGGAAAAGCTCTATTCCTTCGGGCTTCAGCCAAGGGATGTGATCGACGTCGTAAAGCAGCAGAGCCAGGAGGTCGCGGCTGGCCAGATCGGCATGCCGCCAGCGCCGAAGGACCAGGATTTCCAGTACACCGTGGACATACAGTCGCGCATGACCGACCCGGCGGGATTCGCCGACATCATCGTTAAGGACCAGACCGCGCAAGGCGGCCGTCTCGTCATGCTGAAGGATGTAGCGCGCGTCGAGCTCGGCGCGCAGACCTATTCTCAGGACTTCAAGCTCAACGGCCGGCCAGGCGCCGGCGTCGCCATCTATCAGACGCCGGAAGCCAATTCGCTGACTGTGGCGAAAGAGGTCAAGGCGAAGATGGAGCGGCTTGCTGCGCATTTTCCGCAAGGGCTGGCCTATTCCGTTCCTTTCGATACGACCGTCTTCGTCCAGGCCTCGATCGACGAGGTTTACACGACCCTTTATGAGGCGGGCGTTCTGGTTCTGATCGTGATCCTGGTCTTCCTGCAGAATTTCCGCGCCACCTTGGTGCCTGCGACGACGGTTCCGGTGACCATTATCGGGGCCTTCGCGGCAATGGCGTCGCTGGGGTTCACCATCAACCTCTCCACGCTGTTTGGCATCGTTCTCGCCATCGGCATCGTCGTCGACGACGCCATCGTGATCGTCGAAGGCGTGTCGAAATATATCGAGCGCGGCATGTCGGGACATGATTCCGCGATCAGGGCGATGAACGAATTGTTCGGGCCGATCATAGGCATCACTCTTGTGCTCATGTCGGTGTTTCTGCCGGCGGCCTTCATGCCGGGGCTGACCGGCCGCATGTTTGCGCAATTCGCCCTGGTGATCGCGGCGACCGCTCTGATCAGCGCCATCAACGCCGCGACCTTGAAGCCGACGCAATGCGCGCTGTGGCTGCGCGAGCCTGCGCCGCCCGATCAGCGCAACTGGTTCTACCGCGGCTTCAACGCGGTCTATCAGCGCATGGAGGACGTCTATGCGGCTTTGATCGGCCGCATGGTGCGGCGAAGCGGATGGATGGTCCTGATCGCGCTCGGGCTTGCGGCGCTTGGCTTCTGGGGCATCGCCCGCTTGCCGACAGCTTTCATCCCCAACGAGGATCAGGGTTATGCGATGATCGCCGTGCAACTCCCGGACGGCGCTTCGCTGGAGCGAACCAAGGCCTCGCTCGCCCAAGCCAGCAAGATCGCCGGCGCGACGCCGGGAATCGAGAATGTGATCGCGATCGCCGGAGAGTCCGTGCTCGACAATAGCGCTACCTTGGCCAACGCCGGGGTCGCCTATGTGATTTTCAAGGATTGGAGCCTGCGCGAGAAGGCCAAGGATCAGGACCTTCTCTCTATCTACAAGCGCCTCCAGGGCGAGCTTGCGGCGGTCACGGACGGCAAGGCGTTTGTGCTGGTTCCGCCGCCGATTCAGGGGATCGGCAACGCCGGCGGCTTTCAGATGCAGGTCGAATTGCTGGGCGGCAGCTTCGACTATCGAAAGCTCTACGAACTCACGCAGAATATCGTCGGCTCCGCCACGGAGAATCCCCAACTGCAGCATGTCGTCACGACATTCCGTTCGGCCGCGCCCCATGTCGGCGTGGATGTGGATCGCGCGCGGGCGGAGACGATGAAAGTCTCGGTTGGCGACGTCTTCTCGACGTTGACCGCCTATCTCGGATCGACCTACGTCAATCAGTTCAACAAATTCGGCCAATCCTACCAGGTCTATGTGCAGGCGGACGCGAGATACCGTCTGCATCCGGAGGATCTTCTTGATCTCTATGTACGCAACAAGGATCAGCAAATGATCCCAATAGGATCGATCGCGCAGATCGGCCCGCTGGTGGCGCCTCCGCTGATCACGCTCTACAATCTCTATCCATCCGCAACAATCGTCGGCGACGCGGCGAGCGGCTTCAGTTCGGGCCAAGCGATGACGACGATGGAGTCGATCGCCAAGAAGGCGCTGCCGGACGACGTTTCCTACGAGTGGAGCGCGATGTCCTATCAGCAAAAAATTCTCGGCAACCAGCTCTACTTCGTCTTCGCCATCTCCATCATGCTTGTCTACCTATGTCTCGCCGGACAATATGAAAGCTGGATCCTGCCGCTTGCGGTGCTCTCAGCGGTGCCGCTGGCGTTGCTCGGACCTGTCATCGCCTTGACCAGCCTCGGGGTCGCCAACAATCTCTACACTCAGATCGGCCTCATGCTGCTCATCGCTCTATCTGCGAAGAACGGCATTCTGATCGTCGAAGTTGCGCGCGAGCGCCGGCTTATTGACGGCAAGCCGATCCTCGAGGCGGCGGTCGAGGCGGCGCGCATGCGGTTCCGCCCCATTTTGATGACGTCATTCGCCTTCATCCTCGGCGTCGTGCCGCTGGTCATTGCGACGGGAGCCGGCGCCAATGCGCGCCGCTCGCTCGGGATCAGCGTGTTCAGCGGAATGCTTGCCTCGACCTGTCTTGCAGTGCTTTTCGTGCCGTCCTTTTTCGTGGTGCTGCAGCGATGGCAGGAGCGCGGAAAGCGGAAAGAGGCGTCAGCCGCCGCAACCGATGCAACCGCGCCGTGAACGCGGCCGCCACAACCATGTTCGCCGTGGGGGGAGAGAATATTTGGCTCCAAGACAAGCCATTTTCGCATTTGATTTCTTACCTTTGGCCCAACAAAGAACGGCGCTGTCATCTCCTGTGCATGGACGCGGCGCCGGCAAAATGGTAATCATAGATCGTTGTGGACAAGATTTGGAAAGGGCCTGAGCATGAGCGATCTCGTCGTTATTGCATTTCCGTCCGAAGAGAAAGCGGAAGAGGTTCGGCAAAAGGTTTTGGAGCTGCAGAAGGACTATCTGATTGAGCTCGGCGATGCGGTCATCGCGGTCAAGCAGCCCAATGGCCACATCAAGCTCAATCAACTCGTGAACACCACCGCGGTCGGGGCGGTCTCCGGGACTCTTTGGGGCACGCTGATCGGGCTGATCTTTCTACAGCCGCTGCTCGGCGCGGCGATTGGCGCGGCCTCCGGCGCTGTCGGCGGCGCGCTCGCGGATGTCGGAATCAACGATCAATTCATCAAGGAAGTCGCGCAAACCTTGGACGCCGGCAATGCGGCTCTGTTCCTTTTGATCCGTAAGCTCACCGCCGACAAAGTTCTGGCGGATTTGAAAGGGGTTGGCGGCACCGTGTTGCGCACCTCTTTCGACCACACCAAAGAGCAGGCCTTGCGCGACGCGCTGGCTGGCGTGACACCAGCCGAGGCCCCGCCGGCGGCCTGAGGAGAACGCTCCCAGACGGCCGGAATTCAAACCAACCCGCTGCGCCGGGACTTTGATCCGTCCCCGATTCGGCCCATATTGGCGGCATGGTCAAAGCTCCCGGCCCATCCGTGAAAACCCCGAAAGCCCCAGCGCGGCAAAAGACGCCGCGCTCCAAGGCCTCGAAGCCCGAGGTCAAGCCTCTTGGCGAGCATCTCGCCGCCCTGCTGAATCCGGCCTTGAACAGCCGCCAGCAAGCCCAAGGCTTCGCCGAAGCGCCCGCCGCAGGCTATGAGCCGGGGCCTGCCTCGCGCATCGACGCCAAGCTCGTCGAGGCGCTCGGCCTCAATGACAAGAATGCGCGCAGGAAAGACGCGCCCTCCGCCCCGTTGCATCAGCCGGAGGGCGTGAGCGGCGTCGCGGCGACAGTCGAATCTCTCAAGGATCTGCTCGATCGCGGCGATCCAAATCTGCGCGAGAAAAAGCCCTGGACGCCGCACCGGCCGCCGCGCCCGGACAAGTCGGAAGGCGGACATAGCTTCAGGCTCGTCTCGGAATATGAGCCCATGGGCGACCAGCCGGGGGCGATCAAGGAGCTCGTCGCCGGCGTCGAGGCGGGAGAGCGCGACCAAGTGCTTCTCGGCGTCACTGGCTCAGGCAAGACCTTCACCATGGCGCAAGTGATCGCAAGGACCAATCGTCCGGCCTTGGTGCTCGCCCCGAACAAGACGCTGGCGGCGCAGCTTTACGGCGAGTTCAAGAGCTTTTTCCCGGACAATGCGGTCGAATATTTTGTCTCGTACTATGACTACTATCAGCCGGAAGCCTATGTGCCGCGCTCCGACACCTATATCGAGAAGGAAAGCTCGATCAACGAGCAGATCGACCGGATGCGCCACGCCGCCACCCGCTCCCTACTCGAACGGGACGACGTCATTATTGTCGCCTCGGTCTCCTGCATTTACGGCATAGGCTCGGTCGAGACCTATACGGCGATGACCTTCACCGTGAAGCAGGGCGAGAGAATAGACCAGCGCCAGCTCGTCAGCGATCTTGTCGCCTTGCAATACAAGCGCTCGGCCGGGGATTTCTCGCGCGGCGTGTTTCGCGTGCGCGGCGATACGATCGAGCTTTTCCCGGCGCATTATGAGGACCGCGCCTGGCGCATCGGGTTCTTCGGCGACTCGATTGAGACCATCGCCGAATTCGATCCTCTGACCGGCAAGAAGACGCAAGACCTCGAATTCGTGAAGGTCTACGCCAATTCGCATTATGTCACGCCGCGCCCGACCCTGCTGCAATCGATCAAGGGCATCAAGAGCGAGCTGCGGCAGCGCCTCAACGAGCTCAATGCGGCGGGCCGTCTGCTCGAAGCGCAAAGGCTCGAGCAGCGCACATTGTTCGATCTCGAAATGCTGGAGGCGACCGGCTCCTGCGCCGGCATCGAGAATTATTCGCGCTATCTGACCGGCCGCCGGCCGGGCGAGCCGCCGCCGACCCTGTTCGAATATCTGCCGGACAACGCGCTCGTCTTCACCGACGAATCGCATCAAACCGTGCCGCAGATCGGCGGCATGTATCGCGGCGACTTCCGGCGCAAGGCGACGCTCGCCGAATATGGCTTCCGCCTGCCGTCATGCCTCGACAACCGGCCTTTGCGCTTCGAGGAATGGGAGGCGATGCGGCCTCAGACGATCCATGTCTCGGCGACCCCAGGCCATTGGGAGATGGAGCGCACCGGGGGCGTTTTCGTCGAGCAGGTCATTCGGCCGACCGGCCTCATCGATCCGCCGGTCGAAATCCGCCCCGCGCGGAGCCAGGTCGATGATCTGCTCGGCGAGCTGCGCGAGGTCTCGCTGCGCGGCTATCGCAGCCTCATCACCGTGCTCACCAAGCGCATGGCGGAGGACTTGACCGAATATTTGCACGAGCATGGCTTGCGGGTGCGCTACATGCACTCCGACATAGACACGATCGAGCGCATCGAAATCATCCGCGATCTGCGGCTCGGTGCTTTCGACGCGCTGGTCGGCATCAACCTGTTGCGCGAGGGCCTCGACATTCCGGAATGCGCCTTTGTCGCCATTCTCGACGCCGACAAGGAAGGTTTTTTGCGCGGGGAGACGTCGTTGGTCCAGACAATTGGCCGCGCGGCGCGAAATGTCGAGGGCAAGGTGATCCTCTACGCCGATCGCGAGACCGGCTCGATGCAGCGCGCCATGGCCGAGACGAACCGCCGGCGCGAAAAGCAATCCGCCTATAATTCCGAGCACGGGATCACGCCGGCCACGATCAAGCGCGGCATCGCCGATATTCTCGGCTCCGTCTATGAGCAGGATCATGTGACGGTCGACGCCGGGCTCGGCGCGCCGGAGCTTTTGGCAGGGCATAATTTCAAGACGACGATCGCCGATCTCGAAAAGCGCATGCGCGCGGCCGCCGCCAATCTCGATTTCGAGGAGGCGGCGCGCTATCGCGACGAGTTGAAGCGCTTGCAGGCGGTCGAGCTTGCGATCGCCGACGATCCGCTGGCGAGCCAGCGCGACGTCGAGGCGGAGGCGGGCGCCTATCGGGGCGAGCGCAAATATGGAAACGCGGCAAACCTTCCCGCGAGCCGGCCGCATAAGCCGACCGACGCCGAGATGGGGCCGCATAATTTCGGCGGCGGCGAGGCCAAGCCGCGCAGCCAACCGCGCTCAAGCGCGGGCAAAGGCGGCACGCGGGCGTGGAAGGGGAAGAAGCGGTGAATAGAATGAATGTTTTTTGACCGGAGAACCGCGCGGCGCTTCCCGAGCGAAGTTGTCATTCGCCTTGCAACCAAAACTATTCCGCAGAGATTGTCTAAATGACGCGAGGCGACGACTATCATTTTAAAGCTCAGCTATGCACGCTATCCTCAACTTGTTCGTTTATGTGGCTATCCTGATGGGCCTGCTCAACGCCTACAACGCTCAGGCTGCGCAGCAGCTCATCCCCACGCCCTATCCTGAGCAGCTAGGTCCTGGCGCGCAGATTGGCGGCGGCGGGGCACCCGAAGCCGGGGGGCATCAGCGCTTGATCGCTGACCCGGTCCCACAGTCGCTTGGACCCAATGCGCTCGGCAATCCAAGGCCCTCGCGCCGCCACCGGCATCAACATCTTTTGCCGACGCCCTATTGGCGGCAGTATCATCAATTTCATTGATGATAGCTTCGCTTCCAAGGACCGGCGCATGGCGTTGAATATCGAAGATTACGCAATCATCGGCGATTGCGAGACGGCGGCCCTTGTGGGGCGCGACGGATCGATCGATTGGCTCTGTTGGCCGCGTTTCGATTCTGCGGCCTGTTTCGCCAATCTCCTCGGCGAACCGGAGAACGGGCGCTGGCGGATCTGGCCCATAGACCCCAACGCCAAAGTGGCGCGCCGCTATCGCGGCCACACAATGATCCTCGAAACCCTGATCGAGACCGACGAGGGCTTCGCCATCGTCACCGATTTCATGCCGACGAAAATCCGCGGATCGCATCTTATTCGTCTTGTGCGCGGCGTTCGCGGCTCTGTCCGCCTGCGCACGGAGCTTGTGATCCGCTTTGATTATGGTTCGGTCGCGCCCTGGGTGCATCGTGACGAGGAGGGCGGGTTGATCGCCGTCGCCGGACCGGATCTTCTCGTGTTGCGCGCCTCGACGCCGCTGCATCCGGACGGCTTGACGCATGTGGGCGAATTCACCGTCGCGGAAGGCGAGAGCGTGGAGTTCACGCTGAGCTATGGCCTATCCTACCAGGATGCTCCGCGCGCCATCGACCCGTACAAGGCGCTCGAACAGACCGAGCGGACGTGGCTCGCCTGGTCGAAGACGTTCGAACATGCGGGGCCATGGTCGGAGGCGGCGATCCGGTCCTTGCTGACGCTGCGCGCGCTGATCTTTCAGCCGAGCGGCGGCATCGTCGCCGCGCCGACCACATCGCTGCCGGAGCGATTGGGCGGCGGGCGCAATTGGGATTACCGCTTCTGCTGGCTGCGCGACGCGACCTTCACCTTGCTCGCCTTGATGAACGCGGGCTATGTCAATGAAGCCGATAAGTGGCGCAAATGGCTTGTCCGGGCGCTCGGCGGCGAGCCCTCGCTTGTCCAGATTCTCTACGGAATCGCCGGAGAGCGCCGCGCCGTGGAGCGGACGCTACCTTGGCTCTCCGGCTACGCCGCGTCGCAGCCGGTGCGCGTCGGCAACGCCGCGGCCGACCAATTGCAGCTGGACATCTATGGCGAGGTTCTCGACGTATTCTATCATAGCCGCAAAGCGGGGCTTGTCCCCGACGGCGATGATTGGGCGTTGCAAATCGAGCTTCTGAAGCATCTCGAAATTGTATGGGAGGAGCCCGACGAAGGCATTTGGGAGGTGCGCGGCGCGCGGCGCCACTTCACCTATTCGAAAGTCATGGTCTGGGTGGCCTTCGATCGCGCCGTCAAGAGCGTCGAGGAGTTCGGTCTCGAGGGGCCGCTCGATCATTGGCGGGCCTTGCGCCAGCGCATCCATGAGGATGTGTGTCGAAATGGCTTCGATCCGGAGCAAGGAGCTTTCACGCAGAGCTATGGCGCGAAGGAGCTTGACGCCAGCGTTCTCCTGATCGCGCTCGTCGGCTTTCTGCCGCCCGAGGATCCGCGCGTGCGGAGCACGGTGGAGGCGGTCGAGCGGCAATTGATGGTGGATGGCCTCCTGCGTCGCTATGATCCCCATGCCGGCGTGGACGGACTGCCGGGCGGGGAGGGCGCTTTTCTCGCTTGCAGCTTCTGGCTTGTCGATAATCTCGTGCTGTTGGGGCGCACGGACGATGCGCGCCGCTTGTTCGAGCGGCTTCTCGCCTTGCGCAATGATCTAGGTCTTTTGGCTGAAGAATATGACCCGCTCGAAAAGCGCTTTGTCGGCAATTTCCCGCAGGCCTTTTCGCATATCGCCTTGATCAATTCCGCTTATAATCTCGCCCATACCTATAAGCCGTGCGAACAGCGTTCCGGAGCCAAGGCGCCGGCGAATGCGGAAGGCCTCTTGCTTCCGCGTTGAACGGATCGCTCATGATCCGCGCCATAGGCCTTCAGGGCTTTCGAGCGTTACTGCTCGCCGGCGAGCTTCGAGGCGAAATAGGCGATTGTCCTCGAATAAACGTCGGCCGCGTTCCATTGCTTGATGACGGCGAAATTGGGCTGCCCCGGGTTCCACCCGGCGCCGCGCTGCCAGCCGTAGCCCTTGAGGTAATTGGCGGTGGAGGCCAGGACGTCCGGGACGCTGTGAATGAGATTGCGCCCCCCGCCGAAATCGACCGCGTATTTGAGATAGGACGAAGGCATGAACTGGGTCTGGCCGAGTTCGCCGGCCCAGGCGCCGCGCATGGCGCTGGGCGAAAGATCGCCGCGCTCAATGAGGCGCAGGGCGTCGAGAAGCTCGGCCTGGAATTTTTCCGTGCGGCGGCAATCATAGGCGAGCGTCGCGAGCGCGCGCAGGGTCGGCGTATTGCCATTGACCGCGCCGAAATCCGTCTCCAGCCCCCAGAGCGCGACGATGATGGGCGCGGGAACGCCATAGGTTTGCTCGATCCGCTCGAAGGTCCCCGCATATTGCTTGATGAGGCTCGCGCCCTTGTGCAGGCGGTAGGAATTGACCATGCGGCCGGCGAATTGCTCGAAGCTCTGATGGAAAACATGCTGGCCATGGTCCCTCGAGATGATGGAGGGATCATAGGTGACGCCGTCGAGGGCGCTGATCGCCTCGGGCGATATGCCCTGGGCGGCGGCCTCCCGCTTGAAGCCCGCGAGCCATGCGTCGAAGCCCCCCGGATCGCGGCAGGTCGCGGCATGGAGCGGCGCGAGCCACAAGAGGCAAAGGGTCAAAACCGAAAAGCGCGTCATTGATCGCATGAAGCGACTCCACCTTGAAACTGATTCGGGATCGCCAAATCACGATAGCGGAGGAAAGCTTCTAAAGCTTGCGCCGCAGCTTGCAAATGCTCGGGCGCGCCGCATTGCTCAGAGGAATTTCGCGACCAAGGTCCCGGCCCGAGGACGAGCCCTCGGACCGTCAAGCTCGGCCAGCCGTGAAAGCCGCCGCGCGACGCGGCCTTCATGAATTTTTGCTGTGATGTCTCAATGGCGCTCATGGGCCGGCCTCAGATATACATCTAAGCTATTATAGACACGCCGTGAATTATTCAGAATACCAACGTATAAACTCGAATTATACATGATCTATTCCCACCGAGGGAAGAGCGCCGAAACGAACCCATCTCAGAGACCCGGTTTCAAAACAGCTTCCGATCCGCTAGGCTCATCTTTCGAACGGAAAAAGAGCGCCGGCCGGAGCTGGCTCGTCCCCGCGCCCCGTCTGAGTTTTGACGGAGCGAGGCGAGTTTCTTGCTTGGCTCCCTAAATTGAACCGATTTGCGTAAAGGTTAGGCAATGGCGGAGGAGACCAGGCGCGCGGCCGCCATTGGCGTGGTCACGGTGTCGGACCGCGCCAGCGTCGGCCTTTATGAAGATCAGAGCGGGCCCGCCATCATCGCCTATCTGGCCCACGTTCTGACGAGCCCTTTCCATGTCGTCCGGCGGATCATCCCGGACGGCTTCGAGTCCGTGCGCGACACATTGATCGATCTCGCCGACAATGAGCATTGCGACTTGATCCTAACCACGGGCGGCACCGGGCCGGCCCCGCGCGATCTGACGCCCGAGGCGACCGAGGCGGCCGCGCCGCGCGTGCTGCCGGGCTTCGGCGAGCTCATGCGGCAAGAAAGCCTGAAGCAGGTGCCAACCGCCATCCTGTCGCGCCAGATCGCCGCGCATCGCGGTCCTTGCCTCATCATCAACCTGCCGGGAAAGCCAGCCGCGATCGAGACCTGCCTCAACGCGGTCTTTCCGGCGACCCCTTATTGTCTTGACCTTATCGGCGCCGCCTATATCGAGACCGACGCGGCGATCCTGAAATCCTTCCGGCCGAAGCAATAGATGAGCGTCTCCGTCGACACGATGACGAAGGATTTGACCGCGGCGCAGCGGCTCGACGCCCTCGTCGCCGATTACACGCCGCTCGCCGGCATTCCCGATGAGTTTATTGGCGCGGACGGCCGCCCCCGCGCGCATTGGCTGCGCTATCTCGACTCGCTGACGGATCTCGGCGCGGACGACATCGGGCGGCGCTTCGCGGCGGCGGACCGGCATATTCGCGATTCGGGCGTCTCCTATCGCATCTATGGCGACGCGAGCGAACGAGCCTGGCCCCTCTCCCACGTGCCGCTCCTCATCGAGGCCGACGAATGGCGAGAGATCGCGCAAGGGGTCGAGCAGCGCGTGCGGCTCATGGAGCTGATCCTCGCGGACATCTATGGAGAGGGCAATCTCTTCGCCGAGGGCGATTTGCCCGCCGCCGCCGTCACCGGCTCCCCCGATTTTCTGCACCCTTTGCATGGCGTGAAGCCGCCGGGCGGCAAGTTTTTGCATATTTACGCGGCCGACATAGGGCGCGGCCCCGACGGGCGTTGGTGGGTGATCGGCGACCGCGCCCAGGCGCCGTCCGGCGCAGGCTATGCGCTGGTCAACCGTCTTGTCCTTTCCCGCGCGTTCCCTGCGCTTTATCGGGACATGAACGTCAAGCGGCTGGCGCCCTTCTTCCAGGCCTTCCGGCGCGGCCTGACCTCGATGGCGCAGCGCTCCGATCCGCGCATCTGCCTGTTGACTCCAGGTCCGTTCAACGAAACCTATTTCGAGCAGGCCTATCTCGCCCGCTATCTCGGCTTTCTGCTGGTCGAAGGCGGCGATCTCACCATGCGCGACGGCAAGGTCCATGTCCGCACGATCGCGGGGCTCAAGCGAGCGGACGTGATCTGGCGGCGCATCGACAGCGATTTCGCAGATCCGCTTGAGCTCAACGCCCGCTCGCATCTTGGCGTGCCCGGTCTCGTCGACGCTTTGCGCGCGGGCGGCGTCGTATTGGCCAATGCGCTTGGCTCCGGCGTTCTCGAAACGCCGGTCATGATGAGCTTCATGCCGAAGCTCTGCCGCAAATTGCTCGGCGAGGATTTGCGCCTGCCCAATATTGCGACATGGTGGTGCGGCCAGCGGCACGAACGCCAATCCGTCATCGAGGACATAGACGAGCTTGCGATCGCCGGGTCCTTCGGCAATCCGGTTCTACGCTTTCCGCGCAACCAGCCGGTCATTGGCGCGGCGCTCACGCCGGAGGAAAAAGTCCGCCTCGTCGCCGCGATCAACGAGCGGGGCATCGATTTCGTCGGCCAGGAAGTCGTCAATCTCTCCACGACGCCGGTGTGGAAGGACGGCCGGCTGACGCCGAGGCCTTTTGTCCTGCGCGTCTATGCGGCGCGGACGCCCGATGGCTGGAAAATCATGCCGGGCGGGTTCTGCCGCATTTCCGACCGCGCCGACGCGCGCGCCGTCTCAATGGGCGAGGGCGTGCAATCGGCCGATGTCTGGGTGCTCGCCGATAAGCCGGTCGAAATGGTCACTTTGCTGCCGACGGACGAGACCGTTCGCATCCGCCGCATCATGGGCACTCTGCCGAGCCGCGCCGCAGACAATCTGTTCTGGCTCGGACGCTATCTCGAGCGCGCCGAGGCGACCTTGCGGGTCATCCGCTGTCTCGCAGGCCGCATGATCGACGCCGACGCGCAGACCGCCAATGCGGGGTGGACGGTCGCCAAGCTCGCGAGCCTGCTGGTGTCCTGGCACGCGGCGCCCGGCGCCGCCGCCTCCGACCCCATGGCGTTGACCGCGCTCGCCCTGCATGGCGACAAGGATTACGGTTCGGCTCTGTCGCTCGTGCGCGACGCCCGCCGGGCCGCCTCATTCATTCGCGAACGCCTGTCGCCGGACGCCTGGCGGCTTATCGGCGACGTCAATCAGGCCTTGGAAATAAATGGCAAGGCGATGCTGACCGAAGCCGAGGCTTTCGATCACGCCGACGCCGCCTTGCGGACGATCGCGGGCATTTCCGGCCTCGCCCAGGAGAACATGTTTCGCGGCGCCGGCTGGCGCCTGTTCGACGCCGGGCGGCGGGTCGAGCGCGGCATCAACGCCTGCCGCTTCGCACGCCATTTCGCGAGCCGCGAGGCGCCCGCCGACGATCTCGACGTCCTGCTCGATCTCGTCGACTCGCAGATCACCTATCGTTCACGCTATTTGATGGGCGTGGCGCTGAGCACGGTTCGCGACATGGTGGTGCTCGATCCGTTCAATCCGCGTTCGGTCGCGTTTCAGGTCGAGCGGCTCGACGAGCATCTGGAAAATCTGCCCTTGCTGAGCGACGACGGCATGCTTGAGACGCCGCGGCGCTTGATCGTGAAGCTCGCCGCCGAAATCGCAACTGCTGTCGCGGCCAAGCTCAACAATGAGGAAATCCTCGAATTCGAGCAAAGCCTTCTCAACCTGGCCGAAGCCATCGCCGCGCGCTATTTCCTGCAGGGTCCGCATGTTGCGCGGGCGGATAAATCGAGCGGCCTTGCGTGATCTATGACATCCGCCATGTGACGACCTACGAATACGGTTCGACGGTCACCTATTCCCATTGCGCCTTGCGGCTCCTGCCGAATGATTCGCCGGGACAAAAGGTGCTCGCGAGCGAGCTCAGCATCGATCCGGCGCCGGCGCAAATCGCCGAGCGCGTCTGCTTTTTCGGGAATCGCGTCACCTCGCTCACGATCACGACCGCGCATCGCGAGCTGACCGTCGAGGTGCGCACCGGCATAGAGATTGACCGGCCGGAGCCGCCGAACCCCGCCGCGACCGAGGCTTTCGAAGACGCGCGGGAAGAGGCCTTCGACAGTATTTCGCTCGACAAGGACTCGCCCGCGCATTTCCTGCATCCTAGCCGTTTCGTGCCGCGCTTCCAGCCCGCCGCCGATTACGCCCGTGCGAGCTTTTCGCCTGCGCGCCCAATCCTCGAAGGCGCCGTCGAGTTGATGCGGCGCATCAAGGGCGATTTTAAATATGACACGAAGGCCACCGTGGTCTCGACGCCGATCTCGGAGGCTTTCGAGAAGCGGCGCGGCGTCTGCCAGGATTTCGCCCATATCATGATCGCGGGCCTGCGCGGCCTTGGGCTGCCTGCGGCCTATGTCAGCGGCTATATCCGCACCATACCGGCGGCGGGGAAGAAGCGCCTCGAAGGCGCCGACGCCATGCACGCCTGGGTCGAGGTCTGGTGCGGCGAGGCGTGCGGCTGGGTCGGCCTCGATCCGACCAACAATATGATGATCGGCAATGACCACATCATTCTCGCCAAAGGCCGCGACTACGCCGATATTTCTCCGGTCGCCGGGATCATTCTCGGCTCGCGTGAGCAGGATGTCGATGTGCAGGTCGACGTTGTGCCGAGGGAGCCTGCGGCCGCGTGAGGGGGAGGCGGTTCGAGCGCCGCTACAAGTTCTATAATGAGGCTTATGCGACTCGTGGTTACTACTTGTCCTTATCAGGTGATGAGCGGGGTGGATAAGGTTGAATTATGTGTACAATGTCGGTCTTATCTAAAAATGGGGATGTCCCGGCCTTTTGGAGACGGTCGAGCTGGTCGAGCTTGACTCTCGTCTGGTTATATCTATCCGCAATTGGGCGGAAATCATCTTCACGCCCCCACCAGTCACGAAGGGGAAAGCGGTCATTTCCGAGTGCAAGATAGTAATCTCCACTAGATTTTTCCAGTGCATTCACCTTTGAAAACACCGCGATGGCAAGTAATGCCCAAATGATCCGGTCTGGCATGTGTAGCTCACCATGTCCAAAAGCCCATGCTGAGTTAAATGGTCCTACCGTATAAATAAAAGAATACGAGTCAGATACGTCGTCGCCGTGCGCGTGGCCGCAACGAAATATTTTGAAGATAATATCAGCCAGGTCTGGAGATTTGTTATTTTTCAAAGTTATATTTTTAAATCTTGTTTCAACGAGGTTTATTCCAGCACCAATCATCGGTTCCACAATCCAGTAGTAATTTCGGAGGCATGCAACATAGCGAAGACCGACTTTTTTTTCGGATGGGTAGAGCCGCTTTGAAGTTGTATCGACGGCAATACATGCGTGCAACAGAGCTGCGTCAAATTTTCCATTGCTCGCGTCGTCAATTGCATAAAGCACCTGTCGAGACAGTTTCATGCTGAATGTCCTCGCTGAGCGGAGTCCTTGGGAAGCTTGAAGAACGCGTCCTTGATAGGGTTGATCCGCTCGCCAAACTCGCCGCCAAGAGATGAAGGGCAATCTGCGATTTTCTGCGACAGCGTCCGCAATTTCAAATGTCAATCTGTACAAATTAGTCGATGGCCTAAACCGGATTCACCGGAGGCGCATTCATTTCTGGCGTCAGAGCCAAGACCAAGCTATTAATCGGCAATAATCGACAGGCTTGGGTCTTACCGATGTGCTGGAATGGACAAGCATCGACGGTCTTGGCGGCGATTGGCGTCGCCACCGCGGCCCATGCTGCGCTCAAACGCCACCCCGAACCCGCCGCGCTTTGGGCTTGCCTGCTTTACTTTTCCAGCATGGAGGTGCTGCAAGCGGTCAGCTACACTGTCGTCAATCAATGCGACAACCCGCTCAATCAATTCTTAACTCTGCTGGGCTATCTGCACATCACCTTCCAGCCCTTTTTCATCAACGCCGGCGCTCTCTATTTCATGCCGAAGGATGTGGCCCGGCGAGTCGCGCCTTGGGCTTACTTCTTCTGCTTCATCGCCGCATTGAGCATGTTGGTTCAGCTCTATCCGTTTCAATGGGCGGGCACATGCGCCCTCGGCCGGCCTATATGCGGGCAAATTCTCTGCACGGCCAGAGGGAGCTGGCATCTGGCGTGGTTTGTTCCGCTTAACGGCCTTGGCAACGCCGTGAAGGCTTACTCCATATTTGGCAACGGATTTGTTGGCTATTCGGTTGCGGCTTTCCTCATGCCGCTGCTCTATGGCAGTTGGCGGGTCGTATTGTTCACCTATTTGGCTGGGCCTCTCCTGGCGTTTATGACCACCTCCAACCCGAATGAATTCCCTGCGGTCTGGTGCCTGTACAGCATCGCGCTTTGCCTGACGATCATCAAAACGCCGCTGCGGCGCCATCTGCGCGTTACAACTCCATATTGGCGGATCATCGCCACGTGGCTCCATCGCATTGCGGTCGCGCGGCAATCCAGCGCCCCAGTCAGCGAACGCGGCGAATCTACGCTGAAGTGAATGCAACCCAGTTTTTTGGATATGACCGGCGCAAGCCTCGACGACAATCGGGTGGGGCTCCGCGACCCGGCGCGCACGTCTCGGCTGCCCCCAAGCCTAAACCTCAGCCGCATTAACGAAACCTTTACCCCAACTTGGGATTCCTTGCGCCAGGGTTCTTCTCGCCGAAACGAACTCTCCCGCGCCGACCCCCTTCCTCACGAACGCGAAGCTGAATGATCACCCTGTATCATCATCCGCTCTGCCCGCATTCGCGTTTCGTCAGGCTGCTTCTGGGGGAATATGGCATCACTCCCGAATTGATCGAGGAAAAGACCTATGAGCGCCGACGCGAATTCCTGATCCTCGATCCGGCCGGACAGACGCCGGTTCTGGTCGAGCAGGGCGGCATTGTCGTGCCGGGCGCAGGTCCGATCGCCGAATATTTCGATGAGACGCGCGGCCTCGCCTTGGGCCGGCACAGGCTTCTCCCGGAGGACCCCGCCTCGCGCGTGGAGGTGCGGCGGCTGTGTGACTGGTTCCACCAGAAATTCTTCAACGAAGTCACCAATTGGCTCGTCACCGAAAAGGTCTATAAGCGTTACATGCCGCGCGAGCGGGGCGGCGGCGCGCCGGAAATGGAGCTCGTGCGCGCGGCGCGGACCAATATCCGCACCCATATGCGCTATATCGGCTATCTGGCGGGCGGCCGGAAATGGCTCGCCGGCGAGCAGCTTTCGCATGCCGATCTCGCCGCCGCGGCGCAGCTCTCCTGCGTTGATTTTCTGGGCGATGTGCCATGGGAAGAGAACGAAACGGCAAAGCTCTGGTACGCCAGGGTGAAGTCGCGCCCGGCCTTCCGCTCCCTGCTCGCCGATCGTCTGCCGGGACTGTCTCCGACCGCGGTCTACGCGGATCTCGATTTCTGACGCCCGCCTTCAAGGCGGAGCTTCAGGCGAAGGCGCAAGCGCTCGGCTTCGCTGTTTGCAAAGTTGCGCATCCGGGCGCGATTCCCGAGGCGCCGGAAAGACTCAACAGCTGGCTTCAGTCCGGCGCGGCGGGGGATATGGATTGGCTCGCGGCGAATGAGGCGCGCCGCGCCGATCCGCGCAAGCTCTGGCCCGAGGTTGAAAGCATCCTCATGCTTGGCGTGAATTACGGGCCGCCCGGCGATCCTCTGGCGGCGCTTGCGCAAAAATCGGCCGGCAATATCTCGGTCTATGCGCGGCATCGCGATTATCATGATGTGATCAAAGGCCGTCTCAAGACGCTGGCCTCCTGGCTCGCCGCCACGGCGAAAGGAGCGGACGTCAAGGTCTTCGTCGATACGGCGCCGGTCATGGAGAAGCCTCTGGCGCAGGCGGCGGGCCTTGGCTGGCAGGGCAAGCACACCAATCTCGTCTCGCGGGACTTTGGCTCCTGGCTCTTTCTCGGCTCGATCTTCACGACGCTGCCGCTTGCGCCGGGCCCGCCCGAGCAAGACCATTGCGGCGGCTGCCGCGCCTGTCTCGACATTTGCCCGACCAAGGCGTTCCCGCGTCCTTACTCCCTCGATGCGCGGCGCTGCATTTCCTATCTGACCATCGAGCACAAGGGCTATATCCCGCGCGAGCTGCGGCCGCTCATAGGCAATCGAATCTATGGCTGCGACGATTGTCTCGCCGTCTGTCCCTGGAATAAATACGCCGAAACCGCGCGGGAGATTAAACTGCTGCCGCGCGAAGATCTGTGCGCGCCATCGCTCGCGGATCTGCTTTGCCTTGACGACGCCGCTTTTCGGCGGTTCTTTGCAGGGAGCGCTGTCAAGCGAATCGGCTCCGACCGTTTCATGCGCAATGTCTTGATCGCCGCCGGCAATTCCGGCGACGCAGCGCTCGCTCACTTGGTTGTCGACAAACTCGGGGCCGGCTCGCCTCTCTTGCGCGCGATGGCGGTCTGGGCGCTCTCCCGTCTCGCGCCGCAAGATCATTTGCGGGAGCTTGCGGGGCGGCGGCGCGCGCAAGAGTCTGATCCCGCGGTCGAAGCGGAATGGGCGGCGGCTGTCGACGCGGCGGCGCCTGTTGCGAAAGAAGGTCGGCTTTCATGAAGCTTTTCGCTTTCGGTCTCGGCTATTGCGCGCGCGATTTCATCGCCCGTTTCGGGGCCTCCTTCGACGCAATCGCCGGCACTGTGCGAAGCGCCGCCAAGGCGCAGGAAATCGCTGGCGATAACATTGAGGCTCTGGTCTTTGGCTCGGAGGGAGAAGACTCCGCCATCGCGCAGCGCCTCGCCGACGCGGACGCATTGCTCGTCTCGATTCCGCCGGGCGTTTCAGTCGATCCCGTGCTCGCGCGGTTCGGCCACCGCATCGTCGGGCTACGGCGTCCTCAGACGATCATCTATCTCTCGACAATCGGCGTCTATGGCGACAGGCAAGGCGAATGGGTCGATGAGGCGCTGGCTCCGGCGCCGTCCTCGACGCGCTCGCAGGCGAGGCTTCAGGCCGAGAAATCCTGGGCCGCGATCGGCAAGTCAAAAGACAAGCGGGTTCGCATTTTGCGCCTTGCTGGAATCTATGGCCCTGGACGCAATGCGCTCGCCAATCTCAAGGCCGGATCGGCGCGCCGCCTCGTCAAGAAGGATCAGGTCTTCAACCGCATCCATGTCGAGGATGTGAGCCGCGCCATCGCGGCCGCCTTGCTTTATGAAGGCCCAGACGGCGTCTTCAATGTGAGCGACGACGCCCCGGCGCCGCCGCAAGACGTCGTCACATTCGCGGCCATGCTGATGGGGATCGAGCCGCCGCCCGAACAGGATGTGGAGACGGCCGAGATGACTCCGCTGGCGCGCAGCTTCTATGCCGAGAACAAGCGAGCCTCAAACCGGAAGTTAAGAGAGGAGTTAGGCGTCGAACTCACCTTTCCGACCTATCGCGTCGGCTTGGAAGCGCTTTGGGAGGCCGGCGAGGGGCGCGATTAAAGCTCGATTCGCGCTGAGGATTTCGCGCCCCCACGGCCCGATCGCCGGTCTTCCCGGCGGAGAATGCCGGGCAAATTTGAAAAAACGGGGATCATTTGGCGACGCATCAAGTCAAGACGTGCTGTGGTCTCGACTTCGCCCCAGCAGCAAAACCGTTCGCGCCGCGCCGCTCACGTTAAGTATTTCCGTCTATCGGTTGTAGCGGAAGGCAAATACTCGCTTCGGAGTTGTGCCAAAATTTGCTATGCTTTCGCTATGTCTGATCGGATTCGCTCAGCGGCGCTCAATTGGGAAGATCTCCGCTACTTTATAGCGTTGGCGCGCCACGGGAGCCTTTCGGCGGTGGCGCGCGCCTTGCGCGTCAATCATGCGACAGTGGCTCGCCACGTCGCCAGCCTGGAAAGGACGTTGAGCCAGGCGTTGTTCGAGCGGCGTGCGGACGGCTACATCCTCACCTCGGACGGCAGGGCGGTCCTTGAGGCGGCAAGTCTCATGGATGAGGCGGCTTTGGCGGTGCAGCGCCGCTCCGACCGAAGCGGCGAGCTGAAGGGGCGCGTGCGCCTGACGCTCGCCCGCGTGCTGGCGGATGGCTTTCTTATCGAGCGTCTCGGCGGCGTGCATGAACGCTATCCGTCCCTCGATCTGGAGCTCATCATTGAGTCGAAGGTTCTGAGCCTGGCTAACCGGGAAGCGGACGTCGCCTTGCGATTCGGACGGCCGGTGGACAGCGGCCTCGTCGCCCGCCGCGTGGCGCGCATTGGCTTCGCCTTTTACGCCTCGCCCAAATATCGGGACCGGATCGCGGGCGGCGAGACGCCGGCCCTGATCGGCTATGACGAAGACAGCGCCTTCATCGCGGAAGCCACTTGGATGGCGCGTCGGTTCGGCGACGCCCGGTTTTCATTTCGCAGCAATAGCCAGGTCTCGCAGGCGGCCGCCGCGCGCGCCGGCTTCGGCGTCGCGCTTCTGCCTCGCTATCTGGCCGGGAGCGACGCAAGGCTTGTCGAACTTTCCTTTGGCGAGCTTCCGGCCGATCGCGACATTTGGCTCCTGATCCGACCGGATCTCACCAAGATCCCGCGCGTAAAGGCCGTGAGCGATTTTCTCATCGATCTGTTCTGGCGCGAGACGAAGCTCCTTGTCAGAGGCGGCTGAAGCGCGATTTCCGTAGCCGCGCGGGGCTCGCGAGCAGCGTAGTCGCTGATCAACTAGTAGCTTTTTTTCTGAACATGCTGGTTAGATTGTCCCAGAGCTCGATTTTGGCTCCGGCTTTTTTCATGATGAGGCTTTGCTGGATGACCGAGAGCGTGTTGTTCC
>Ga0182030_10002271_pt1 | contig 40683 bp, 35 predicted proteins | sample 812S3MmetaG_FD_121299 | JGI IMG/M metagenome (GOLD analysis project Ga0182030, IMG submission 121299) | Permafrost microbial communities from Stordalen Mire, Sweden - 812S3M metaG (Illumina Assembly) | ecosystem: Environmental > Terrestrial > Soil > Wetlands > Permafrost | place: Sweden...
CCATCGACACCATCGACACCATCGCCGCCATCGCCAGCGCACCGGGGCGCGGCGCGATCGGCATCATCCGCGTCTCGGGTCCCAATGTGCCGGACATCGCCCAGGCTCTATTGGGGATGATGCCCCGGCCGCGCATTGCGGCCCTGTCGCGCTTTCTTGCTGCCGACGGATCCGTACTGGATGAGGGCCTGGTCCTGTATTTTAAGGCGCCTGCCTCCTTCACCGGAGAGCATGTGCTCGAGTTACAGGGACACGGCGGTACGGTGGTGCTGGATCTGGTAATGCAACGTCTACTGGCGTTGGGCTGCCGCTCGGCCCTACCCGGGGAATTCAGCGAACGGGCATTCCTGAACGGCAAGATCGATATCGCACAGGCCGAAGCTGTGGCCGATCTCATCGACGCGGGCACCGTCGCGGCCGCGCGCGCCGCGATCAGATCTTTGCGCGGCGAGTTCTCCGCGCGCATCGCGGAATTACAGCAGCACTTGACGGAGCTGCGCAAACTGGTGGAAGCAGCCATCGATTTTCCGGAAGAAGACATCGACTTCGCGGCGCATTCGAAGTTCAAAGAGCGGCTCGCCGACATCTTTTCTGCTTTCGACTCGATACTGGCCGCGGCGCGCCAGGGCAGCTTGTTGCGCGACGGCTTGAATGTCGTGATCGCCGGCAAACCGAATGCTGGGAAATCCAGCCTGCTCAACCGGCTGGCCGGCGATGACATCGCCATCGTCGCTGATCTGCCCGGAACCACTCGAGACGTGCTGCGACAGTCGTTGGAGTTGGACGGACTGGCCGTGAATCTGAGCGACACGGCGGGATTGCGGTCCACCACGGATGTCATCGAAGCGGAAGGTGTGCGCCGCGCGCGCAGCGAAATACGTGGGGCGGATGTGGTGCTGTATCTGGTCGATGCTGCCGCGGACCTTGAGCCCGGCGACGTTTGCACGCCTGCGTGGGGCGATGACTTGCCAGCCGACGTTGCGGTCGCAGTCATCCTCAACAAGATCGATTTGCTGGATATGCCGGCCCGCATCGACACCTCCATGGCGCCGGTGCAGATTCATTTGAGTGCCAAAACGGGCGCAGGCATCGAACTATTGCGCTCGCATCTGAAAGTCATGGCCGGGTATCAGGGCGGTGAGAGCGGTGCGCTCAGCGCTCGGCGCCGGCACTTGGATGCTTTGTTGCGAGCCCGTGAATTCGCACGACAAGGGGCGGAGGGTTTCGTTGCCACGCGCGCGCTGGAGCTATTCGCCGAGGATTTGCGGCTCGCTCAGCGTGCGCTCGGCGAAATTACCGGTGAGTTCGGCAGCGACGATTTGCTGGGCGAGATCTTCAGGAGCTTCTGTATCGGCAAGTAGCCGACCCGGCAAGCCCGCTGCGGCTAAAGGCTCGGTTCGCCCCGCTCGATATCAGCGCCGTCGACGAATTCAATGGCGCGAGCCAAGCGCGCGGACACGCCCAGCGATACGAAAACGCCCAGGGTGATGAGGGCCGTCGGCAGGGGAAAGCGCCAAAACAACACGACCATGGTGGCGGCAGACACAAGAAGGATCGCCAAAAACGCGGCGATATTTGTCCTTTTAGACGATGATTCGGTCATGCCAATTCCCCCAGCCACCGGTCAAGATCACGGACTGGCCATTCTACATAACGCGTCGCCAAACGGCTACAGACTGAGCCCCAATTTTTGATTATTTAATGATGTTTATTAGTGTTTATTTCTAAATTCAGGGCCCGCGAAGTCCTTTTAGCCCAGCATGCTTTCGCGGCGCCAGTGGCGGGCAGTTAGCCAGAACAGCAGTAGCGCGAGGGTGAGCGAGGCGGTGGCCGACACCAGCACATCGAGGAAGGGGACGGGTTCGTCCTTGAGGATGCTGGTCATGAGCAGATGCTGGCTCAAGGAGGGAACGAACATCAGCGAACTCTCTGTTTTTAAAGAATAAATACTGGCAAATGCGATCGGCAGCGTGGGTATCAGCAGCACGGTGGTGAGGTAGGTTTGGGCCTCCCGGTAGGTGCGGGTAAAGGAGGCTACCAGGGTCATGAGGGCCGCGCCCAAGGGAATGAAAGGCAGGCAGATACCAAAGAAAGCCAGCGCCGTTCCCCAACCCAAATTCGCGCTCATGCCGATTCTGTCCAAGGGCACGAAACGGAATACGAACACGAACGCCGATAGGCTCAATGCCAGCGAAATTCCCATATAGGCGCAAGTCGCCAAGATCTTGCCGCCGACCAAGGAAGCGCGCGCCACCGGCAGGCTCAACAGCGCCTCGAGGGATCCACGCTCGCGCTCGCCGGCGGTGGAGTCGATGGCCAAATAGAGGCCGCCCATCAACAGGGCAAACAACACGAAGTAGGTCATGAATCCCAACACGACGACGGCGCGCCCGGTCGGCGTGGCCACATCGACATCGTTCACCGCCACCGGCAGTGCGATCACGGGGTTGACGCCTCTGATCTGCAGCCGCAGCTGCGCGATGGTGCTGCCATAGGCGGACAGCACGCGGCGTGCGCGATCAGCCGTCTTGCGGGTTTTCGAGTCGGCGCTGTCGGCTACCAAAAAGACCGGCGCGGGAGACGCGGACGCGAACAGGCTGGCGTAGTCCTCTGGTATCAACACGACCACCGGAATCGAACCGCGTCGCACCGCATCGCGCGCCGCGCTCTGCGACAGTGTCACCTTGGTGAGTTTGACGCTCTGCGCCTCCAGAAATCGCGTCAGCCCCGGTGCGTTCTCACTGCCGGCGATGGTAATTTGCAGCGGTTCGTCCGATTCCACCACGCTTTGCTTCAGCATCAGCGTGACCATGACTCCGAACAAAATGGGCCCGAACAGAGGGCCGAACACCAGCGCCGAAATCAGCGTCCGGCGATCGCGCAAGTTGTCGAGAAATTCCTTCGCGAATACGGTAAGCAACGTCTGCACTAGGCCACCCCCTCGGTATCGCCGAGTATTTGCAGGAAGCCTTCCTCGAGCGAGTCGCGCCCGCTGCGCTGGCGTATTTCCTGCACCGTGGCATCGGCCAGTACGCGGCCACGTCCGATGATGACGGCGCGGTCGCAGAGAGCCGCCACTTCCTGCATGACGTGGGATGAGAACAGCACGCAGCGCCCCTGGGTCTTCAATGTCAGCAACATTTCGCGCAAATTGCGGATGGCCATGACATCCAGCCCGTTGGTGGGTTCATCCAGCACCACGTTGCCTGGGTCGTGAACCAAGGCGCGAGCCAGGGCCACCTTGATGCGCTGGCCTTGCGAGAACCCCTTGACGCGGCGCTCGATGAACTCTTGCATGCCGAGCGCGCGTGCCAAATCCGCGATGCGCGACTTCAGCAGCTTGGTACCCATGCCGTGCAAGGTGCCGAAATATTGGATGTTCTCGCGGGCGGTGAGGTTGTTGTACAGGCCGGTGGCGTGCGGCATCACACCGAGGTGAGCACGCGCCTTGGAGGTCTCGCCGAGTATGTCGATGTGATCGATGCAGGCCTTGCCGCTGTCCGGCGTCAGCACGCCGTACAGCATGCGCAGGCAGGTCGATTTGCCGGCGCCATTGGCGCCGAGCAGTCCGGTGATCTCGCCGTCGCGCGCCACGAAAGATACTTCGCGGGCGGCCTCGACGCTGCCAAAGTGCTTGCTCAAACCCATCGCTTCGATCATGGCGCCGTCTCGATCATGGCGAGGGCCCGCTCATGTTGACGAAAAACGGCTCGACGCTGTGTCCCTGCAGGCATGTGGTGTCCAGGCCATCCGGGTCGGCCGAATTCAGGAAAATCGCCATCAACCGCGGTACGCAGCTCACGCTCAATTGGCCGTGGCCCTCGCCGCTCAACACCAAGTGCCGCTTGAAGGTCAATCCGCGCGCTGCGCGCTCGGCGTCGGCGGGCGGTGTAACCGGATCGGCTTCTCCGGACAGCAGCAGCGTCGGCACGTCGCTGTGCAGCGGGCTGTGCATATCCGCATCCATGGGTCCGCGCGGCCAAAGCTTGCAGACTTCCAGCATGGCATCGATCTGATCCGTGCCTTGAAAGGTCTTGGCCATCGCAGTGCGATCCACCTCGGCAACGGCAATGAAGGGCGCGTCTTCGCTGCACAGCACGCTGTATTGCATGCCGGCGGCCAATTGATCGCCGACCTGTCGCGAACTCATGATGGTTTGCGCCGCCAATGGCGCCAGTTCGCCGTGTGCCCCCTGATGTATAAGTGCGGGCAGGAGGGACGCTTGCGTGGCGCTGTAAGATAAAAAGCGTAACGAGGCGCCGAGGATGCTGCGGGTGAAGTCTATTTGTTTAGGCAGACCGTCGTTGGGATCGTCCAGCGTAATGGCTATTCGCTGCCCACCGAACTGCTTCAGTAGTCCATCCATCTCCGACCGCAAATTCGGGTAGGCACCGTTGCAATCATTGCTGCTCCGACAGCGCGCCAGGATCAGCTGCAAGGCGCGCTCGCCGTCCTTCGGCGTGTCCGTTCCGAAGATCTGCTCAGGGTAGGTGACGCCGTCCAAAATTGCCGCGTGCGTGCGGGCAGGAAAGCGTCGCATATAAAGTTGAGCCACGCGTGTTCCGTAGGAAACTCCATACAAGTCGATTTGTTCGTAGCCGAGAGCAGCGCGCACTGCATCCAGATCTTTCACTGCGATGCTGGTCGTGTAGAAGCGCACTCGGTCGCCGAATTTGGCGAGACAAGTTTGTGTCGCCTGGCGCAGCGCCGGCATCGGGTCTGCGGGTTCCTGCCAGTCCTCCGGGTAAGTGCACGCCAGCGGGCTAGACATGCCGGTGCCGCGCTGGTCCACCACCACAATGTCATGGTCGCGGTTGATGCGTGCAAAAGCGCCGCTCAGCGCCACATACATATCGGATGCGCTCTGCCCCGGGCCGCCCGCAAGCAGAAACAGCGGTGCCGAGGTGCTGCGTCGATTGAGCGCCGGCACCACCGCCACATGCAAGTCGAGACTGCCCGTGACCGCGCGGGTGGGATCCAAGGGGACTCTCAAGGTGCCGCAGCGCGCGGCTACCGAGCTCACTTTCAGGGGGTGTTCGAGCCGGCATTCCGTCAGGGGTAAGGACGCGCGTTCGGCGGGCACTCGTTCAGCGGTATTCGCCGCCGCCACGGAATACCAAGCGCTTACCCAGAGACTCAAGCCAGCCAATACGAGAGCCTTGGTCATCTCCTTCAGGATTGTAGGGGATTCGCTACCCATCGCCGCCCTCAACTTGGTAGATTTGCGGCCCAGTTCGTCTTTACAGGTAGGTTCATGACCGTCATTCGCGAAGCCGATGTGATTGCCAGCGTGGCGGATGCGTTGCAGTACATCTCTTATTACCACACGCCCGATTTCATCCGTGCCATGGGACGCGCCTACGAGATCGAACAGAGTTCCTCGGCGCGCGATGCCATCGCGCAGATTCTCACCAACTCGCGCATGTGCGCCGAAGGCCATCGGCCGATTTGTCAGGACACCGGCATCGTGGTGGTGTTCGTCAAGGTCGGCATGGGAGTGCAGTGGGATGCGAAGCTCGATCTGGAAGCCATGATCAACGAAGGCGTACGCCGCGCCTATATGAATCCGGACAACAAGCTGCGCGCCTCGATCGTATCGGATCCCGCGTTCAAGCGCGGCAACACCCGCGACAATACGCCGGCGGTGGTACACACCGAGTTTGTTCCCGGAGATCGCCTGGAAATCACCGTGGCGGCGAAGGGCGGCGGCTCGGAGAACAAGTCCATGTTCGCGATGCTGAACCCGTCGGATTCAGTCGCCGATTGGGTGCTGGAAATGGTGCCGGAGATGGGCGCGGGTTGGTGCCCGCCCGGCATGCTCGGCGTCGGCATCGGCGGCAGCGCCGAGAAGGCCATGTTGCTGGCGAAGAAATCCCTCATGGATCCCATCGATATCGCCGATCTCATTGCCCGCGGGCCCAACAGCAAATTAGAGGAACTACGCCTCGAGATTTACCAGCGCGTCAACGCGCTGGGGATCGGTGCCCAGGGCTTGGGCGGCTTGACCACCGTGTTGGACGTCAAGGTCTTGGATTATCCCACTCACGCCGCGTCCTTGCCGGTCGCGGTGATTCCGAATTGTGCGGCAACCCGCCACATCCATTTCACCTTGGATGGCGGCGGACCGGCGGTGTTGGCACCCCCGGACCTGGATTTGTGGCCCAAAGTGAAATGGAGCGCCGATGCCAGCGCGCGGCGCGTAGCGCTCGACGGACTGACCGCGGCCGATATTGCCAGCTGGAAACCCGGGGAGCGACTGCTGCTCTCCGGCAAGTTATTGACGGGTCGCGACGCCGCCCACAAGCGCATCTGTGCGCTGCTCGACGCAGGTCAGCCGCTGCCCAATGGCTTGGACTTTCACGGGCGGGTCATTTACTACGTCGGTCCCGTCGATCCGGTGGGCGCGGAAATCGTCGGCCCTGCCGGGCCCACCACCGCGAATCGTATGGATCGCTTCACGGATACCATGCTGGGCAAGGCGGGACTGCTCGCCATGGTGGGCAAGGCGGAGCGCGGGCCGGAAACCGTTGCCTCGATTGCCAAGTATCGCTCCGCGTATCTGATCGCCGTCGGCGGTGCCGCGTTTCTGGTGTCGAATGCCATCCGCTCGAGCCGGGTGGTGGCTTTTCCTGAGCTGGGTATGGAGGCCGTGTACGAGTTCGAGGTCAAGGACATGCCGGTTACCGTGGCGGTCAGTGCCGCGGGCGAGTCGGTGCACGAAACCGGCCCCAAGGCTTGGGCCGGCAAATTTGCCGGCATCCCGGTGGCGGTGGCGTAGCGCGGTGATGTTGGCCGGTCAACATCACGGAGTCGATGCTAGACGCCTCCTGCGTACTTGATGGAGCAGCCGTAGGGCTTGGTAGCGGCATGCGGCGGCTTGTCGCCCCCGGCTACCGCCAACATGGCTTCCTTTAGATAAGGTTCGGCACGGGCGATGTCGCTGGGGTCGGCGCTGGCGATGCTGTCGATGCCGCCCATGTATTGCAGCATTCCATTCTTGTCGATCACGAACATATGCGGCGTGGTCTTGGCGTTGTACATGCGGCCGAGCGCGCCGGTGGGATCGAGCAATACTGCGCTGGGAGCGGCATGCCGCGCTGCGGTCAACGCGTCGGCGGCGGCCCCATTGACGTAGCCTTCCTTGCCGGGCGCGGAGGAAATGATGCTCAGCCAAACGATGCCGTGCTCCCGCGCCGAGGATTGAACGCTTTGCATGTTGCCGCTGCTGTAATGCTTGCGTGTGTAGGGGCAATCGGCGTTGGTCCATTCGAGCACCACCGTTTTGCCCCGGTACTGGCTCAGGCGCACCGAGTCGCCCTTGCTGTCCTGTGCCGAGAAGTCGGGCGCAACTTGGCCGATCTGCGGCGCTGCGGCGGCGGCGACGCCCAGAATGCCGATCAATCCAACCACCAGAGCTCCGATGGCGGCGACGGCCATGATGGCGGAAAACAGGCCACCACGGCCTGAGCGGGGTGCGATTTCCGGGGACTGGGACAGTGTCGTCATGTGACCTCACGAACATTACTTTTCCGTTAGATAGCACAAGTTAGTGGGCAGCGTCGCGGCGATGGTTCCCTGGTGCTTTTGCAAAGGTATGTTTAGAGTACGCGGCCTTAGGTTTTAGCCTTTGGATTGAACGATATGCGCTTCGGGCGGGAATACCGAGTCATCGTGATCGGCGGTGGTCATGCGGGAACCGAGGCTGCCCTCGCTGCCGCGCGCATGGGGCAGCGCACCTTGCTGTTGACCCACAATATTGAAACTCTGGGGCAGATGAGCTGCAATCCGGCGATCGGTGGGATCGGCAAGGGGCATCTGGTCAAGGAGATCGACGCGCTCGGCGGTGCCATGGCACGCGCCGCCGATCAGGCCGGCATCCAGTTTCGGACCTTGAACGCCAGCAAGGGGCCGGCGGTACACGCGACGCGCGCCCAAGCGGACCGTCAACTTTACAAGCGCGCCATTCGCCGCATGCTCGAGTCGCAGCCGAACCTGGAAATTTTCCAGCAGGAAGCCGCGGACTTGATATTGAACGGCGATCAGGTGACCGGTGTGGTCACGCAAAGCGGCATCGAATTTCATGCCCGCTCCGTGGTGCTCACCGTCGGCACTTTTCTCGGCGGCAAGATTCACGTCGGCTTGGAGAGTCATGCCGGCGGCCGCGCCGGCGACCCGCCTTCCTTGCGCTTGGCGGCACGCCTGCGCGAGCTGAAATTGCGCGTAGGTCGTTTGAAGACCGGCACGCCGCCGCGCATCGACGGCCGCAGCATCGACTACACCCAACTGCCCGAGCAGCACAGCGATGAGCCGCGCCCCGTATTCTCCTACCTCGGATCGCGCCGCGAGCATCCGCGGCAGCTACCCTGTCATATCACGGCGACCAACGAGCGTACGCACGACATCATTCGTGCGGCGACGGCGCGCTCGCCGCTGTTCACCGGCTTGATCGAAGGCGTAGGCCCGCGCTACTGCCCGTCGGTGGAGGACAAGGTGGTGCGCTTCGCGGACAAGCCTGCGCACCAGATTTTCGTCGAGCCGGAAGGTTTGGACACGCACGAGATCTACCCGAACGGCATTTCCACCAGCCTGCCCTTCGATGTACAGACGGAATTCGTGCACACCATCAAGGGGTTCGAGCGCGCGCACATCACGCGCCCGGGCTACGCCATCGAATACGATTTCTTCGATCCTCGCGACCTGCACTACAGCTTCGAGAGCAAGCATCTCAAGTCGCTGTATTTTGCCGGTCAAATCAACGGCACCACCGGCTACGAAGAGGCCGCGGCGCAAGGCTTGCTCGCCGGCACCAACGCTGCGCTCGCTGCTGCCGGCCGCGCTGCATGGTGGCCGAAACGCAGCGAGGCCTACATCGGCGTGCTGGTCGATGATTTGATCACGCGCGGCGCGCCGGAACCGTATCGGATGTTCACCAGCCGCGCCGAGTATCGCCTGTCGTTGCGGGAAGATAACGCGGACCTGCGCCTCACAGCGACCGGCCGCGAGCTCGGATTGGTGGACGATGCGCGTTGGCAGTTCTTCGAAAGCAAGCGCGCCGCGGTGAACGCGGAGATCGCGCGGCTGCACGCGGCCGTGGTGCATCCGCACAATGTCGATGCCGCGCTGCTCGAAAAGCTGGGCGCCCCGCTGACCCGCGAGTCGCATGCGCTCGACTTGCTGCGTCGGCCCGAGGTGGTCTATGACGACTTGCGACATGCAGCGCCGTCCGATGTCGAGGACTGGCATGCCGACGAGCGCCAACTTAGCCAAGTGAAACTGCAAGTCGAGGTGCAGGCCAAGTACTCGGGCTATCTGAAACGCCAGAGCGAGGAAATCGATCGACAGCTGCGGCATGAGACGTTGCGGATGCCGGGAGACCTCGACTACGGCCAGGTGAGCGGTTTATCCAACGAGGTGCGCCAGCGCCTGGGCGATGTGCGTCCGGAAACCTTGGGGCAGGCGGCGCGCATCCCCGGCTTGACTCCTGCGGCGGTGTCGCTGCTGTTGGTGCATCTCAAGAAACGCGAGCATGCTGCCTAAAAGCAGTGCCCATGAACAATTTCTACGACTTCAAGGTACAGGGTTTGGACGGCAGCGCGAATATCCTCGAACCGCTGCGCGGCAAGGTGACGCTGGCCGTCAACGTGGCGAGCAAGTGCGGTTTGACCCCGCAATACACCGGCCTCGAAGAGTTGTTCGAGGAGCTGCAGAACAAGAACTTCACCGTCGTCGGGTTTCCCTGCAATCAGTTCGGCGCGCAGGAACCTGGCAGCGCCGCGGACATTCAACAGTTCTGCTCGGTCAACTACGGCGTCACGTTTCCGTTGGCCGCGAAAATCGACGTCAACGGGGCGAATCGTCATCCCTTGTATGCGTGGCTGACGGCGCCCGACAACGGCTACCCCGGCGACATCGGCTGGAACTTCGAGAAATTTCTCATCGATCGCGACGGCCGCCTGTCCTGCAGATACCCCTCTGCCACCAAGCCCACCGATCCGACTTTTTTGCAGGATTTGGCCAACATTCTTTAGCCTCGGTGGAGCGTATTCGTAGCCTAAAGCTCAACCGGTGGCAATTTAGGCTGCCAGTCTTTAACATCAGCGCTCCCGATTGAACCCGTTTGGTTCGGAGATCTAGATGCTTTCGCGATCGAATGCCCTGGCGTGGCTTGCTGGCACGGCTTTGAGCTTAAGTCTGTCACTTGGCGCGCATGCGGAGGGCGACCGGGAAAGCGGCGAGAAGAAGTTCTATACCTGCTACGGATGCCACGGCCTCGACTCCTATAAGAACGCTTACCCCGACTACAGCGTACCGAAGCTGCGCCACCAGACCGCCGCTTATTTGATTGCGGCCTTGCAGGAATATCGTAGCGGCGAGCGACCACACCCCACCATGCACGCGCAAGCGTCGTCACTTTCCGACCAGGACATTGCCGACATCGCGGCCTATCTGCAGGACGGCGAGCCGATCAAGCCGAGCACCGCGGTGGCGGGTAAGGTGCCTGCACAGGTGGCGACGTGCGTCGCCTGTCACGGCGGCAACGGCACCGGCGCGGAGCAACCCATCTTGCCCACGCCTCCGGTATTGGCGGGACAGCACGAAGATTACTTGGAGCAGGCGTTGACCGCGTACCGCAACGGACGGCGCAAAAATGCCGTCATGGACAGCATGGCGCAGATGCTCAAGACCGACGACGATATCAAGGCCGCGGCCACCTTCTTCGCAGAGCAACGTTCGACGCTGCATACCGCGTCAGCCGAGAGCAAGTAGCGACGCGCTTTAGCGGACGCGCGCCAGCAGGCGCGTGTTAGCGGGCTGCCGCTACTGGCGCATGACGTTGAGAAATTGCGCGAACACCGCGTAGTAGGCATCGCGGTTTTGTTTCTTCCTGTAGCCGTGACCCTCATCGGCGGCAAGTAGATACCAGACTTCGTCGCCCTTGAGGCGCAGGCGATTGACGATCTGCTCCGCTTCGTTCACCGGTACGCGCGGGTCATTCTTGCCGTGCACGACCAGCAGAGGTTTGGTGATGCGCTCCGCATTGGTCAGCGGCGATATGCGCCGCAAGTAAGCGCGCATCTCGACGTCGCGCTCGTCGCCGTACTCCGCGCGGCGTTGATTCTGCCGGTAAGGTGCGGTGCCACTGAGAAAGCTCACGAAATCGCCGATACCGGCCACATCGACGCCGCCGCGTAGGCGGTCGCTGTAGTTGACCAGCGCGGCTAGCGACATGTAGCCGCCGTAGGATCCTCCTGAAACCACGATGTGTTTGGCGTCGACCGTGCTTTGCAGGCCGAGCCAAACCAATAGTGCGCCGACGTCCTTGACCGCATCCTCGCGCAGGGTGCCGTTATCCAAAGCCATGTAGCTCTTGCCATAGCCCGAGGAGCCGCGCACGTTCGGCGCGACCACCGTATAACCCAGTTCGTTGACCACGTACCCCAACCAGGGCGAGAAGTCCGGCCGGAACTGCGATTCCGGGCCGCCATGCAGTTCCAACAGCACCGGGTGCGGTCCGCCGCCGGCCGGTTCGTACAGGTAAACCGGCACCATCCGCGGCTTACCGTCGACGCGATCGAACGTCGGAAATTGCGCCAGCCGCGGCGTGACGAATTTCTTGAGGTCAACTTCCCCGGCTTCGCTGCGCGTCCAGGGTTCGAGCTGATTATGGGCGACGTCGAGCACGTAGGCGTCACGCGGTTGATTCGGCGAGGAGTAGCCGAATGCCAGGCGCTGCCCCTGTGAATCGAAGCGCAACGACTCGATGCTGCCCGCGACCGGCAAATGCGGGGGCGTAAGATCTTGGTGGGCGCGCAAGTCCTGCAAGTTCAGTTTCGCCGCGCCGCCTTCGTTGCTGACGTAAGCGAGATAGTGTCCATCGCGGGAAATCGCCAGCTCCTCGATGTCCCAGGGAATGTTGCCTGAAACGACGCTTCGCTCGCTGGTGAAAAGGTTGGCGTAGCGCAGTCGCGAGAATTCGGATTCGCGATCCGAGATGTAATACACACCCTGGCCGTCGCGCGAGAATCTTGCGCCGGCTATGGCCACCTTCGTTGGAACGGGATCCACCTCTTTCTTCTGGCCGGTGCTCAAATCGACGACAAATAAATAGGCTTCATCGCTCGCCACCGTTTTCAGCAGCAGCAACTTGCGATCGTCGGGCGACCAGTCGAGCGGTGTCCACTCGACTCCCGGGGCGTCCGCGGCAGCCACCAACCGCGGCAGCGCACCCGATTCTGGGTCGACGACATCGATGTCAAAGCTCGCGGGATCGCGCGCGTTGCTGAAGAACGCGACTTCACGACCTGCGTTCGACCAGACGGGTGCGCCGTTCTTTGACTTGCCATCCGTGAGCAATTTCGCGGCTTCACCGACGCGTTGGTAGTAGAGCTGGGCGTTCTCGTTGCCGCCCGCGTCTTTCAGGTACACATAGGCGCTGCGGCCGGGGTCCGGCGAGAAGGCGGCTTCGTTGATGGGTTCGCGCTGAAACGTCAGCTGACGGCGCGCGCCGTTCGCGGTTTCGAGCAGGTGCAATTGCGGCACGTCGCCGAAGCGCGTGGTGATGAGCAATTGGCCCTTCGGCGACCAGCTGAGCGGCGTGGCTTGGCGCGCGTTCAGGTACGTGTCCAGGTTGCCGACGATCTCGGCGGGCAGCGGCGGAATGTTATCGTAAGTCAAACTGCCACGTTCGACTCGCACGTCCGCCGCAACGCTGGTCGCCAGCAGCGAGGCCAGCAGCGTTAATATATAAATTCGATTCATAACATTCCTATGTCCTGCAGCCGCGAGGATAATCCAGCGCATGGCGGGCTTCGAGCATCTGATCAAATCCTACGACGTGCGCGACCTACTCGACGACATCGCGAGTTCGGATCCGCCGGCATACCTGCGGCGTTGCTTCGCCGAAGGCAGCTCGGCGCCGCATCTGCCCTGGCCTCGAGTGCAGCAACTGGCCGTGTGCGCGATGGTACTCGATGCCGTACTGAATGATCGAGACTACGAGTTCCTCGAGCGTGAGCTGATCTCGGACTGGCGTGTGCATTACACGCTCTCATTCGGCAAGCTTAAGGATCTGGCGCAGCAGGCACTGTCGCGGGTGCTGGAGCGCGAGAAACCGGAAGATTCGGAAACCTCGGACGAGCTCGAGTCGCTGCTGCGGCGGCTCATGGGTGCTTGAATTGAGCGCGACACGAAATCGGGCGGCAGCTGCCTTCTGTATGTTGCATACGCTCGGCCTTGCGGCCTGCGTTTCGACGCCGAAGAATCCGCAGCCGCCGCCAGTCGTTGCGGCTCCCAGCCCGCCGCCGCTGGAGGCCTCATATGACTGGCATGGATTGCTGCTGGTGCCGTTCGGCAGCGTTCTGAAGGAGATCCCGTTTACGCTGCACGAAGTGCTGCTGTTTCGCGACGCCTCGCGCGCAGCGGCGGCCGATGACCCCGAATGCTACGCAATGGAGCAAAGCGCGCCGCGCTTCGTGGCGCGCATCCCCAGCGAGTACATGTTGTGCTTCAAACACGACCGCCTGTCGCGGGTGCAAGCCACGGTGAATTTGCCGCAGAGTGAAGCCGCGCAAATATTCAGCGACGCCTGCAGCCTATGGCACCGCAACGAAGGGGCGGCCCAAGCCGCAGCCGACCAACCCGCGGCCGACGTACCGGGAGCCGACCAAGGGGCCGACCAAGCGGGGGCCTGCGATGGCCGCGACGGGGCCATCGGCTACACGGGCCGGCTGGATCAGGAGGCCGACCAGGCCGAAGCACCTCTGACCGTCACGCTCGACGCCGCCGTTCAACCTTAAGATCGTGCGCCAAACCGAACGTGAAACACTCATCGCCGGCGCACGCGAAATCGGCTTCGAACTCGATGCGCCGCACGTCGATGAGTTGCTGATTTTGGTGGATGAACTCGAACAGGCGAACGCGCAGTTCAACTTGACGGCCATACGCGACCGGCCCGGAATGCTAAGCAAGCACATACTGGACAGCTTGACCTTGCAACCCTACCTGCGCGGGGAACGTTGCGCCGACGTGGGCACCGGTGCCGGCTTTCCCGGCTTGCCGCTGGCCGTGGTCAACCCGCAGCGGCGCTTCACGCTGATCGAAGCCACCGGCAAAAAGTCGCGGTTCGTGCGGCAAACGTCGGAGCGCATGGGATGTGACAACGTACAGGTGGTGAATGCCCGCGCGGAAAGTTATAGACCCTTCGAACTTTTCGATACAGTGGCGGCCAGGGCGTTGTCGTCGTTGGCGGATTTCGTGGCGTTCGCGGGTCACCTGTGCGCACCGACGGGCCGGCTGCTGGCGATGAAGGGCAAGAGACCGAACGATGAGATATCCGCTGTACCCAAATCTTTCCGCGTACTTGCCGTACATCGGCTGGAGGTGCCGGGGCTCACAGATCAACGGCATCTGGTGGAAATGGTTCCGGTGCGAGTGAAAACGAGAAATACATGAGGCGTGTAATCGCGGTGGCGAATCAGAAGGGCGGCGTGGGCAAGACCACGACCGCGGTGAACCTTGCTGCCTCGCTGACGGCGACGAAGCGCCGTGTGTTGCTGATCGATTTGGACCCTCAAGGCAACGCCACCATGGGTTGCGGCATCGACAAGAACTCGCAGGCGCGCACCAGCTGCGATGTGCTGCTCGGCGATTGCGGCGCCGTGGAAGCGCTGGTCGCGGTCGAGTACGGCGGCTTCATGCTGATGCCTGCGAACCAAGATCTCACCGCCGCCGAGGTGCGCCTGCTCACCATGTCGGCCGGCCGCGAATTCAAACTGCGCAATGCGTTGAGCTCCGTGCGCCAGGACTTCGACGTCATTTTGGTCGATTGCCCACCGTCGCTGAACATGCTCACCTTGAACGCGTTGGTGGCGGCCGACTCCGTCATGGTCCCGATGCAGTGCGAGTACTACGCGCTCGAGGGTTTGAGCTCGTTGATGCAAACCGTCGAACAAGTACGCGACAGCATCAATCCGGCGCTGGAGATCGAAGGCCTGCTGCGCACGATGTTCGACCCGCGCAACAACTTGGCGAACGAGGTGTCCGCGCAGCTGTTGGAACACTTCCACGAGAAAGTTTTTCGCACCGTCATTCCGCGCAATGTGCGTTTGGCGGAGGCGCCTAGCTTCGGCAAGCCCGCCCTGTTCCACGACAAGGAGTCGCGCGGAGCGCTGGCTTATTTGGCCCTTGCGGGCGAGATGATTCGCCGCGACGAGCGCCCCACGGCGCCCGTATAATCGTGCGACGGATCATTCGGGATTGAGCATGTCCGGCAAAAAGCCGTCTCTGGGTCGTGGCCTTGCGGAATTGAGTCCGCTGCTGGCGCGCCGCGCCTCCGCGGCGACGACGGCGCCGGCTGAGCCGCCGCTCGGCTCCGGCGCCCCTGGCGAGCGCGCCCCGGGCGATCGCGCCCCGGGCGATCGCATGGCGAATCTGCCCCTGGATGTGCTGCAGCGAGGCAAGTATCAGCCGCGCACCGACATGCGGCCGGAATCTTTGAGTGAGCTGGCCGACTCCATCAAATCACAAGGCTTGGTGCAACCGATCCTGGTAAGGCCGCTGCCGCGGGCTTCGGCTGAAGGATCGCAGCGTTACGAAATCATCGCGGGCGAGCGCCGCTGGCGCGCCGCGCAGATGGCCGGTCTGGCGGAAATTTCCGCCGTCATTCGCGACGTTCCCGACGAATCCGCCGTTGCTATGGCCCTCATCGAGAACATCCAGCGCGAGGACTTGAACCCGCTGGAAGAGGCACGTGCGCTGCAGCGACTGGTCGATGAATTCGGCCTGACGCATCAATCCGCGGCCGAAGCCGTGGGCCGCTCCCGTGCCGCCGTCAGCAACCTGCTGCGCTTGATGGATCTGGCGGATGAAGTGAAGGATTTGCTCGAAACCCGGCGCTTGGAGATGGGCCATGGGCGAGCGCTGTTGGCCCTGACATCGCGCCGTCAACAAGTCGAGGTGGCACACCTCGTGGCCAAGAAGGCCCTGTCGGTGCGGGAGACCGAGGCGCTGGTACGGCGCCTGATCGCGCCGGCAGCCGCCGAAAAGCCCGAGTCCGGCGCCGGCGACCCCGACATCCGCCGCCTGGAACGCGAATTGGCCGACAAACTCGGCGCCAAGGTACTGTTTCAGCACGCCGCGTCGGGCAAGGGCAAGCTCGTGGTGAGCTACAACAGCTTGGATGAGCTTGAGGGCATTCTCGCCCACATTCAATGACCTAACGGGCCCTTGCCATGGCCAAAAACGCCTTGATACGCCGCGGCCGCCTCTCTATAATGCGCGCTGCTTGTTTTGGCCACGGTGGCCGGCCGCGCGATCGGAAACGGGTCCGCTTGCGATATGCCTTGAAAAAAGCGAAGCGTTCGCTGCTTCCAGGTGCGAAGCAGCGGGACCCCGCGCCAAACTGGATGCAACGTGATCGCGACCGACTTAGCCCTTGCGCGGCGGCTGGCTCTCAGCGTCGTATTGGGCCAGGCGGCCGTGACTTTGATCTGCGCGCTCGCGGCGTGGCTGATCGCGGATTCGCGCGCCGCGCTCTCCGCGGCGCTGGGAGGCGGAATCAGCACTGTGGCAAGCCTGGCGATGGCGTTGCTTGGATTTGGCGGCGGGTCTACAGATCCGCAACGGGCCGTGCGGTCGTTCTTATTGGGCGAGACCGCGAAGATTGCAGTCATGATTGTGCTGTTCGTCGCGGTGTTGAAAACGATGAAGGTGGTACCGCTGGCCATGCTCGGCGCGTACGTGGCCACCTTCATTGTGTTCTGGGTGGCGCTCGCAAATGCGCTTCCGCCATTGGGCGGCGGCGTGCGTCGCCGCGCAGGATCGGATAAGTAAGTTGCATTTAAGGCGGATGAAACCGCGCTCGGGACGATGAATGGCGGCAGAACAGCCCACAACGGCCAATGAATACATCCTGCATCACCTGACTTTCCTGTCGAACAAGGAACCGACGGGTGTGGTGGACTTTTCCGTCATTCATTTGGACACCGTGTTCTTTTCGATTGTGCTGGCGGTACTGTTCGCCGGCTCGTTTTATTTTGCGGCGCGCTTTGCGACTTCGGGACAGCCCGGCAAATTTCAGAACTTCGTGGAGCTGATGGTCGAATTCGTCGACACCCAGGTCAAGGACAGTTTCCACGGCACCAATAAGCTTCTCGCTCCGCTCGCGCTCACGATCTTTTGCTGGGTGTTCCTCTTCAATGCCATGGACGTCCTCCCCGTCGACCTGTTGCCCTGGATTGCGCACGGCGTGGGAATCGAGCATTTGAAGGTGGTTCCCACCACCGACCTCAACGTCACGTTTGCCATGGCATTGACGGTGTTTGTCCTGATCATTTTCTACAGCATCAAGTGCAAAGGGCTGGGCGGCTTCATCGCCGAGCTCACCATGCAGCCCTTCACGGCGAAGAATCCCATCGTGAAGGCATTGCTGGTCCCGGCGAATTTGATCCTGGAAATCGTGCCGTTCCTGGCGCGGCCCATTTCGCTGTCGCTGCGCTTGTACGGCAACCTGTTTGCCGGGGAGATGATTTTCCTGCTGCTCGCGGCGCTGACACTGCACGGCGTCGCGCAGTTGTCGAGCGTCGGCGGCTGGGCTCTGCTGGTGGCGCAGTTCGTGCTGGCATTCGCATGGGCGGTGTTTCACCTCCTTGTGATCACTCTGCAAGCCTTCATATTCATGGTGTTGACGATCGTCTACCTGGCGATGGCGCAGGAGCATCATTGATTTCTCGAGTCGGATAGCCACAGCAAGTTTCGTATTTGTTTTTGTCTAGGAGAATTGAATGGAAAATATCGCACACGTCCAGGCCATGACCGTGCTCGCCGTCGGAATCATTTTCGGTATGGGCGCGCTCGGTACCGCTATCGGCTTCGGAATTCTTGGGGGACGCTTTCTCGAGGGCGCGGCGCGCCAGCCTGAACTCGCTCCGATGCTGCAGGTGAAGATGTTCATCGTCGCCGCCTTGGTCGACGCAGTCGCCATGATCGGCATCGGCTTCGCGCTATTCTTTACCTTCGCGAATCCGTTCACCTCCGGGCTTACGCACTAAAGAGTGGGGCCGGCTACCGCGCTGGTCAGGAGACTTTAAGTGAACATCAATCTCACGTTGTTCGTGCAGGCGCTCGTGTTCGTGGTCCTCATTTGGTTCACGATGAAATTCGTGTGGCCGATGATCTTAGGACCGATGGAAGAGCGCGCGCGCAAAATCGCAGCGGGACTCGCCGCCGCGGAAAAGGGCAAGCTCGACCTAACGCAGGCCGAGGAGCGCGCCAACGGCATCATCCGCGAAGCGCGCGCGCGCGCCGCGCAGATCGTCGATCAAGCCGGCAAGCGCTCCACCGAGATGGTCGAAGAGGCCAAGGATACGGCGTCCAGCGAAGCGCAGCGGCTCGTCTCCCAGGCGCGCGACGAAGCAGCGCGCGAGTCCTCGCGGGCGCGCGAAGGTCTGTCGCGGGAAGTAGGCAAGCTCGCGGTCGAGGGCGCTTCGCGTCTGTTGGGGCGCGAGATCGATCCGCAGACCCACGCCGAGCTGTTGGATAAATTGGCGGCGGAGGTTGCGCGTGGCTGAGCGGGCCACCATTGCGCGGCCCTATGCGAAAGCGGCGTTCGAGTACGCGCGCGACGCCAAGGCGTTCGCTCCCTGGTCTCAAGGACTGAGCGCCGCCAACGACATCGTTTCCGATCCGCGCGTCGCGCCGCTGACCAAGAGTCCGGCGTGGACTAACGCCGATTTGGTGAGTCTGATCACCGATGTGGCGGGCGCCAAACTCGATGCGGGAATGCAGAACTTCGTGCGTGTGCTGGCGGAGAATCACCGCCTGCTGCTGCTACCGGAAATATCCGCGCACTACGAGGAGCTGCGTGCTGCGGTCGAGAACACCGTCGACGTCGAGGTCATCTCGGCGGTCGAGCTTGACGCCGCGCAGCGCGAGAAGCTGAGCCGCGCGCTGGCGGCGAGGCTGAAGCGCGAAGTGCACATGCGCAATTCAGTCGATGCGTCGCTGTTGGGCGGTGCGGTAGTGCGCGCCGGGGATCTGGTGATCGACGGCTCGATGAAGGGCCGTTTAGAACGTCTCGCCACGGATTTAACAAGTTAGAACTGTTTAGGCGCGGGCAATACTGCCCGCAGCAAGAGGATCGATATGTCCATCAAGGCATCGGAAATCAGCGACCTGATCAAGGCGCGCATCGACAAGTTCCAATCCGCCGCCGAGGCGCGCAATGTCGGCACGGTGGTGAGCGTCACCGACGGCATCGTGCGCATCCATGGTCTCGCCGACGCCCGTTACGGTGAAATGCTGGAATTCGTCGGCAACACCTTTGGACTGGCGCTGAACCTCGAGCAGGATTCGGTGGGCTCCGTGGTGCTCGGCGACTACAAGCACATCTCTGAAGGCTCGACGGTCAAAACCACCGGCCGCATCCTCGAGGTGCCGGTGGGACCCGAACTCTTGGGCCGCGTGGTCGACGCGCTCGGCAATCCGATCGACGGCAAGGGCCCGGTGGCCGCCAAGCTCAAATCGCCGTTGGAGCGCGTCGCGCCGGGCGTGATTTTCCGCAAGAGCGTGTCGCAGCCGGTGCAGACCGGACTCAAAGCCATCGACGCCATGGTGCCGATCGGCCGCGGCCAGCGCGAACTCATCATCGGCGACCGTCAGACCGGCAAGACCGCAGTGGCTATCGACACCATCATCAATCAGAAGGGCACGGGCGTTAAGTGCGTCTATGTGGCCATCGGCCAGAAGCAGAGTTCGATCGCCAACGTGGTGCGCAAGCTCGAAGAACACGGCGCCATGGGACACACCATCATTGTGGCGGCTTCCGCCTCGATGCCCGCGGCCATGCAGTACCTCGCGCCTTACGGCGGCTGCGCCATGGGCGAGTATTTCATGGACAACGGCGAAGATGCGCTGATCGTCTATGACGATTTGTCGAAGCAAGCGGTTGCATACCGCCAGATCTCGCTGTTGCTGCGCCGCCCGCCCGGTCGCGAAGCGTATCCCGGCGACGTGTTCTACCTGCACTCGCGCTTGCTGGAACGTTCCGCGCGGGTCAACGAGGAATACGTTGAGAAATTCACGCAAGGCCGCGTCAAGGGCAAGACTGGATCGCTGACGGGGCTGCCCATCATCGAGACCCAGGCCGGCGACGTCACTGCCTTCGTTCCGACCAATGTGATTTCCATTACCGACGGCCAGATATTTTTGGAAACCGATCTGTTCAATGCCGGTATGCGCCCTGCCATCAACGCCGGTATTTCGGTGTCACGCGTCGGCGGCGCTGCACAGACCAACATCATCAAGAAGCTGGGCGGCGGCATTCGCTTGGCGCTCGCGCAGTTCCGTGAACTGGCGGCCTTCTCGCAGTTCGCTTCGGATTTGGATGAAGTCACACGCAAGCAGCTGGAGCGCGGCCAGCGCGTCACCGAACTCATGAAGCAGAAGCAGTACTCGCCCATGTCGGTGGCCGAGATGGCTCTGTCGCTGTACGCCGGAAACAGCGGCTACTTCGATCAGGTCGACCGACTCAAGGTGGTTGAAACCGAAGCCGCCTTGCAGTCCTTTGCGCGCTCCAGCCACGCCGACTTGCTGAAGAGCATCAACTCCAAGCCGGATCTGTCGAAGGACGTCGAAGCATCTCTGAAGAAGTGCTGCGACGAATTCTTCGCGACACTGTAAACGAGAGAGCAATGGCAGGCGCAAAAGAAATTCGCAGCAAGATCGCGAGTATCAAGAATACTCAGAAGATCACCAAGGCCATGGAAATGGTGGCGGCGAGCAAGATGCGCAAGGCGCAGGAACGCATGCGCGCGGGACGCCCCTATGCCGAAAAGATCCGCAAGCTGGTGGGTCACCTGCGGCTGGTGAATCTGGACTTCAAGCATCCGTTTACCCTGGAACGGCCGGTACAGGCTGTCGGCATCGTAGTCATCAGCACTGATCGCGGCCTGGCCGGGTCGCTCAATTTGAATTTGTTCAAGGCAACGCTCGCTGCCATACGCGAAGCCCAGTCCCGTGGCAACAAGGTCTACCTGTGCCTCATCGGCTCCAAGGCGCTGCAGTTCTTCAGGCGTCTGGCCGGTATTGAAATCGCAGCCTCCGTCACCCACTTGGGCGACAAGCCGCATGTCGCCGAGCTGATCGGCACCACCAAGGTAATGTTGGATTTCTATCGCGACAAGAAAATCGACCAGTTGCTGCTGGTGCACAATGTGTTCGTCAATACGATGACGCAAAAAGGCATCGTGTCGCAGTTATTACCCCTGCAGACCATCGATAAAGAAGAGCTGCAGGAGCGCTGGGACTACATCTACGAACCCGATTCGGTGGAGATTCTCGACCGATTGCTGATGCGCTACCTGGAATCGCAGGTGTTTCAAGGCGCGGTCGAAAATGTCGCCTGCGAAATGGCGGCGCGCATGGTGGCGATGAAGAGTGCCTCCGATAATGCGGGTGATCTCATCGAAGAATTTCAACTCATTTACAACAAGGCCCGCCAGGCCGCGATCACGAAAGAGCTTTCGGAAATCGTCGGCGGCGCGGCAGCAGTTTAAGGCAAGAGGATAATTAGCATGTCCAGCGGCAAAATCGTGCAAATCATCGGCGCCGTCATCGATGTGGAATTTCCGCGCGATCAGATTCCCAAGGTCTACGACGCGCTGATACTCGATGAGGTGGACCTGACCTTGGAAGTGCAGCAGCAGCTGGGCGACGGCATCGTGCGCACCATTGCCATGGGCGCCTCGGAAGGCTTGCGGCGCGGTCTGTCGGTCAAGAATACCGGCAAGGGAATTTCGGTGCCCGTGGGTGCCGCGACGCTGGGACGTATCATGGACGTTCTCGGCAGGCCCCAGGATGAAAAAGGCCCCGTCAACGCCGAGACCTACCTGCCCATCCATCGTCCGGCCCCGGCCTACGATGAGCAGGCGGGCGGCCAGGACCTTCTGGTCACGGGCATCAAGGTCATCGATTTGTTGGTGCCCTTCGCCAAGGGCGGCAAGGTCGGTCTGTTCGGCGGCGCCGGCGTCGGCAAGACGGTGAACATGCTCGAGCTCATCAACAACATCGCCAAACAGTACAGCGGTTTGTCCGTGTTTGCCGGCGTAGGTGAGCGCACGCGCGAGGGCAACGACTTTTATCACGAGATGATCGAATCGGGCGTCATCGATAAAGATGATCTGTCCAAGTCCAAAGTGGCCATGGTTTACGGCCAGATGAACGAACCGCCGGGCAATCGTCTGCGCGTGGCCCTCACCGGTTTGACCATGGCGGAATTTTTCCGCGACGAAAAGCAGGGTGCTTCGGGCAAGGGGCGCGACGTTCTGTTCTTCGTCGACAACATTTACCGCTATACGCTGGCCGGCACCGAAGTGTCAGCGCTGCTTGGCCGCATGCCCTCCGCGGTGGGCTATCAGCCAACGCTGGCCGAAGAGATGGGCGTGCTGCAGGAACGCATCACTTCCACCAAGACGGGTTCCATTACTTCGATTCAGGCGGTGTACGTGCCGGCCGACGACTTGACCGATCCCTCACCGGCCACCACCTTCGCGCACTTGGATGCCACCGTGGTGTTGTCGCGCCAAATCGCTTCCCTTGGCATCTACCCAGCCGTCGATCCCCTGGACTCCAGCAGCCGTCAATTGGATCCTCTGGTGGTGGGCGAAGAGCACTACAACACCGCGCGCGGCGTGCAGGCGGTTTTGCAGCGTGCCAAGGAGCTGCAGGACATCATTGCGATTCTCGGCATGGACGAACTGTCCGAAGAGGATAAGCGGAGCGTCTACCGCGCGCGCAAGATTACTCGCTTCCTGTCGCAGCCCTTCAATGTGGCGAAGGTATTCACCGGACAGGAGGGTAAGATCGTACCGCTCAAGGACACCATTCGCGGCTTCAAAGCCATCGTCGCCGGCGAGTATGATCATCTGCCGGAGCAGGCGTTCTACATGATCGGCCCCATCGAAGAAGCCGTCGAGAAGGCCAAGACGTTAGCGTAAGCCAATGGCCAATACCATTCACATCGACATTGTCAGCGCCGAGGGACAGATTTTCTCCGGCGAGGCAAGCATGGTGTTCGCGCCTGGCTCACAGGGCGAGATCGGCATCGCACCGCGACATGCGCCCCTGTTGACCACCTTGAGGGCCGGCGAAGTGCGTGTGCAGTCGGAAGGACAGGAAGAACAGTCCTTTTATGTCGGCGGCGGCGTCATGGAGATTCAGCCCCACTTGGTCTCGGTGCTCGCGGATACGGCGGCGCGGGCCAAGGATCTGGATGAGGCGGCGGCTTTGGCGGCGAAACAACGCGCCGAGGAGGCCGTGCAAGGCCGCGGCGACAAGCTGCTGGTTGCCGAGGCGCAGGCTGAACTGCTGCGTGCCGTGGCGCAATTGCGCGCCATAGAACGTCTGCGCAAGAAACGCTAAGGGATCCTACCACCTCGGAGTCCACATGCGTCTTTCGGTCGTCATTCTGGCCGCGGGTCAGGGCAAGCGGATGAATTCCGACTTACCGAAAGTTTTGCAACCCTTGGCGGGGCAGCCGCTGCTGCAGCATGTGATCCGCGCGGCGCGCGGCTTGAATCCAGACAGTATCTACGTGGTTTATGGCCACGGCGGCGCGCAGGTGCAGGCCGCCCTAAGCCACGAAAATGTCGACTGGATATTGCAAGCCGAACAGCGGGGAACCGGCCACGCCGTGATGCAGGCGATGCCGCTCATTCCCGACGATCACACGGTGCTGGTGTTGTACGGCGATGTACCGCTCATCAAATCCGGAACCTTGAAAAAAATGCTGTCCGCCGCGACCGACGGCTCATTGGTCGTGCTGAGCGTAGAGGTCGACAATCCCGAGGGTTACGGCCGCATCGTGCGCGACGCGTCTGGACAGGTGCAGACCATCGTCGAGCAAGCGGACGCGACGCCGGCGCAAGTGCGCATCCGCGAAGTCAACACGGGCGTCATGGCGGCGCGCGCAGGGCTTTTGCGCGTTTGGCTGCTGGACGTCAAAAGCAGCAACCTTAGCCAAGAATTCTATCTGACAGACGTGGTGGGGATCGCGCATGCGGCCGGCGCAGGCATCGGTACGGTGGCGGCGTCCGGCAGCGCCGAAGTCGCGGGGGTGAATGACAAAATCCAACTCGCGCAAGCCGAAGCGCATCACCGCCGCGAACGAGCATGCGAGCTGATGCTGGCCGGCGCCACGCTCGCGGATCCGGCTCGCATCGATATTCGCGGTGACGTCACGGTGGGCCGCGACGTATTCATCGACATCAACGCGGTGCTGGTCGGCAGGGTACGGCTGGCGGCGGGAGTCAAAGTGGGTCCGAATTGCCTGATCATCGATTCGCAAATTGGTCCGGATACGGAGATCCACGCCAATAGCGTCATCGATAACGCCGTCGTGGGAGAAAATTGCCGCATCGGTCCATTCGCGCGGCTGCGGCCGCAGACGGTGCTGCATGCCGACGTGCACATCGGCAATTTCGTGGAGGTGAAGGCCGCGGAAATCGGCGTCGGCAGCAAGGCGAACCATCTTACGTATCTAGGCGACGCACGCGTCGGCAGCCACGTGAACGTCGGTGCCGGCAGCGTCACATGCAACTACGACGGCGCCAACAAGTGGCCCACCGTCATCGAGGACGGCGCATTCATCGGATCCGGCAGCATGATGGTGGCACCGGTGCGCATCGGTGCTGGTGCCACCATCGGCGCGGGCTCAACCATCACTGAGGGCGCACCCGATGGCAAGCTGTCCTTGGAAAGGTCCCGGCAGATAGCGCTGGACGGCTGGCAGCGGCCGCAAAAGCTGAGCGACGCCGATCGCGCCGGCGTCATCGAGGAGGCCATGCGTAAACCTCGTTCCGGCAAGAAAAAATCCGCTTCTTAGCGCATGCAATGCGCGCCACCGTGTTCCGGACCGCGATGTCATTCGTGCTGTTGCTGGGCTGCGCTCTGCGCTGTGCGGCACAAAGTCCGGATCCCGCCACGGCGGCCCCTGCGCGCGATCCCCACGGCCCGATCGAGGGATGCGTCAAGGGCTCGCAGGAGCGCTCCTTCATCGAGCGTCTGGAGGAAAGCTATAGAGTCCACTTGAGTTGGAACGGCGCCGAGGCGAGCGCGCCGCCCACGATGGTGGCGGGCGGTGCGGAAGTGCCTGAATCCAACCCGCCTTGGCCCTATTCGACCTGGAATATAGGCGGGACGCCCGCGATCGGGGTCGAGAATATGTATTACAACGCCCTCATGGACGCTCTGTACTGCGGTGCGGACGGCGAAGCAATCAAGGACAGCCGCTTTACCGTGTATGGATGGGCGGAACCAGGCGCGAACTGGAGCACGTCGCACACTAGATTCAACTATCGAACAGGCGCCGGAGGAAATGCGCCGGCGGCTTACGACTTCGAGCCGAACACGGCGCAGCTCGATCAGTTTGCGTGGTACTTCGAGCGCACGCCGGATGAGATCCAACGCGATCACTTCGATTGGGGCGGAAGGGTCACGCTGCTGTATGGCACCGATTACAAGTACACGTTGAGCCAGGGTGTTCTCACCAACCAATATACGAACAGCGCCAAGCTGTATGGATTCGACGTGCCGATGTACTACCTGGATTTCTGGTTCCCAGACATTGCCATGGGCACCAATGTTCGGGTGGGCCGCTACGTTTCGATTCCCGACATCGAAGCGCAGCTGGCGCCGAACAATCTGACCTACTCGCATTCGTTGCTCTACACCTACGATCCTTTTACGCAGACCGGCGTTGTCGCCACCATCAAGCTGAGCAAGAATTGGCAAATCCAAGCCGGCATGAATGCGGGCGGCGATGTCGCGCCCTGGGTCAAAAGCGAACGGCACCTGACCGCCGCGGCCTGCGCGCAATGGACCTCGGACACGGGCAAAGACAGCATTTATCCCTGCATGAACGGCATCAACGACAGCAACTGGGGGTGGGACAATGTGCAGCCTGCAGTCGTGACCTGGTATCACAAGTTCGATGCGCACTGGCACATCGATACCGAAGCCTATTATATGTGGCAGAGTCACACGCCAAACGTGTTGAATCCGCAGGGGCTCTCCATGATTGCGCAGCGTTATTCCAATCTGAACGTGGGCGCGCCGTTCGGCGCGATTTGTAACCGAGCGGTGGCGACCTGCTATTCCTATGAGTGGGGGGTAGTGAATTACATCAACTATCAATTCGGCCCGCGGGACATGGCGACGTGGCGCACCGACTATCTGGACGACGCGCGCGGCCAGCGCACGGGATTCAAGACGCGCTACTACGATTTAGGTTTGAGCTTCACGCACTGGCTTGGCGATGCCGTGGAAATACGTCCCGAACTGCGCTTCGAGCACGCACGGGACGCGGAGGCTTATGACAATCCGACCCTCGAACCGGGCATGGGCAAGCATTCACAAGCCACGGCAGCGGTGGATGCGATTCTTCATTTCTGAAGCAATGGCCGCTACCGGCGGCTCTCCACCACTCGATTCTCGAACTGCGCGATTTCCCGCATCGGCAGTCCTTGTGCCAGCAGCAAATCGCGGGTCAAGGGGCGCATGACGGCGTAACCTTGCGGCAGTTCCTGCCAGCGCCGCGAGAACTCCGTCATCTCCGCGATGCCGCGCGCCGGATCCTGGTCCAGACCTAGGGAAAACTCATCGCGGTAGCTGACCAATGTGACGGTGCGCCCCAGATAGAACGGCAGTGTCTGATCGTAGAGTTGTATTGAAAATACCGGTGCTTCCGCGGCCGCAGCGCTCTTCAACGCAAGCGCCGCAGCCTTGGCGCTGAATGCCGCTTGCGAGTCGGTGGCACCGATAGTTATGCCGAGCGAGGTCAGAAACCAAGCCGCACAAAGTATGCTCAATGCGGCGAAATCGCGCCGTCGCCGCAGCAGCTCGAAGGTGGCCAGCGCGCCAAGTGTCAAAACGGCTCCCGTGCCCAAGAGCGCGGTGCGCGCATAGACCGCAACCGCTGCCACCTTCGAGCTCTGCCAAGGCGAGTTCGTCGCCAACAAAATTGCTGCGCCGGACAGGAGCGTCAGCGCGGCACCCAAACCTACATCGACACCGCCGCCCCGGACCGGACGCGCGCACAATAGCGCGAGCGCGGGAACAACGGGCAGAATGTAAGTAATCAATTTGGCGTTGGAGAAGGAAAAGAAGAGGAACATAAACGCACACCAGCTGAGCAGCACGGCGGCCGCGTCGAACTCGCCGCGCGGCATTCGTTGACGCACCGCGAGGATCAGGCTGCGGGCGGCGGTAGGTGCCCAGGGCAATATTCCGATGATCAGAACCGCGAAGAAGAACCACCAAGGTTCGTTGCGCTGCTCGATCGGCGTGAGGAACCTCTGGAAGTGCTCGCGAACGATGAAGAACTGCAAAAACGCCGGATTGGCGCGCGCGGCCAACACGAACCATGGCACGGCAATCAGTGCAAGCAGCGGCACGCCCCAACGCAGGTTGAGCCGACGTAGCACACGTCGATCGCCCTGCCAGAGTAAATATGTCAAGACTGTGGCCGCAGGCGCAACGATGCCGATGAGCCCCTTGGTAAGCACGGCAAGCGCGATTGCCGACCAACATCCCGACATCCAACAGGCCCGGCTTCGAGGGCTGTCATACTCGAGTTGCGCCATCAAGAAACAGGCGAGAAAAGCCAGCAGCCAAAAGCTCAGCAACATGTCCAGGGTGAGTTGATGCCCCAGCAGCACGAACAGCGTGGATGCCGCAGTGAGCAGGACGGCTTTATATCCCGCCGCGATACCCCACAGACGCCGCCCCAGGAAAAACACGATAGCTAAGCTTAGGAAGCCGGCAAGCCCCGTGCAAAGCCGAGCCGCGAATTCCGTTTCGCCCAGGAAGCGAAAACTCAACGCCGTGAGCCAGTACTGCAGCGGCGGCTTCTCCAGGTACACCAGGCCGTTCAGGTGCGGGATAATCCAATCGTGATTCAGGAGCATTTCGCGCGGAATTTCCGCGTACCGACCTTCATCTGGATCGTACAACGATCGGCCGTTCAACATCGCGAACCAAATAATGCTCGCGGCGCAGACGCCCAAAACACAGACGGCGCGCAACACGCCAGACCAGCGCTGTTCGACCGACATATTCAATTCCACGACAACACCATGCCGCGGCTCGGTTGACCGATCGCGTGGGCACGACAAGTTGCCTTATTCACGCCTGTTCCTGCTCCGCGCGTCTGAGTTCCCGGCTCAATGCTTCTCGCAGCGTTTGTACGCGCACCGGTTTGTCGAGAATCTCCACGATCCCCTCCGCGGCGGCGCGCGAGTCGATTTGCGCGTCACGATGCCCCGTCATGAGAATGATGGGCAGGTCCGGCTCCAGCTGATGCACCAAGTGCGCGAATTCCAATCCACCCAGGGGCTGCATGCGCTCGTCCGTCAAAATTGCATCGAAGCGCTGCGGATCCTGACTAAATGCTTCGAGCGCGGCACGCGCGTCGGAAAATCCAACCGGTTCGTAACTCAGGGAGGCGAGCAATTCCTCGGTCAGCACGACCAGCTCTCGTTCGTCGTCGACCACCAGGATGGTCTCACCAGCGCCCGGCTCAACGTCCCCCGTCAGCCGCGGCACCGACACAGGAGGTTCCGTGATCGGCCAGTAAACGGCCATGCGGGTGCCCCTCCCGAGCCGGCTCGACACATCCAGCGCACCATGCATGCGCAGAATGATGTTGCGCACGACCGTCAAGCCGATGCCGGTGCCAAGCGCGCTGCTGCGCGTCGTATAGAACGGCTCGAATATCGACAGCGCCTGCTCGTCGGCGAGGCCTGTGCCGGTGTCGATCACCGAGAGTCGTGCCCATCGGCCGGGTTGCAACTGGCCCAGCGCCGGAGATTCGGATTCACGTATCTCCAACGTCTCCAGCCGCATTTCCAGCGAGCCGCCCTTCGGCATGGCATGCACCGCGTTGCTGCAAAGGTTCATCGCCACCTGATACATTTCCGTCGGATCGCCCAATGTGTAGACGGATTGATCCAAACCGTGCAGGCTCATCTCGACGGCCGGAGGCAACGTCGCTCGAACCTGTTCCGCTACTTCGAGCACGATAGGTCCGATGCTGGTGGGCCGATATCTCACGCTGCGGCGCGGATCGAAGGTCAGCACGCGCCTCACCAACAACCGCGCACGCTCGGTGGCGGCGAGCAAGCGGTCGATGTTCTCCTGGGCCGGCGCCGACGCAGCGCTCTCTTTCGCCAATTCCGCGTAGCCGATGATGGCGGTCAGCACATTGTTGAAATCATGTGCGACCGAGGCGGCCAGAAAGCCGAGCGCCTCGACCCTTTGGATGCCGGCGAGTTCTTGCTCGAGCCGCAGCTTCTCGAGATCGATTCTCTCTTGACGATTCAATGCCGAGCGCAGCGCCATCAGAAGAATGAACGCCAGCACTGACAGCGACAGCGTGCGTGCGGCGCTGCTCTCTTCCTCCTGGATCCAGGGTTGCAGCACGTCGCGTGATGCTCGCGACACGATCACAGTGATCGGATAGCCGTCGACCCGCTCCGTGACCTGGATCTCTCCTTCCTGCGACGAGGGTTGCGCGCGTGGCGGTGGGGCCGGGTACTGAGCAAGCGCGACGCCGTCGTCGCGCATCAAGCGAATCGATGTATCCGGAGTGACATTGATCTGAGCATAAAATGTAGCCAGATACTCGAAAGCGATACGCGCGACCACGACGCCGGCAAAAGCGCCGTCGCGGGAGTCGATGCGGCGGCTGACCGCGAAAGTTCGCGGCCCAAGGCCGGCTTCGTTGGGACGGTCGATGTACAGAACATTGCCGCCGGCCCGAGGCACCGTGAAAACGTCGAGGTCATGCAAGGTCTCGTTGGGCGGTTCAGTCTGGGTCGACGCCAGCACCCGCCCGTCGCCGTCAGTCACCAACCCCGAATGCACGAATGGTAGGCGCCGGATTTGCGCGAGCAGCAATTGGCGGCCGCGATCGTCCGCCACGTAGCTCGACAGCACAACATCGACGGCTTCGATCATGCCGGCCGTCTGCTGAGTCACCGCGCGGCTCAGCGCCACTTCCAAGTGCTGGTTGTCCGCCATCACACGGCGATAATCGGCAAACGCCTCGTAGCTGTCCGCGCCGATGATGAGCGCGATCAGGGCGATTCCCGCGATCATCACCCAGCGGCGTAATTCGACCGAAGTCATGGTTGGCCCTATCGCAGGACGTTGACCGAGGAATTGAAGATGTAGCCGACGCCCCGCTCCGTGGTCAGCATGTTGGGATTGGACGGATCCAATTCGATCTTGCGCCGCAGACGCAAGATGGTCACGTCGATGGAGCGGTCGTAGACCTCGAGACTGTGCAAGCGCGAACGCTCCAGCAACTGGTCACGGGTGAGCACGCGCTGCGGACTGGCTAGGAACGCGCACAGCAGGCTGAACTCGCTGTTGGTGAGAGGTATCAGCTGGCCACTGGCCGATGTCAGGCGCCGCAGGCGAGTGTTGAGTTCCCAACCTGCAAAACGATAGGCACGCACCTGTTCGTCGGGCAAGCCCTCCGGATTGGTGGCCTGCATGCGGCGCAACAGCGCGCGGATTCTCGCCAGCAACTCGCGTGGGCTGAACGGCTTGGTCACATAATCGTCAGCGGCAAGTTCCAGCCCCATGACCCGATCGGCCTCGTCGGACTGACCGCTCAATATCAAGATCGGAACCCGTGACAGTTCACGCACGCGCCGCGCCAGCTCGAGGCCGTTTTCGCCAGGCAACTTCAAATCGATCATCACGAGATCCACGGGCTCGCGTTCCAGGATGGATAACATTTCCTGACCGCGGGCCACCGCGCTGACGCGAAAATCCTGACCGCCCAAGTATTCGGTCAACACCTTGCGAATATCCACGTCGTCATCTAACGCCACGATGTGCGGCGGAACTGGGGCCATGACATTTTTTAACACGGGAGCGCTCCGGTCGTGTCAGACACGTAAGTTACAATTGAAATGAGCTTGAAACATGCTGAAACCGCCGCGTTGGATAACAACGCGATACTGATGGCCCGGGTCGCATTTGCGCCGGCCGAACCCGTTGCCTGGAGTTGGAATGAGTGAGAAGCCGACAGATCCGCTCGACGCGCGTGCTTGGTCGGCCGCCCGGCAATGGCGAGTATCTGCCGTTGCGGCACTGGTGATAGCCATATTCATACTCGCCGCCGGATTTGCGCAAAAAGTTTTCGGTACGAAGTTGCAGCCTGAGGCGCCAGCGGCGTCGCCTGCAGGGACCTTTCGCGCCACGGCGCAACAGCTGAAGACGTTCATCGTCGAAGAAGTACATGCGCATGCATTCGTCAGCGAGGAGCTGACCGAGGGAAAAATCGCTATCAATGCGGATCGCGCCACGCCGATAGTATCGCCGTATTCGGGCCGCGTGACGCGCGTCATCGCAGGGTTGGGCGACACGGTCAAGGCGGGCGCACCGCTCGCCACCTTGCAAGCCGCGGAGTTCGTGCAAGCACAAAATGATCTGCGGGTGGCCGCCTCTCAGGCGAAACTGGCGCGCCTCAACGAAACACGCAAGCATGCTCTTTACGAGGCAAAAGGCGGCAGCCTGCAGGATTGGCAGCAAGCCCAGTCGGAGTTGTCGGCCGCCGAAACGGCTGTGAATTCGGGGCGCAATCGACTGCAAATTTTCGGCAAATCGCCGGCCGAGATAACGGCACTGGAGACGGCGCCCAGCATCGACCCGACGGCTACCATCGCTGCGCCCATCAGCGGCGTGGTCACCGATCGCCAGATCGGGCCCGGCCAATTTCTGCAGTCCGGTGGCAGTCCCGTGTTCACCATCGCTGATCCTTCGAGTGTCTGGCTGCTCGCCAACGTGCGCGAATCCGACGCCGGGCTGGTAAAGGTAGGGCAGTCGGTCGAGGTGCGGGTGCTCGCCTATCCGAATCGGGCCTTCGCTGCGCAGGTCACGCATGTGGCCGCCCTGGTGGACCCGGTCACTCACCGCCTGCCGGTGCGCGCCGAAATCGACAATCGCGACGGCGCGTTGAAGCCTGAGATGTTTGCCATTTTCCGCATCGTCACCAGCGACGCCAGCCAGTCGCCGGCGGTGCCGGAGGCCGCGGTGGTCTACGAAGGGAACTCGGGTCACGTTTGGGTGCTCGCCGGCGATTTGCTGTCTTACCGCGCGGTGCGCACCGGCCGCACCAACGATGCGTTGGTCGAGATTCTCGATGGGTTGAAGGTGGGGGAGAGGATCGTCACGAAGGGCGCCTTGTTCATCGATCAAGCGGCGGTCCCCGCCACCACATGAATTCGATCGTCAGCTTCGCGCTCCGGCAGCGAGTGCTGATCGTCGTGCTGTTGATCATGGTGTTGTGCGGTGGGGTGGCCAGCTTCATCTCGCTCAACATCGAGGCTTATCCCGATCCGGTGCCGCCGCTGGTCGACATCGTCACGCAGAGCGCGGGACAGTCGGCCGAGGAAATCGAACGCTACATCACCGTGCCGCTAGAAATACAAATGGCTGGCATCCCGAATGTCCAGGCCATACGCACCATCTCGCTGTTCGGCCTCTCAGACGTCAAGGTGCAATTCACCTATGACTTCACCTATACGCAAGCCGAACAGTGGGTTTTTAACCGCCTGTCGGAACTGCCGCCGCTGCCGAACAACATTCAACCGCAGATTTCGCCCACCAGTCCCATCGGCGAAATCTTTCGCTACCGTGTGGCCGGCCCGCCGAATTATTCGGTCACCGACCTCAAGACGCTCGAAGACTGGGTGTTGGAGCGGCGCTTCAAGGCAGTGCCCGGCGTCATCGACGTGACGGGTTGGGGCGGCAAGACCAAGACCTACGACATCGCCATCGACCAACGCAAGTTGCTCGGCTATGGCTTGTCGATTCCACAGGTGCTGCAGGCACTGGGCAACGCCAATATCAACGTCGGCGGCCAAACGGTGAATCTTGGCGAACAATCCGCGGTGGTGCGCGGCGTCGGCTTGATTCATTCCGCGGACGATATCCGCCACACGATGATTGCGTCGAATCAAGGTTCGCCCGTGGTGTTGAGCGACGTGGCCGAGGTGACGATCGGCCACCTCCCCCGGCTCGGTATCGCCGGCTACGACGAAGTCGACGACATCGTTCAGGGGATCGTGCTGATGCGGCGCGGCGCAGAGAGCATTCCCACCATTAAATTGGTGGAAGCGGAAGTCGACAAGATCAACAGCAGCGGCATCTTGCCGCCGGGCGTGCATATCGAGCGCATTTACGATCGCAGCGATCTGATTCGCATCACCACCCATACCGTATTGCACAACATGCTCGCGGGAATCGCGCTGATTTTCGTGCTCCAATGGCTGTTCCTCGGCAACGTACGCAGCGCCGTGATCGTCGCGATGACGATTCCCTTTGCCCTATCGTTCGCGATCGGACTGATGGTAATGCGCGGCGAGTCGGCCAATCTATTGTCGGTGGGAGCCATCGATTTCGGGCTGGTCGTGGACGCGACCGTCATCATGGTGGAAAACATCTTCCGGCATCTTGCGGAGGATGCCGGCACCTTCGACCGCATACGCATGCGCAGCGGCTTGAGCGGCCGTGCGGCAACCATTTCGGGGGCTGCCGCCGAGGTGAGCCGATCGATATTCTTCGCCGCCGCCATCATCATTGCCGGTTTCGTTCCGCTGTTTACGTTGTCGGGAATCGAAGGTCACATTTTCGGACCGATGGCCAAGACATATGCTTACGCGATTGCCGGTGGATTGATCGCGACGTTCACAGTGGCCCCGGCCTTGAGCTTGATCCTGTTTCGCAGCAAGCTCGAAGAGAAGGATACGTCGGTGGTGCGCTGGCTGCGTCGTTTCTATCAACCGGCGCTGGAATTTGCCCTGGCAAACCGCATCATCACTTTTTTTGGCATCGCGCTGATCGTGGCGTCGGCATGCGTTGCGCTGCATTCGTTGGGACTGGAGTTCCTGCCCAAACTCGAGGAGGGGAACTTATGGATACGCGCCACCTTTCCGCAATCGATTTCGCTCGAGGACAGCGATTCCTACGTCAACGGCATGCGCCGCGCCATGAGCAAGTACCCTGAAGTCGAGTCGGTGGTCTCGCAGCACGGCAGGCCCGATGATGGCACCGATGCAACCGGCTACTTCAACGCCGAGTTCTTCGTGCCTTTGAAACCGTTCGATAACTGGCCGGCGGGGATCGACAAGGATAAGTTGACCGAGGCCATGACGGAATCGCTGCAGCAGCAGTTTCCAGGCGTCGAATTCAACTTCTCACAATACATCCAGGACAACGTGGAAGAGGCGGCTTCGGGCGTGAAGGGGGAAAATTCCGTCAAGGTTTACGGCAATGATCTGGAGACGCTGGAGAAAACGGCTGACAGCATCGCGGCGGTGTTGGCCAAGGTGCCGGGCATCACCGATCTCGCCGTTCTGCGCTCTTTGGGACAGCCGACCATCCGCATCGACGTGGACCGGGTGCGTGCGGCGCGCTTCGGTTTGGCGCCGGGCGATGTCAACGCGGTGGTGCAGGCGGCCATTGGAGGACAAAGCGCGGGCGATTTGTACGAGGCCAGCAGCGACCGGCACTTCCCGATGTTGGTGCGCCTCGCCGCTCCCTACCGGCAGAGCCTCGAGGCCATACGCCGCATTCCCATCGCCGCCACCAGCAGCAACGGCGGCGTCATTCAGATCTCCCTGCAAGACGTGGCCGATGTGCAGCTGCAGTCGAGCGCGGCGTTCATCTATCGTGAGCAGCAGCAACGCTATGTGCCGATTAAGTTCAGCGTGCGCGGCCGCGATCTCGGCGGCGCCGTGCTGCAGGCGCAACGCGCGGTGGCATCTCAGGTGCTGCTTCCCGGCGGTTACAGCCTGGAGTGGGTGGGGGAATTCGGCAACCTGCAGGAAGCCATTTCACGACTGAGCGTCGTCGTGCCGCTCGCGATCTCCTTGATCGTGTTGTTGCTGTATCTGAACTTCGGCAACATCCGCGATGCACTGCTGGCGGCCAGCGTGATTCCGATGGCGCTGATCGGCGGCATTTTCGCCCTTTGGTTGACGGGTACGCCGTTCAGTGTTTCCTCCGCCATCGGCTTCGTGGCACTGTTCGGCATTGCCGCCATGGACGGTATTCTCATCTTGTCGTACTACCACCTCAGCCTGGAATCCGGCTTGGAACGGGTGCAAGCGATGTTGCAAACCTGCCGCACGCAGATGCGTCCGGTGCTGATGACCTGCATCGTCGCCTGCGTCGGACTGTTGCCTGCCGCGTTCTCCACCGGCATAGGCTCTCAGGTACAACGACCGCTGGCGCGGGTGGTGGTCGGAGGCATGCTGCTCGCCCCGGTGTTGATACTGCTGGTGCTGCCGGTATTGATTTTGAAGTTCTCGAAAGCGCATGTACCGTCGTCGGACGAGCCGCAGGAAGCAACCGAACCGGGAGGGCCGGTATGACGCGCGTCGCGAGCGTATGCCTCGCGGCGCTGTTCGCGGCTTGTGTCGGCCCGAATTTCAAACGTCCCGCGCCGCCTCTGGTGGAGGGCTATACCAACGGCGAGTTGCCCAAGGAAACGGCGTCGGCGCCCGGCGGTCGGCAGCCCGGCGCTATCGGCGCAGCGCAGAGATTCCTCGCCGAGGTGGAAGTGCCGCGTAACTGGTGGACGCTGTTTGGATCTGCGGAACTCGACGCATTGGTAGCGCAAGCGCTGCGCGCGAATCCCGAGGTGCTCTCGGCGCAGGCGGCGTTGCGCCAGGCGATGGAGAACACAGCCGCGCAACGCGGCAGTTATTTTCCCTTGGTGCAAGGCAGCTTCGATGCTAATCGTAACCGTGATCCCACCGGGGTGCTGCAACCGAACCTGGCTTCAGGGGCGACGGTGTACAACCTGTTCACGCCGCAGGTGACGGTGAGTTACGCGCCCGACATCTTCGGTGCCAACCGCCGCCAAGTGGAGTCATTGGCCGCACAGGCGGAAGCGCAACGCTTTCAGCTGGATGCCACGTATCTGACCCTGACCGCCAACGTCGTCACCGCCGCCATTCAGGATGCCGCCTTGCGCGCACAAATCGCGGCCACCAAGCGAGTGATCGCCTTGGAACAGGAGTCAGTGGATGTCCTAAAGCGCGAACTCGAACTAGGCGCCGTGGCGGAAGCGGACGTTTTTGCATTGGAGGCTGCGATGGCGCAATTCGAATCGATCCTGCCGCCGCTGAATCGTCAGCTCGAAACCACGCGCGATCAGCTTGCGGTGTTGACCGGCCGCCTGCCGGCCGATTACACGCCGCTCGCGGTGGAGTTGGATCAGCTGACATTGCCGCAGGACTTGCCGCTGGGTTTGCCATCGCAACTGGTGCAGCGAAGGCCCGATGTGCGCGCGGCGGAAGCGCAATTGCATGCGGCGACGGCGAATGTTGGCGTCGCCATCGCCAATTTGCTGCCGCAATTCACCATAACGGGCGACGTCGGCAGCACCGCCAGCGTCATGAGCCAGCTGTTCAAAGCCGGCACCGGATTTTGGAGCATCGGTGCCAATGCGACGCAAACGCTGCTCGACGGCGGTACCGCCTATCACCATGTGAAAGCCGCCGATGCCGCGTTGGATCAGGCGGGCGCGGACTACAAATCGGCGGTGCTCACGGCGTTTCAAAACGTGGCCGACTCGCTGCACGCGTTGGACACCGACGCAGACGCGTTGATCGCGGCCAGCCGCGCCGAGAGCGCCGCCCAGAAAAGTCTGGGAGTGGCGCGGCATCAATTGGAGCTGGGTTCGGTGAGTTACGTGGCCCTGCTGATCGGCGAGCAAACCTATCAGCAGGCGGTAATCTCAGCGATCCAGGCGCGCGCCAGCCGTCTCGAAGATACCGCTGCGCTGTTTCAAGCGCTGGGCGGTTCCATCACGCCGCCACGCTAGTGGGCTGCCCGCCTCAGGCGAGCAGAACCAGCCCTACCAGCCCGCCGTTTAGGTCTTTTTGCAACAGGCATTGAGTTCCAGCGCCGCTCGGGCACACTAAGCACCTCCTTTTTCCGGAGCTTGAGCATGTGCGGCATCATCGGAGTGGTCGCGGATCGCGATGCCGTTCCCATCTTGATGGAAGGCCTGAGACGCATGGAATACCGCGGCTACGATTCGGCGGGCGTCGCGGTCCTCGATCGGCAACGCCTGCAGCGGATACGCTCCGTGGGCAAGGTAAAGATGCTGCAGGACTCACTCAATGCGGCGCCGATCAGCGGCACCGTGGGCATTGCGCATACCCGCTGGGCGACCCACGGCATACCCACCGCCGAGAATGCGCATCCGCACATGTCGCGCGATCGCATCGCCATCGTGCACAACGGCATCATCGAGAATCACGAAGTACTGCGCGCCGAGCTCAAGGACCTGGGCTACGACTTCACTTCGGAAACCGACTCCGAAGTGGTCGCACACCGCATCCATCATCATCTGGCCAGCACGTCGAGCTTGTTCGATGCCGTGCGCAAGACCGTCGCGGAATTGCAGGGCGCGTTCGCGCTCGCGGTCATCAGCGAATCCGACCCGGATTGCGTCGTCATGGCGCGCGAGGGTTGCCCCGCGGTGATCGGGTTGGGCGAGAATGAGAATTTTGCCGCCTCGGACGTGAGTGCGCTGCTGCCGGTGACGCGGCGCTTCATGTTCCTGGAGGAAGGCGATGTGGCGGAAATCCGCCGCCGCTCGGTAATCGTTCGCGACGCTGCCGGAAGCGAGGTCAGCCGCGAGGTCTTCAAAAGTGATTTGCAGCCCGGTTCGGTCGAACGCGGATCATACCGGCACTTCATGCTCAAGGAGATACACGAGCAGCCCCTGGCGATCTCGCAAACCCTGGAGGAGCGCATCGCCGGCAGCAGATTGTTGGAAGCTGCCTTCGGTCCGAAAGCGAGCACCATCTTCAAGCAGGTGAAGAGCGTGCATATCGCCGCATGCGGCACCAGCTACCACGCCGGCCTCATCGCCGCGCATTTCATCGAGCACATTTGCAGAATTCCCGCGCGCGTGGAGATCGCGAGCGAATATCGCTATCGCAATCCGGTGATCGGTGCCGACACCTTGTTCGTCACCATCTCGCAGTCCGGCGAAACAGCGGACACCTTGGCGGCGCTGCGCAACGCGAAACAGGCGGGATATCTGGCGACTCTCACCGTGTGCAATATCGCCGAGAGTACCATGGTGCGCGCGTCCGATCTGGTGCTGCTGACACGCGCCGGCCCGGAAATCGGCGTGGCCTCCACCAAGGCGTTCACCACGCAATTGACCGCGCTCGCCATGTTGACCGTGGCACTCGCCAAGCACGGCCCCGGGGCCGACCAGGAACGCGAGCTGGTGTCGCAGCTGTTGCAACTTCCCGGGTTGGTGGAAAAGACTTTGAAGCTGGATGCGGCCATTCAGCAGATGGCCGAATCCTTTGCCGACAAGCGGCATGCGCTGTTTCTCGGGCGCGGACCGTTGCAGGCAATCGCGCTCGAAGGGGCGCTCAAACTCAAGGAGATCTCGTACATTCATGCAGAAGGCTATGCTGCCGGGGAGCTCAAGCACGGCCCGCTGGCACTGGTCGACGAACACATGCCGGTAATTGCCGTCGCCCCCAACAACGCACTGTTGGAGAAGCTCAAGTCCAATCTGCATGAGGTGCGGGCGCGGGGCGGAAAGCTATTCGTGTTCGCGGACCCCAATGCCGGCATGCGCAGCGAGGATGGAATCACCGTACTGCAGATGCCGGCGCACGCCACGGCTCTGCAATCCGCCATCGTATTTGCGGTGCCGATGCAGCTGCTCGCGTATCACGTCGCTGTGTTGAAGGGCACGGACATCGATCAACCGAGAAACCTGGCGAAGAGCGTTACGGTCGAATAGACGGGCACCCTTCCCTGATGCCGGAGTGGCGGCGCGAATGCGCCGCGCAGCCTTACTTCCTTGACGCTTCGATGATCTGAAACGGCGAATGCGTCTGGAGTACGCGCTCGAATTTCAGGCCTGAGGCATCGAGGAGCACCTTGTACTCATGCAGCGTCCGCTCGCGGCCCGGCAGCATTCTTCGCCTTCGAAAAGTCGCATACGCTCGCCACCTCGCCCGCGACCATGGCGGCTAGGTTGGTCATGGCGCCGGCGAAGACTGCTGCTTCCTGCGGGTGCTCCTCGTACCACTCGAAGATCTCCTTCCCAAGCGCTTTGGGCGCGGCACGTTCCCCGGTCTTCACCGCATCGATTAATCGTCCCCACGCCGCCCAGTGGCCGTGATCCGTCTCGGCGATGGAGGATTGGTTTGGATGATCGAGAGTTTAGATTACCGAGATCAAGCGCATCGGAATGTCGGTCAACGGGCCGGATGAAGTGTGGTATTGAAAAGGTATTGACTGTCGAAATCGGTTTTATCGCCGGCCCCCTTGTTCGTAACCGGCTGCAGCCGCGCGGTAAGCGGCTTGTGCCACTTCCAGGCGAGTGCCGCAACGTCGCTCAAGATCTTCACCAGGCGTTCTTCGCTGACGTCGCCCGGGAGTGGCACGGTATCGAGTCCTGTTCCGCATACCGACGAATACGCAAGCAGCGAATCGATATCGTAGGTGTTTTCGGCCCAGCGCTGCGCGAGACGCTTGTCTTCCATCACCGGTAGCATCAACCCCGAATAGCCAACCTGCCTCACCTTCACCGCCTTGACCGCCGTGGTAATCGCAAGCGCCGCCGTCATCGTGCCATTCGATCCAAACGGTGAGCCCGTGTAGTGCTCGATCGCATCCCCAATCGAGGCGTCGGCTAATGGCGCCGGCGTGGGGTCCACGCCGACGAACTCCCATCCGCTGGATGCGGCAACTGCATTGCCCACTTCTTCACCAACCCGCGCGTGAACCGTCAACTGCTTTGTAAGCTCGGCCACGGACGCGTTGAAGTCACCATGCGTCGATCGGAAAACCTGCTGCACGACGCTCGCGCCTTCGAAACCCAGCGAAAACTGCTTGCCAGCGCCGGTATGATAAGCGCCCGGATAGAACGGCCCAAGCGGCTTGAGCATCGCGGTCGCCGCAAACAGAAAAGTGCCTTGGCTGTGTACACTGTGGCCGGCGACGTACCGCACCAGCTTCGCTGACTCGCGGATTGTCTTCCAGTGGATCCCGTCGTCATCCGCGATGATTGCGCTCGCGTTGAGATGCGGCAGGGTCGAGAGCACCTGCGCTAGCAGGCGCATCGCCGCGGGATCGTCGCTGTCGTGGAGCATTGCCGGGCCGACGTTCGGCATGAAGCCATCTTTCTGCGAAAGATCATCAATCGATCGAAGGAACGAAAGGGCTTCCGTATCCGAGAGGCCCTTCACGAGTTCCGCGAACGGCTGCGTCACGATTCTGACGGTTTGCGTCTCGTAGCCACGCCGCGTGAATTCCACCCTCGCCGCGCTGAGCACGCGCATCGCATCCTCAATCTGATCTTGGTAGGTCGATCGATTGAGGTGCACAAAGGCTGTGATCGTACGGACCTTCGGTCTGGATTCATCCGCGGCTGCGTGCGCTGTAACGGAGGCGAGTGCGCAGAGCAGGATGGTGGTGATCAGGCGTTTCATGTGTGATTGCCTTTCGATGTGTTGCCAGCGAGAGAGCTTACAGACTCGGTCATGATGGCGTATATATGCTGGCCGTCCGCCCGAACATGGCTTGTGAGTCCTGGCGCCGGTTGCCGACGATCTCGGTGCTCAC
>Ga0182030_10002272_pt1 | contig 40677 bp, 44 predicted proteins | sample 812S3MmetaG_FD_121299 | JGI IMG/M metagenome (GOLD analysis project Ga0182030, IMG submission 121299) | Permafrost microbial communities from Stordalen Mire, Sweden - 812S3M metaG (Illumina Assembly) | ecosystem: Environmental > Terrestrial > Soil > Wetlands > Permafrost | place: Sweden...
CATACTTCCTCTTATTCCGCTCTACCCTCTTGATAATCACTTTACTCGCCGCAATCGTGGCTGCGGCTTTGGCTTCTGCAGCTTCAGCTTTTAGGGCCTTTTTGTGTGCGTCTTTCTCAGCTCGTTTGCGCGCGTCGAGGGAGAGCGTTGCGGTGGAGGCTTCGAGCGCGTCTGTTTGGATGAGGGGTTAGCTGGGGCTGGGGAAATGGTGAAAAGGGATGATAGGAGAGGGGGGTTGGGAGTGGGAGGTGGAGGAGAGAGGAGAGGAGAAGAGGGACGTACCGGCAGACCAGAGACGCTGGTACATGTCTGGATGGGACTTCTCGAGCCAATCTTGGCATTTCTTGACTGTTCCGCCGAATTCGCAGTACTACTTGTTTTTCTCGTAAGCTTCCTTCATGCTCAATATCATTCACGGGTCGTAGATAGTAATTGGAGTCGTGAAGGTCTTGTACCTCTGGTGGTAACGAGCAGACTGTGATCGCATGTCAGCACGAGATGGCGGGGTAGCAGGATGAAACTTGCCTCCGCAGTAGACGACCGTTCGAGATTGAGGCTCTGCTGGCACAGCTGGAGTATCTTGAGTTTCGACGTCTGCCATGATGTTAATGGTATGGAAGTGATAGAGAGCGGTTTGTTGTTTATTGATGTTGTTGTGAGTGTAGAGAAAGCTTTGGTAAGGTAGAGGTCGAAGATGGCGGGGCAATTTGTGGCGCCGCTAGCGTCCGCATCCTTTTATTTTGTTTTGAGAATCGGACCCCGAGAGTCAACCTGCCAAAACTATGATATGGTTCAACTTTATATAAAGTACATTCGATTACTGTTTCAAAATCTTTTTCATATCTTAGAGCTGAGAGTTGCAGTTTTGATTTGCTGTACCTGCAGATGTACTACATACTAAAAACAACATGAGATACATAGTGCCTGGTTTCCAAGTATTTATAACAAGCACCTCCTATCAACCTGGAAGCTTGTGGGCGTAGTAGCTTTTTGTGGCTTGCAAAATTTGGAATTCAGAGTTGGTAAATTCTCTTTCCTAGATCTAGAGGAGTCAAGCTGGCTCGAAGCATAAGATGAGAGTATCCCGGCCAATCCTAAGAGGGATTGTTCTCGGTCTTGTGGTCGTGGACAATCCACAGACCTCTGAGAAGAAGCGTTTACTAACTTCTGGTCAACCAATATCTACTCTATTAGGCCGAGATCTAATCTACTGGGGCCTGCTCACTTGGCCTGCTTAATTTGCCTCTTCAAGAGTAGCCAAGAAGGGCTGCATATCTTACAAAAGTTCATCCTTTAGGAAGGCTAAGACCCTTCCATTTCAACAATATCTCATACTGCAATGGCTCAGACCGGCTTAATCAATCGTTCCTAATATCAACAGCACACGCTATGTATGTTGAACGATAACGTCGATGACCGCTGAGATCTTCTCCTCGAGCACAACCCTCTTCCCCTCGACCAGGGCCGCTTTCAAGTCTGCGACTCGTGTGATCCTCGTCGTCCATAGGTTTCCATTTGCTGCTGCCTTCGCAACCTCTCCATAGTTAGGGCTATCGGCTTCCAGAGATATCCCTAGTTCTTGATTGGTCATTTTCGATGCCAGCCCGTGGGGATGCACGTCCACAATGCACTGACGAGTCGCGCACCAGCCGCCATTATTCAATATGACGGTCAGAAAGGGGCATTTGTGATAATGGCTGGCCCAGTACACTGCCGTGGGAACCGAGAAGAGGAAACTCCCATCGCCTGTGATCATGCAGATGAAGGGGTCGTCAGCCTCGTCATTTGGTTCCCGTGGACGGAGTGCGGGGCGGTCAATCACTTCGTAGAGCTGGGTGGCCAACTTTACGCCGATGGCAGCACCGCCAGCCCAGCCTAGTCCGCTGCCGCCTTTCGTCAAATGGGATCCGAGACGAGTGAAACGAAGTTGCTCGTTGACGATGGCCTGGTTAGTTACCGAGTCGGATACAAAGATGGTATTGGTAGGAGCGATTGACCGTAGGGTATAGCACAGGAAATCCACCGTTGTTGCGGCGTTAGGCATTTGTAATGCTGCCCGGGCACGATCAGTCACGAGTTTCTGACCTACTAGAAAGCTTGTCTGCAACACCTTCCATCGCTCAGCATAGAAATCCCTATAGGAATGGATCTTATCGGATTGTGATATGTAGCCTATCAGTTGGTACAGGGCTAATGCACTATCTGCTAGATACGTTGCTGTGGCCCCGATATCGAAGAGAACCATCCTCTCTTTCCGCGGATCTAGATCAATATGGAATATTTGTGCGTCCGGAATCGGCCCAACTTGTGTTGGAATCCACGGCACATCGGCATCCAAGACGAGGATCACATCAGCATTCTGAACGGCCATTGCTGCACCTGTGCCTCGAGTTATCCATGCAGGGTGATTGGCTGGAAAGGATACTTCGCGGACTTCTGAATCGAATACTTGAATACCTTTGACGAGATTAGCCAAATGAACCAAATTCTTTACAGCTAGGTGGTTTCGTCCCAAATATCCGGTGACCACGAGAGGCAATTTAGCGTCTATAAGTGCATTACCGATCATCTTCACTGCATCTGAGGATAAGCCTCCCAGTCGGCAGGACGGAAGGGGACGTGGACGACTCGTAATTGACTCGATAGGCTGGGCTAGGACTTCTCGCGTTGCAGTCAAATATACCGGTCCCGGAGAGCCGGTTGTGGCCATGAGTACGGCCCTGTGGACCATAGTCTGCACATGATGGGCACTTTTTATCTCAGCACTATATCGGCTGTATGGTGCTACAATCGAGGACTGATTCTGAATATCTTGGTACCACTGCACGTGCTCGGATCTAGTGCCGGCTACCCCCCCACATAGATTGGAAGGAGCTACACCAGCAAAGATTATTACAGGAGAGCGACCGCTGGAGGCATTGTGCAAGCCCTGACCTAGGGCCGCTGTACCCACATCCACATGGACAATGACTGCTGCAGGCCTGTGAGTGAGTCTGGCATAGCCATCAGCAGCTGACATGGCAACGAACTGCGTTGAAAATTGGATGTCAGTACAAAATTACACACGGTAGACATTGAAGTCCGGGGAAACATGCCTCATGCTGGAACAAGATCATCCGGGGAAACTCCCGTTTGAGGACCTTCTGTCGACGGACACAGGCTTCGATGATGCTGGGGTGGTCGGATCCCAGCACGGTGAACATATAGTCGACACCTGCCTGGGATGATATTTAGTATCCTGGCGAATGAAATAACATGATAAAATATACATCTACCTACTTCTGCCAAGGCTTCAAGGAAAGCATCGGCTACAACATACGAAGCCGTTATCTTCAAACTTTCCGACATATCAATGGGGGTGCTGAGTTTCATCTGGTAAGCAGTACCACTGCTGCAATATGCAGGTTAACGAGGACACTAGCCGTTGGGAAATCTTAATCACCTTATACTCCGGTATGTCCGTGCCTGATCCAAGGTGGACTTATATACTCGCATTCGCCCCTAGGGGAGATCATTATCTCTCTCCACTTCGCCAAAGGCTCGATCCCCAGGAATTTGATGCAACAAAACCTAATGCCACATCATTTAGACCCGATACAGAGCGCCTTACTCGACTCATGACCTTTTCACTTACGGAGAGACGTATAAATGGTGGACAAATAGAAGCGAACTCCAGTATCCAAGATAGATATTGTGGTAGGATTGCGATAAGGATTTAAGTCTAAAATACATGCAGCAGGGTACACAGGAAAAGAAAGTGTTAAAAAGAAGCTTATTTAACCTGTATTACCCACTTCCACTTAACCACCTTCTTACTAGAGCTCGGTGGGCCATGACCAATGCATGGTCATCGAGTTTTAGTCTGTGCTTGCGCCGCACACATGCGGAAGTGGATAATCGAGACGAACTGCCTCGACCATTATGCGTCTCGATCAAAGTGCGCGCTGGAACCAGACGATATGTCCAAATATGGCTGAGGCTTTTGCTGCGTGGGAGCCTAGAACCCCCGAGAGTCCCGAGGTACTTTTCAGGTTGGTGGGTTTTGGTTCCCAGCAGAAATTTTGGTCTTGGCATCAAACATGTCAGCCGAAGGAGAATACGAGGGGAATGAATGGCTAGGACACCCTCTAGGATATGCACCTCATAATTATATATCGTAAATTCTATGACCCTCGGACTCGAGTGGAATTTTTGAGCAAGGAAGAAGGGGAATTGTTTGCAAAACTTGGAGAATTCGTCGACATTGGGTATCCAGCATGGCTCCGGCAAGCTCACGATCTTCTCGGCAAGTAAATTCATCCACACCCGACATGTCGCCAAATCAGCCGTTTCCGCTCCGGCTCAGTTGCACATCATTCCTGTCTACGCAATAGTGTTTGTCTTCACCTTTTCCAGCCCATGGCTAATGACTATTTGAACAGCCGTTATCCCTTCACTTTTGTTTGGCTCTTGAGCACTCGTGGTTGGATGGTCTATTTAGCTGGGCTGAGAGGCTGCAGCTGGGTGTCGTCATGCGAGCATGTTGTTCAGGACCGTTGGTGAACATATCGACCCTCGTTATCTGGATGTGCACAAATCTCCATAGAAGGCTTAGGCAGACCGTGGGCATGGGCCTGTTGACTGATTTTTGCAATTGTGGTGCTTCTGTATCGGGTACCATCTTTATCACCCAGGACAGCCCGGGAAATTCCGTCGGATTCGGCGTGAACCTGGCCTTAAGCTGTGTCTGTCTCATCACGGCAATGTTCTGTTCTAACTCTCTTTGGGCTGGAAATCGCCGTCGCGACAAGCAACAATGTCAAAGAGCGGACGCTTATCTCCCTTGGAATATGCAGGATCGGGATGTGGGCGTAGCGGAGCCCGAATTCCGATTCAGCTGTGATCGTTTCTTTGCCTTCCATTTATCTCAGTTTAAATTTATTGTGCTTATGAGGATATTTTTGGAATGGTTGGCTGAGAGTGTTGTGTGGAAAATATTTGTCAGGCAGTCTCGATTAAGGATTCCGAAAGCCATTTTTCATGGCTGGAACGGAGGCAAAAGGTTGTTGAAAGTTGTTGCAAGAGGATTTGGAGACAAACGAAAAGCTTAGGAGTCTGCATTCTTATGTGAAAGTAGGAGGGCTAGGATTGATCAAACTCGATTGGAAGTGAAAAGGCAGTGCCTTCAAAGGAGAAGCGACGAACACTTGAACCTGCCCAACATCCCCGAAACTAGAGGTCCTGGGCAGTAGTACTCACCATGGAGCGCTCCGACTTCCGGATAATCTCTTTCCCTTCGAGTTCTCATATCTATCACTCTTTAAGATTCGAACTTCGTTTCTTCCTTCTATCCATCAGTGTTTGAGATTGGTAATTCATTTATCTCTGTCTATCTGAACGAAGCCCGAATGGCTGAATTAAGAGAGGGGACATGCCTTTTGAAGAAATGACTTAAAGTGGTGCACAATGGATGGCTTTCCCAAATTTTTGTCGTGTATTTGGATATTACGAATATATATTCTCTTTTTTGTACAAGCACTGCTTTCCGTTGATGCAATTGTTTTTTGCGCGCCAGGGTCGCGATTGCGTCGCGTGAGAGTTTGGTTCGACCCTGCCGAAAGAATATTGGGCTGCAATTGGTGCATTTGCTAACATGGTTATCCGATGATGACTGCTTGCTGTAGGAGCCTTGGAAAAATATGTAGCGTTGATTATGTACATCCACTAGACCACCAAATTGAGCCTCAAATTACTTTTTGCACGGTTAAAGTAGTTCGGATCCGTTGCACCCTGTACTGCCATTTCCTGTATAGGCATGGCATATCAGCAACCTGCGAACCCCTGAACGAAATTGTCACTGCATGTCAAGCCACCTCTTGAAGAACCAATGATATCACGCGCGAAAACCAGGATCTGCTTTTTCTCACAGCTTCGTCATCGGCTACTAGACGCCAGCCTTGCGAACTCGTATCCATTCAGAATGTCGACCGTATTTGAGCTTAAAGCTTCATCCATATCTTCAACCTATCTGATATATGGCCGACAAACTCTATTTGCTCTGGTATTGATATTATTGAGTTCCTTATAACTTTTCATCTTGGATTTGCTTAAACATTTTGGCTCTAGCCCTGTCGACGAGTCGCCGTGATCGTGATGGCGCCTGCGGGCCTAGGAGGACGGCCCCGCAACGGTTGGACGAGTTCTCGGCGCAGAAAGCTTGCTAGGCTTTATGTTTTAACAAACCTAAGCAACGATGAGATCGAGAAAGTCTTAGAAACGAGAGATTTCAATCCGAAGTAAGACAGGGAGGATCTCCTACGAATGCGTGACTACGTGCTAACGATCCTTAGATCTCGGGATATCCAGGAAAGACGCCGATCACTCTTCTCAATCGATTTTGGCAAAAGATATAGGGAATATCGGCCAAGAGATAGAAGAGAGATGAAAATGCGGACCATGATAATTCGACAAAGCGAGGATCACCGAATATCCAAAACTAACAGGTATAAGAAATCGCACCAGAAATCAAGACTGCTAGTTCGCCAATCGAGAAACTTGATCACCAGAACTTCTTTTGATCCTGGGACCGCGTTTCGAAATTATTCGGACGCTCGAGATCCCGTACACTTGGAGACTTTGTCGGATTCTCGGCCAACGAATTCCTGGAGACTGATGTTGGATGGCTCTTCTGTTTCTTCGAGATCTGAACTCTCCACGACCTACAACAGCGCTTCCCAATTGAGTACATCGACGTCTGAAGAATTTCAGCAACCGAAAACCATTATGCCACAATTACTTCAAGCCCGGGAAGGGGGCTTCGAGAAGAACAGTACGAGTCATTTCAATATTAGCGGGGTTAACTTTGGAAGTGTCGAAACAAGCATACTAGAGCAAATAGCACAGCCGCCTTCATCGAGCCTCGCAGCGCCAGTTTCTCAAATATCGGAAACTGCAGACCGAGATTCTAAGACCCAATCAGCCGATAGTCTTGCGATGCTGGCTCGTCGCCTGTCTGCTCGTAGCCCAGAATACATTCAACATGTATACTCTATCCTGCGATTCTCAATGACCGATTCATTCAGGTCTAGTTTATCTCAAGGATCAACTCGGTCATGGAGGTCCAGTTGGATGTCATTCGCTTCAGAAAAATCCCGAAATTCGGAACCCTGTCACGTCCTGGACATTTCTTATCCTCTCGGCGCCGGAGAAAGCCCCGGCTCTCAGCCTGTTGCTATGGGTGACTCCTATTCCACCCGAGCTAGATTTCGCGTGTCGAAAGGCAAACGCCAAATTTGGGAGGAGATATTCGATGAAACCCAGCCCTTACCCTGCTTCGATCAGAGACCAGAGTATCAGGAATTGAGCCTTGCTCACAGAAAATGTTGTGGCCTCGACGATTTGCAAACCACAGTATGTGAAAATTGCGGGTTTGACATAATCCATGCCTGGGCAAGACGGGGTCCAGACTGGGCTTCATTTCCGCTTGCCGGTGATGAAAATCTGAACATAGTGGACCGGTACGGGAACACCCCTCTACATTATGCGGCCGCTTCTGGAAGGGCAACTTCGGCCTCTATCCTATCAATGATTGAAATGGGAGCAGATGTGCATCCAAGGAATTCGTCTCATCAAACCTTTCTGCACGTGCTTTGCGAAACGTGCTCCATTTTTACCAACGATATAGAAGATTTTGCGCTGCTCAATAGACTTAAGGATCTTCAATTCCCATTTTCGGACCAAGACTACCATGGCCGTGCCATTGGACATTCAGCAAATGATTCTCTGTTTTCTAATATTCTTTATTATGAATTCATTGATAGAAGCCACATTTATTCAATGCTGGACAACCAGGGATTTAAGCTAGCTGGTGTCGCTACACCCATCAGTTTTAACCACACTATCGAATCAATCAATGTTATCTTGACCTCGATCGGTTTTGTTCCTGCTTGGTGTACATCAAAATTCGATAGTCGCGGCGACACCCCTCTGATAGCGATCTTGAAAAGGGGAGAGTACGACGAAGGTCAAGAAGCCAGACTTCATAAAATGGTTGACAAACTAGTTTCAATGGGGGCAGTGGTTGATATGCGTGACCGGAAAGGATATACTGCTCTTGCCATCGCAGTAATTCGGGGAACAAGGCCTTGTGTCAAAGCGCTTCTTGACGCTGGCGCCTCACCGAATAGTAGGTCCTATGATGGGAAAGGAATTATCTCTCAGGCTTTAAGTCGTATGCGTGATGCGAAGAGGGAGAATAAAGATTCTGCTTACTCGAGAATCCTAAGCTGCGTGAACCTCCTTGTGGACCACGAGGCAAAGTTAGAACCTACAGAGCGTGACGAATGGCTCTTGCCATTTCCTGAGCCCATCAGAGCAACTGCTGATAAGCCTCGAGACCTCTCTTCACATAAGCGCAAATCGTTCTTTAGTGGCATTCTTGGTAAAGACAGATAATACTCATCAAAGCTTAAGGAAGGAAGAGGAAAAGTCATACGAACACATCCCATTTGTCATATATCATAAATTGTACTGAAAATCATAAATTTAATACCCGTTTCTCGTAAGATCTGAAATCGATCAAGAAATTGAAGTAAACTTCAAGAGTTTTGGAATATGGCTCTGAGATGATTGCATCACGATTTTTTCATCCAGGAAGGGCAGATTTTAATCCTTGACGCATTATCTTTCACATTGTTACAATAAATTTTCAATTCTACCTTAGCAGACCATAATATATGCCAGAATATCCTCTCAGTTAAGAAAGTAGCTTTCGTATCGTCTAACATTCCATGTTCTCTCCTTTTCAATGCATATGCTACCTCGACTCGGCTCGCCACATCCCTACAAAAACGCTTCTTAGACATTACTTAAGGCAAATTTTCCTTAAGGTGCATCTGATTAATTTGATGGGATTCTTAAACAAAATGATAATGGAGCCTAGCGTCAAATACGTGCAGGAGGCTTCGGAAGACTTCACAAAAGTTATATTACTATTATTGCTGTCTTCTCTTCTCCTTCCCTGCCTTACCATCTTTCGCCCTCCTCTCTTCCCTCCTTCGGTCTCATCTCTCATCGCCCCTCCTAAACTAGCTCCCGTAGTTCCTGTGATCCTGTTTACCGTGGCCCTGCTTCCTATGGTCCCTGGCTGGCCCCTGCTTCTGGTAGTTAGCTGTGCGAGAAGAGGGGGAAGAGAGGGGGAAAGAAAGAAGAAGAAAATTCGAAGGTGAAAGAGACACAAGTGAGGCGTGCAAATGTGCGACGCTTGTTGGTAGTGACGCTTGTCTCCCGTGAACTATCAACGAATGAGAGTGCTTTTGACTATGGAAGGATGCCATTTAAGGCCCCTTGCAGTTGCTAAAGGTACGTTGAAAGGCTGTTCCTACAGTGATTTGCACGTTGTAGCCGCAGTGTGTGGGATTTTGCCTCAGGTAATACCTGAGAAGTGTTTTTGTAGGGATATGAACGAGCACCTAGAATAGAGATCATAGTTATGTTTTCATGGCTCTTTATTAGTACTCTAGCAAAGCTCGAACTCAGCACATTATAAAACTCCTACTTGTGGAAATATTTCAATTTACTAATAGAGCCTCATATGTTAGTGTATAGTTTATGCTTTTCTTGCATAAAAAAATCCTATGAAGTAAGGCCTGGTGATATTTACTGGAAACTATGTTCAGACTCGGAATTTGTGCATCACAGCATTCTCGGTAATTTTCAGGACATTACATTAAGCTAGAAACGATAGGTAGCCATCGTCTAAACTTACAGGGAAGTGGTAGATCATTGTTCCTAGCTTACATAAAAGATCCGGCTCGCTCCCACGACCCCCTAAGGCCTGGGGCCGCCGGGGCTGGCTAGTCAATCATCACGTGCTTATACTAACAAAGAGTCTATTTTAATTACTTGAGACTTGCTGTATAGTCTAGTCTATACGCCCAGTATTAATTTGCAAGATCATTGTTACTTTAGGCGCAGATTTAAATGGGCTCTTACAATAATAGATTTATGATCTATGTCCTAAGTAAATTTATAGAGGCACCTAAAATTTCTAGGAATTAGCAAATTTATAAACCCTTTCGAATTATAAGTGCAGGTTCTAATTAGTCAAAAATGTATCTTTATCGCATTAAGCTCTGAGCTTTAAGTAGTTCCTCATAATTTTACTAAGAGTTAGTATTCTTGATAGCACTACCAGGAGCTACTGCCCTTTGAGCACAGAACAAGAAAGACTGAAGACTGGAATATCCAATTACCCTCTAGGTATATGTTGGAAATGCATGTCATTAGAACATGATTTCAATGTCTATATCTATCAAAGGACTTGATGAGGATGAAGAGCCCGCCAATAAGCTAATAACGGCAGTTTGTATTCTCAAAGAGCTTTGCGGGGGACATTGCATGTAGTTGAACTTGACTCTGAAGTCAGAAAGTAGGGGGTGCTATGGCTGGATAGGTACTCATAGCATAAAGTTGTAGCCTATGAATATTTAAAAGCACCAATCCAATTGCGTATTAGAAGCATCTCGTCACTTATTGCGGTGAATCTGGATTCTCAGCTTCACAATCAATCTTATATGATTCATCTATATCTATTGGCTACATTATCTAAGACACTGATTCAAGACGACATTTGGGGTGTTGGTGGTTTGTTTTGAACACGGGCTATAGGTCAAAAAAGGTTCGAAGACAATTCTCAGCCCTTGTATAATTCCAAATGAAACCTTGACTTTTTCAGCAATAAACGTACTCCGCTCTCTTTATTTATTTGGCAGATAGCATGAGCGAGATGAGATAAGCAGCCCACCACATCCATGTCTCAGCCACATAAGATGGGCCAGAGATGACTTCTAAAACCTCAACTGTTTTGGATGTGGTCTATTATGAGGATATCAAGGAAAAGGACGGTGGTTACAGGTAAGTTCTGATGAGGAGTTTTGTTTTTGCTCTAAGTATTTTACGAGATATTACTTACATTTAGTGCGTTATGAAGGGGTTTAGTTACTGAATAATAATTTAGTAATAGTGGTTTAGGTTGCTCGAACATTCACACCAGATCTTTCATAAATAGGTGACTGAAAGAACCTGAGACAGTCATCCACTTTCCTTCGCGGCGGCTATTTAAGGAGCATAGTTCCTCAGAAAGCAATTCCACTTCCTTTTCATAATTAATCATCCCATCGATCCTCAATTTTATCAGCAAATCGACCAGAACATACTCAAACAATAGCCAGAATCTTGCACAAAAACTTGGAAAGTTGACTCAAAAGTCAAATAAATATGTCATACCCAGGTGGTGGTTACCCAGGTGGTGGATACTCGGGTGGGGGTGGTAGATTTCTAGGAGGGCTCCCAGAAATCTCTACATGTCCATATCATAGAATACCGGCGATTACTGCCTTGGGATGCCTTATGTGTATCAGGGAACGCAGGCAAGGTCAAGGCTCTTCTCGAGGTGGTTACGACGGTGGATATCGTCGCGGATACGATGACGGGTATGATGAAGACCCCCATGATTATCCATATCGTCGTCCTCGACTTTAGTCATGATCACTCGAGTATAGGGCTGTGATTGATTGGGGAGAGGGGGAGGTAAGGCTAGAAAATGGGTGTTCGGGAGGCACAACGCATGATTTTGAAAGGAAATGGGCTAGTGATAGCTGAATCTCAATCGTTGGTTTAGTATTAATTGACCTTTGACTTGGTATGTGAATCATTATGAAAATCGCTAAGTGGTGGCTTATAGACTTTGAAGTAAAGGTATAGGAAGGGTTTCCCCTAATGCGACTGTCCCTTCTTAGCGTATCGTGGTTGTCCAAGGTGATTCTAATCATTTTGGTATCCCCAAACCTTTTCAGCAAAGCATCTTAAAAACTTTTAGAGAGCCGCATTGGAAACAAATTTATTCGACATTATACTTTATGAATAAAGTTCCCGTCATAGAAGAACATATATTGTAAATCAATACTAGTAACTATGGTATTGGCCATTTTTACGTTTATTTTTTCGCCTGTAGCGTGACTTACGAACACATGTCGGCCGGTAGTAGAGAAGAGGCTGTGAGGTTTCCCCGGTAAGATGAAACCTGTGGAAATTTTCTAGAAGTAAAACATTATTAATAGTATTTGGGTTCCAGGCTGACCTTTCCAGCTCATTTCCAGCTTTACCTACAGATAAAATAAGTTATATCATGTGACTGTGCTTCCTACTACCTAAGCGCCTCTCCCAAAGCGGGGTGGGCTGAGCTGGTCTACTTTACTAGTAGTGGAGCGAATGATCATGCCCTCGCTTGAACAATAGATATTGGTTGTCTCTAGTTTCGACGTTTATTCTGCTTTATAATACGCTGGGAAACTGAAAGAAGATATTGCTTGATAGGTGCGGCTTGAGACTATAGATCACGTGATTGGATGCTTTGAGATTGCGGCTGAGCTGCGGCATGAGCTGCTGTCAGCTCCATCAACATTATCTTTTCCTCCGTGCCTTGATCATTGCTTAGTATCAAATTTCCAAACACGCACAACCCTAGCCTTTCTTAATCGAGTTCCTTACCATGGATGACCTCTAGCTTTATACCAACGTGGCTGAAAATGGCCGAGGATCCAACAGATCATGAGCTCCTTCAACGGACCGCTTGGGTACCGGATGACATTAAAAAGGCTCCAATCAAATCGGCCCAAAGCTCTAAAACATCCAGCTTTATAGAAGCTTGCCAACTAGTAGCCAGCGCTTTCGAAGATTATGGAGATCTCGGTGGAGACATAGGGGAGGAGATCTCAGCCTTGCGGCACGATATCACAATGCTCATTTCCGTCAATAAAGCAATCCAAAAAATTCAAGATGAGGTCAAAATATCACCCTCGGGCGATCCCCCATGGAAATTCAAGAAAGTGGTCCAAGCTCTATGGGACGAACTATATAGAAACACGGAAGGGTGCAAAATTACTATTCTTGACCTTGAAAAGCTTAAGCATGAGCTGGGAAGGGAGAATAGGAAGAGCCAAGATTATACCAAAAAGGCGGAGGATCTCTCTCCACACAAGGATCAGCTATCTTTAATCCATCATCGACTGTCCGAGCACCACGCGAATCTACATACTCTGATGGTTGCAGTCAACGTGTAAGCTCTTCTCATCAAAATCAAAGGCAAACGCTTAATTGATATAGGTTATCAGCACCAAGTTCTCACTATCAGCTCATTGACCTCGCCAATCTATCAGAAGAAGATAAAGTTCGCCAGAAAAATACATTGCAAGCATGGTTTGACAGATTGCCTTCGAAGGCTATGCCCATTGATGATGATGTAGGCATCTATTTGAAGTCTCAGGACATCAAAATGCTAATTCTCCTCAGTTGCGTAGTCTCATGAGCTCAACCACTGTTGTTGAATCCTCCGAAGCACAATTGATGCCGGACCTAGTTGCTCTTTGTGTGAGAGTGCTCAGTCATCTCAATCAATCCAAAAACTCCACGGCAGATTTCAACGAGGAGATCCAAATCTTACAAAACGAAATCAACGCTATCATCTCAGTTCTTAATGCGTTAAGCAAACTCAAAACTTCGGCCAGCGGTGACACTTCGGCTTCCCTGTTAGAGAACCGCCCACTGACGAAAAAGCTGTGGACTGAGGTTGAACTCAATATGAAAGGTTGCAAAGCAACTATACAGACAATAGAAAATCAGTCCTGGGACATACTTGGAAAAAGCAACTTTGACAAGAATGAAACCTCCCAGTCTCAGGAGGAACGGGAATCATTTATTAAGGCAACAGGTTTCCAGATGAATTTCCGCGATATTAAGAAAGTCAGTCATCGGCTATCTATGTATCAAACCACTCTCCAGATCTTATTGGCTTCGTTGAATGTGTAGGTAATGCCATCTGTTGGGTATCATAGTTGCTAAATCATTTCAGAATTTACATTCGGAGTTCCCATACGTCTGCCGACATTAACGCAGGAAACTTATCGGCGCAGCTACAAGCGCAAGGCTTCGTGCTGCGATACCGGCTTGATTCCTTAGTTAGTTCAATTGTGAAAATAAATTCCGCTGATAGAGATTCTGTGAGTATATAAAATGCAGCGGTAGAAGGAATAATACCCTGGCAGTAGCTGATAAGAGTAGGGCTCCAGCAACTTTAGTTCCGCGGCAGAAGCAGCATTGTCGGTAGCATCTTCCTTGCATCTCAACAAGTATTTTTCAATACCCGTGCATGTGTCAACTTTCTTCACGGGTAGGGAGAAAGAATTTGAAATACTTAAGACCGGGCTTAACGTAACATCCTTGGATAAGTTACATCCCCAAAAACGGTTCGTGGTCTATGGATGTGGCGGTTCTGGCAAGACACAATTTTGCTGCAAATTTGCTCAGGATAATAGAGAAAAGCATGTATAGAATAGTTCTAATGCTAGGCCTTCTCTTCTTGTAAGTGCTAACCCATAGCCAGATTCTGGGGGGTCTTTTACTTGGACGCAAGCTCGAAGGCAGGCTCTGACACTTCTTTCCAAGAAATTGCCAACGTAGGTGGCGTGGACCCCGACGAGCATTCCGTTAAAATATGGCTGTCAAACCTTGAACAACCCTGGTTACTCATGATCGATGGCGCGGATGACCCTGATATCTCCATGGAAGACTATTTCCCGAAAGGTGATAGAGGGCTTATCATGATAACAACTCGTAACCCCAGGAACAAAACTTTTGGAAATATTGGACCTGGTTCTTTTGATTTCAATTATTTGGAGTCTTCAGCTGCAGTCACACTTCTTTTGAGATGCGCGAATGAACCAGAACCGTGGGGCGAGGCGACTAAACAATCAGCCGCTCTCATCGCATCTACTCTGGGCGACAATCCTCTTGCTCTCAGTCAGGCCGGGAAGGCCATTTTTGAGGGCCTTTGTGACCTGAAGCACTATCTCCAGTTTTATGAGATGAGTTTGACCCGGATTCGGCTGAATTCTGACACACACCCCAGCCGCAATATATATTCCGCCTATGAATCAATAATCTGGAAGTTGGAGGGCGGCATGGGTGAGCAGTATCAAGATGCTATTGAGTTGCTTAACGTTTTTGCATACTTTGACTATAACCATATTACTGTCGAAATCTTGGTCGCTGCTGCAAAAACGCCGCTCATGGAACACGAAGCCTTGAAGAATATAGAAGAGAAGCCAGTAAAAATCAAGCCGGCTCCGAACCCATTAATGAGCATTTTACGAATATGGATTTTGAAAATTGCGGAGATGGCACTAAGAGATAGAAGTCCTGTGGTCCTGCCGTCGATGTTTCATAGCGTGAGTTCGCTGGACTCCATACAAGACTTTGAAAACCGCGTTCGTGCCGCGTTGAATATTCTCACGCAGTATTCCCTCATCACGTTCAATGACTCCACTAACTCTTATTCTATGCATCCGCTGGTACACACTTGGGTACGAGAGCGGCCCTCTACTTCCACAGGTCAGCAGGCTGTCTGGTGTGAAGCCGCGGCTACCATCATTGCGAGAGCTATTTCACCCCAGAATGGTCTTGTGCCCCTAGAGGTTGCGACCTTTCATAGAGGTCTCCTTCCTCATATTCTGAATGTACGTCGTATACAGAATACGATACACCAAGGATTTTCCGATAATCAAAGGGCGCGCAGAATAAGTTGGACGCCCGTGTGGAAACCAATCTTCGGTGATCGAAAAGCTATCCAGATGACTCGTTTTGCATGGGTCTATTTCCTGTGTGGTTATTGGAATGAGGCAGAGGAACTCCAATTCGTTGTTAAGAGCTTCGTTTGCTCACGCTTTAGAAGGGAGGATCCTAGGTCAATCAGCATCGCACGCTATCTCACCGACACATGGAGAAGCCAAGGACGCATTAATAAGGCAGTGGAACTTTTGTCCTGGTCCCTACAAGGCTCGTACATATCATTCGGGAGCGAGCACCCTACTACTATCCAATTGCTAGATCAAGTGGCTATGCTTTACTGCGAACAAGGAAGACATTTGGATGCAGAGCTGCTACACCAGACGGCAGCTCAAAAGATGGATGCAGTCCAAGGGCCAAACCACGAAGATACCCTAATTGCGCTCGATCATTTAGGATGTGTATTACAACGCCTCTTCCGATTCGAGGACGCTATGAAGCTTCACTCAAAAGCTTTTCATGGTCTGGAAGTCAATATGGGAGCAACCTATGAAGCTACATTGTCTGCCAAGGAAAATTTGGCATTGGCATACTGTGAGATTGGAGGTATTACTCTTGCCAATGTCTACATGGAAGATGTTTTTCAGCAACGCGAGACTGAGCTTGGCAAGGAACACCCATATACCCTTTTTTCTATAAGCAACCTGGCTTGGATAAAAAATAAGCTAGGCTTGTGGGAAGAAGCCGAGATTATGTTACGTCAGGTTCTTCCCATCATAGAGAGAAATTTAGGTCGGGATCATACTGCTGCGAGGACTTGCTCCCTTCGCCTGGCACATACTCTAGTAAGCCAAGAACAATACATCGAGGCGGGAGAGATCTACAGAGGACTTTCGGAACCTGGAAGATATGAATCATTGAACACAAACGATTTTGACGGTGAACACCCAGATAGAATACATGCACTAGTTGGGTTGATTGAGCTTTTTCGCGAGACAGGAGAGACCAGAGAAGCACTGGAGACGTGCGAGGAGCTTGAACTTATTTTGAGAACATCAGTTCATCCGCTGGCTGTCAAAGTGAAAAAATTGCGAAAGGAGCTCGGGACGTTACACCCAGGATACCTGGTACCAAGTGCTCAGAATCAAAGAAAACAAGCATCTGTCCTAGGCGAACCTCCAAAATCAAGTATAGGAAATCGACGACTAGAATGGACCTGCGTGAGTAACTAGCAATAGATTCAAGATATACTTACTGACTGAGATAGGAATGTGGCGATAAACTGAATGCAGACTTCGAAAACACAGACTCTTTGGCACTTGATGAACTAGAAAATGCACTTCAGACTACAAATGACATAGCAATGGCCATAGTCTCTAACATTAACACTCACTCCCAACCTGAAGCCGAGAATCCGGTTCAATCCCTTCCACAAATGATGGCTACAGAAAATCCCCGAACCGCAATCACAGCAAGCATGCAAGAATTGCCAGAATTGAACGATTCCAGTGTGACCCTTCGAGCTATCAATCCTTCTCAACAACAGAACACCGACGACACCCCCCATTACCTCGCTCTATGTGTCAACAAAGGTGGTATCTATAAGATACTGGAAGAAATTCACGTTCCACAAAATATTTCGGATGTGGAACTATTTAAGAGAGTTCGGGTCGCGTATAGAAAAATCCGGGGAGGTCGAGGGATATATTCGATTCTCATGGCCCCCATTGATATCCATTTTGTTCTGGTAGGTATCGTTAATTTTTTCCCACGGCAGTATTCTAATAAATTCCCAGTTCCGGCTCTGGCACTTGCGCGAAGGCTACATTTCCATCCACGACAAACCAGCTTGCATGCCGTCATCAAATAGCTCCGAATACCACTATATTCCCCGACCCCTCTCACCGCTCCCACCAATACCACCAGAAACCCTAATTCATTACCTAGAGCACCACGATGATGACTGCCTAGGTAGTAGAACAGTCTGGGCTCCACGGCTCCCCAAGCGCAAAGCCGATAAATTGATACAATGTCCGGTGGGGACGGAAGGATGGGGCATCCACGTTGTTGAAGGCCCACGACGCATTGTTGTGTCTTGGGTGGTTGTTGCAACCGTGATTGGGAGTATCCTTGCGAGTTTTCTCTGGTCTTGGTTGAGAAAGGATATCCAGGGCGGAACTGGGCTGGGATCTTTTATCATTGCGCTTCCGCCTGTGCTTATGATGGGATTTCTGTTCAGAATCAATGGGATCTGATGAGATCTGAAATAATTTTTAGATTTGCGTCTAGGGCTCTCATATCATTCGTAGACCGCTTCTGCTACCCTATTCAAGGCCAGGCCGAGAGCCCTTGTCATTGCTGAGTAGGCGATTTTGGCACTTTTTGAACACCTCGAAAGTTCTCGAACTAGAGAGCGGGAAGTATTATAAATGATTTTATTATCAAATAACGTTGGATTATAATTTTCTATTCATAAGATGACTCTAATTTATGTCTTTTGATCCCGCAATAAACGTCTTCGACCTGTTCACGTGATATGCTCATGTAGGGTACGGTATCGATCCTCAGTTTTCGGTCATCTGAACATGCAATCCGATGTCAGAACAATACCCGAGAAAGAACCACTAGTCTCCCAGGCTTCTTCATTTCTTATCCACCATATATTTTCTGCATCATCAATGCGCTCCCTATAGAATTCCAAAGCGTCAGTCCAATGGCATACTTTGAGCGTTTTCTTGCTTACTTTGGTGCAATCTGGGTTCTCAGCCTCGCAATCCAGCTTATACGCTTCGTCCACCTCTACACTCGCAAGTCGTCTCTTAGCCGCTACAAATATGAAAGAAACGGCGAACGATCGTGGGCATTCATCACCGGGTCATCCGATGGTATCGGACTCGCATTTGCCCACGAGCTTGCTCACGAAGGTTTCAACATTGTCCTTCACGGGCGGAATTCCGTCAAATTAGAAGGCGTGCGAAAGACCTCAAGCCTCGAATATCCCAACTCCAAGTTTCGCGTCGTAGTAGCAGATGTTTGCCAAGATGGACCGAAATTCTTCAGCAGCATTAATGCCATAATTCAAGAATTGCAAGACCTCCATCTCACCGTTTTGGTCAATAATGTTGGCGGACCGCCACCAAAAATGGAGCCTCTATATAAAACATTCGATGATAACCTCGCAACGGATATCGATGGAGTCATTTCTAAGAATATCCGTTTCACCACCCACCTCACAGCGTCCATCATCCCCCTTCTCTCCCGTGAGCAAAAGCCCGGTTTGATTATCTCAATTGGCTCTATGGCCGACCTTGGGCTTCCCTGGTTGAGCATGTATTCTGGGACCAAATCTTTCATTATGAGCTGGAGCGCGGCACTTGCGCGAGAGATGAAAGCCGAGAAAAGGGATATTGAGGTACTGGGTGTTGGGCTTGCGACGGTGACCAATGTGTCTTTTAAGAAGGAAGTACCGACTTTGATGCAACCAGACTCAAGGACATTTGCAAGAGCAAGCTTGGATAAAGTTGGTTGTGGCAAGTATATTGTAGCCGGCTACTGGGTTCATGGCGTTATGAGAACGGTATTGGGACTGTTGCCTGAGAGTCTGGTGTTTGGAATGGTGGTGAAGAGTGTTCGCGAGGAGGTTGAGAAGGATAAGAAGAAAGATTAACAATGATGACATGCTTCTATGCGCAGGAATTTATAGAGACCTGAATATCTTGGATGACATTCTATGTCGTCAGAGTCTAGCTGGGAAGGGTGAAAGGCAGGGGTGAGTTGGGTGCAACAGGAATTGCAGGGATATCGAGTTTCAATTAGGCATTGAAAGTTGAGATGTTCCTTTTGGTTGAGCACCTCTTGAAATAATATGAAATTTCCAAATAACAGCTACGACCTATTTTACAACCCAGTACATCAATCTATACAATCCGATGACCTTCTGGCAGACTCGTTGATCAAATCCGTTACAACTCGAATGATCATATTGACCATCATCTGTTCCACATCTGGAAGATGAGAGCCTCGGAGCAAGCGTGGAAATCTATCAGAATGCCATTTTAGGCACTCCTTCTTTCTAAGCTGTGCAACATTCGCATCCTTTGGCATCGCCTTTTCTAAGAATTCCTTGACATTCGAAGCATTCACGTCGGAGTATGAAGCTGACTTGACAGGCCAAGGAATGGCATCTCGGATGTTTCCCTCTCGAGGCGCAGGAGATCTAAACTGTTCCCATCGCTCCTGATACTTTGTCCACAACTGATCCCACTCCTCTCGCTCTTTCCGCTCTCGTTCACGCTTCTCTCGCTCAGCATTTTCACGCCTTTTCTGGGCTCTCTCGCGGATACGCTCGTTTTGTGCTGCTCTTTCCCCTTCCAGGCGTTCTTTTTCTTCTCTTTCTTTTCTCTCCTTGTCTAATCGTTCCTTTGCCAGACGTTCCTTCTCCACTCGTTCTTTCTCCAAACGTGCCTCTTCCAACCTTTCTTTCTCTAATCTCTCTTCCTCCAATCCCTCCTTCTCTAATCTCTCCTTCTCGACCCTCCTCGCTTCTCTCCGGCGTTCACGTTCTTCTTCCCGTCGATTCTTCGCAGCTGATTCTTCTCGCGACTCATAACCTTCACGGTCTTGTTGCATCTTGGCCAAAAGTTCCTTCATTTCCCGCAATTGTGCTCTGAGTTCCTCCATGCTGTCGTCGTTTTCTTTCTTAATACTCTGGACTCGGGTGGTAGTTCCTCGGGTTCGTTCTCCGATCTGGGGTTTTAACTGTTGGATATTGTTCTGCCAGTCCATCAAAATCGATCTTGCTTGACCTTGGTGATTCCTGACACAAAGCGCTGGCCCAGCAATTGCGCGCAGCCGCGACATAACAGTCGGACTATGAGGATCAAGATATGCTATATCTTCTAACGTCCGCATAATCAATTGCCTATTGTCCGCTCTGATCGGATTTCGGCAGCGTCGCCTTTGTGAGGGAGCATCTCCAACACAAGTGAGGGAGCCTTCGTATCCGAAGTCGGTATTAAAGATTTCTAAGGTCTCGGCTGGATTCCATAGTTTTTTTCTTTCGTCGGATGGTGTATCGCGAGCAAAGTGAGTATAGTAAACCATGGCTGATGATCCTTTGATTTGCTTATTGGATGTTTTCTAGAGAGAAATGTTAATTGGAGGACGGATTGTCGTGATACACAGGCGGTCGAAGTATATATGTGTCTATAAGCTGAGCTTGACAATACGCAGTGGAAGCAGTGAGTATCTGAGAGGTGAATACAGGGGTAGTACACAGCCACCAATGCTGGAAGTGTCGGCCTCACCGCTCTGTTGGAAATTATATGGTTAATGCAGGGTACAAGATAGAACCTTCCCCGCTATCGAGGCTGTGACCCCCCTCGCTTAGGGGCAACACAGCCACGAGAGGGGCAGGACATAGGGCTCTCCCTCGCCAAAAAGCAGCCTGAAGCATGCAGTGTGTCGCAGTCCGCAGAAGTATTAATGCAATCAGTTCACTAGAGTCGTAATTCGTCAAATTCGGGAGCAACTTGCATAACTTAATTGTTTTGATTTCCCTCATGTGCCAACATAAGCCACGACCAAGACTGCGGCCCGAAGCGCTGGGAAAGGAGCGCGTCACAGCAGAAAAAGTACGCGTATCTTCTCCATGGTTGGAGGAGCATTCTCGCTTTTCGTCTAACCGTCTATGCTGATCACTTGCTACGGAAAAGTCACTGATATCTGTTTAAGAAGTCCTATGGGTATTTATCATTCCATAGCTCACGTTAAAGTCGTATTAAAGGAGAGAAAAAGGTGATCGACTAGTGGAAAGACTGCTATTTTAATAAATGTTGGATTCGACGACCTGACTCTGTCCTACACGACCTCTGTCCTACAAGGCCCAATCCAACACCACACTATCCCACATGAACCCACGCCATTGCGTATACCTCGTGATCTCAAACACAAGTTCGTTAGAACCCCCAGTCAACAGACTATTTCCAATGGTAAACTCGAAGAACCTCCACTCCCCAGCCGTGGTCGCAGACCGGTACAGCCCCGGGTCGCTAGCAAGATCCGCAGTAATCAGACTTGTGAGTAGCTGCCCGTTGATACTCACATTGAGATCAGAACTCTTCGAGTACCCCGCCAAAGAGAGCGACAAGATAGCAGTCTTGTTCAACGCAGCATCTTCTTCTGGAATATTAAAGACGATTGCCCAAGACCCAAGCGCAGATTGTCCGAAGTACCAATCACTTTCATTGGAAGTACCGATGGTATAGGTCAGGTTTGCAGGGGAATCTGCGACCAATCCATGCTCATAAGGTGCTCCACCATTATGAAATCCTAAGGTTTTGTGATCGAGGGCTCCAACCTGAAAGATGCGTTTACGATTCGAATTGACGTTCCAGAGTAAATTCCCTAATGAAGTGACTTTCCTTGGCTCTACCAAAGTGTTGTTGAGAGTGAAAGTGGTAGTTATATCAGCTATTGAGCCACCGTTGCCCCATGCGTAGAGTCCGTAAGTTCCAACGCGGACATCTTGGAAATTGAAAATTCCATTTGAATCCGCGGTAACGGCATAATAGTAGTCTGTGCCTTGGTCTAGAGTTGAAATGTTGGAGTTGTTGTCACCCAGGAATACTGATGCACCTGCAGCAGGACGACCATCCGATAGAATGAGTGTGCCAGATATGATACCTCTCGACTGGTAGTCACTGTTATTGAACCAAGGATAAGGCCAAGTTGCGAATTCTTGCTCAGTTCTGTTTGCTGCATCTTCTTTTGAGCCGGAATTCTGTTTAATAATTCTATATCAGTGATCAAACAATCGAAGTATAGGTAGGGCCCTGGACTTACCAAATACCACAGCCAAGGTCCCCATAACTTCCCCTGAGGAAAGGTTGCGCTTGAAGATACTTGATAATGAGAGCCATGAACAACATTCAGTTCCACAGCGTCACCTGTCGCACTCTCACGGTGAACAGTCAACTCCTGCTTGAGATGATTTCCATTGAAATAATCCCTGCCAGGGCGAATATACCAAGATCCGAAATTGTCGCCATAAATACCATGAAAGTCCAGCTCCCGGATAAACGTCGACCAGTCATACTTAGTGATAAATGTCCCATCAGCGCGTTCCCACGTCTCATCCTGAACCTTCGTTGCGGCTAAGATCTCGGAGAACGCTGGCAGGATCTCGTCCTTGATGTTGGTTCGGCCATGGGTGAAGGTGGTATTATCTAGGCGGTACAGTGTGCGCAAGACACCGAGTGTAGGGAGATCTTTATTGACGATATATTGGTATGCACCAGGAAGATCAGGGAAAATCACCCAATGAAGGTCCACTTCGGTGGAATTGAATACGACGTCAAGAAACTCTGGCGTTTCAAAATGAATGCTTGCATTCGTCCATATGAAGTTGTTTTCTCTATCTGCGTTCTCCCAAGGAGCTCAGTAATGAGAAATTCTCATCAAAAGCGATCATTCATACCATAACCTGCATAGTGCCCAATGGCGTTCCCAATTAGGTCTTGACCTTGGAAGAATAGTTTCTTGCCATATACTTGCCCGATGGTGATATTCCAAAGATCATTCCCAATGATCCAACCAGAAGAAGAATCAAGCGATTGAAAGAACGGCCCGGAAATTGATGAAGTAGCAAATTTAATCAGAGATATCCACAAAACCGAAAGCGTTAACTTCAACATTTTGGCAGTGGGTTAGGAATGCAGAGCAGAGCTCGAAGTAATGTACTGCGGACCTTTTTATATGTGGAAAATTTGGAAGTATGTTGTAATATGATCGCGAAATTGCGACTGCAAATACAGTAATGATATATTCACATGGTACGTCTGGAACTATGTCTGCAAGCGGAAGGTTTCTAATGTAATTTTCCGGCATCCACTTCAGTGCAGGAATTCGGCGGAGCTTTCGTCGAAGATAGATATGCTTGTCATGATCTGATTGTACCAACTCTTCGTTGACAGCAGGTACCACGGGTAAAATAAAAGATACTACATTTCATAAAGCTATGTGTTATTCATTCTTAGAAGCATCAGGCTCTTCAGTGCAAGCCCGTATCCTGAATGTTCCTGCGATCCTTCTCACCGGTCCTTCATCTGGCTTTGTATTTACTGATTCATTCCAATGAGCTTGCAACAAGTAAATATAATAATCCAAGTATATTTTCTCCATCCCTAGAATACAATTTGTTCTCCGGCATAGATAATCTGAAAATAATTCGGGGATCAAGAAGAGAAGAAAGGCAAGCGCTTAGCAATAAAGTACAGCCAATAAACCGCCGCATTATCACGACTGGGTGCGCCTGCTAAATTGTCCGCAATAGCAGCCAATATCCAATCCGAATAAAATGCTCCTAAGGCTGCAAGACAAACAAGTGATACGACGAAAATCCAGATACCAGACATAAATCTCGAGCTTGCGCAACAAGCAAGCATGAAAACTGCAATGGCTAGAAGCAATGTAACTCCTCCAAAAACCCCAGTAATAATTTTGACGTCTTGATTTGTGTTGATAGTTCGGCCTACTAATGAGAACAGACCAGCTAGTCCAGCAACCACTCCGGGAGCATAAAGAAGAAGCCAAAACAGTACGTTGTAAGAGCCTTCGTGGCGTGATGATTCCGAGCACTCGTCTTCATGTTTCGGGATGATAAATGCGGCATGGAAGCTTATGAACGAGAACATCACTGAGAGATCAAGCTTCCATGCAGCAATGGCCATGAATTCCCAGCGGTTCTGGCAGCGTTTCATCGTGATTGCCGAGGTGATGATAGTAATGATTATCGAGATTGCAGTGAGAACAATATCTGGTTTACTATGACTTGTGCGTAACCATGGCAGCCACCGTAAGGAAGACTATAACACTGGATCTCCTTGACCAGAGGGGTTACTGTGGCTACGGGAGTCTGTCTTTCCGACAAGAAGTGCCTAGCCAAGACGGCTCCAGGACAGAAAATCAGCACGAGGCTGGAGATCGAAACGAGGCCCAAAAGGCCGGAAGAAATTGAATGGCTCATTAAAGTTTCATATTTGAGGCTGAGTTGGGATATCATAGAGGTAAGTGCTCATTTTCTTTCGACGCTATCGATGGTATATGTATTTAGAGAGGGCCGTGTGGGCGGCATTCATGAGACGGCCTAATGTAATTTTGCCATGAAGTGAAGCCTAGGCTATAACTAGAGGGGCTAGGCGCACGCATTGCATAGCATTCGAAGGCCACCGATTGGAAGCTGTTTTGGGAAGAGCAAATCACAGCTAGAATTTTCCACGGCGCTTGGCCGCAGCTTTAGCGGTGGCCCTAATTAAACTATTGCGGCTGCCGTGCAACCACCCACGGGAATTTCTCATTCCTGAAAGAGCCTTGCTCGATTCCAGCCTTGAGAACTGGGCTTAGAAATGTTTGCGGGCCCAAGGAAAGAAGTGGGAAGGGGATCAATAAATTTCAAGAACTAGCCAGGCACATTCATTGTCGCATAATCAATATTTCGAAGCTAAATAGCAGCTTAATGCATGGATATTTCTAGTAAAGTCGTCTATTTTATGTGGAGGTACACTTGTAGGAAAATTGAGATCACGCGTCTCATAGAGACTAGGGGTTTTCCCTTGTGCCTAGTTGCGTTCTGCAGTCAACTCCAATTGTCGCGATGAAAGTCTGAGCATAATTAATTAAATAGGACCACCTCGAGTACCTGAGAACTGTCTCTCATACTTCAAGTAAAATCAATGCGCTTGTATTCTCATCACATCAGGTTTGCGTGCGGGAAGGACTATTTCGAGCTCGAGTCCTAGCATCGGCCAGCAACCTAGAGCGAGGTGAAAGGGGACGGGACTAGCGAGCCAGCAAATTCCGGTGCAGTTTTGTTTTCGGGCATAAGATGGCAATTGACGTGTTCGGAGATGAGCGCTTCTTGATTTTAGATAATTGGGGGTGGTGGTTGCGAGGAAAAGCGCATTATGATGCGACGCGTCAAATCTGGGATAGCAAGTAATTGTGACTCTCTTCACTCGCGCTTTTCCCCCCTTCAGCTCGTCAATATTTGTCTGATTAGCTGTCTAATATTCCTTTTAATCAATTTCATTCTTACTGGGATTGAACTTAATTATGGGAAGTCTATATACTCGCATAGCCATCAATCACACCAGCCATTCCTAGCGCAGAGAGGGGGGGACAGGGACTCTGAGGTGCCTACGACCGACGAGTCAAGAAGTCTCTCAGACTTATTCTACAACAGAATAGCTGTTTTTTATCTGCTCGCGTCTCCCATTCTACAAATTTTACGCGATCTTTTAAGTAATACTTCCTGCGAGCATGAATTGATTCGTTCACTCATTGGTCCTGTCTTCGCGCTTCCCCTCACAGGTCGGCGACGTGCGCTTTCCCTGCACAATGCTTACCAACTGAACTTTGAAATCAAACTTCCTCGTAACTACCTTAAGGATAAATGCTTGGAATAACTGTTGGCGACGAGACCCATCCCACTTCTCAGATACTTTTATACAATACCTGCAGTGAGCAATGGACAAAATCCACCGCAACGATATTCCCCGCATTCTGCGGGGCCAAAAGGTCCGCATTCCAGACCTCTATTCGCTCTTCGATGGCTGGAATCGAGATTTTAATCAAAATGAAGTTGGTCTCACAAAATTGGTAGATGAGATACTTGATAGGTGCTTCCCACTTCTATGTCCCTCCCGAGAAGCGTTAATCATATAGTTTATCCAGTCACCCGCTAAGTGCAGCTATGAATACCCGACTCAAGAAGGCGAATTTGGCTACCCTGATATGCTCATGGTATCCTTACGCAGATAAAGAGACAATAGAGACTCTCGCCCACTTTGTGGTCTGGATGTTTGTCGTCGACGACAAAATAGACGAAATCTCACTACCCAATCCAGCCCCCGAAGGAGCATTCGAGAAACTCTACTGGCAGAATCTTAAAGTGGTGAGGCAGAGTTTGCAGCTGGGAACGGGAATTGGGGAGACCAATGAAGTCTCTACAGATCTTTTGGATAGTTTCCGACCAATAGGAAACCATATTTGTTTGCGTTACACTTCAGGTAAGCCTCTGCAGTCATATTGATGAGTACTATCCAGCTAGAGATTTTGTATAGCTCAACGTCGGGCGTTTTGGGACGAGTTCAAGCTCACCCTGGATGGGTATCGCACAGAGACTGGACTTCGTTCCAAAGATGCCTTACCGGACTTTGAGGAATATTGGAATTATCGAGAGGGGTCCTGCTGTATTAGAATGTGTCTCCATGATCGAGTAACGCTTACTATCCTCTGGTGCAAAACAGGATAAATTTCGCTGATCGACCTAGATTCGCAAACCGCTTGAAAATTTCTGAGAAAATAATGAGCAGTAAAGAAATTCAGGCTGTCTGGAAAGAGACAGCTGTTGTCCACTGGATGTCAGTACCCTCGACTATAGAAAGTAATGTCCACTACTTATATTAACTAGCACCAAGGACGTTTTGTCCGCAAAGAAAGAACTTGTGAGCCTCTAGCAGAGTAAGAATTATCTTTCCCTAACTGGAGAGTAGAAGGAAGGGTTTCTCGAGAATCTGGTGGTCATTTGCGCAGGCCCAAAATTCAGAGCCCAAACCGGCATGGACAGTGCTATTCAATTGCTTGCAAATTCTGTCGATAGATTTAACGAAGCGGCAACAACCCTTATTTTAACGCATGGAACTAAATCAGACGAATGGAGAGATCTTGATCTGTTTATCATGAATTGCAGGAGCATGTGCTACGGCAGGCTACACTGGAGGTCCGTATTTCAATCTATATTTATCAGCGAACACCAAGTTACTAAGTATTTTGTAGCTTGACATCCATGAGATATGGTCTAGCAAATATAGAACGAGACATTGATGGTGGAATAAATTTCGTGGTTGAAAGCACAGCTAGCTAGCGTTTAGCTATGGCCAGTGTTACACGAAATATGGAAGACGGACGTCGTTAGAACGTATTTGAGTCACTGCAGTTGTATCTGTTATTTATAGCAATGCACACTATTATAATATTCTTGTGTATCCTGCAAAATCCATCCAAAGAAAAGTTAAACAGAAAACCGAAAAAACGTGTATAAATCCTGGACTGGCGGTGGTGCTGTGTATCCCAAAGGGGCAAAATTAGCGACCGCGATTTCGTCCCACAGATGGTGGGGTCGTTCGACACTTCTCCCAAACCATCAGTCACCATGGAGGCTTCAAATCCAACAAGAGAAGTCTTGACGATCGATCCAGCTGGGGATGTCCTCCTCATTGTTGGCTCTTCGAATCCAGCTCACCTCCTCGTCTCCTCGAAAATCCTCAGCCTCGCCTCCAGTCTTCGCCGCCATGTTTAGTCCACATTTCAGAGAAGGCAGCAATCTCAACTCTAACAGTCCGACCGATGTTCCTCTTCCGGAAGATGACCCCGAAGCCATTACTCTGCTTTGCAACTGCCTCCACTTCCGTAGCCATGAAATATCTCGCAAATTGGAATTCCCACTGTTGAAAAGCCTCGCCACAGTTTGTGATAAATATCATATGACAAAAGCAATTTTGGGGTGGAGCATCCTTTAGCTTCAGGAATGGGAGTCGAAGAAGTGTGACGATGGATTTGAGGGATTGCTGATGGTGATTTATGCCTTGGACTGTGCCGAAGCTTTCACAAAAGTGTCAAGAAGGGCAATTCTAGAACAGGTTGGATCGTTCGATACCAATCGGGCATTTGAAGGTTTTGAGATGGTCCCAGAGAGTTTAATAGGTTTGATTCCACCTCATTCAAACCCTATGTGGATGAGACTAACCCATGTGATTCTAGCTGACCTCGAAGTGCGACGAGAAGCTGTACAATCAAGTTTACGCAAGTTTCTTGAGAATGTAGCCACTCCAATGCTAGTGACTTCATGTCGATACGGCGGTGTGATAACGCATGAGTATTTCCGAGGGCTGAAAGACGCATCGCTATGGCCATTATCGGAAAGCTTACAACAGGCAAGTCTCGGAAAGATTATGGAGAGAATGCTTTGGATTTCCGAGCCAAACTCACTTAAGGAGAGATATTGCTCGTGCACGGTCTGTGGAAAGAGATATAAGCCCTCCCTTGAGAATGCTAGGACGGAGCATTTGTCAATGATTGTTGGTCTTTGTCTGCCTTGTATCAGAGGTGGAATAGCACCGATAAAAGGAGACATCAGAGTGTGCGGAGCAGGGCACTAGATTAGAAGTCATGTACAAGAAGCTTTGAAATTAGAGAGTCTAGCCAAGCGCAACTCGCCTTTCTTACCCTATCAAATGTTTTTAAATTCAATAAATGGACTCTCATCCCTTTTCGAGCTCAAGTAGAGGCCATTTTTCTAACAACAGTAGGACAATTACCATTCATCACAGATCGAACGAATTTTCGCTGCCAAATATCAGATAGCGAGATACCCTGTCCTGTTATAATTTCTGTTTATATCTTGATCTGCTGACATATCCCTATAGAAGCGCAAAGCACAAAGCCCCTTTTTCATGCTTTTCAGAAAATTAGCTAGGGCCAATTGGTCTAACTTTAATGGTGTCTGCATACTGCAAGTACAACCAAGTCCGCAATACCAAGGGTGCCAGGTATTGTGAAGATCTTGAAATAGTAAGCTTCTCTTCAGTCGCAGTTCACTACCTTTTTTTTTTTTTCGAACCTACTTTGAATTAATAGGTGAAGGCGAAAGGATGAGGAAGAATACAGTGGGTTTGTATAGGCCCTTTACGTGCCAATATTCTCATATCTCAAGGCGTTTCCCCTAGTACATTTATTAGTGGTGAAGAAGCGCAAAACTCACCACACATTAACTCTAAGCCCCAACGCCATGCCTCAACATCTTATCAATTCCCAGAGCCAATATAATTAATCTCCAAACAAATAGTATCGCAATTCTGCGGCTGTTAATGCCAAGGTACAACAAGGAGACCGCTTAGGCGTATTCGGGCCGTGTTCTCATCAATAGGCTCATCCAGACTTGTGTCCTGCGGCTCAGGCTCTCTTGATTGATATTAGCTTTGCAAAATAAACCCTTTCTTCCATAATATAAAATAGAACAGATTTTTTAAACCATTTTCCCATTTTATAAATTTAAATTCTCAACACAAGCTATTAAAGATCTTTCATACCTCTTTCTCTCCAATCTACCACCATTTGAGCTTTATGCCATACTTCAGCATGTTTCTCTCTATCCCAGCACTTTATCTCGCTATCCCCCCATTGAGTCTCGTAACCAGCTGTACCGAACCCACCCCTCCTGGGTGGCCGACACAGAGCGGCGGCGTCGGCGCTGGCGGCTCCTCCTTGGGCAGCGACGATTGTGCAGCACAATTTGGATGTTGTTTCTGGATAGAGTATTGTTTTATCTAAACGAAATCACCGGTATGGGTATCTACACTTCACTGATTGAAACGGCGGTACAGGTAATGTCGAGACGGGTGTATACACTGTAACTCCGGCTCAAACCATCATTATATGTCCTTCACAGCTATGTCTTTGAAACCATAAAACTCTTTTCATATTGATAATCTCTATAATTTGTTGCACCACTGTCAACAATATACAATATACCAGAGATAATCTTCAGCCAAAGAATTTCTCAACTTTGCAATTGTCAACTTTCCAATCGACAAGACCTCCAGTTTTTGTTGCATCCGCAGTGATACTCAACCCCCCTCCATAAGATCCATTGAAGGTGAACTCAATCAACTCCCAGTCCCCCGTGCCCGTCCATGTTGGAATATTGGCCATTGTCTCATAATAAGCCACCAACTGTTCCTGGGTAGGGCCTACAGCGCCTTTCACGTAGCCCGTAAACTTGTAGACTTGATCCGGAAGAACTACCGGCTCAGCGGAGGCGCCTCCGAACCCTTCTCTTGCTGGATCGGTACCGTTCAATTGCAAATAATAGTTGCCTGACAAACAGTCGCCGGGCACATTCTTATCGCAGCGCACCACCCCAACTGATATCGTTGGGCGCGAAGTCTCCGACCACGGGGCTAAACATCCCCGCTCAAAATCGCCATTGGGCAATAACTCCGCCGGTGGACTCCAGTTGGTGACTTTATAGACCTTGGTGTAGTTATATGGACTCGTCACCGTGGGATCGTAAGAGAAATAGCTGGCATTGTAGGGCGTAGGGAAGAGAAGGCAACCAGCGCCCAAGGTTGCGTCGGCATAGACAAAATATGCGATTGTACGGCAGTTAGGATCAGCAGCACACAAATTTTTGCATTGCGGGACGCCGATAGTTTCATCAGAAGATATGATGGGATCGGAGCCGGTTCCAGTCGGGAAGTAGCTCCAGCCGTAACCTTTTTCACTTTCGAATTGAAAAGTGCGATCTGGGATAGGGGTTGGTGAGCATGTTGCAGTGGAAGATGGTGTTGGTTCTGTGCTCAGTGTTGGAGATGCGGCAGCACCTATGGAGAGTTCTGTGTTAGTCAACAACGTATTTTGCAAGCAAATTCGTACCTACCTAGACCTAACAGGAGAATGATAAGAAGATTCATATTGCAAGGAATTGATTAAGCAAGTGTATGATACAGAATCAGAGGAAACTCCAGGTTGAAACAGAGCTATTCAACCCATTTTGTCAATAAAAAGACTTGAAGGCCTGGCCCAACTCCCTGTGCAACTCTCGTATGCACAGAGCGATGTGGCTTTTGGGCTTGCACGTTGGTACGGCTGGTTGGCTAAGAGCCTTCGACGCTTAATACATGATTCGCTTTCGTAAATTTTTAACAGCCATTGATTGCTAATTTATTGATCGATTGCATACACGGATGCAGGCTGATCGGGCCATGCCGTGTGGGGTTTTAGGCAATTTTGAGTTGATGCGGTTTGATGCTATTTGATTTGTGCAGCAATCCGATACTATGAATAGCCAAAAAGACCCCGGCGGACCTCCGATACCTCACAGCACTTCCATTCCGATTGTACTACCTGTTCTTCAGTTACCCATTATAGAATATGTACAAGTGCATTTACAAGAGCTTTATACCTGGTTGACTTACAGCCTCCCCAATTCTGATCATCACGACATCTATACCTCTATTTTGGAGAAGTTTTAGATTGGGCTTTATCAGTAACTTTTACTGCTGTCATTGACCTCTCCATCGCTATCCCAACAACTCACATTGAGACCTCAGCTTTTTCACTTCTGTATTTACAGTGTGTTTCTTGATATTATTCTCGGAACCATATAAACCATAGAGAAGGGTGAGAGTATTATGAGCAAGCAAGACAATAAGAGAGATGGGGAAGCAGACGGAGGATCTAGGTACTAATACAGTAGTTGCGTTGTGTGTTGAGAGGGCTACGGGCCTGGAAGTATGTTGACGCGCAGCAAGATTTGAGAGGGGCTTTGACTGAGGCTAATAAATGGGAAAGAGGGGAGGACTGAGACGGAAATCGGTATTAGTTGAAGATGGATGAGTTGTAAGGATTGGTGAGGATTCTGTGACGTGTGAACATTGAGCTGTTATGACAACTAGGTAACTGCACTTGCAGAATTGCGAGTATCTGACATGGAATATAATACTATTTTAAAAGCAGGGTCTATCTTCAATGCCACGGAATAAAAATATTTTAGGCAGTGCCTAATTATTAACCAATTCTACTTAATTATCGATTGATGAAGTTGAGATTCAATTTACTCACTTACTTGCTCTATCTAACATTCTTCTCATCTCATCTCATCTGATACACACAAAATAAACATCCCGCCGCCTACGCATTCTTCCAACACAGCTCCTAGGAAATATCATCTCTAGATACCCCGATTTCCAAATCTGCAGCTCTTACAAGTTTAAAAAATGGAGACAGACAGGAGAAATAACTGTAGATAATGCAATGCTAAAATGGTATATCGAACGCTCCTCCCAAATCCAAGTACATACCCAAACCCGCCCAGATCCTCCTCATCCAATATACAATGCCCCTCACGTCACCAAAGCTACCACTAACCTAGCTCATTGACGTTAACCTGTGAACTGCTTGTATACGGACTCTCAATCCCAATATCGGCTCGTCTCCCCACGCCGCCGTCCCCCACATCCCTCTCATTCTCCTCCGCGCCCCTGAAAACACCCTTATCAAACGCCCCCTTTAGCATCCTCAATACATTCCCTGTCCACCGCGTACAATCTACGATATCGACGCCAAACTCGGTGCTTGCCACCTCGTTCAATTTCTGCATCGCTTTCGCTTCTTTGGCGAAACTGATGAATTGGATTGCGACTTGGCGTTTCAGGTTTTGGTTGACGAGGTAGTCGGCCATTTCTTTGATTGTGATTTTGGGGTCGGGTCCGTAGCCCCATTCGCCGTTTGTTAATATATAAATGCTCATAGGTCGGACGAGAGCGGCTTTCCCTTTTTTGGTTTTCGCGACTTGCATGCGTATGCGATAAGCTTGCAGAAGGAGGTTCAGACGATAGGATATATTGGTTTCTCCCGCGGTGCCCTTCTTCGAGAGGTATTCGACGAGGTCGTGTGTATCTTTGCGGCGCCAGGTGTCGTAGCTAGCGGTGAAGAAGAGCTCAGTGCCTTCGGGAGACATTCCTTTTACGACGTAAGAGAGAGTTTCGAAGACGCGTTTTACATCGTTCCAGTGCGGGGCCATGTTCGAGCTGTCATCGATTATGAAAATCTGGAATAATTAGCCATAATACTCGAAGGGAAGGGAATAAGAAATGACATACATGGTCACGATCGTTGAGTGACTGCAGCATCCATGCACCTGGCAGAGGTGGTACTTTCGATTTCTTTCCCACCTTCTTATTCGCTTTCTTCCACTCCATACATGTATTGAGCGAGAGGTATTCGTGCGATTGCATACCCTCTGGAAGGTCCGGCATGTCATTTGAATAAAGGGACCTTTGAACAGTGTCGTCGTCGTTAAAATTGCTGCGACTGTCGGAACGAGTAGAGTCGGATTTAGCAAGTGAAGCCTTTCTTGCTTTGGTAGGGAAGAGTGAGAATCCAGCCCGTTTGTCTGATTTCATCGGAATCTGAAGTTTCTCAGGTATAATATCACGAGCGCTGAAGGCACTCGAGTTTCGACTCCCAGCTACGCTGGCTGGACGACCCGACGAACGTACCTCATCAACACCTTCGTCAACTCGAGTGGTACGAGATTGATCAGATACCCGGCTCATGACCATACTGTCTTGCCGGTACATTGGGTGCTCTGATAAAGGCGGAGGGGGGGCTTCAGACCATTCGCTATGACTTCGGAATGACTGCCCTCGTGAAAGTTCCCTCCCAGGCATTTTATATTCATTAGAGCTCTGACTTTGAAAACGCGGTCTACCTTCATACGAACTTTGGCTTTGAAGCCGTGGTCTGCCTTCATTTGGATTTGGATAATAAAAACTAGCGTGAGGAGATGTAAAAGGGGTGATTGGTGTAACCTGGGAAGCGCTGTCGTTCATTTGCCAGCTGGCTATGGAGCCACTGATCTCCCTGTCAAGATCAGATGCAGTCGCGACACTGGGTGCATGTTGACTCGGGGTGATTGGTGTGTTCATTTCGCTACCAGGTCGATTGAAGTTCGGCTTACTGACAGACCCGATCTGTGATCGCCATTGCTCAACATTAGGTGGATGTGGTCGTTCGGCAATCGAAGACAAGCCAGGCTGTAATTGTTTCGGAATTGGTGGAAGTGGAGCGGTAGGAGGAGGGGCTAGGCGAGGGAGAGAAAGGTAGTGACCAGAACGACTGCCTGGTCTGGCGAACTCATCTGGGGAATTTGAGGAGAGCTTTTGACGCGCCCTTGAGGATACCATTTCCGCTTTTCGCCAGAGTGCTTTCGCATTAGGTCGATCTTCCTCCCACATCATCTCATCCACCATTGAGTCCAAGACGTCTTTAGTAATATAATCAGATCGTCTGAGCCGATCTTCGATATCTCTATGAGCGTCGAGAACGGATTGGAGAGCACGTTCTCCATCATGAAAACATGCGCCGCCTTTGAATAATATCCTCTCGGCTTCAACTAAGCGCTGTTTGCGATAATCAAGAAGCCCTTTGTACCCATCCGCGATCCAAACCGCAGCTTCGCTGTAGATACATCCGAGGGACCAAATATCGACCGCCCATGACTTACTGGAGCCTTGCGATTGACCATCAGAATGTTCTGAGTACTCAGGTGGGGCTAATCGCGTCAGTCAAGATCAGTTGAAAGGCATGCTACTTACTATATGCTGAAGCATCTTGAGTTCCAATGGTCTTCGCATCTCCTTGCGGCACCGCTCTAGCCTTGTTCAAGCCAAAATACGCAAATTTGAATTGCCAATTTGATTGTGATTCGGATCCACTGCTGAGAACCATAATACTTTCCGGTTTAACATCATGATGGCCCCTGATTTATTTAGCAAGGTAACGGCAGAGGCTCGAAACACTTACTTCCGTACGGAATGTATCGCTTTCAACCCCTTAATGAGCTGGAACAGGCTTTCCCAGAATTTGATGATATCCGCACCTCGACTTGGTGGTGATTCCCGTGCGAAATATTCCTCGAGCGAGCCCTTGTCGGCGAATTCAAGTAGAATATTAGATTCATCCCCGGAAATAAAGCTGCCGTAAAACTTGATGATGCTCTCCGCGTGCTTAACACCCCTGAAGCCGTTGACCTCCTGCTTGTACTGAGCTTCGGCCTCTTTCGTGGGGTATCTTTTGAGGACAAATGTATTGGCCTGTGGGTTCTCCTTCTTTGGTAAGCCCTTGAAAAGAATATAGAAGGAGGAACCTTACCATTTCTGTTCCAGCCGGAAATAGTTTATTGTGCGGTCCATAGAGCTTGATCACGTATTTCTCAGCCAGACCTTCACTCCCTCGTGGCTCGGCGTATGTAATTGGCAATAGTCGTTGACGTCCAAACCGCTTGTGTAGCATATGCCCATCAAAAATAGGAACGCAGTACATCCGCTGCTTCTCACAGAATAATTGGAGAAACTCGGGGTCATCACTGGCTTCTGTGAGCTCGCGTGGAGGATGATCGGGATCGAAGGGTAATCGCCGATCAGAGAGCTCTTCGTAGCTTGCAAACTCCTCTATCAATGTGCCTTGCCCAATGCTCAAGAGAATGCAGAAGATGGCAGTATGCTCGCGGAGAATCAACTCCGGATCAACAGGCGGGAAGTCCGAATCGAAAACTGCGGCGATGATCCGGCTCAACTTTCTACTGTCATCGGCCTTGAAATAGGATTTCACATTCTCTAATGGGATGAAATATGCCTTCTCATCGGTTGCGATATCTGCCACGACTTCTACCTTCGATTGGATCTCCCATCGAAAGAATTCTTCCAAGGCCGGATGTTGACGAGGCTGTGACATCTGAGCGGGCTTTGGCGGGGTTGATCCCGCAGGAAAACACCAAATTGGTTATCGAATGAAGAGAGCAGGAGTTGTATGAACATGCAATGACTACTGAAGGTATATCCAAGACATCTTTGAGGAAGGTGAGACCCCTTGGGGCCCCTTGGGGGTTGGGCAAGAGAGTAGTCCTCAGTCATTCCACATGGTGAGTGGAAAAGCAGCGATGCCGGCAATTGACCGTAAAAAGGCCAGCCCCGCGGGTTGCACAGGGTCCAACGGCTCGGTGGCACTCGAAATAAGGTAAGACGATCCCTCCTTGATCTGATAGTTGCATCGTTTGGAGCATGACATGGTGAATTCGACATCTGTGACTTGCAGGAAAGTATTGGTGCTGGGGGTTGATGGGGGTGATGGGGGTGATGGGACGGGTTGGGTGGCGCATATGGCTGGGGTGGTGGTCAGCCTCGTTTAAGAGGTGACAAGGGACCTACGGGCCTTTTCCAGCGAATGTCGTGAAGCTATTCAACCACGTGTTGGATCCTATATATATAAGTGGTAGATCTCATCAAAGGCTTGTCCTGGCTGGAACCTCCCAATCGAGCAGGTGTATCTCAGGTGTATATCAGGTACATATCACCCTCGAGGATGTTTGTCGAGAACAGTAACGTCGCACGTGTGTGAAACTCGAATTATCAAGGGGAGTCATGACGGGATTGGGTATCGGGTATCAGGTATCAGGTAAAATTCGAACGCTGCTGCAAGCCTCCAACGGGGAATGCATGCGACTTTCAATAGAGTTGTTCGAGAACGATTGCATGTGGAAATTGACGAGACTGAAAGGAGGAGGTTTGCCCGGCCGTTTATGTCTCAAGTCTAGTCGTGGTACTATTGATGCTTCAATAGTTTGGAGCTGACGACGTCGGATTGATATCGCTTTTCTGTACTTCAAAAATCCTCCTTCTGAGACGATCAGTCTTCGTCTTTTCCAAGTGACGCTCCGCTGGCCCTCCGGGGGGCCGCTGCCGCAGAGGCCGTCTCCGTTTCTTCAAAAAGCAGATGCCGTTGGGAAACATGTTGCGAGGCGTGATGGGCTGATTAATCCTTGCTGCTGAAGGCGTAACGATGTTGGAAAGTCCCCGTTACACGTGCTGCGCGCATGGTTGGATCTTTCCTTGCCAGGACAAGGGAGAGTGATATGTGGCAAGAGAAAAGCGATGGGGAGATACCGTGATTGCTCATGTTCGCATCGATTCGAAGTCGTGATGGTAGACGTGCTGCCTCTCAAGCTGATTTTTCAATGGCTGAAATCATTTATTCGCAGGTACTGAGATTGAGATAGTTTTCATTCTCTAGGTACTGAGATGAATGGATCAATGTGGAAACTCTCGTGGGGCGATGGGACTGTGTCTCTGCCTCGCGGTTTCCATGTTGAGCGTTGTTCGCGCGTTCCTCTGTCCCAAAAGATTCCTCAATTCATGTCTCTCAACTCCCATTCTTCCAGATCATCATCAATTCATCAAATCTCTTATCATTCGCTTCAAGTAGTCTGCCATTCTCAACTGCTTTATCTGACCAGAATCGGCATTTCATTCATTGCATATTTTAAGATGCAGGTGAGCGGGGCATGCTGGGGCAAGGCCTCTGTCTCTAATACTGCCTTGAACGTCCAATTGATTCCTCGGCGAATCCTGCTAAATGGTTTCCAAGGTTACTACATACATTCACGCACTCTAACATCCTTCACATCCTACGCAGATATGTCGATCGACCTCAGCTCGCCGATCATCCCGAGATCCCCAAACACCACGACACCCCTCAGCAGATTCAGGATGGCCATGAATGCAGGTCTGGCCATCAAACAAGCTAGGGACTTATACCGAGCCAATGTGTCACCCTTCATCAGACTGCCACAAGAAATCCGAGAAATGATCTACGACGAAGTCATATACTCGGATCCTCGTTCCTCCAAATCTGTGACTACAAGGGGTACATTCTATACCAAATTCCCAGGAAAAGCAGATGGTTCAGCCAACCCGTGTCCAACCAGGCCCTGGATCAATATCGTCCCATTGCTCCTCCTCAACCGTCAGACTTACGACGAGGTTAAAGTTTACCTTCAACATCTCAAGACGCTCGCTGAACCAAAGAAGCTTGTATATAAGCTTGATATCGTGGTCCAAGATCCAACGGACATGATCGCTTCGTGGACGCACATACCCTTTCCTTCGGATGTTGTAGATGTGCTGGAAATTACCTTCCATCCCCGCAGTTCAGTCTCTCGACCATCACCGCATGCATCAAACCGTATCCTATCGACATCTTATCCAGAAAAGAGCCGTACAAGCTGGCGCAGATCCACCGACATGGTCACCTCGATCAAGACTATCCTTCACCGCTTCGTTTCCCGTGGTATCACATTTGCTGGCCCGGAAAGAAAAACGCGGATTCATATCAAAAAGGTGATATTCGACTTTGTGCCCTCAATCTTCTGGACACAATTAATTAGCCTTACCATTGGAATGGGGCCATTCCTCCCGGTTTTCGGCAACCGGTTACTGTTCTTCCTGGGGGACCTGGAAGAGGAAATAATGGGGCTTCCAACTTTGCTGACGGGATGTATGGAAGAGTTCAGATTATCGTGTGGTGATACCTGGTATGATTGGAAGTATAATAGTGAGCAGGGATACTTCATCTTAGACGATTGTTTCCAGATGCTGCCTTGGTGAGAATGCCCTGAGGACGCCGGCGTGGAATAACGTTCGGTGACGGATATAGCCTGAATCCGCGACACGGCGTATCTCATCTGGGGATAATTGTAAGCGATGGTGATGGGTATATGGGTATTGGATATCCTTGTTTTAGGCCCGATTGCGCGCGTTTGTTTCTGTATCACTCCGATACCATTCTCCTGAACAGGGGCAGCATATGTATCATTAGTGCTACGAGAGAGACTCAAATACAGCGATATACATTTCATCCTATCTACCTGACATAAACTTGATACCCCTCCTTTCACGTGCCAACAGAGCCCATCCCACAAGTCGCGATCACTCGATCGACTCCCTACATTCTGTTCCACATCCAGGATTCGGTACCCACCCACCGACTCCATAAATATCTCCCAAACTATGATCGCCCACGCGTCTCCTATCCACACAGTCACCTCACCCCCTCACTCACTCACTTACAAATTAAACCAAACCCAAACCCACGTCCCTGAAACACGCAAGATCGCGATTGCGCAAACCAGCGATCAATTGAGCGAGCGAGCGAGCGGTTCCTTATCGTGGATCGCAGTTACAGTACTGTACAGGGCTGTGCTTAGATCCTGGTATAGTAGGACCCTGGTAGGGGGGGATAAGGAGGTGTGAAACGATTGAGGAGAGGAGACGTTCCCTGAATGAATGAATGGATGAATGAATGTGTTGCTATAAATACAAATACAAATTAAACGCATGTAAACAAATGTAAGGTACGTTGGGGATTTCGGACGGAGGTACAAGTATGTGAGATGGGATGAGATGGGATGGATATGGGATGGGTATAGACAGATAGGAATAAATAAACAAAAATATAAAATAAAAAGTTATTTATGCAAATGCATTAATTGTACAAGTATCTGATGGTACGGTACCTAATACCTACCTAATAAGCAGACGCATGTGAAGTTTGGTGTTGCTGGTGTGGAAAATTATTTCCCGGGATGACGTCGTTGTGGATAAGGGCTTGGATTGGCGAACGAGGCTTTTCTTGGCAGGTCCACAGATGAAAAACGCATTTCATGCTGCTATCCAATCAACATTAATAGAAAAGGCTGAATTGGACGCTTTGGGATTTTTTGGGAATTCTGGGTGTGGATAATAGTGGGGGGACGAGAGGCCGTCCCTGATTCTGGATGCGAGCGCAGGGGTGGGGGTGGGTGAAATGGTTTGGTGAAGATGGTGGATGGGAGAGACGACTCAGGTGTGCTTTTGTCCTTGTGCAAACTTATTGAGGATTCTTTGTTCATTTTTATTTTTATTTTTACATTGGGATTTCTCTACACATTCGCTTTTTTTCTTAACGTATACGATTCTCGACGATATCTGATAGAGCGGAATTGGGATATCAGATCACCTCCCAGATTCCACCTGTGTTCGATCGAGGTGAAGCTCGAGGAGCTGCAAGAGGCAATTCTATCATCTGCAGACCTCACGAAAGTCTGCGGGCAGCAATTCTCACCCCGCCGAGCTCCAGAATAATCATCAAGCATGTCGACGCCCACCTTCGAAAAAGACCAATACTCCTTCCCAGCCTTCGCACCAAGCCAACCTTCCCATCAACCCCTCCACGAAAGACGTTCCTCTGACGAAGATGGCACACTCCAAGGCGAAGCTCCCGAAGATGGCCTCATGGACCACCACGACCACGACCAACACGACGCCAACCACGCCGACCCAAACCACCTCCGCGTCACAACCTCCTACGTCGACGGACCAGACCACCTCTCCAAAACGGGCGGCGGCTACAACAGCACGCACTCGCCCATGTCGCCATCCGCACAACGCGAAGCCGCCCGGCGCCTCGACGATGACCTTTTGATGCTACGCGCAGAACGCGTGGTATCGACCGCCGAAAAAGAACGCGACAACCTCAGCATCGGACGGTCGAAATCGCTGGCCAAATCGCGATCGCGCAACGCGGGCAGCGAGCCCGTGGATGATTTCGACGTCGACACCACCCCTATCCACGAGAAGACGA
>Ga0182030_10002273_pt1 | contig 40669 bp, 33 predicted proteins | sample 812S3MmetaG_FD_121299 | JGI IMG/M metagenome (GOLD analysis project Ga0182030, IMG submission 121299) | Permafrost microbial communities from Stordalen Mire, Sweden - 812S3M metaG (Illumina Assembly) | ecosystem: Environmental > Terrestrial > Soil > Wetlands > Permafrost | place: Sweden...
ATCGTCGAGGAACCGGAGCAAGGCATCCTTCTGACGAATCGCGTAGCCAAATGCAGAGGGGAGCATCCCACGAGTGCCGGCGAGCCGGTCGCGATGGAACTGGGCCCAGGCAAAGAAGTCATCGAGCAGCGGGCGCATGGCAAGCTGCCTGTGTCGATGACGTTCCACGGGCGGCAGCGAGGCCCACCGCTCTTCGAGCTGGACCAATCCTGAACATCCGAGGTCTGGTACCTGGTCCCCGGTGATACTGGTGGAAATGGGACCCAAGGAGACTAGTGGTGGCAACTCACTCCGTTGGCAATCTGCTAAAGATCTGGCTTGTCGAAACATGTTGATTTGCTAACTCGAACATTTGAGCGACCGACCGACTTGCCCGGCATCGTTGCCGTTTTCTCAATTACGCAGAAGCGGAATCAGGTTGTCGAGAAATGCAAGCGGCCCAGAACGACTGATGGTCCGATCCACGACGAATGTATCGAGTGCACTAGCTGCCGGTCCCAACATAGTGCCAATACCTGGAATTAGTCCGACTCCAGTCGTGACCACAAATCAGAATGTATCGATCGAACAGGAGAAGCCGCTGAAGGAGTCTTCCAGCGTCAAGTTGTCCGTCGTCACCCAAGCATGGGGCGTGGAGCGTTGCGCGAGGGTCCATGTCGCCGACGCCATGGTAGCGACGAGACTATCGCTTTTGCAATGTGGTGCCACCGCGGCAGGTGTCTTTGCTGGCGATGCTGCAATCACTCTCCAGACTTGGCGCTGTGCTCAACGCACCCGCTTTCGTCGATGGCGACGCGGGACGAGGGAACACTCGTCGTAAGGCTCGTATTCGGCTCGAATCCCCGCAATCTCAAGGATCGTGGTCGAGTCAGTCGTGGAAAGGATCAGAGAGCCGGGAGGGCACGGCAACTGAGCGCACGCATTTGGGACCACGGTAACCCACCCGAAGTCACTGGGTCCCGGTACCACCGAGGTGACCGTGGAGTCACCCATGGAACATCCAAACGCAATGCAATCAGCAGAAAACATGCCATTCGGAGCCTTGGCCAGTACTTGGATGTCGAGATCAGTCGAACCCGACACCGGCACCCCGCCCGGGAATGGCAGGGGTATCGAAATCTGCCCGGGCCCTGGGCCAATAACAAAACCTATCGTGCCGGGTAGAAATCCTGTGGTCTTGCGTGCCTGTCCCGATGTCGCACAAGTGTCATTCGGACAGGCCTGTTCGAGCGTTGCGGGGCCCTCCACGTCGTCAATATCGTCCGTCACTTGGGATGGGCCACATCCTCCCCAGCCAAGAAGCGCGACGAGGGCGAGGCGTCCTATGCGCGACAACTTTCCCCTTCTACTCACCGACATATCCGTTTAGCAGAAAGTATGCTCCCCCGAGATCGTAGCGTTGTCCGAGCTCAGTGGGCACTTGCACAATGGCGGAAATGACACCGAGCGAAAGACCGATCCACCTGACGCGGACGCCGACTTCCGCTCCCCAGGCTGGAGCCGTCCCAATTCGTTCGAGTGTTCCAATTCCGGCGTGGCCGAAAGCTACGCCGGTCCGAAACGCAGCATATATGGTAATCGGATCCCTCGACGTTTTCAGTTCATCAAACGCGAACAAAGAAGTGCCTGTCATCGTATCAAGTTCGTAAAAATGCGGTGCGCCGTTCGGGAACAACGCGTTACCGGTCGCGCGTCCCGTTGCCGCCTCCCACGCCCCGATTCCAACATGAGGGAGGGGAATCCAGCCGAAGTCGATGAATCCCCACATCCGAAATAACTGTCCGTATTGCGAATAATCGATCAGCTGGGACTCGTCGCTGATGAGACCCATTCCTGCGCCGACGCTTAGCCGAAGGAAAAACCGGTGACGATCGGGCGGCGGTCGATAGTCAATCGTTTCGGCCGATGCGTCGGACTGCGTGCCCGCCGGATCCACAGCCCCAACGTCGAAGTGCCCCAAGAAAATCAAGCGTCGTTCACGACGTTACCACAAACGGCCGGCGTGGGTTAGGAGGTCGGGGAGCCCAAGGTCAGACCAAAGAGGGAGAAATAGGAGAACATCGTGGCACCCGGCATTCCCCTTCAAATTGGAGAAGGCAAAGAAGCGATCTGAATGCCTTTGGGTGAGCCAGTCGCACGACGCTCATCTTCCAGCGCAGGAAATATCCGATCGATCGACCCTGGTAGCGCGTGTTGCCTTCTCAGTTCATAGGACGTTCAATTCGAGAGAGTCTTTTGAAGGATGGTGACGATGATGCCGACCAAAGGGTGTGCTGACGACGACGACTGCCCCCTTTCGTGTCCTCTTCCCCCCATCCCACCCCGCGAGCCGACGCTCTCCCCCGCATCCCGCCGGCGATACCCGCCCCTCTCCCCCACCCCATGTCCCCCCGAGCCCAATTACGCCGTGTCCCGCGCCCGCGGGACACGAACCCCTCAACCCCAGAACCCCCTCACAAGCACGAAACCCCAGTAAAGAGGTTTCACCGTACTCTGTGCGCCACAGTGGATTCGAACCACTGGCCTTCGGCTCCGGAGGCCGACGCTCTATCCAGCTGAGCTAGTGGCGCTTTCGTATTCTCTTTGGTGAACTCGCGAATCCGCTCCCGACCACCACGATCCTCTCCACGGCGTGGAGCATCGGATCCAAGTGTGTTGCGTTTCTCGCACGAGCCAGCTGGTCTGGCAAGAGATGCGCGCAGAGCTCGGTCACCCTTGGCGGGGCCCGACAGGACGATCCAACGGACACAACCGGCGCTCCGTCAGACTACCCAGCCAGGCAGATCGGCAACCCCAGCCGCTCGGGCCTGTATCCTTCGGCATCCTAGCCGCCGCGGACCTTCACCGCGGCCGGACGCGCCTGGCAACGTTCACCCCAAGCCTTCACGTTTTCGAACTTGGTGTAATCGTAACCCATGAATTGCAGCCAGCCGAGGTAGCTCACCGTCGCAAGGTCGGCGAGCGAAAACTTGTCGTCCACGAGATAGTTCTTGCCAGAGAGCGCTGCGTCGAGAACTCGCATTACGGTATCGAGGTCGTCCTTCGCAGCCGCGGCAGCCGCCGCGTTATGCTGTTCGGCGGGGACATAACTTGCCTTATTTCGAGCCCATCGGTTGAGCGGCTCAAAAAAGCCCACGTTTGCCCAGATGATCCATTTCAATGTCTCGGCCCGCTTCAGACCCGGAGCTGGATAAAGCCCTTTCTCGACGCCATAGGTCTCACCCAAGTACAGCAGAATGGCAGTCGACTCGAAGATAGGAACGCCATCGACGACCAGAACGGGAACGAGCCCATTCGGATTGAGCTTGAGGAAGTCTTCTGTCTTCGTTTCCTTTTTCTTGAGGTCAACCTTCACGCGTTCGCAAGGCACACCCAGTTCCTCGACGGCCCAGGTGGTCCGCTCAGCGGTGGACATAGGAGCGTAGTAATAGGTGATCGACATGGGGCATCCTCCCTCATTCGCGTCATTGCTGAACCGACGTAACTGGCAATACGAAAGACTGCCGTGACGGGATGCACCGTAGGGCGAGAGTTCCCCTGAGACAATGCCGACCTGAACGCGCAGAATTGAAAAGGCCGATCCCTCGCGTCAGCGACGCGGAAGGACCGGCCTTCACAGCCGAGCTTCGTCCGCAGACTAACCGCCGGTCTCTTCGAACTCCGCGTCAATCACGTCGCCAGCCTTGCCAGCTTTCTTCCCTCCGCCATTCGCCTCGCCCCCGTCCGGCGGAGCAGCTCCGGCACCCGGAGGCGCTCCGGTCGCACCGTACATGGCGCCAGCGATACGATGAGCTTCCTTCTCGAGCCGCGCGGAGACGTCCTGCACTTTCGCGTCGTCCTGCTTCTCGACGGCCTCGCGCCCTTCCTTCACAAGGGCTTCGATCGCCACCAAATCAGCGGCTCCGATTTTCTCCTTGTTCTCGGACATGGTCTTTTCGAGCGTGTAGCAAAGGTTGTCGAGCTTGTTGCGACGCTCCACCTGCTCGCGGCGCTCCTTATCCTCTTGCTCGTGCGCCTCTGCTTCTTTGACCATCCTCTGAATGTCCTGCTCATTGAGCCCGGAATTCGAAGTGATCGTGATGCGTTGGTCGCGACCGGTCGCCGTGTCCTTCGCGTGCACGTTGAGGATTCCATTCGCATCAATGTCGAACGTCACCTCCACCTTCGGCACGCCTCGTGGCGCCGGCATGATCCCCTCGAGGTGGAACTTGCCGAGCGTTCGATTGTATCGAGCTTCGGCGCGCTCTCCCTGCAACACGTGAATCTCGACGCTTGGCTGACTGTCCGTTGCCGTGGAGAAGATTTCCTTCTTTTGAGTTGGAATCGTCGTGTTACGCGGGATCATCGCTGTCATCACGCCACCGAGCGTCTCGACCCCGAGACTGAGGGGAGTGACGTCGAGAAGCACGAGATCCTTCACGTCCCCCGAAAGCACGCCGGCTTGCACCGCCGCGCCGACCGCGACAACTTCGTCCGGGTTGACGCCTTTGTGAGGCTCCTTGCCAAAGAACTTCTTTACGGTCTCCTGAACGAGAGGCACTCGCGTCGATCCGCCGACCAGCACGACCTCGTCGATCTCCGACGGATTCTTCTTGGCATCCGAAAGCGCTTTGCGCGTCGACTCCATCGACCGCTCGACAAGAGGGGCAGCCATCTGTTCGAGCTTGGCTCGCGAAAGGCGCATATCGAGGTGAACTGGGCCGGCTGCTCCAACCGTGATGTACGGAAGATTGATGCTCGTCTCTTGAACGCTGCTAAGTTCGATCTTGGCCTTCTCCGCGGCCTCTTTGAGACGCTGCAGCGCCATCTTATCTTTCTGGAGGTCCACGCCCGATGACTTCCGAAACTCGGCGATCATCCAGTCGATGATCATATTGTCGATATCGTCACCGCCGAGGTGCGTGTCTCCGTTGGTCGATATGACCTGGACGACGTTGTCCCCCACCTCGAGAATCGAGATATCGAAGGTCCCGCCACCGAAGTCATACACCGCAATGACCTCGTCCTTCTTCTTATCGAGCCCGTATGCAAGCGCCGCAGCGGTCGGCTCGTTGACGATTCGCTTGACCTCGAGCCCCGCAATGCGCCCCGCGTCTTTCGTGGCCTGACGCTGAGCATCATTGAAGTAGGCGGGAACGGTGATGACCGCTTCGGTCACCTTCTCACCGAGGTAGTCCTCGGCCGCCTTCTTTAGCTTCATGATCACCCGCGCGGACGTCTCGGGCGGACTTACTGTCTTGTCGCGGACGACAAAGGCACAGTCCCCGTTGGCCGTCTTGATCACTTTGTATGGGACGCGCTTGATTTCCTCAGCCACCTCGTCGAAACGCCGCCCCACGAAGCGCTTGGAGCTAAAGATCGTGTTCTCGGGATTCGTCACAGCCTGCCTCTTGGCGATCTGGCCGACGAGGACCTCCCCCTTGTCGTCCCACGCCACGACACTCGGCGTCGTTCGCGCTCCCTCTTCGTTCACGATCACCTTGGGCTCGCGCCCTTCCATGATCGCGACGACGCTGTTCGTCGTTCCGAGGTCGATGCCAATGATCTTGCCCATAATTCAGTGCCTCCGATAACTCGCCTTGGCAGACGAACCCAACGTTCGCCCGCCTCGATTCTCTCGAAAAACCGGCTCGTGGTCCCGTCCGCTGCCCGCCATTTGTGTCCGGAGAATTCCCCGGCCCCGCGCTCTAGAGGAGGCGGAGGGGCAGTGCGTGCGCAAACCTAACCATGTCGATTGCGGCGTCAACGGCATGGAGTTTGATCCCACCCTTGATGCGCGACCTTTCTTGCGGAGGGCGATCGTGATACAGTAAGAGTGCTCATGCAGTGATCGCGCCATTTGCGAGCGCGAGTTCGATGATATCCCACGACGATATTCCCGCGCCCCCGGATCTTCCTTCGTACACGATTGAGGATGCGACCGACGCCGAGGCCCAACCGGCCCGGCGGATCATTCCCGCCCTCGAGCGCCACTCGGGGACGGGCCTCATTCGCCATGACGTCGCGCTGTCGGAAGGGAGAATCGACGCCGACGCGGCGAAGGTCGTTCGCAGGCTCGAACGAAGCGGTCACGAAGCGTATCTCGTGGGCGGCTGCGTGAGGGACCTACTCCTCGACGGCAAGCCGAAAGACTTCGACGTCGCGACGAGCGCGCGACCTGAACACGTGCGAGCACTCTTCCGAAATTGCCGAGTGATCGGGCGCCGATTTCGGCTTGCGCACGTTCTTTTTGGAGCGGGCAAGGTTATCGAAGTCGCCACGTTCCGGCGCAATCCGGCGATGGAAGCTCCCGAGGACGATGCGAGTGACCCGCTCGACGACCTCCTCATTCGCAGCGACAACGTGTTCGGCGAAGCCCACGAGGATGCGATCCGCCGCGACTTTACGATAAACGCCCTATTTTACGACATCGATCGACACCAGGTGCTCGACTGGTGCGGCGGAATGAACGATATCGCCGAGCGTACGATTCACACGATCGGCGACCCTATCGTCCGTTTCCGCGAAGACCCCATCCGCGTGCTCCGCGCCATCAAGTTCGCCGCACGTCTCGATCTTGCTATCGCTCCCAATGTCTACGATGCGATGGTCGCTACGCGGGATGACCTCGGGAAAGCGGCTCGGCCGCGCGTCTTCGAAGAGATCCTCCGTCTTCAACGAGGCGGGGCGGCACATCGCTCGATGTGGCTTCTTTGGGAAACCGGAGCGATGTCGATTGTGCTTCCCGAGCTCGCGGCATTTCTCGACGACGACGAAGCCACCGACGGGGGCGTGGAACGGTTCTTCCGTCACATGGACGCAGTCGACGCCATGACGCGTGCGAGAGGCTGCCCTCTCGACGACCTTGTGCTGTGGACCGTGCTGCTCAAGGGCCCCATCGACGAGGCGAGCGCCGGCGAGCGCGATCGGCTGCGAGCTGTTGGCGAGTTCCTGGATCCGATCATCGAGCGCGTCGCAGTGCCGCGGCGGATCGCGGACGGTGTCCGTCGAATCCTAGCCATGCTGCCCAGGCTTGCGGTCGGTCGGGCTGGGCGCTTCGGTCATACTGATCTCATAGGTCCGGCGCTCGACGTGCTCGAGATCGACTGCGTTGCCACTGGCCGATCGACGGAGGTCGTGGAACGAATGCGATCCACTTATGTCGGAAGTTCGCCGCGCCCCTTGGAGCCGCGCACGGTATCGAGGCGACGCGAACCGCGAAGGCATTGAGCTCTCGGCGGCAGCAGCACTGAGATCAGCGCAGCGTCACGGACATCAGGGCGCGCCGATCACGACGTGATTTCGACGCGCAAAAGCTTGCGCCCGACGAACAGATAGTCGCCATGAGCTAGCTCCTTTTCAGCCTTCAAGCGCACATAGGTTCCGTTGCGACTGTTCAAGTCGGTGAGAACCATCTTGCTTCCCTTCTCCTCAATACGTGCGTGCGCCGCGCTCATGAAAAGATCGCCTGGGAAGTTGAGGTCACCGCCCTCACGCCCGATTTGGACGCTGCCAGCTCGCGCACACGCGACCATACCCGGAGCTCCGCCTTCAAAGATCTGAATGATCCTGAGCGACGTCTGATGCTTGGGGGACGAATAGAAATACGTCCCGTCGAGGGCCGGACCATCATTTCCCTTGGGCGTACCTGCGATTTGAAACACCTGCTCGCCCGCGAGGAACGAGTCGCCGACACCCACGTCGACGGACCCACGCACCCGCCAGTACACCCCATTTTGCGATCCCTCATCGCGCACGACGAGCTTGCCGGCCCGATAATACAAATCAGCGTGACGAGGGGAGATGAACAGGTCGTCCGGGAACACGATCTGGCCACTGCGACCTACGACGTGATGCTCAGCATTGAGCTGATAGCTCAGACCCTCCACGCCATCGCCTCGAACCAGGATGAGCTTCGCCTTCCCGGGCATTTGCAACTGCCCGAAAAACTGCGTGCGAGCTCCCAGGATCTCGGGAGGCACTGGGGCACCGCATCGCCCGCAGAACTTGTGCCCGAGGGGCACCGGAGTCGAGCACGACTTGCAGACGAAGTTCTTCGCTTGTTCCATCAGATCCTCCAGTGACGACCCCGCAGCCTGGGGCGCCCGCCGAATCGGCGAGCCCTCGGAGCTACGCGATGGTGACGATAACGCCGTTTCCCCAGGCATTGCACGAACGGAGTCACCAAACGACAGCGCGGCACCGCAAAGCTCGCACCTCGCCGTTCCCATGGCGGCGAATGCGTCGCATCGACCGCAGACAATGCCCAAGGACGAATCCATGAACCAGGCGGCCAGCCTATCAAGAAATCGAACGCGAATTCACCAGATCAACCCAAACCCCCGACCACGGTCGCCCCGGCTTGAATCTCCCGTCAGGCGAAAGACGACGTGCTGGCAGGTTCCGGGGTCGATTGTACCGTAGTCGCGGGAGTCGAGGTGGATATGGCGGTTGTCGCTGACCAGATACCACTGCGATGCGCCGACCGTGGCTTCCGTCGGCGGTTCTGGCTGATCGGATGAACGTAGGGTCTCGAACGACAAATCCCCATAACTTTCGGACTGACAAGAGAGAGAAACCGCGGCGCTCGATCGAGGGTCGTACACCGTGGCCAGAGGCTCTCCACAAGAATGGGATTCACCAAGGCGGCGCGAGTCCACCATCACGACCTCGTTTCGAATCTCAACGTGTTCCCCACTGCGAGCTACCGATCGGGCGACCACGAATCGCCCTGGAGCATCCGGATCCAGGCACCGTAGGAGAATGCCCCGGGTCACCGTCGAGCGGCGCATGAAGACGACGAGGTCGCCAGCGCGCAAGGTTGGCTCGAGAGAAGCCCCGAGGAGTGGATCATCGACCGGCACGCGCCACACGTCCATGAAGAACGCGTAGAGCACGACCGCAACGGCAATCGCACATGCGGATATCCAGGCCAAGACTGTGAATAGTCCGCGCATGCACTCGAACCATCAGTCTACCGCGCGACGCAAACCGACGGATAGATCGAAGGCGCCCCGTTCGAGGAATCGACGAGCAGCCACGCACGCCTACTAGTGGCGGCCTTCAGGTCTTCGTGAAGTTCGAGACTTCACGGAAGCAATTCAGCCGACTTCAGAGACGGAACAAGAGAAGGTCGGCGTATTTCGGTCGAAACCGAGCGAGGCCGACGGCGAGCGCCCGGAGCGCGACTTCCCGTAGGCGAGGACGAGCCATTTCGTGGCGTCAGCGACCGAAAATGGGGGAGAGCCGCAAAGCCGCAAAGCCACAAAGGGGGGGGAACGGCGATTGATAGGTCGGAGTTCAGAGGAGAAGGTCGAACCCGAAAGAAGCTAAACCCGGAAGAAGGTCGGCGTATTTCGGTCGAAACCGAGCGAGGCCGACGGCGAGCCGCGCGGAGCGTACGGCTGTACGCGAGCACGATCGACGTCGGGATCGCGAAGGGATCGACCGAAAGACGCCGGCCTTCTAGTGCCATTCGTCCCGCCGGACCACGGGGAGCTGCAACGCACGCTCCCTTTCGAGGTCGAGGTTGCCGACATGGAGCGATATGGGGGCCTGAACCCATTTGTATATCGACGCTTCGAAGAGCCGCACGAACCGAGTAACCCACGCTCGCAGCGTGTCGGGGGGGTGCTCGGGGAACACCGTAATGAGAGCCTGCTCGACCTCGGACGGCGCCATTTTTTCCCCCGCGAAGAGCGCAAAGCAAGCGTCTAGCACCGGATATGGCATCAGATCGCGCTCGTCTTCCTGGTCTTCCGCGAGCTCCGCGGTCGCCGGCTTCTCAAGCGTCAATCGAATCCCCTCGCTGACTGTCCTATCGTAGAGCCACGCAAGCAGGTAATTGACGACAGTTTTCGGCACGTTCGCGATCACGCTGAGTGCGCCTTCCCCGTCTCCCCCGATGGTGACATATCCAACCGATTTTTCGCTCATGTTACTCGTTTGCAAGAACAGCCCAGCCGCGGAATTGGCCCATGTCCACATGCGCGCGGCGCGCACTCGCGCCTGAATGTTCTGTCTCGCAAGCGGAGTCATCGTCTCGCCCGGCTGCAGCATTCGTTCGACCGCAGCGAGCTCTCGTTCAAACGCATCGTCGATCGACACGACCGCGAACGTTGCGTCGTATTCGAGAGCCACTTGCTCGGCTGCAGCGCGAGTCTCAGCCGACGAATATCGCGTAGGCATATAAAACGCTCGGAGCAGGGTGCGCGCTCGCGCTCGCCGCTCGTCGGCAGAATCATCGCGCCAGCGCGTGTCGATCCACCGCCGCGCGATCGCGAGGACCAGCAAGCTGTCCCGGCCGCCCGAGAGCGCCACCCCGATAGTCCTGAAGCACCCCTCTTTCTCGAAATAGTCGCCGATTCCGAGGGCCAGCGCGTCGAGAAGCTCTTCGCAATACGCGTCCCTTGCAGACTTTGTCGGCTCCTCAACGGGCAAGAAGAAGTTTCGGTGGGCTGGAACGGGGAATATGAGCTGACGACGCCCGGAGGTCGGGTGATCGACCGCGATATGCGTGGGCTTGGCGCTGCTTAGAGCGAAAGCGGCGCGGTCCTCACGCCACGTCGTATTTTCCGTGCGCAGGCGCCGCGTGCGATCGAGGTCGATCGTCACCGCCGCAACGCCCTCGCGGAATCGCACCGCGTCCAAGGAAACCCGTCCGTTTTGAACTACAAACCCGCCCCCATCGAACACGAGACCGTCGTTGGCCCCCACGAGATTCACGTAGGCGATGGTCGCTTGGCAGTCCGCAGCCCGGGTCGCGAGCATTTCGCGACGAGTTTCCGATATGCCGAGTCGAAACGGAGATGCGCTGACGTTGACGATGAGTTCCGCCCCCGCGTAGCAGCGTCGCCGAGTCGGGCCATCCGGGGACCAGATGTCCTCGCACACCTCCAGGGCGATCGTGCCAAAGTCTAGGTCGAAAAGAAGGTCGCCCACAGGGACGCCGTCGACGACCGCAAGCATGCCTGGGATGCCTCGGGAGAGAGTCCTGGCTTCGTAAAAAACGTTATAGAGGGGGAGTTTCTCTTTCGGAACGTAACCTAGGACGCGGCCACCGTGAACGAGGGCTGCGACATTGTAGAGGCTCGCTTCGTGAGCGATGACGAGACCTAAGACCGAGGCGCATGGCAGGGATGCTGTCGCGTGCGCGTAGCGCTCAAGCTCCGTGCGTTGCGAATCGATGAAACGCCGCCACTGCACGAGGTCCTCGGGCGGATAGCCTCCTATCACCTGCTCTGGCAACGCGACGACGGTCGCACCGTCCTCGGAAGCCGCGCGGGCGAGACTTATCGCCCTATCGACGTTGGAACGGCAGGCTCCGACCGTGGCATTGACGCTGGCGAGGGCAATTCGAACGAGTCTCATCGGGCGGTCTCACATCGGACGGTACGCCTTTGGACATTCGAAGGCCAAGCCGCCACGTCACCGATATACCCGTGGGGACGATTCCATGTCCGCGCTGCCTTCGTCTCCGCTATGAGCGGCCGGTTCCCATGTCTGCCACTTTTGACACTCGATACTTCCGCCGCTACTACGAATCCCCTGGGTCGTGCGTGTACGGGGCTGACCAAGTCGCACACCTTGCCGCGGGAGTGACCGGGTTTGTGAGCTGGTTCGGCCTCGAAATCGAAGCCGTGCTCGACGTAGGTGCCGGCATCGGCCTCTGGCGGGATTGGTTTGCCGCGAGGCGACCCGAAGTGAAATATGTTTCGATCGACGTGAGCGATTATGCATGCGTCACTTACGGTCATAAGAAAAAGGACATCACGCGATGGCGTGGGAAGCAGCGTTTTGACTTGGTCGTTTGCCAGGGCGTCCTACCCTATTTGGACGACCTGGAATGCAAGAAGGCCGTTCGAAATATGGCGGCGATGTGCCGTGGCTTCCTCTATCTCGAAGCCGTCACGTCACGCGATTTGCGCGAGGTCTGCGATCGAAATCGGACCGATGTCACGATGAACGCTCGCTCGGCAGCGTCGTATCGGAGGCTGCTGTCTCCATATTTCGAGCCGCTCGGCTGCGGTCTCCACCACGTTCGCGGCGGAGATCACGTGTTCTACGAGCTCGAACGTTCCCGATGACCGGCGACACTCCCGGCATCCTTGGCAATCGCTGGCAGTCTATTTCAGTAGCCACCCGAACAGCATCCGACCGGTCGTATCGCGCCCTATCTCGGATATGGAGTCCACAAGAGGGATTTCCTTGGGGCACGCTTCGACGCAGTTCTGCGCCTTGCCGCAATCCTCGATGCCGCCATCTCCCATGATGGCGTCCAATCGCTCATCCGAGTGCATAGATCCGCTCGGATGGAGATTGTAGAAGCGTACGAGGCTTATCGATGCCGGGCCGATGAACGAACTCGAGCTGTTCACTTGCGGACAGGCCTCGAGACAGCACCCGCACGTCATGCATCTCGAGAGGGAGTACGCTGTTTCCTGGTCCTCCTGCGACTGTCGCGGCCCTGGTCCGAGCTCATGTGACCCGTCGAGATCGATCCACGCGTGAACCCGCTTGAGAGTCTCGAACATCTTCGATCGGTCGACCATCAGATCTCGAATGACCGGAAACTTCGTCATCGGCGCCAGCGTGATCGTCTGCCCATTCGGCGCGATGCGGTCGATCATCGCGCTGCACGATTGCCTCACCTTCCCATTGATGATCATCGTGCATGAGCCGCACACTTCCTCTAGGCAAACGCACTCCCAGACTACCGGCGCGACCTTCTTGCCATCGCTTGTGACAGGATGCTTCTGGATTTCCATCAACGCCGCGACGACGTTCATGTGGGGCTGCCACGCGATGGCAAAATCCTCCCAGTAGCTCGGCTGGTTTGGTCCGTCTTGCCTCTTGATCCGCAGCTTGACCGTTTTCTGCATCAGGATTTCCCGGTTGGCGCGGCCGACGCAGGGGTCACTTTCGCCGCAGCACTTGCCGCTCCTGCCGTCTCGTACTTTCGAGCGCGTGGCTTGACCAAACTGACGTCGACCTCATCGGTCACGTGCATCGACGTCCCTAGAAGAGAATAGTCGAACGACCGCTCGTATCGGACCGATTCGCGGACTCCAGAGCCAGCAGGCTGGTGGAACGCGAGCGTCGTCCGCTGCCAATCCGCATCGTTTCGCTGGGGAAAATCCGGCTTGAAGTGTGCTCCTCGCGACTCGTCCCGGTTGCGTGCCCCTTGGGCGATGACGCGCGCGAGCACGACCATATTCTTGACGTGTCGAACGTACTGAGCCCCTTGGTTCGTCTTGCCTTTGGCCGAATCCGTCACTCCGATGCGAGCGGTTCGCTCGGCGACCTCTTCGACCTTCTCGAGAACGCGGTCGAGCGCGGCATTGTGCCTCTCGATCGTGCAATCGACGAGCATCGTCTCCGCGAGCTCCTGGTGGAGCGCATAGGCGTTCTCGTCACCGTCCATTCCGAGTATCGCATCGAACTCACCTGAGGCACGCCTCTCGGCCTTCTCGAATACCGAAGCTGGAATATCCCACGAGCTCCGCCGAACATTGTTGCGATAGGCAGCGATCGCCGGACCCGCGACCATCCCGCCCCAAAGGCACGAAAGCAGGGAGTTCGCCCCCAGCCGATTGGCACCATGGTATTGGTATTCGACCTCGCCTGCGGCATATAGGCCCGGGATATTGGTCGCTTGATTGCGCGGCGATCCCATGACCAACGAGCCATTTGCGGATTTCTCGTAATCTACCCAGAGGCCGCCCATCGAATAGTGCACGGCGGGGAAGACTCGCATCGGATTTGTATATGGGTCCTCGCCTGCAAACTTCTCGTATATCTCGAGCACGCCTGCGAGCTTCTTTCGGAGAAGCTCCTGCGGTAGATGCGTGACGTCGAGATAGACTTCGTTCTCGTTCGCCCCTCGCTTGGTATTGTAGACGCCGCGTTTGTCGTGGAAACACTTTCGGAATAGTTCTCGGCTCGCGATATCCCGAGGAACGAGGTTTCCGTATCCCGGGTATTTCTCCTCGAGAAAGTATTCCCGTGCACTTTCCGGCACGTCACGTCCAGGCCGTTGCTCTCGAGGGTCGCGGGGCACCCATACGCGTCCGCCCTCGCCACGCACGCTTTCCGAGATGAGCCGAAGTTTGTCCGCCCCGGGAATCGCAGTCGGGTGAACTTGAACGAATTCGCCATTCGCATAGCAGGCGCCCTGCTGATATGCGGCACTTGCAGCGGTGCCCGTGTTGATGACACTGTTGGTGGAGCGTCCGAACACGATGCCCGGCCCGCCCGTCGCTAGGCACACCGCCTCGCCGCGAAACGCGCGGATCGACATCGTCTTCAGGTCTTGCGCGACGATCCCTCGGCAGATTCCTTCGTCGTCGATCACAAGGGACAGAAAGTCCCATGATTCGTACTTCCGAACCATCTTCTCGCCAGCGACGCGCTCCCCGCGCTCGTTCTCGACGTCGACGGTCTCCCAGCGCCGAACCTGTTCGTCGAGCGCATAAAGCAGCTGCTGTCCCGTCGTCGCGCCCGCGAAGGCAGTCCGATGAAACAGCGACCCGCCAAAGCGTCGAAAATCGAGCAGACCTTCCGGCGTCCGGTTGAACGGCACGCCCATCCGATCGAGCATGTAAATGATGCCGGGCGCGGCATCGCACATCCCCTTGACGGGCGGCTGATTCGCGAGAAAGTCGCCCCCGTAGGCTGTCTCTTCCAGGTGGACCTGGGGCGAGTCGCCTTCGCCCTTGGTGTTGACGCTCGCGTTGATTCCGCCCTGCGCACACACGGAATGTGAGCGTTTGACCGGCACGAGCGACACGAGGTCTACTGGAACGCCTGCCTCGCAGAGCCGAACGACCGTCATCAGGCCGGCGAGACCGCCGCCGACGACAAGAACGCGCCGAACCTTGCTCGATTCGGCGCGCGCGCGGGACGTGTCAGAGCCCATGGGTCATGCAGGCAAGTAGGAGAAAGCGGCGAGCATGTCAAACCTACGGAAGCTGTCACCAGCGTCGACAGACGAGCACGTCGAGCGGGATGCTTCGAAAGTCACGCTGGCGTTGAGTCTTTTGGCACGACACGTGCCATCGTCACGACGAATCCGGGGATACGCCGCCATAGGGCAGCCGAGTCGAACGGACCCTCCCCGAGCGCGAGACGCCAATGAACGTCCACTGTCCCATCGGGTCGAGAGGCGACGGCCACTTCTTTGAATCCAACGTACCGCCTTACGAACGGATCAATCGCTTTGTAGAGAGCTTCCTTGGCCGAGAAGCGGAGCGCGACTTCGCGGCGATACGTCTCGGGGTCCATGCTGGCCACCTCTGCCGCTTCGTCGGTCGCGAGCACCCGAGATGCTACGTCGCGGCTGAGCGATCGGTCAGCCTCCACGTCGACTCCGACGCGAGCCACCGTCTCGCGGCTGACGAGAGCCGCAGCCACCACCATTCCACCATCGTCCTCACCATCGCCGATCCTGTCCCCGGGCGGCCACATTTCCTTATGGCTTATGGATCCGGCAAACCCAGCCGGAACCACGGGGGCACCCCGATCGTCACGACCGATGGCGTCGACGGGATCGATACCGTTATAGGATAAAGCCAATCGCATGGCGGCACGCCCCGCCACCCACGCAAAGCGCCGGCGCGGAGGCAATGCATTCGCAAATGCCCATTCCGCGGGAACGAGTGATATCTCGCAACACGCTTGCAGCTCGGCTCGCGCCGCATCCCAAGCGTACCGTCCTGTGGCGAGCTTGACGCCAACGCACCGCCCGAGCGGGAGCGACCAGTCGAAGAGTACGAGGCCCATGAGAGTTCATCACTTTCGCATCCTCGGATCGAAGACGAATGGCTCCGGAGCTCCTCGGACAAGCTTTGCCATGTCGGCGTGACGCGGATTGACGAGGATGTTGTGCTCAAACGGGATGATGGCGGAGGGTACGAGCAGTGCCACGGTGCGCATTGATGTGGCCCACTCGGTTCCGATATCCTGGAGCAGAGCGGGGCCCGGTGCCAGACGCCAATCCTTTGGAAGCCGACTCACATCGACTCGCTCCGCATGGACGTCGTCCGGTAACTCGGCTCGGATGGAAACCAGGTCGTCCGGGAGGTCGTCCACATCGACGTGCACGAAATATTCGAGCACGGCAAGGGATAGGGAGGATGCGCAATAGACGATCGCGACGTCCTTTTGGTTCCAGCGACCCGGATATCTCCTTGCTCCCTCACCGTCGAACGCGCCCGTGGCTCGAGCTGCCCGGCAGATCCGCCAGAGAGCCATCCCTTAGGCGAACACGCCGTGGTCGATGCGCCCGAGCTCCTCGATGACGGCATTGCCGCCGATGTCCGTGTCGAGCATTCGCAACGGGACTTCGCCGCCGAGCGCTCGACTTGGCCTCTGCATCCACCTTCGTGCCTTCTCGATGCTTCCGAGGACCTGCATCGCTTCCGCGAGAACGCGCGCGAGGCGAACGACGCGCTCGGACTCCTCGGCCGTGAGCGCCTGCCTCTCCTGCAATCGCCGCGCGATCGTACGCTTCGCGAGACCGAGGGACTCCACCGTCGCGACCGCCGACAGGTCCATCCGTTTCGCCACGGACTCGAGCGCCGACGACGGCAGACCCTTGCGAATGACCGGCATCAAGCCGAGCCGCGAGGTCACCGACGTTCGGAGGCCTAGAATCGCGATCGTCTCGCCCAACACGGCATCCTGCAGTACGGGTCCGGCTTCAACCGCTTGGAAATCGACAGGCAGCAGCGCGTTTGCCATATGGCTCATTATGCATGCCAAATGGCACGAGCGCAAGTCCGGCTCGTCGGACGCTCTCGACTCTGAAGCCGCCATACCCTATGGCTCCGATTCTCGACCCATATGATAGACATCGCTCTCATGGCGAACGATGTCCATGTCGTGATTCTTGCCGGTGGCTCGGGCACCCGTTTCTGGCCCGCATCGCGGCGACATTCGCCGAAGCAGCTCCTTCCCCTTGCGGGTCGAGTCGATGAGCCACTCATCGCGGCCACCGTGCGACGCGTGGCTCCGATCATCGCTCCCGAGAATATCTGGGTCTCCACCAATACGATACTCGTGAATGCGACGGCGGAGGTCCTTCCCCAGGTCTCTCGCGACCGCTTCCTGGCCGAGCCCGCGGCACGCAACACGGCGCCTTGCATCGGCTGGGCGACCGCGACCATCGCTCGCACGAACCCCGACGCCATCATCGCTGTCCTTCCGGCCGACCACTTCGTCGCGGATGAGCCTGAATTTCGCAGAGTCATGGCAAGCGCAGTACAGGCCGCTCGTGAAGGCTGGCTCACAACGATTGGCATCGTTCCCACTCGGCCTGAAACCGGCTACGGCTACATCGAGGCTGGCGCAATCGTCGCTGAGGGCGTGCATTCCGCCACCCGCTTCATCGAAAAACCAACTCGCGAGCGCGCGGAGGCCCTGGTTTCAGGCGGGCGACATCTCTGGAATGCGGGAATGTTCTTCTACAGTGCGCGCGTGATGCTCGCAGCCATCAAGAAGCATCTGCCGGCCCTCGCCGAGGGACTATCCGCCCTGGACCACGCAGCGTCGAGAGGTGATGAGGCTACGACTCTCGCGAATGTGTTTCCCTCCTTGCCGGCGATTTCGATCGACCACGGCGTGATGGAGAAGGCCGACCGCATCGCAGTCGTTCCCGGCAGTTTTGGATGGAACGATGTGGGAAGTTGGGAAGCGACCTGGGAGATGGCTCCGCGCGACAGCCAAGGGAACTCCCTTCCACAGAATTCGATAGCCATCGACGCAACCAACAATCTCGTGCGGGACCTGTCCAACACGGCGAACGGCAAGCGATGGGCCCTGGTGGGCGTCCACGATCTCGTCGTTGTCGAGACCGACGACGCCGTCCTTGTGATCCCACGGGAGCGCGCCCAGGACGTTCGCGCTATTGTCGATGAATTGAAGTCTCGAGGCGAGACGCATCGATTGTAAGGTGGTCACATGGCGTCAACGTCTCGCCTTCCCTGACCGCCTTGCGCTACCCGCCTTCTCCGGCGCCTTCCTAGACGAACGTTTCTTTGGAGTGTGCCCGTAGGGCTGCACGACGCCGGATTCGCCTGTGCTCTCGACCCGAGTGCCCGACGATGATTGCAGCTTCAGAAGCTCGTCGCGCAGACGAGCGGCCTTCTCGAAATCGAGATTCTCCGCTGCGGTAAACATCTCGAGTCGAAGAGCGGCGATCCGCTCGGTCTCGTCTTGTCCTCCGGCCGAGTCGGACAGCGCCATCGCGCCTTTGGCGATCTTTGGAACGTTCAGATAGTCGATCGTTCCGCTGGCTGGATTGATATTCATGATGGCGCGCACGATCGTCTGCGGAACGATCCCGTGTTGCTCGTTGTAAGCGCGCTGCACCCCTCGACGGCGATCGGTCTCTTCGATCGCCCGCTTCATCGCGGGCGTCACGTGCTGGGCATACATAAATACGCGCCCATTGACGTTTCGAGCCGCGCGACCGATGGTCTGGATGAGAGACCGCGGACTGCGAAGGAAACCCTCCTTATCGGCGTCGAAGATAGCGACGAGAGAGACCTCCGGAAGATCGAGTCCCTCACGCAGCAAGTTGATACCCACGAGAACGTCGAATTCACCCAACCGCAGATCCCTCAAGATGTCTATGCGCTCGAGCGTGTCGATATCCGAATGCAGGTATCGAACCCGCACGCCGAGTTCCCGATAGTATTCGGTCAAGTCCTCGGCCATTCGTTTGGTCAATGTCGTCACGAGCACGCGTTCATTGCATCGAACGCGAGCTTGAATCTCGCCGAACAGGTCATCGACTTGACCGGCGACGGGTCGAACTTCGACGACCGGATCCATGAGACCGGTCGGGCGAATGATTTGTTCAATCACCTCGCCTTGAGCTTTGCCGAGTTCGTAGTCTCCTGGCGTCGCTGACACGTAGATGCCACGACGGAAGTGCTGCTCGAATTCCTCGAACTTCAGTGGTCTGTTGTCGAGGGCGCTCGGAAGACGAAACCCGAATTCGACGAGGGTTTCCTTGCGTGCGCGATCTCCGCGATACATGGCCTGAAGCTGAGGGATCGTCTGGTGCGACTCGTCGATGACGAGGAGAAAGTCTTCAGGAAAGTAGTCTATGAGAGTAGGAGGCGGATCGCCCGCTTTGCGCCCCGATAGATGCCGAGAGTAGTTCTCGATACCCGAGCAGAAACCCATCTGCTCCATCATTTCCAGGTCGTAGAGCGTACGCTGCTCCAGGCGCTGTTTCTCCACGAAACGGCCTGCTTTATCGAAGTAGTCAAGCCTTTCACGCAGTTCCTCGCGAATGCTCTCCATCGCGAGACGCATCTGCGCTTGAGGCGTGACGTAGTGCGATCCCGGATAGATGGCGTAACGAGCAATGGTCTCGCGGACCCTGCCCCGCAACGGGTCGACCTCTCGAATAGCCTCGATTTGGTCGCCGAAGAACTCCACACGAATGGCGGTCTCTTGTTCGTAGGTCGGAAATATTTCGACTACGTCGCCGCGCACTCGGAACGTCCCGCGATGGAAATCGATATCATTTCGCTCGTACTGGATGTCGACCAATCGGCGAAGAAGGACGTCTCGGCGCAGCTCCTCTCCGACCGCTAGATGGACGACCAGGCCGTGATAACTCTCCGCACTGCCTATACCGTAGATGCAGCTGACACTCGCAACAATGACAACGTCCTTACGGGAAAGCAGAGCGACCGTTGCCGAATGACGCATTCGGTCGATCTGGTCGTTGATGATCGCGTCCTTGTCGATGAAGGTGTCGGTAGTCGGGATGTAGGCTTCCGGCTGGTAGTAGTCGTAATAGCTAACGAAATACTCGACGGCGCTCTCCGGAAAGAGTTCGCGCATCTCACCGTATAGCTGCGCGGCCAGGGTCTTATTCGGAGCAAGGATGAGCGTCGGCTTTCCGAGGCGTTCGATGACATTGCCGACCGTGAACGTCTTGCCTGACCCCGTGATGCCGAGCAGGACCTGGTGTCGCTCTCCTCTCCGAAGACCGCTTTCGAGGTGCTCGATCGCTGCAGTCTGATCGCCCTTGGGCTCGAAAGGACTCTTGAGACGAAAGGCAGACATGGTGAGGCTGCTCAGTTTGCGCCTCGCTCGCACGTAGGCGCAAGTAGGAGAATCCTTCTGTCAACGAAAGACGAGCGCCTCAGAGAATTCCGGCCCGATTCGGGAGTCGTGGTACGTTCGGACGGCACGTCGAGGTCGGGCTCCCTTTGGCGAATGCTTCTCCGAGGTCGGACGCGGCTGCTTGGCTGGTGATGGCGATCGAGCTGGCAGCGACTTGGGGTGTCGATGTGTGACCTTAAGAGGAACGCGCAGGGGCACGTATTGGGATATCGAAGAGGCGAGAGAAGATTTATGGCAGCAAGCGTAAGGCCCGAGCGCCCCGGCGGTCCGGCGCTGCGGCCACTGGTTCGAACGACGGGCGATTCAGCGGGAGCGCAGGTGCGCCTTGCCGCGCTTCTCGCACACGACCTTAAGACGCCGCTCGCAGCGATAGCGATGAACATTGAGTTCGTCCTGTCGGAGCTCTCTAAAGATGCCGCGTTTGCGCCGCTTCGGGCGGCTTTGGACGACTGCCGAGCAGCCAACTCCCGGGCGATCGAAATTTTGTCGGATATGGCTGACGCCTCTCGGATCGATGCCGGGGAGCAAACGGTGAAGCTATCCAAGGTCGAGGTCGCGCGGATGTTCTCTGGCCTCTTGCGACGATTTAGTGGCGACGCTCACTCGCGCGGCGTGTTCATGACGACGCGCATCGACGCGGATTTCGTGAGAGCCGACGAAGGACTGCTCACCCGATCGCTCGCGCGCCTCCTGGAACGCGCTGTTCGACATGCGCGACCGGGCACGACGATAGGTCTGGAGTCATGTGAGACATCGGTGACATTGCGGGTCGCCCATTCCACCGATACGCCGGGTGCGATCGAGATCGGCGATATCTTTCGTGGACTTGCGATGCAATTTGTCGACTCGGTGACGAGAGCGCAAGGCGGCGGCGTCATCACGGATGTGGACGAGTATGGCGCGATCTTTGTGCGGCTCGACCTAGTACGAGCCTCGGCGGCGCCGTAAGGATCGACGACCTGCCAACCGCCGCTGACCCGCATTCCCCTCCTTGCGATCTTCTCTGGGACGACCGAGTGGAACCGCCAGGGTGCGAGGATCGCTAGGATTCAGAGACCATGAGCGGTCGGAGGGATTATTCGACCGACAACATCGCAAGATTGTGGAGACATCGAATTTCGGGGGCGGCTTCGAAAACCATCGATGCCAGAGTGTCGGGATTTCTGCCCGCACCGGGCTTCCGCATTTCGTTTTGGCAACCTGCCCGGTTCTTGCCAAAGCTGCTAACCGTGGGATTTCCGGCGCAGTCGGACTTGCGACGACTCAGTCTCGCCGACACTCGATGATCAGTCCTTCAACGCCTCAGCACCACTGACGATCTCGGTGAGCTCCGTGGTGATCGCCGCCTGACGCGCTCGATTGAACATGAGCGTAAGATGCGAGATCATCTCCTTCGCATTCCGCGTCGCGGCGTCCATTGCAGTCATCTGAGCACCGAAGAAGCTCGCCTGGCTATCGAGCATCGCCCGATAGAGCGTAATCTCCAGATACATGGGGACAAGACGCTCGAGCAGCGCTGCCTCGTTCGGCTCGTAGATGAAATCGTTTGGGCCCGTGACTCCGTCCTTCGACACGGGCGGCTTCGATGGGCTTCCAAGTGGAAGCAGCTGCTCTACGATCGGCTTCTGCGTCATGGCGCTGCAGAATTCGCTGAACACGATGTAGACGGAATCGACTTCACCGCTGAGAAAGCGAGGAACGAGCCAGCGCGTCACGATGCGCGCCTTATCCAGGTCGAGCCCCTCGAATATGCGAGGGAAGTCCTGAACGATCTTCCCGCTTCGGCGCCCGAGATACTCTCGACCCTTGCGCCCAAGAGTTGCGAACGAGACGTCGATCCCCCGGCCCCGCTTCTCGTGCCACTCGCGTTCGGTCGCCTTGTTCACGTTCGTGTTGAGGGCTCCGCAGAGCCCCCGGTCGCTCGAGACGACAATATAGAGTGCCTTTTTCTCGGGGCGGCGCGCCAGCAGTGGATGCGCCGGCTCGGTCTCGGCCGCTTCTCGCATGGTCCCGGCCACGGACCGAAGCACGTCGCCAGTTCTCACGGCGTACGGTCGCAACGCCACAATGCGCTGCTGCGCGCGTGTCAGCCGAGCCCCCGCGACCATTTTCATGGCACGGGTGATCTTCTGCGTCGACTTAGTCGTGCTGATCCGTTTTCGAATGATCTTCAGCGAGGCCATGCGTGCCTTCTCAGCTTCCTGCGGGGCCCCGCGCTAGTTCTTCTTTTCGGCCGTGCCAGCGCCGACAGCGGCGGCATATTGATCGAGAGCTTTCTTCAATTGCGGCTCGATGGTCTCGTCGATGACCTTCTTCGTCCGAATATCCTCGAGGAGCTTCGGGAACGATTTCTCGACGAAAAGATAGAGCCCTCGCTCGTATTCAGAGAGTTTATCGATCGCAATCTTGTCCACGTATCCGCGCGTCGCCGCGTAGATAATGATCACCTGCTTCTCGACCGCCAGCGGGACGTATTGACCCTGTTTGAGCACTTCGACGAGGCGGGCACCGCGCTCCAACTGATCGCGCGTCACCTTATCGAGGTCGCTCGCAAACTGAGAGAACGCAGCCATCTCACGATATTGTGCAAGCTCGAGCTTCAGGCGGCCCGCGACCGTGCGCATCGCCTTCACCTGCGCGCTGCCTCCGACCCGGCTGACCGAGATACCGACGTTGATGGCAGGACGAACACCCGAGAAAAAGAGGTCTGTTTCGAGGAAGATCTGACCATCCGTGATCGATATGACGTTGGTCGGAATGTACGCGCTCACGTCACCCGCCTGCGTCTCGATGATCGGAAGCGCCGTAAGCGATCCCCCCGAGCGTGGATTCACAAGGAGATGATATCCCGCGCCCTTTTCTTTGAGTTCGCTGTCCGCGTGATGGCGACCGAGCACGCCCTTATACACTTTGGCGTCTCCGCGCTTCTCCCAGTCGGTGACTTCCGTTTTTACGATTGCGTATTCTTCCGCCATCTTGGCGGCACGCTCCAGAAGTCGCGAGTGAAGATAGAACACGTCACCCGGGTATGCCTCGCGGCCCGGCGGACGGCGCAGAAGCAGAGACAACTGGCGATATGCCACGGCCTGTTTGGACAAGTCGTCATATACGCACAACGCATGGCGGCCGCTGTCGCGGAAGTACTCGGCCATCGTGACGCCAGAATACGGAGCGATGTACTGCAGTGGCGCCGACTCGCTGGCGCCAGCGAATACGACCGTGGTGTATTCCATAGCGCCGTGCTGGGTGAGGCGATCGACGACGCTCGCTACCGTCGACTGCTTCTGTCCAATCGCAATGTAAAAGCAGTACACGCCCTGACCCTTTTGGTTCAGGATCGTGTCGAGCGCCACTGCCGTCTTGCCAGTCTGGCGGTCGCCGATGATGAGCTCACGCTGTCCGCGACCGATCGGGACCATGCTGTCGATGCACTTCAGACCGGTCTGGAGGGGCTCCTTGACCGGTTGCCTCGCCAGGATTCCAGGAGCCTTGATCTCCACTCGGCGCCGATGCGGCGTTTCGATGGGACCCTTGCCGTCGATCGGCTGTCCGAGAGCATTGACCACGCGCCCGACCAAAGCCTCGCCGACGGGAACATCGAGAATGCGTCCCGTACGTTTGACGACGGAGCCTTCCTTGACCCCTGTCACATCGCCGAAGCATGCGGCGCCCACGTTGTCGGATTCGAGGTTGAGCACCATGCCCATGAGGTTGTTGGGGAACTCGAGGAGCTCGCCCGCCATCGCACCGTCAAGGCCGTAGATGCGTGCGATCCCGTCGCCCACGCTGAGTACGGTCCCTGTTTCGGTGAGCAAGGACGCTTTTTCGTAGTTTAGGATCTGCTGCTTGATGATCGCAGAGATCTCTTCGGCGCGAAGCTGCATCGTCGTTTCCTCGTGTGAACCTTTTGGATCTCAGAATGGAAAGCGGGGATATCCTCAGTCACCCGGCATCATGGCATCGCGCAGCGATTGCAAGCGGGTGCGTAACGAACCATCGAACACTCGATCGCCCAGTCGGGTCACCACCCCCGCGATGAGCGAAGGATCGGTCAACCGATTGACGACGACGCGCTTGCCGGTCATCCGCTCGAGCTGCGCTTGCAGGCGAGCGTAGTAGCCGTCGTCTAGGGCCGTGGCTGTCGTCACATCGGCGCGAACCACACCTTTGTGCAAGTCGGCCAGTTCGCTGAGCCTCTTGGCCACGTAGGGAATTGCTTTCGCACGGCGGCGATCGATCAGCAGTGACAGGGCATTCTTGGCCGTTTCATCCATGCCCAGCCTCGCCGCGAGTTCGACCACGATGGCCTTCTTGGAAGCGTGCGGAACCCGGGGGTTCTCGAGCGACTCTCGAAGTTCGACGCTGTCGTTCCAAGCGTGAGCCACTGCGTCGAATTGCCCGACCAATCGATCGAGTTGCCCCTGTTCGAGCCCGAGCTCGAGGAGCGCCTGCGCGTAACGATCCGAGACTATAGAAACGCTCACGACGACTGTCCTATCGATCGAATGGTGGCCGGCAGCACGCCCAGATCCTTGAGATAGTCCTCTGCGATTCTCTCCTGATCGGCGGGTCCTACGTTCCCACGGAGCAAGCTCTCCGCAGCCGTGACCGCCGCATCGACCGTCTGACGCAGCATATCTTGCCGCAGCTGCTTCATCTCTTGCTCGACGAGAAACTCGGCGCCCTTTCGCATCCGTTCGGCCTTCGCATCGACCTCCGCCATGATGCGGTCTCGCTCGGCTTCGCCTACACGCACGAGCGCTTCCCGGGCTGCGCGCACCTCGTCCTCCAGGTGAGCGAGCTTCTCCTCGTAGACCTTTGCTCGCGCCTCGGCCTCGCGCTTCATTCGCTGCGCGTTCTCGATTTCCTTCGCTATCGAATCGCGCCGCTCACGGAGTGCCGATGCCACGGGAGCCTTGCCGAAGTAATAAAATCCTCCGGCGAGGATGCCGAAATTGATGAGCATCGCGAGAAACGGAGGCGTCTTCGAGTTGCTGAAATCCACCCAATTCATGGGTAGAGGCCCCTCGTGCTCCTCTTCGACATGCGCTGCAGGCGCTTCCGCAGCCATCCGCTCGATCGCCGCGCCGTGATTCGGCGCCGACGAGGTCGGCCTCGGGTGCGCCCACGCCCAGACGGACCACGCGGTGACAAGTGCCATTGCGGCCAGCGCCGCCCGCCTGCTCGACAGAGACCGCTTCATGGCTGGACATCCCGCCCGAGCACCCGCGAGGCGAGCTCACGCGACAGACTCGTCGCATCGGCCCGCAACGCTTCGCGCAACCGGTCGGCCTGGGCATGGACCGAGCGCTTGCCATCCTCGACCGTCTTGGCCGTTGAGGTACGAACCCGTTCGAGCACTTCCTGCTCGTGACGAGCGGCGTCGGTTCGGAGCTTCTCGCGCTCAGCACCCGCCGCTTCGCGTGCCTTCCCCATGGCGACCTCGAACCTCGAAAGGGCTGCGGCTGCCTTCTCGTCAAGTTGGCGCGCCTCTAACTTCGCTCCCTCGGTCCGCTTCTCCCGTTCCTCGAAGAGCTTGAGCAATGGGTCGAACAGAAGTGGCTTTAGAATCAACGTCAAGGCAATGAAAAATATGCCCTGGACGATAAACGTCAGGTCGACGTCGACGTTGACTGCTTGGGGGGCTGCGACGAGCAAGACGCCTTGGGAGGAAACGAAGGACATGCGTCCTCAGCGATTGGAAGGGGACGCCCGGGCCAGTACCACTGTGCGCCCCGTGTGTCCATGCCTCGTCGCACTCTCCATTGGGTTTTAGAGGATCCCGAACTCCTTGAGGCGCCGGTAAAATGTGCGTCTTGGCAATCCGACCATCTTTGCGGCGTTGAGCCGATTCCAGCTGCACGCATCGAGCGCCTGGAGAATGCGAGCGCGCTCGTTTTCCTTGAACTCATCCGCGCTTCGAGCCCGTGCGTCATCACTTGGCGGGCTGGACGGAATCAAGTTGGACGGCGCCGGCGGCGGCGGCGCGGGCTCGTTCGAGCGAGCGGTTCGCCCGGGCAGCTCGAGGTCGTCAGGACCGATCTCGGGCTCCTCGGTCATCAACCAGGCTCCGAGAAGCACGTGTTCGAGCTGCCGAACGTTGCCGGGCCACCCATACTCGGAAAGTTTGTGCAGTGCGGCTCGGGAGATCGCCTTGCGCTCCCGCTTGTATCGAGTCGCAAATCGGGTGAGAAAATGGTCGATGAGGGGTGGAATGTCTTCGGTTCGCTCTCGCAGTGCGGGGACACACAGTTCGACGACTTGGAGCCGATAATATAGGTCCTCGCGGAACGTCTCCTCTGACACCATGGCCTGAAGATTCCGGTGTGTCGCCGCTATGACGCGAACATCGACCGGCTCCTCTTTGGTTGCGCCAACCTTGCGGACGTTCCCATCTTGAAGCACGCGCAGGAGACCCGCTTGCATCTTTTGCGGCATCTCGCCGACTTCATCGAGAAGGAGAGTGCCCCCATCGGCTTCTTTGAAGAGACCGATTCGGTCGCGGTCTGCGCCAGTGAAGGCACCGCGAGCGCTTCCGAAGAGCTCGGATTCAAGGAGATTAGCTGGGATCGCACCGCAGTTGACGCCGATGAACTGGCGTTTCGCTCTTGGGCCCGCGTTGTGCACGGCGCGCGCGACCATCTCCTTTCCAGTACCGCTTTCGCCCGTGATGAGGAGCGGAATATCGGTGTCCTTCACCCGGTCCATGAGCGCATAAAGGCGTCGCATCGGTGCGCTGGTCCCGATGAGTCCCCCATACCCAAAATGACCTCGCAATTCGGCGCGCACGGTTCGGAGATCTCGGCGCGCTTCCGCGAGCTCCACCGTCCGCTTGCCGAGTCGCCCAGCAAGCTCGTCTCTCGCTGCTTCCAACGCCGCATTGGCGCGCGCAAGTTCCTCGGCTCTCGATCGGTTCTCCGTGATCAGGCGGGCGCCTTCGATAGCGATCGCTACTTGGTCGGCAAATGCCGATAGGACGGGGAGCTCGCGCTCGAATCGAATGCCAGGGCGCAGCCGGGTTTCTAGGTAGAGAGCTCCTATGGTACGCCCGACCGGTGGCGTCCCTCGAATAGGAACACACGCGATCGACTGAATCATCAGACGATGAACACTCACCGCTTCCGCGAGGCGCATGTCGTCGCGCGCGCTCATCGTGACAACCGGTTCGCCAGATTGCACGACCCTTTCTGCGACCGACCGAGAGAACCGGGCGTGTGGATCGGACTCGCCCGACGGAGACCGAGCCGTGTGGGTTTCGAGCTCACCATCCCGCCCGACGAGCACGACAAATCCCCGTTCGGCACCCAAGAGAGCAACGGCATGATCGGTCACGCATTCGAGGAGCCGAGGCAGGTCGTCGCGCTCCCTTGCAAGCTCACGGGTAACCTCGAGGACGCGGGAGAGACGGTCCTCGGTACGAGTCAGGCCATTGTGCGTTCGATGGTCCGATGCCAAACCCACGCTCGTAGGATTGAAAACGGGGGCCAAGACCGATGGACTTGCGAGCGCGGCGACGTGCATATCCCTGAGCGCCCGCCGTCGGGGGTCATCCCAGAAGACCTCCCGGAGGTCCTGAGGAAGTCGTGCCGCCGTATCTTCGAGCATCGCAAGAGCAGCCTCCGCGTCTCGCCGGGCGGTCGCCAGTCCCCCCTGCGCGGTCGACAGCCGCGCGCGCTCGTCGAGAGCCTGCCACCCCCATTCGCTCCGGCCCGCCTTTCGAGCAAGGGCAATCGCCGCATCGAGCGCCCGACGGGCGACGTCTTCATCCCCAGCCGCCCGGGCTATCGTGCCTCGAACGAACTCCGCGAGCGCGGCGTGCTCGCCCAATCCGGCTTCTCCGAGCGCCGATTGAATGGCCGCGAAGTCTCGCGCCAGGGCCGCGGAATCACACCCAGGCTGACGAGCGCGCGTGAGCAATCCTTCGAGTCTCGATTCAGCTGCATCGTGCGCCCGTCCCTGGGCATCCCATGCCGCAGCGCACTGCTCGTAGAGCTCCGCCCCCCCGGCCGCATCACCCGTGCGAGCCAGGTACTCGGCTTCGAGTCCGAGGAGCTGCGCCTGCGCAGCTGGAGGTAGAGCCCCTCGCTGCGCTGCAAGGCTGTCTATCGATCTCCGCGCTCGCGCCCACCCTCCGAGATATAAGTCGAGGTTCGCGAGATTGAGGAGAGCTTGTGTGACAGCGGCCCCGCTTCCTGAGCGTTGCCCCATGTCGACCGCCGCCTCGAGATGCGCGCGCGCCAGACCAAGATCTCCCTCGGTCCTGGCGAGCCCCGAAAGATTGAGGCGCATCGCCGCCACCGTCGCCGCGTCAGAGGCTTTCTCGGAGGCCGCCAGCGAGGCTTCATAGGCTCCGCGAGCCTCTCCCATTCGACCCGCTCGTTGATGCGCCACTGCGCTCGACCCGAGGGCGACCGCAAGAATTCGAGAATCCCCAAGACTATTCGCAATGTGTACGGCGGTCTCGAGCGCCTCGCGCGCCGCCACATCATCGCCGAGGAACGACAGAGCCACTCCGCACACGCTCCAAGCATCCGCCGCTACGGCGTCGTCCGACCCACCCGATATTGCGGCGCGGCCTAACTCCGCGGCCTCCGCGTAGCGCCCAGCCCGTACGAGCGCGCGCGCCCTCTGCCCCTGCCACGATCTCCGAAATTCACCCCGGATCGCGAGCGCCTCGCTGGCCGAAAGCAAAGCCAGGGCTGAATCGACATCCCCTCGACCGAGGGCCATTCGAGCCCGCGCGATAGAAAATGCGACACGCTCGGCGTCATCGCGAGGCTCCCCGAGGGATTCGAGCGAAGCCAATGCTTCACCGAATCGTCCACGGTCGAGATGACTCTCGACGGCTCCGAGCGCCTCCGAGCGTGTCTGGAGCGTCGCGCTCGACCGCGGGTCCCCGAGGGCTCCCTCGACGTCGTCCTCGGATACGATCGCTCGATCGACGAGTCGCCGCACGGCGCTACGCAGAGGCCCAGGACGGGACGACACGCGGTGGAGAACCGCCCGACGAAGGTCCTCACTCAGTGAAGGCATTGCCCGGCGCAGAAGCTCTCCGCCCACCGACGCATCGAGCTCCGGCACCTCGAACACCGTCACCGGCGCCCCCACGATCTCCCTCACCCTCTCCATCGAACCGGCGACGATGAGCCGGGTCCCCTGCTTGCACGATCGCGAGAGGGCCGCGAGCGACGAGCCGTCGAGACTTTCGGCGTCATCGACGATGACCGTCGGTACGCCCTCCGACGATCCAGGGCAGACCGTGGCCGAAATCGAGCCGAGTTCGAGTTCGATCGCCTCGTTCGTAAGCAACCCTCGATTCTGCCGCTCGACCCATGCGACGGGGCAACCCTCGATTCCAAGTGTCCACGCAAGCCGGCGGAGAATCGTGGTCCGACCGGACCCGGGAAGGCCCACGATCGCGAGACCGCCACCGGACGGGACGTTGCGTGCCTGCTCGCTGAGAGAGCGAGCCACCGAATCAAGGCCCATGACAGGCCATGCCGGCTCTCCGACCACCACCGGTGGCGGAAGCTCCGCAGCGCGGCGCATGGCACTCCCGAACTCATCGACGCTGGGCCATCGCGAGCTCGGAAGGGGATCGGTCGCGCGCGCGACGACTTTGAGAAGATCGAGGCGCACGTGCTCGGATAGGTTCGAACCGCTCCGGGTGAGCCCTTCGCGCAGCGTGGAGCCGAGGGCGTACACCTCCGCGCGCGCGGTCAGCGGCTCCCCCCTCAGCAGCTCCGGGGCTGCGTACTTCGGAGTCAACCCGTGAACATCGGATCCCCCCTGGCGCCATCGAGCGGCGAGCCCAAGGTCGACCAGAGTGCCGCGTCCATCGCGCCCGACGATGATGTTCGCAGGCTTGATATCCCCGTGAAGCAATCCGGCCCGGTGAACCACGGTGAGCGCATCGCAAGCGTTCGCCAGCGGTTCCAGCCAAGGAGTCGACCCGTCGTCGAGAACTTGCTCGAGGCTCGTTCCCGGCACGAGCTCGCGAACCATATATCTCCGCCCATCGGCAAGCGTGCCGAATGCAACGACCTGCGGCACACCCAATCCTTCGAGGCCGGAAAGCGCAACGGCCTCGCGCACCAGCGCTTCGAACTCAGCATCTCCTGCGCCCACAGAGAGGACTTTGAGCGCAAGATCTCGCCCGGACACCCGATCGCGCACGGCCCAGACTTCACCGCTGCCGCCAGCGCCGAGGCGGGTTTGCGGCTCATAGCGCGGCGGAAGCGAGAGCATGGTCTCAGAACGCGGACGGCAACTGCACGGGGCTTCGCGTGGAAACGGAGTTATTGTCGCCTCGTTTCTCGAGGCCATAGTCAGCGCTCAACCCGAACCAGAAGCCGGTGAGCGAGAAGCCGGCCTGCAAGCGCGTCTCGAGCATCTTGATCGGCTTATACCGAAGACCCAGGGTCGGAAACCAGATATTCGGAAAGATGACAGGCACCGAGCCACCGTTGAACCAGTTGGGTTCTATGTAACCGGCCACTTTGGCGACGGTCGCGTTCTGGTGGCTACCCGGACTGCAGCTCGAAGAATCGTTTACCGATTGGCATTCCTGGAGATGAATTCCGTTGCTTGCCACCAGGGGTCCATTGCCTGTCTGATAAACCCAGTTGTTCTGGAGGTCCCCGAACACAAGCCCAAGTCCGACACCGAAACCGAACTCGAAGTCGAAGTGGTTCGCGACGGGCACCGACCAGAGCTCGTCGAGACCGAGATAGATCGCCTTGAGCCCGCTGTTGACAACTGAGTATTGGGCCGCGTTGTTGGGATCCTTTCCCTTGGTGAGAAAGAGCGTGTCGCCCATGCCGTAGTCCGTGTAGGTGATCCACGGAATCATCGACTGCCCGCCCTTGCGCATGTCGAGCTCGAGACCGATCGAGTTCGAGTACACCGTGGCCCCGTCGTCGACAAATAGGTTCTCGAGAAACTGCGGAATGATCGTTCCGTGATAGCGAACGCCTATGAAATAGTAGCGGCGGTTCGGGTCCTCGGTGGTGTACGTGATCGGCTCTTCGGAAGCGGCAGCGATGTTGACCGATTCGATGGCCGGCTTGCTCGCAGGCTCTGGAGCGGGGGGAGGAGGAGGCGGCGGCGGTTCAGGGGCCGGTGGAGGGGAGGCTGCGGGAGCGGCATCTGCGGCCGGAGCCCCAGCGTCGTCCAGGGGCGCAGACTTCTTGGGCTTCTTCGCGAATGCGACAGAAGGCACGACCACGAGAATCGCGACAGCGGTGGCTATGTGAATCCACCGCCGAAATGGCTGACGGGCCAAAAATCTCGAACGGAACGTCATGGCGGTCCTTGGGGCAAAGCAGGCTAGAGCGTGTAGAGGGGAACTCTACGCGATGCTACACCAGTCGGCGGCGCTCGGGGATCCCGAGCCGCACCTGGGCCTGATCGGGCACGCGGGCAACGAACAGAGAGGCGCTTCCCCAATGATTTCACTAAAGAAGACACTTCTGGCGCAGGGTATGAAGCTGCTCAGCGACCCGCGAGTTCTCACATTCGTTCAGGACGAGCGCGTGGTGAAGGTCCTCACGGTAGCCATGAATGCTCCGAGCAAGGCTCAGACCTTCGCCAAAGAGCAGGCTTCGGCCCTTGCGAAGGTCATGGCGCTCGCAACCAAGGACGAAGTGCGCGACCTCCGCCGCACGGTGCGAAGGCTAGAGGACGACCTCGCCAGGTTGCGGAGCGATCACCGCAAGAACGGTGCGGCCACCGGAGCCAGAGAGATGCACGAAGAACTAGGGGACTGACGAGTCGCATTCCCGAAGCAGTCGGCAAAGCTCTTCGGTTCAGATGCCGGGACCCTCTCGCCGCACCTCTTCGTCCGCTGCTCGCTCTTCATCGGTCATGCGGCAGGTGCGAGAGATGCGCTCAGTATGGCTACCGGGCAGGTCCCTCGACCGTCGACTTGGTTAGAACAGGAAGGTCGAAAGATCGGAAGGAATTCGGGTGCTCACGCGTCAGCGCCGCAGCGCGATCTTGAGCTCGACGAGGATCCTGTCGTCGACGACGATGTCGAGCCGATAGCGCAGCCGAGACGCAGTCCTTTGTACTAGGAAGAAACAGCGCGCAACGTATCGAGATCGTTGGGTGCCGATCGCGAGTTTCATCCCGCAGGGTGGGCGCTTGCGCCCATGTCCAACTCGACCGGAAGCAACTGTTGGCGAGCGACGCGCATCCCGCGACTCAAGAGCTAAGCGCACGCTTCGTAGACGGACTCGAGCAGGCCTGGGCCCAAGGCGCGATGCACCTCGATGAGGTTGTCGATGCCCTTCGTCGTGTGGCCATCCGGCCAATGCACGAGCACATCTTGCGAATGGGACTTGTGCAGATCTCCCCACCTCTGACCCGAGAACACGTTGAAGTCGAGGTCGTCGAACATCTCGAGGTTCAGCACGGCGCGCTTGTGCTGTTCCTCGTAGAGGTTCGCTGCGGTCGTCGCGGTGGAGCTCGCCGCCGGCTCGCTGGGAGCGCACCCCGAGGCAACGACGAGGGTCGTGGCGAGGAGCCCGATGCCGAGCAAATGGGTCGTATTCATGGTCGCTGTCCTTTGGATGAAGCGTGAGGAGAAAATTCGAGGGACGCCTTGCTGTGCGACTCACGCAGCCTTCGTCACGGTCTGCTTCACGGCCTCGATGTCGATCTCGATGTCGATGCGCTCGCCGACCATCACGCCGCCGGTTTCAAGAACCTGGTTCCACTTGAGCCCAAAATCCTTGCGCTCGATGGACGCCTTCGCGGAAAACGCCAGCCGCTCGTTGCCCCACGGATCCTTCGTGCGGCCGGCGTACTCAGCGTCGAGGACCACCTCGCGCGTCACACCGTGGATCGTCAGGTCACCGACGACGCGCAGCTTATCGCTGGCGAGCGTCTCGGCGCCCTTGCCCTTGAATGTCATCTCCGGGTGGTTGGCGACGTCCAGAAAGTCGGCCGACTTGAGGTGCGTATCGCGATCGGCGACGCCGGTTTCGATGCTGGTGGTGTCGATGACGACGCTCACCGAGCCGCGGCCGAGGTCTCCGTCCTCCACCAGGACGGTCCCACTCCATCGTGCAAACTTCCCGCGCACCTTTGCGATCACCAAATGTCGAACGGAGAAGTGAATCCCTGAGTGACTGCTGTCTATTTCCCACTTTTCGAGGGTCATGTTCGCGCTCCTTGTCGGGCCCTTCCTGGGCTCGACAAGGGAGATAAGCAACGAGCAGGCCACCGGAACGGTACCCACAAATTCAAGCCCTTACGTACATCCCATGGCCTCCGACCATATCAATATGATAAAGTTGCCATCACAATGAGAAGCGGCCCCCAATGCGCGCAGCCGACCTGGATCTGACGGAACTCCTGCAGTTCGAACCCAAAGGAGGCGTGATCCGTTTCGGGGGTCAGCGCGCGCTCCTGTTCGATGCGGTGGCGATGGGCATCCTGCGGAAGGAGCTCATTGATGCGCTTGGATTCGCCGTGGCGCGAGGCATCCTCACGCGGTTCGGGTACGCGCACGGCTGGCGCACGGCCGAGACCGTGAAGGCGGCGTTCCCTTGGGACGACGACTCGGAGTGGAGAAAGGCGGGTGCGGGGCTCCACATGTTGCAGGGCTTCGTCGTTGTCGATACGTCGAGCAACTCGAGCGCGAATTCAGCACCGTTCGCAGAGTCGATCTGGCACGAGTCGTACGAGGCCGAGCAGCACCTGCTTCTCGTTGGGCAAGCAGAGGACGTGGTTTGCTGGACGCTCACGGGCTACGCGAGCGGCTATCTATCGTTCTGCAACGGCCGGGAGATCGTCTGCATCGAGGACCGCTGCCGAGGAAGAGGCGACGCCGTCTGTCACGTCGTCGGGCGAAGCCGGGAGGACTGGGGGGACGTCGTGTTGCCGCACCTTCGCTTCTACCAAAAGGAGTGCCTGGACGCGGCGCTGCAGCACGTCACGGAGGAACTAAAGCAGGTCGAGCAGCGACTTCGCGTGCGGAATAGAGTTCTCGGCGTCTCCGCGTCAGCGAAGGAAACGTCCGGGATCGTCGCCCAGAGCGAGGCAATGCACCGGGTGATGGACCTCGCACGGCGCGTGGCGAAGGTTGACTCGACGGTTCTCATCACCGGGGAGAACGGCGTAGGCAAGGAGCGCATCGCTCGGCTCATTCATGACGAGTCGCCGCGTACTGGCGGGGCGTTCGTGGCCATCAACTGCGGCGCAGTCCCCGAGACGCTGCTCGAATCGGAACTCTTCGGCCACGCGAAGGGCTCTTTCACCGGCGCTGCCCAGGACCGACCGGGTCTCTTCGAGGCGGCGAACGGGGGCACGCTCTTTCTCGACGAGATCGGGGAGGTGCCCCCTGCCATGCAGGTAAAGCTCTTGCGCGTGCTGCAGGAGCGCGAGGTGCGCAGAGTGGGGGAGAACAAGAATCGGAAGGTATACGTGCGCGTGCTCGCGGCGACCAATCGCGATCTCGTCGCCGAAATAAATGCTGCTCGGTTCCGCCAGGATCTCTACTACCGGCTCCGAGTGGTCGAGCTCCGCGTGCCGCCCCTGCGCGAACGCCGCGAGGACATACTTCCTCTCGCCCGCCTGTTCCTGAGCGAGGCGGGGAAACGTACCGGCCGGAAGACGACCGGGATCACCCCGCGCGCGGCGAACCATCTCGTGCGCTATCGCTGGCCCGGCAACGTGCGCGAACTCGAGAACGCGATCGAGCGGGCCGTTGTCCTATCGCGCGCAAGTCGCATCGACGAGGAGGACCTGCCGGAGGAGGTTGGCCTTGCTCTTCCGGGCGCGTACGCGCCCGGTGATGTGCGGCCCCTTGATGAGGTGGAGCGGGACTACATCCTAGCGGTCGTGAAGGCCAACGACGGGAATAAGGCCGAGGCCGCCAACCAGCTTCACATCGGCACCGCGACTCTCTACCGAAAGCTAAAGCTCTACGAGGCCATGGCCCTATCCGGAAAAGGGAAAGCGGCACGTTGAGGATGCGGACCTGCCGAGGTCCACTACGCCGTTCTGCACCATGAGCGCGGGCTCTCTCGGTTCCGAAAGCGATCCCGCGGAGTCATCCCAAACCGATCTGCTTCATCATTCCGACGACGTCATAGAAGAGCTTCCCCGACTTCTATCGAACTGTAGCCGAGAAGGTCAGCGTATCTCGGAGCGAGCGTAAGTCCTCGCACGCGAGCAATCGCCCCAACCAAGAGCCTATCTCGGAGCGAGCGTAAGTCCTCGCACGCGAGCAATCGCCCCAACCTCTACCAAAGTGACACGGAGAAGGTCGGCGTATTTCGGTCGAAACCGAGCGAGCCCAGCGGCGAGCCGCGCGGAGCGTACTCCCTGTACGCGAGCACGCTCGACGCCGGGATCGCGAAGGGATCGGCCGAAAGACGCCGGCCTTCTAGTCTTTGGCGTCTCCTCTGGCAAATATCGACGCGACGTAGTTGAGGACGTCGGTCGCGCTCACTTCGTTGTACCCGAAGTTCTTGATGAGCCGCGACTTGATGATGTCGATCTTCTCTTGGGTGTCTTTGTCGACGACAGCGCTCACCAGAGTCTTGAGCTTGATGCTGTCCTTCTGATCCTCGAAGAGCTTGAGCTCGAGCGCGCGCCGGAGCCGATCATTCGTGTTCCACTCGAATCTCTTTCCATCGACGGCCAGCGCACCGATGAAATTCATGATCTCGCGGCGAAAATCGTCTTTGCGATTCTCCGGCACTTCGATTTTCTCTTCAATGGACCGCATAAGCCGCTCGTCGGGCTCCTCATCCTGTCCCGTATAGCGGTTCTTGACCTTTTCTTTGAGCGTACACGCCTTGATATTGTCGATGTAGTTCGCGGCGAGTTTACTGATCGCATCCTCATCCGCGCTGATCGCCCGCTGGACTTCGTTCTTCACGATCTCTTCGTATTCACGCTTCACTATGCCGATGATCTCGGTATAGCGTTTACGCTGCTCTTCCCCGGTGATGAGCGAGTGGTGTCGGAGCCCCTTCTCGAGCTCATTGAGCACCATGAACGGGTTGATCGTGCCTTCGCCAGAATCGTTGACCAAGGCATTTGAGATTTTGTCCTGCACATACCGCGGACTGACCCCTTCCATGCCCTCGCGCTTGCTCTCCTTGCGGAGCTCCTTCACGGTGTCCTGCGTATAGCCGGGCAGCACCTTGCCGTCATAGAGCTTCATCTTCTGCAAGAGCGACAGGTTGTGCTTCTTGGGGTCTTCTAGCCTTGTGAGCGCCGCCCACATCGCCGCCACGTCGAGGGTGTGCGGCGCGATATGTTTCCCCTTGATCTTCTGCGGATTGAAGTCCTTCTGGTAAATGCGAATCTCTTCGGTGAGCTTCGTGATGTACGGGATGTCGATCTTGATCGTGCGATCGCGCAGCGCTTCCATGAACTCGTTGCTCAGAAGCTTCTTGTACTCCGCCTCGTTCGTATGACCGATAATCACCTCGTCGATGTCGGTCTGCGCGAACTTCTTCGGCTTGATCTTGTGCTCTTGGGTCGCCCCGAGGAGATCGTAGAGAAATGCCACATCAAGCTTGAGTATTTCGATGAACTCGAGGATGCCTCGATTTGCGATATTGAATTCACCGTCAAAATTGAAGGCGCGCGGGTCTGAATCGGATCCATATTCCGCGATCTTGCGGTAGTTGATGTCGCCGGTGAGCTCCGTCGAATCCTGATTCTTCTCGTCCTTCGGCTGGAACGTGCCAATTCCCACACGGTCCTTCTCGCTGAGCACGAGTCGGCGCACTCGCACGTGGTTTCGAACGACCTTCGACCAATCTCCTTCGTAGCGCTGCATGAGCGCCTTAAAGATGAATCGGCTGGCGGGGTCCAAGTCGCCCTCGACTCGAACTCTGAACTGGTCGCTCGAGAGCCCAAGCTCGTCAGTCACTCGGGCGCGCCAATCCGGCGGTATGAGCCGGAGCGGCTCCTCGTTCATGGGGCTCGGGAACCGATCCTGGTCACTGCTGGCAATGCCGGTGCCGGAGAGAGCGACCCAATCGAACGTGTAGAGCGCACCGTCAGGCGTGCGAGAATACTGCTCCGCCCCTTGCTTGAGTAGGCGAGCAATCGTGCTCTTCGACGAGCCGACTGGACCGTGAAGAAGAATCACTCGCTTCTCCGGGCCGTACCCCTCCGCCGCTGCCTTTAGAACGTGAACCAGGCGCATGAGCGGAATGTCGAGGCCAAATATCGCGTTGGCTCCGCCGTTCTGCTCATCTTTGAAAAAGCTGTAACGGACCAGCTTCTTCTTGTTGTCGATGTACTCCTCGGTCCCATAGCTCACCGTCATGTCATAAAGACGCTGGTAGGCGTTGCGCGTGACCTGCGGTTTGGCGCGCACGATCCCGAGGTAGTCCTCGAACCCGCCCTCCCAGTGAAGCTCGCGATACAAATCGAAATCCTGTAATGCCGCGATGCGGGCGGTCATGTCGGAAAAGCGGCTCTCGGCCATAGGAACCCCTTGTTTTCTTGTTCGCGAGAAGTGTCTGTGGAGAGACAACATACCATCGGTCGACGCGTCTCGCGAAAGTGCATGAGCGCCCATCTCGCAAGAAGCGAGGTGCGACAATCCGCCCCAGGGCATCCGGGAAGCCGTCCAATGGGCCGCCCCTGAGGTTGCCAGCGCGATCGCAGGCGCGGCACTTGCACTTCGGGTCGGACAGTCGCAGGCTGATACTTGAGGGCCGAGCGGCGAGTTCGGCAGCATGATGCGTTCCAGGGAGCGTCCAATGAAGACCATGTGGTCACGCGCGTTCGGTGTCGCTGTGGTCACACTTTCGGCCACTTGGGTGGTCGCTTGCGTCGATGAAGACGAGATGCCTGAGGTTCGCCATCCGGTCGGCTCGACTTCGGTCTCGGCCGCGAATTCAAGTCCCGCGCCCACGATAGTGGCGATGCCTCAGGAACCAGCGACGGTTGGCGGCGCGGATCCGGAGGACCCGCCCGGCAACCAAGGCGAAGAAGGCGCGACGGACCAGCCCGAACCCGACGAGGCCGACGACGCGGACCCGTCTTCGTTGACCGAGTTCCATTCGACGCTCGATCCCTACGGGACATGGAACGACGATCCCACCTACGGCTACGTGTGGACGCCTTCTCCCGACGCCGTGGGCCAAGATTTTACGCCGTATGTCTCGTCAGGGCACTGGCTCTACGACGACAGCGACTACGTATGGGCCAGCGACTACTCTTGGGGCTGGGCACCGTTCCACTATGGGCGGTGGGTCTTCGCGCCCAATGCGGGTTGGGAATGGGTCCCCGGCCGAACGTACGCTGGCGCCTGGGTGTCCTGGCGCTACGGCGGCGGCGGCTACGTTGGCTGGGCTCCTCTCGCGCCGACCTGGGGCTGGCGCAGAGGAGTTGCCGTCGGTGTGGGGTTTGTTCCGGTCGCTCCTTATTCGTTCGTGGCCACTGGACATCTTTTTGCGCCAGCCTTGCAGTCTCACTTGGTAAACGGACCGCAGGTTCGCGCGGTTGCGCAGAGCACACGCCCATGGACCTCCTCCGGGACGGGCTCGTCGGGGCGATCGTATGCCGGAGGCCCCCCCCCGTCCGTTCTTCACGTCGCAGCACCTCAGATGGGCGATGCGCGCGATCCAGGTGTCGATCGCGCGCGTGCATTCGCACAAACTCGAACGTCATCCAGCAGCCGAATGGGAATGCCATCGCGCGGCTCGGCATCGCCTCAGATGGCGCGCCCTAACAACTTTTCCTCTTGGCACGAGCAGTCGCGGCCCGCCGAAGATCGCGCGTCCCATTTCGGGGGTCGATTGGGCGCCGGCTTTGTCGGAAGCCAGCCGCTCGCTCCGGCCTACGGCGGCGCTCCCCGGCCCTACTTCGGCGATCGGACGGGCGTCCACGGATCGTCGGTTTCGTCTGGTGGGGCATCTGTACCTCGCGCCATGCCCTCGCAGGGTGCTGCACGGGTCGCACCGTCGAGAGGCGGATTCGGAGGGACCCCTGGCGGCGGCGCATCGGCGCCACCCGCGGCGCATTTCTCAGGCGGCGGATACCACGGAGGAGGTGGGGGTGGATTTCACGGTGGTGGCGGCGGCGGGGGGCACGGTGGCGGTCGGCGATAACGGAGCGCGAATGCTCACGCGAGAATTGAGGCCATGATGAGAATGGCGATGACGCGCGGCCATACCGTGCACGGCTGCAATCTGCGGGATCGTCAGGCGAGCATTCGGGGGAGGAGCGCGCGGAGCGGACTGCAGTACGTGAGCACGCACCGCAGCCCGAAGCGGAGCCTGGCGAAATGCGCAGGCAGCAGCCATACGCGGTATATCGTGCGTGTCGCGATCGCGGGCCTGCTCATCGGGTCGTGCACGGTGGATGCAACGCAGCGCCCCGGTGCAGGCCGATCCTCGGGTGATGCTGCGCCGGCAAGCAGCTCCTCGATATCCGCCTCTCCCCTATTGGTCGACGTCGATGCCAATCGCGTCATGACACCCGCGCCGGGCAGCCTTGTCGGCGTGTTTTCCGGGTACAGGACTGGCGGACACTGGCATATTTGGTGGACCTGTGACACCTACCAAACCGGGTACCCGTGCAGCTTCGACGTGTCGATCACGGTCACCACAGGGGCTCTGACGAACGCCGTTGCGGACGATGAGGGCGCCGCTAAGTCGCTCTATTTGCAAGGCAACAATGCCCTGGATATCCAGACGACGACGACGACCGGCATAGACGGAGTAGCCTTCGACACCGATCCCGGCGCGACGATTACTCTCGACGCGAAACTCGGTGGCGAGGACGATGGTGCCTTCATGTTCTTCGTCCAGGACGGGCAAGTGAATGGAGGCTACCAAGGAAGTCTCACCGATCCTCTCATGCTCGAACCGGCGCCTGGAGGGGCATAGTTCCTAGTGTGCCTGACTGGCGTCGTCGGGTTTGGAGCGAATCTCGGCGACAGACTCGAGACCCTGCGAGCGTCGTGTCGACTGCTTTCGACTGTCGCTTGCGTTGTGCGCACATCTCACGTGTACGAGACCGCGCCGATTGGGCCTCCTCAGCCAGACTTCTTGAACGCCGCGGCGCTCGTCACATTCGAGGGGACACCCGAGCAGCTGCTCGACGTCCTTCTCGGGATCGAAGCGTCGCTCGGACGCTCGCGCACACTCCGTTGGGGTCCGCGTACGATCGATCTCGACATCCTCTGGTGCGAGGGCATCGTCCTCGAGACAGCTCGCCTATCGCTCCCACATCCACGGCTTCGCGAGCGAGCATTCGCCCTCATCCCGATGGCGGAGGTATGTCCAGAGGCTCGCGATCCCGTGACCGGAGAGCGATACCGAACTCCCGTCGGCGACATCGTCATGACTCGACACGCCCTCGAGGGATAGGACAGTCGCCCCCTTCGCAGTTCCGCAGATCACCGCGAGCCGAATCGTGGGCGGCGATCGTCATATACCGCCGCCCACATCTCAACTCGTCACTTGTTACGCCACCGCAGCCGAAGCGCGACCTGCGCGACTGTGTTGTCGGTCGCGATGAGGCTCTTGTCGCCCGACTTCGCGTCAGAAGCCACGATTGC
>Ga0182030_10002275_pt1 | contig 40658 bp, 32 predicted proteins | sample 812S3MmetaG_FD_121299 | JGI IMG/M metagenome (GOLD analysis project Ga0182030, IMG submission 121299) | Permafrost microbial communities from Stordalen Mire, Sweden - 812S3M metaG (Illumina Assembly) | ecosystem: Environmental > Terrestrial > Soil > Wetlands > Permafrost | place: Sweden...
ATTGCGACTTCTCCCCGTTCAGGCATGGCCACCGACAAAGTCGGAACGTGGGCAAACGCCATGCCGGGTGGTACCCCAGCCTGCAAGCCGGGCACAGGGGGGGCGGGTTTCGAGTTTCGGGTTTCGGGTTTCGTTTACCGGGGACGAGGCCGTGGGGACGAGCCGTCCCCACCCCGTCCCCACCCCGACTTGGTCGGCAGCCTTGCCATTTAGACCGGGCGGGCGAGGTGTTGCAGGGCGGCGGCGTTCAGCTCCCGGGCCCGGGCCTCGGTGGCCGCCTCGGTGTAGCAGCGGAGTTCGGGCGCGTTGCCGGAGGGGCGCAGATGGATGATTTCCTCATTGGCAAAGGTGCAGCGCAGGCCGTCCGTGCGGTCCAGGGCCACCACCCGGCCGGCGAGGCCGCCAAAGACGCTTTCCACGGCGGCCAGATCCTCGGCCGGCCGCCCGGTGCTGAACCGCGCCAGGAGGGCGGCGCCGCGGGCGGTGGGGAAATTCTTGATCCGGTCGCTGGCGGTGAACCGGGCCGGCAGGGTGGCGGCCAGCCCGGCGACGGTTTTGCCCTCGCGCCGCGCCAGCAGCAGGACGCCCAGGATGACGATCACGGCGTCCCGGGTGGGCAGCGCAGCGAGCGTCCGGTCCCCGAAGGGAATGTCGGAATTCAAGAGAAATCCGCCGTTGGCCTCATAGCCGACCACCCGGTGCGCCCCGGCGGCGGAGGCCTGTTGCAGCGAAACGATGACGTAGGGCGACCCGATGCGCGTACGCCGAACCTCCGGGAACCAGCCGCACTTTTCCACCGCCGTATTGCAACTGACCGGTGTGCTCACCGAATCGGCCCCGAGAAATTTGGCGCACAAGATGCCCGTCACGTCGCCGCGCAACCATTCGCCGTGTTCGTCGCTGATCAGGGGCCGGTCGCTGTCCCCATCCGCCGAGACAATGGCGTCAAAATGGTGTTCCCCGGCCCATTGGCGGGCCAGGGCGACGTCCTCCGGGCGGATGGCCTCGGTGTCCACCGGGATAAATTTGTCCGAACGGCCGAGCGGCGTGACCCGGGCGCCCAGCCCGGCGAGAATTTCCACCAGCACGTCCCGGCCGACGGCGGAATGTTGATAGACCCCCAGGTTCAGGCCGGTCAGCGCGTCCGCCGGGAACACGCTCAAATAACGTTGCACATAGGCCGCGCCCGCCGCCGGCGACACCGGCCGGGGCCGGGGTTGAGGGGCCGAAAACCAACCGCCCGCGTCAAAAAGTCCGGCCTTGATCTCCACCGACTGGCCGGCGATGCCGGCTTCGTCGCTTTTCAAAACTTCCCCCGCGCACTTGTTGAATTTGATGCCGTTGCGGTCGTCCGGGATATGACTGCCGGTGACCATAATGGCCGGGATATGATGGACCAGGCCGAACAGGGCGACGGCGGGCGACGGCGTCTGGCCGCAATTGACGGGGGCATAACCCAGGTCGGCCGCCGCCTGCAGGACGGCCAGCATCACGCGGTCGGTGCTGGGGCGGAAGTCGCCGCCCACGGCGACGCGTTCGCCGGCGCGTTTCAACTCGCCGATGGATTCCAAGTATTGGAGGAAGCCGCAGGTGTAGGCGTAACACACCTGGTCGGTCATGGCGGTGGCCAGGCCGCGCGCGCCGCTGGTGCCAAAGGCCACGCCGCTGGAGGCCATCAAATCCCGAATGCTGAGGTTCATTTTGTTGGCGGGAAGTTAAGACCAACCCGGCCCGGCGTTCAAGATACAAGCGACACTCCTGCATCCCAGGCGGCGACACCGCCCCGGGGCGCGGTCCCGCGCTTTGCGGGACCGCTTCAGCACACGACCACCAACCAAGCCCGTTGGGTTGCGCGTCAGCGGTGATTTGGAAGTTGAAGCGGTCTGAAGCCCGCGCCCCAGGGGTAATGTCAAGATCCGTCCCACCCGGCATCGCAAACTGGCATCGCAAACTTGCCTTTTAACCCTGGATGGCCCAATGTAGAGGGATTAAACCGCCGGGTAAGGTGGCATTATTATGCAAACCCTCAACGAACTGTTCGCGAACAACCAGGCCTGGGCCGGGGACATCCGGCGGCGGGATCCGGAATTTTTCCGCAAGCTCGCCCGCCAGCAGTCGCCCGCCTACCTGTGGATTGGCTGCTCCGACAGCCGGGTGCCCGCCAATGAAATTGTGGGGCTGCTGCCGGGGGAACTCTTTGTCCACCGCAACATTGCCAACCTGGTGGTCCACACGGACCTCAATTGCCTGTCCGTCATGCAGTTTGCCGTGGACATGTTGAAAGTGCGCCATATCATCGTCTGCGGCCACTATGGGTGCAGCGGCGTGCAGGCCGCGCTGCGGGGCGACCGGGTGGGCCTGAGCGACAATTGGCTGCGCCATGTCCAGGACGTGCGGCGGAAACATCAGTCCGCCCTGTCCGGCCTGCCGGCCGCCGACGGGGCCGCCGACCGGCTGTGCGAATTAAACGTCATCGAGCAGGTGGCGAATGTCTGTGAGACCACCATCGCCCGGGAGGCCTGGGAACGCGGCCAACCCCTGACCGTGCATGGCTGGATTTACGGGCTGAAGGATGGGCTGCTCCATGATCTGCAAACGACCGTGACAAATTTTGCCGAACTGCCCGGCGTCCATCAGTCGGCGATTGCCGGGCGGAGGTGATCCATTTCGCAGCAGCCGGCATGGGGGTGTGTTGCCCAAACACAAAAGTGGAAAAAACAGCGCGCTTTCCATCCGTCGGGAACACGAAAAATCCAGCAATTGCATTGGTTTCAACGTTGCTGTGCCCGAGGACCCTCCCCTTCGCTGAAGCTATGGCGGGCAGGACCCTCCTTCGCTGGAGCTACGGCGGGCAGGACCCTCCTTCGCTGAAGCTACGGCGGGCAGGACCCTCCTTCGCTGAAGCCACGGCGGGCAGGACCCTCCTTCGCTGGAGCTACGGCGGGCAGGACCCTCCTTCGCTGGAGCTACGGCGGGCAGGACCCTCCTTCGCTGGAGCTACGGCGGGCAGGACCCTCCTTCGCTGAAGCCACGGCGGGCAGGCGGGCACACTCCGGGGCTTGGGCAACACGCCCGTGAGGAGGCTCCAATTGCACCCCCCGGGCCGCGCCCCGGGTCCCCATGCCGCCCCGCCCGGCGGGCCGGGTTTGCGTATTGAACTTTTTTTACTCGTCTTGTCAACGACCTCATTCGCTTAAAAATAAGCCACTTGCGCAAAACAAATGTCGTGCTACGTTGCCTTATGCGGACAGCCAGCATCATGGCCGAACTGGGAGCGCTCAAACCGGAAGACCTCCGGGGGGTGCTGGAACAGATCGGCCATGTGGAGGAGCCGGCCGTGGAAGATTGGCCAGATGCCGCCAACCTGTCCCAGACCGACAAGGTTCTGCTCGAATTGCGGCTCACGACGACGGCGCAGAATTCCGTCCCGGAAAATGCCTTGGAGGAGATTGAAACCCGCATCCGCGCCCGGTCCGAATCTTCAAGCTCTACTTGAGCTTCTCCATTTGCTGCTCGAGACGCTTCGGGGAAATCGGAAACGCCGTCCCGAGTTCCTGCGCGAAGAGTGAGACTTTGTACTCCTCAATCATCCACCGAAACTCCTCCAGGCGGCGGCGGCCTTCCACTGATGACGGCGGGGCGGCCGTGAATTTTTGCAGCGCGGCCGCCCAGGGCGCCAGTTGCCGGGCGCGCTCCTGGTCTTTCACCGGGTTGAGCGCCGCGCGTTCCATGCGCAGGAGCAGCGCCTTGAGATAGCGCGGGATTTGCGGGAGCTGGTCGTACGGGGCGGTTGCCAAAAAGTCCGCCGGCAGCAACTGGTTAAGTTCCACCACCCAGCGGTTGGCCACCGGGGCCGCCGCCGGCACCCCCAGGTGTTTTAGATTGGTGAGGACTTTCGGCTTCGCCGCCGGCGCCGGATTGACCGGCTGGAAGCCGGTCCCACCCTTGCACCGCAGCAGCACGTCCTGGCGTAATTTCAGGATCACGCCCAGCCGGTCCGCCAGCTTCACCGCCAGTCCCGGCAGCCCCGCCCGGGCCAGTTCCACCGCCGCTTTGAACGCCGCTTCCGTGAGGGCGGGAAACACTTCGCCGGGCAGCAGGTGCCGCCGGAGGTTTTCAAAGGCGGCCTCCGACAATTCCTCCGCCGTCAGCCAGCCCGTCGTCAAGGGCGCGAAGCGCGACAGCGCCCGCAAATCCTTGTGCAGCCAGGCCAGGTCCTTTTGCAGGGCCAGGCTCACCAGCCGTCGGCAGCCGCCGAGGCCCGCCCGCCGCGCCGCCTCCTGGCTGCGAAACAAGCGCAGGCTGACCGAGGCCGGTTCCTCCTCCTGCAGGCCCGGCCAGGCGTATAAGGGCACCTTGCCGCCTTCGCTCACGGTGATGCGCTCCGGCAAATCGCCGAACGTCCAGCCCGTCAAACCAAACTGCTCCCACGTTAAGGCGAACCGCGCCCACGCGGGGTCTTCCCCGGTCGGTTCCACCCTGGCCTTTTCCAGGCGCTGGCGCAACTGGCTCAGGTCGCGGCTGCTCCCCAGGGTTTTGTGGTCGTGATCCACCACCTCAATGCGGGGCCGCAGGTGGGCCGGGACGGCGTCGGGCGGCCAACTGTCCGGCGGAATTGCCACGCCGTAGCGCTGCCGGATGAACTGCGCCAGGTCCTGCTTGAGCGATTCGCCGGTGGGCCGCAGGTCGCGGGCGATCTCCGCCACCTTGGGCGGGAAGGGCATCAGCTCCCGGCGCAACGCCTTGGGCAGCGCGCGCAACAGTTCGCCGATCTGGCCTTCGCGCAGGCCGGGCACGGACCATTCCACGCTCGCCTGGGAAATGGTCTGGGCCAGGCTGAAGCCCAGTTTGACCGTCACGCCGTCCTGTTCCTCGCCCGGCGCGTACGCATACGTCAACGCCACCGGCTGCCCGCCCAGCGGCACGGCGTCCGGGAACGCCTCGGCGTCGTAATTCAAGGACTGGCCGCCCGTCAAATCGGCTTCGCTGATATTCAATGCCGCCGGGCCGCCCTGCTCGCGCAACCAGCGGTTGAGTTCGTGGACGGAGGACACATTCCGCAACTGATGCGTGTAGAATTCAAACAGCGCCTCGTCCAGGCCCATCAAATCATGCCGGCGCACGCGGGTCTGCCACGTCTCAATCTTCTGCCGCACCTTCCCGTTGTGTTCCAGAAAGGCATATTGCGGCGGCAGGGCCGGGGCCGGGCCGGGCGCGCGGTTTAACACGCGCACATCATCCTCCTCCTCCTCGTCCGTTTCACGGTTTCGCCGGCCAACCGGCAGCAAATCCTCCTCCACCAGGGCCGAGCGGATGAAAATCTCCGTGGCCGCCGCCGCGTCAATATTGCCATAGGCCACCTTGCGCTGGCGCAGTTCCAGGCCGTTGAACGTGGTCTTCTCGTCCACCAGCACATTGCCGGCCTTGACATCCCAGCGGGGGTTTTGATGCGTCACCTGGCACAGGTGCGGCGCCAGTTGGATGATCCACAGCGGGTCAATGCCCGCCACGGTGCGCGCAAACAACTGCGAGGTTTCCACCAGTTCCCCCGCGACCATCCACGGCGGCTGTTGGAGGGAGGCCGGTCTGCCGGTCGCCGGGGCGGGCGGATACGCCGGTTTCTTCGGCTTCTCCGCCTTGTCATGGAGCGCCGAGCCGGGGAAAATCACCACCTGCCGGTTGCCCAGGGCTTGGTAAATATTCCGCTCCTTGCGCTGGCCCACATGCCCCAGCAACCCCGCCAGTATGGAGCGGTGGATGGCATCGTACGCGGCGTTGCTCTCGTTTAGTTTCACCGACCCCAGCTCCTCCAGCGCGCCGTGCAGCTGGGCGTGCAGGTCCTGCCATTCCCGCAGCCGGAGATAGGAGAGGAAATTCGCCTTGCAGAATTTGCGCCGCTGGCCCTGCGAACGCATCGTCTCCCATTTATCATGCACCGCGTTCCAAATCTTCAACAGCGTCAGAAAATCCGATTGTGGATCGTCCCAGCGTTTGTGCGCCGCCAGGGCGGCCTCCTTCTGGTCCAGCGGCCGCTCGCGGGGATCCTGGATGCTCAGGCCGGAGGCGATGATGAGCAGCTCGCGCGTGGCGTGTTCGGATTGCGACTGGAGCAGCATCCGGCCGAGCGTGGGATCAATCGGCAGGCGCGCCAGGTCGCGGCCGAGGTCCGTCAGCTTGCGCTGCTCATCCAGCGCCCCCAACTCCTGCAAGAGGGCGAAGCCGGCCGAGATGGCGGCCGGCGACGGCGGATTGACGAACGGGAACGTCTCAATCTCCCCCAGCCGGAACGCCATCATCCGCAGAATCACCTCGGCCAGGTTGGCCCGCTGAATTTCGGGCTGCGTGTAGGCGGGGCGCGCGTTGAAATCCTCCTCCGAATACAGGCGGATGCACACGCCGTCCCGCACGCGGCCGCTGCGGCCCTTGCGCTGGTTGGCGCTGCTCTGGGAAATCTCCTCCACCGGCAGCCGTTTGGTGCGGTTGCGCGGATTGTACCGGCTGATGCGCGCCAACCCGGTGTCAATCACATACCGGATGCCGGGCAGCGTCAGCGACGTTTCGGCGATGTTCGTGGCGACGATGATTTTGCGGAGGTCCGACGGCGCGAACACCCGCTGCTGGTCGCCCGCGCTCAACCGGCCGAACAGCGGGATGATCTCCGCGTCATGCCGGAACCGGCCCTCCAGCAGGTCGCTCGTCTCGCGGATGTCGCGCTCGCCGGGCATGAAGATCAGCACGTCGCCCCGGCCCGGCTCGCACAAGACCTGCTCCGCCGCCCGGACGGCGGCGTCAATATACGTCATGTCCCCCTGCTCCTCCGACTCCGCGTCGAGCGGCGAATAGAAGACCGCCACCGGATACAGCCGCCCCGACACCTCGATGATCGGCGCATTATTAAACGCCTGGGAGAACGCGGCCGTGTCAATGGTCGCCGACGTGATGATGAGCTTCAGGTCCGGGCGCCTGACCAGCAGCCCCTTGAGATAGCCCAGCAGGAAATCAATGTTCAGGCTGCGTTCATGCGCCTCGTCAATGATGAGGGCGTTGTACTCGGACAGCAGCGGATCCCCCTGCGTCTCCGCCAGCAGGATGCCGTCGGTCATCAGTTTGATGTACGTGTGGGCGCTGGTCTGATCATCGAACCGGATTTTGCAACCGACCTCGCGGCCCCAAGGCACGGCCAGCTCCTCGGCGATGCGCTGGGAAATGGAAAGCGCCGCCACGCGGCGGGGCTGGGTGCAGCCGATCTTCGCCTCGATCCCCAAGCCGGCTGCGAGGCACATCTTGGGAATCTGCGTCGTCTTGCCCGAGCCCGTCTCCCCGGCGATCACCACCACCTGATGCGCCCGGATGGCGGCGACAATGTCATCCCGGCGGCTGGTGATGGGCAGTTCCGGCGGATGCGAGACGCGCGGCACCTGCAACCGGCGCGTCTCGCGCAGCTCGACCGAGGCCCGGGCCTGGGCCAGCAACCGGTCCAGGATGGCGTCATGCGTGGCGGCGTGGCGCTGGTCGCGCAGCAACCGGACCAGGCGCGAGCCCAACCGCACCCAGTCGGGGAGCATCCCCCGGGGCAGCAAAGCTTGAATTTCGTGGATTCGGGCGTCGGTCACAGGCGGGGGAAAGTATGAATTATGAAGGGGGAATTATGAAGAGCAATCGGCACTTCAAGGGCCAGAAGGGGCGCATCTCTCCCCGGGGGACTGCGAATTCCAGAGGGCTTTCAGCGGAGAAGCACCAATAACAGGATTTGACTCATTCCTGTTATTCGTGGTAGGATTCCTGTGAACTTAATTTATGAGGCTTCCATCATGAATATATCGTTAACGCCAGAACTGGCCAAATTTGTCGAAAACGAAGTCGAGAGCGGGCTGTATCAAACCGCGAGCGAGGTTGTCCGCGCCGGTCTCCGCCGCCTCAAGGAAGACCAAGCCGCGCGTCTGCCACCGGTGCCCAAGACCCTTGAGGAACTGGAAACCCAGTTGTTGCAAAGCATTGACCGCCTTGATCGCGGTGAAGGCGTTGATGGCGAGGAGGTGTTTAGCCGGCTTCGCAAACGGATGAAGGAATCCCGCGCTGATGCCTAAATTTATCCTTGATCCGTGCGTCGAGGATGCACTGCCGCCACCTGACCCGCCTGACCAACGCATCCAGCAAAAATTGGAAAATTTTATGACTGCGGTGGCGTAGAATTTCTGTTATTATAATTTCGTGAAGACGCATGGCGCAATCGGCATGACCCCGGCCCAAGCGGCGGGGGTGGAAAGCAGCGCAGGGACGGTGGCGGAAGCGGTCGTCCGGGTTCAAATTGTGAAGGATTTTAAAACAAGGAAATAGAGCCAATGTCTGGATGCCGCGATAAAATAATCCTTAAATGCCTTCGCTGCCGAAAAAATTACAACATTTTGGTTAACGACTTTGTGCGCGGCAAATGCAGGCGATGTCCTGACTGTGGCGGCGAAATGGATTGTTCTGGATTTGAAGAATGGGTTAAACAAGGAAGCGAAAAGATTCTTAAGCTCCTGGACGAACGTCGAAATCGGTTGCAGGAAAATCCAAATTAGGACACCACCAGCTTTTTGCCGGGCAGTTGACGCTGGCGCGGCAACGGCTTCATTCCTTTGATGACGGCGGGGGCGGTCATGCGGAGATTTTTGCCGGGAGATTTGAGTTGGGCAAGGATTTTCTGATTTAACTCTTCAATGTTATACTTTTAAGCCACAGCCTTTTTGCGGGCGGGTTGCCTGAGGCAAAAACAGAGAAGATTTGCTTTCGGGGGGGGCGCAAAATGGAGGGCGATTTTCCGCCATTCAACCTTGCTGCGCCCGGGGACGGGCGCACTCCGAGACGCTTCGCGCGGACGCACGTATACCCGCGCAGGCAGTGAGTCGGTGTCAAGCAGGTACGTCATGCGCGGGCGACAGCGGTTTCAGCGGCGGCAGTTGGCCCTGGTCCGGACGGGCAAAAGCCGGGTCGGTTATGTGAATCGAATCAAAGAAACCTTCGGGCCAGGCTTTGGGCTTCAGCGGTTCCAAAACGATGGCTTCCCCGTCGTGGCGCACCCCGACGGTCGGCGTCGAAAGATGAAACCCTTTCGGCAACCGAACCGTTTGACACCCGCCTTCGTTGAACATGGTGACTGTTTCCATATTATAACTGACTATCCGGGAATTTCCGACCAAGTCAAATAGTTTCCGACGGCCGCCCAACCAAAGCACCACTTCATCGTGGTGTGCAAACGCTGCCGGCGCAAGTGGCCGGCCGGCCCGCTTTGCGCGCGGCCGCGATTTCCGCCAGGGCGGCATCTTCCGCTGCCGTCGCTTGCGCCGGCGTCACCCCGTATTCATCCAGGGCCGGGAGATTTGAGTTGGGCAAGGATTTTCAGGTTTCAACGGTATATTTTTAACGAGATGACAGGTCATCCCGATTTGAAAGCGGTGATCCCGCGACGGCGGGCTGCACCTTATACGCATCTTGTGGTAGCGGCAGGCATCCTGCCTGCCGTAGAGCCGGGCGTCCCGCCCGGCGGAAAAACGCACCTCGGCCCGGAAAGGTTGAATTATTTGCGCGCCCGGTTGAAACCCGGACCTTGGACCAGGCGGCAAGATGCCGCCAGCTACGGCAGGCGGGACGTCCGCCGTCGCCAAGGCTATGGCGGACAGGCCCGCCGCTACAAAAAAGCCGGTTTGTCCCCGCGGTAGCAATTGAAACCGATAAATGCGTATAAGGTGCAGGACGTGTCCCCGCACTCCAAAGGCAGGGCATCCCGCCGGCAGCTAGGTTTTTTTCAGGTGGTGGGGGCGGCGCAGCAGGCGGAGGGCGTTGCCGATGACAATTAAATCGGAGCCGCCCATGGCGGCGGCGCAGATTACGGGGCTGGCAAAGCCGGCGGCGGCCAGGGGCACGGCCAAGGCGTTGTAAAAGAAGGCCCAGAAGAGGTTTTGCTTGATGACGCGCAGGGTCGCCCGCGCCAGATCGAGGGCCTCCGGCACGGCGGCGATCTCGGATTTCAGGAGGATGATGTCCGCCGCGTCGCGCGCAATGTCGCTGGCGCGGCTGACGGCGATGCCCAGGTCCGCCTGCGTGAGGGCCGGGGCGTCGTTGATGCCGTCGCCGACGAACGCGACTTTTTCGCCCCGCGCCTGCAACTCCTTAACCCGCGCGGCCTTCTGGTCCGGGCGGACGCCGGCAAAGACATTCTCGGCCGGGATGCCGGTTTGGCGGGCGATGCTCGCGGCGGTGAGCGGGTTATCGCCGGTGAGCAGGCAGATGTTCAGTCCCTGCCGCCGCAGTTGGGCGACCACTTCCGCCGCGCCGGGTTTCAGGGTGTCCTGGATGGCAAAGACTCCGGTCAAGGTGTTGGCCTGCGCCAGGCCCACCAAAGAGGCGCCTTGGGCGGACCATTCGGCCATGAAGGCTTCGCCCGGCGCCATATCCACGCCGCTCGCGCGCAGCCAGGAGACCGAGCCCAGCCGGACGGTGACCGCGCCGGTCGCATCGCTCACGGCCGCCTGCACGCCAGAGCCGCTGATCTCCCGCCAATCGGTGAGGGAAGGGGGAGGTTTATCAGCAGAAGAGAACTCTTGAACCGGGGTGGAGCGTTTGTCGGCGGACGGTTCGAGATACTTTCCAACAATGGCAGACCCGGCGGATGTGGCTGCGCCCGAGGACGGGCGCACTCCGGTTGCGCCGGGGGGTTCCGCCGACCGGGCAATTGCCTGGCTGAGCGGGTGGGCGGAGTTGCGGGCCAGGGCAGCGGCGAGTTGGAGAAAATGCCCGGGTGATGGTATATCTCCGCCTTGGGCAAGTCCTTGAAACTTCACCACCGACGGTTTGCCCTGGGTGAGGGTGCCGGTTTTGTCAAACACCACGGTCGTGACTTTGCCGGCTTTTTCCAGGGCGATGCCGTCGCGGATCAAAATGCCACGGCGGGCGGCGGCGTTGGCGGCGGCCATGATGGCGGCGGGCGTGGCCAGACCCATGGCGCAGGGACAGGCGACAATAAACACCGCCGCCGCCACGATGAACGCCGCCGCCGCGGCCGTGGCGGGCAGGTGTCCGTGCCAGAGCCACGGGACAAGGGCGTTGTGAAACCGTTGGGCGGAGTCAAAGGCCAGCCCCCACCACAGCGCGGCGCCCGCCGCAATGCACACAATCACCGGCACAAACACGCTGCTCACGCGGTCGCCCAGGCGTTGGATGTCCGCCCGGCTGGTCTGCGCGCGCTGCACGGCGGCGATCACGCGCGCCAGCGCGGTACCCTCGCCGGTGGCGGTCACCCGCACCACGAGCCGGCCGTTTAAATTCACGGTGCCCGCGTAGACTTCGCCGCCGGTTTTCTTATCCACGGGCACGGATTCACCGGTGAGCATGGCTTCGTCCACGGCGGATTCGCCGGTGAGCACCACGCCATCGGTCGGCACGCGGTCGCCGGGTTTGAGGACGATGCGGTCGCCGGGTCGCAACTCGGCCACGGAGGTTTCGACTTCGGTTTCCGGGTCCGCCTGGGGAGCGGACGGGATCATCGCAGGCTGTGCGATGGGACCATGAACCGGGATGGAGCGGTTGCCAACGGAGGGTTCGGGTAACCTGTCTACGTTGGCAGACAAGGCGGACGTTGCTGCGCCCGAGGACGGGCGCACTCCGGAGAGGGCTGAGGGGGCGGTCCCCGGTTTGAAACTGAGCAGGTCGCGCGCAGTTCTTATGGTCGCGGCGGGACGGGGCGCGGCGAGACGGCGGGCGGTGGGCGGGGCGAGGGTGAGCAGGGACTGCAACGCGCCGGACGCCCGCTCGCTCACCCGCGCCTCGAACCAGTGGCCGAGGCTGACGACCGAAATGATGGCGGCGGCTTCCATGAAATAGACATGTTCGGTCCCCGCGCCGGTGAGCATGATCCAGGCGCTGAAGCCGAAGGCCGTGGTGGAGCCGAGCACGACCAGCGTGTCCATGTTGGAAGCGCCGACCTTGAGCTGCCGCCAGGCACCGCGATAAAACGCCGCGCCGCACCCGAGCTGCACCGCCGTGCCCAGGGCAAAGGACAACCAGCGAAACCACGGGGTGGACATGAGGTTAAAGCCCCATTCGCCGAGCATGAGCAGGGCGGTGACGGCCACGCCGGCCCACAGATTGAGCTGCCAGCGGGCCCTGCGGGCGGCGCTTTGGCCGGCTTCGCCGTCAGCGGCGGGCATTTCCCGGGCGTCGTATCCGGCCTGGGTGATGGCGGCGATGACGGCGGGGATATTTTTCGGCACCGCCGGGTCCCAGCGGATGAGGGCGGTTTTGGCGGTCAAGGAAACGGTGGCACTGCGCACGCCGGGGACGCCCTGGCCGGCTTCGGTGACATGGCGGGCGCAGTTGTTGCAGGTCATGCCGTCCACCCGCAAGCGGGTCAGCGGCGAAACATCAGGCATGGCGGGGGCAGGGGCCATGAGAAAAGGCTAAAGGCTAAAGGCTGAAGGCTCAAGGCAAAGAAAAAGGCACCTCACTCCTCGCCTGACGCAAAAATCCGCGGCGCAACCACTTGCGCTTCTATTGCCTGGTTACGGCTGAGGTGGTGAGACTGTACGATCAAGAGATGTCCATTCAACGCCGCCTGGCCGCCGCCGGCCAAGCACGGTCCAATGGAGACAAAGCCGCCCCGGCCATGGCCGGCAAGGTTCCTGACCAGGGCGGACCGGCCACGGCCGCCATGCCCCAAACCCGGCCACCGGCCCGCAAATTATGGTGGTGGGGTTTGCTGATCCTGCTGGGTTCGTCCGTGGCCGTCGGCTTTTGGCGGCTGAAAAGCCGAGGAGGTTAAGAACATGCTTGCTCGAACCCAGCCACAGGAGGTTAATCTCCTTGCCATCGAGGCAACATGGGCAGCCGTCCACCGATTTCGGCCGGGGAACTATCGCGAAACAACTCGGAAACCCCTTCAATAGCCGCTTTATTGGTTTCTGTAGTCTCCCCGTAGGGGAAGAAAATAATGTTTGTGTTCACAACACCGTTGCTTCCTTTGGTAAAGAGCATTTCAAACCCGGCTGTTTTGATGGCAATCAGCCGTTCTTCATCAAATTTTGAATGAGTGGCGTCAGATCCTGAACCGGACCCCACCGGAGATTCCAAGCTGCGACTCCCAACGCTCACACTGTAATTGGTGGCCAAAGGGTCAATTGGTTCCCGCAAAACCAGGTGTAGAATGCCGTTGGTGATCCTTGCCGACAGGTTGGTCTCGACTTCGACGTTCCAGCGGGGCGGCAACTTGCGTCCACCACCAAAAATGTGTTCGGATACGGAAAGCAAATATTCATACACAGGGCCATCGTACCAAATCCGACCATATACACCATCATTGTACAACCAGAAATGCCGGTAATTTCCATCCCTAAAATCCACGTTAAAATAGTAAACCGCATCACAGAATGAGCCGTTGCGAACCCAACGCTCAACCAGATATAACGGATAAAACAAAACCAGGTGATTCTCACTCTGAAAAACCCGGACTTCCAGAGGACCGGTCATTCCGCCATGGCCCTGAGGCCGCACCGTTGTCGTGGCCAAGTACAATCCGATGTAAACGAACAAAAACCCGCCAATTCCGATCAAAAGCTGGCACTTTGACCTGGAGACTTTCATTATAATTTTGTTCTGTTCCGAGCGGTACTTTTGTTATTTCTGGCCGTTTTGTATTCCGAGCCAGATTCATTGAACACCGCCACCGCAGACAGAGCAGCCGGCTGCTTCAATTCAATTTGAAGTTGCCGCTGGCTGAACAGGGAGGTGTTTTCGTGGATGAGGCGCGCGGCGGCCTGTTGGCAGTAGGCGGTGTCGAGTTCCACGCCAATGCTGTTCCGGCCGTGCTTGAGCGCGGCCACCATCGTGGTGGCCGTGCCGCAGAAGGGGTCGAGCACGGTGTCGCCAGTGAAGGAAAACATCTGAACGAGGCGCGAGGCGAGTTCGAGCGGGAACGGGGCGGGGTGTTCCTTGGTGGAGGCTCCGGTGATGTTCCAAAACTGCTGGAACCACTGGTCGAACTTGTCCTTGGGAATCATGCTGAGGCGGCGTTGCTCGGCGGTGGGCTGGCGGTAGCCGCCCGGCTTGCGCTGCATGAGGATGAATTCGATGTCGTTTTTGATGATGGCGTTGGGCTCGTAGGGTTTGCCAAGGAATTTCGAGCCGTTGCTCACTTCGTAACTGGCATTGGAAATCTTGTGCCAGATGATCGGGTTGAGATTGTCGAAGCCGAGCCGGCGGCATTGCACACAGATGTCCGCGTGCAAGGGGACGACGGTGTGGCGCCCGTGGTTTTCCTTGCGCGAGAGGCAGACATCGCCCACCACGCAGACCAGGCGGCCGCCGGGAACGAGAACGCGCCAGGCCTCCGCCCACACGCGGCTTAGTTCATGGAGGAAATGTTCGTAATCCTGAATATGGCCCATCTGCCCCTCGGAATCGTTGTAAACCTTGAGCGTCCAGTAGGGGGGTGAGGTGACGACCAAGTGGATGGATCCGTCAGGGATAAAGGACAAATCGCGGGCGTCCCCCTGGATCAACCGGTGCCGGGTCGGGAGTTCGTCAATAGTTTGCTGGCCCACCACGGTATATTTCATAACTGTTGGATGCGGCCGGAAAAGGCCGCGACGCGCGCAACGAGTGAACTGGCGAAAGCCTGCAAGGTCAAATCCTGGGCGGGTTCGGAATAGCCGCCCTTAAGGCCCTGCCCGGGATTGGACATCAGAAACGCCGCGTTGTCGTAATGCTTTTCCAGAACCAGGCGGCGGCAAAACAATTCGTAGCGATTGGCATAGGACGAATCACGAAATTCCGGGAAAACCTTGAAGTGCGGTTCTTTCACGCCCACGGGTTTGGTGGACGCCGCACAATCTTCCAGGAGAAACAGATACCCGACCCAAGGTCGGATGGCCGAGCCAAATGCCTGTTCACGAAAGGCGGTCCACAAATCAAGCGCACTGCCCATGGCCTCCTCGGTGCGGTTGTTGAAATTGTTGCCGAACGACGGCCCGACCTGGGATTTGGCCTCCAAGGCGGCCACCAATTGACGGTTGACGACCACCAGAAAATCCCATCGCTTGGTGGGGCGGAAATACCCGGGCAATTCAAGCGCTTCGTTGCAGAAGACATGCTCACGGGCAAGGCCGGCTTCGATGACCAGCTTCGTCAGCAATTCGATAAAGCCGTCCATATGGGCGCCGCCGGTCACGGCGCTGCGCAGTCCTTGGTCCAATCCGCCAGCTTGACGCTGTTTCTCCAACTGCCGGGACCGCGTTCGCCAGTAATGGCGGACGGCATCACGGGCGTGTTTCGACAGATCTGCAAGCATGCTGTTGTTGGCCATCGCTTCTGAGTATGGGTGCGAACAAAGTTAGCGTCAAACTTCCAATACGAACAGGGCGAAGGGCGCGCGGCCGGGGCCGGTTCAAGAACGCGCGAAAACCGGGGTGGGGACGGGCTTGTCCCCGCGTTTTAAATGTTATCAAACAAACGATGGGGACGAGCCGTCCCCACCCCGGTTCTTGAATCGGCCCGGCAAACCGGCGGGCCGGGAATTTTACCGGTTGAATTCACCACGGTTTCCGCCTTATGCTTGCCGGCATGAACGCTAATTTATCCACCCGCCGGGACTTCATGAAAACCGCCACCCTGGCCGCCGCCAGCCTGCCGCTGGCGGGGCTGCTGACCGCAACGGGCCGGGCGGCCGACCCCGACCGCAAAGTGGGGTTTGCGCTGGCAGGGCTGGGCAGTTTGAGCACTTACCAGATCGCCCCGGCGTTCCAGAAGACCCAGTATTGCCGGCTGGCGGGCCTCGTCACCGGCACGCCGGCCAAGGCGGAACGCTGGAAGGCGAAGTATAATATTCCCGACAAGAACATTTATAATTACGAGACGATGAGCCAGATGGCCGACAACCCGGACATTGACGTGGTGTATGTGGTCACGCCCAACGGGCTGCACGCCGAGCACACGGTCAAGGCGGCGAAGGCGGGCAAGCATGTGTTGTGCGAAAAGCCGATGGAGGTTTCCCCGGAAAAATGCCAGCAGATGATTGACGCCTGCAAGCAGGCCGGGCGGCAACTGGCCGTCGGCTACCGGCTGCACTTTGAACCCAACCATTTGGAATGCATCCGGCTGGTGCGGGAAAAGGTGTTTGGCGCGGCGAAACTGATTGAGGCGAGCTACAGCTTCCGGATTGGCGACCCGAAGCAGTGGCGGCTGAACCGCGCGCTGTCGGGGGGCGGACCGCTGATGGATGTGGGCATCTACGCGCTGCAGGCGACGCGGTATCTGACGGGGGAGGAGCCGGTGGCGATTTCGGCGATGGCCACGAACACGGACCCGGTGAAGTTCAAGGACGTGGAGGAATCGATTGACTGGCAGGCGCAGTTTCCCGGCGGGGTGCTGGCGCGGTGCGGCACGTCCTACGCGACCGGCCGGGACCAGTTTCGGGTGCTGGCGGAAAAGGGCTGGTTTGAGCTGGACCCGTGCTACGGCTACGGCGGGATCCATGGCCGCCGGAGTGACGGCCAGGAGATCCGGCTGCCGGGAATTGACCACTTTGCGGCGGAGATGGACGACTTTGCGCAGTGCATCCTGAACAACCGGCCCACGCGGGTGCCGGGCGAGGAGGGGTGGCGGGACCTCAGCCTGATGATGGCGATCTACGAATCGGCCCGGACGGGGAAGACGGTGAAACCGGCATGAAGGCGGACAGCACCAAGGCAACCACGGGCGGCGGCGGACATTTTGTGACGACGCACTGGAGCCTGGTGCTGCGGGCGGCCCAGACGGACGAGGCCACGGCCCAGGAGGCATTGAGCGAGCTGTGCCAGACGTATTGGCGGCCGCTGTATTGTTTCATCCGCTGGCAGGGGCAGGCGCCCCACGAGGCGGAGGACCTGACGCAGGCGTTTTTTGCCCGGCTGCTGGAAAAGAACTATGTGGCGGACGCCCGGCAGGAGCGGGGGAAGTTCCGGAGTTTTCTGCTGACGGCGGTGAAACGGTTCATGGCCAATGAATGGGACCGGGAACACGCGCAAAAGCGCGGCGGGTTCCGGCAGACGGTGGAGATTGACCAGGCGATGGCGGAGGCGCATCTGGACGCGGAGCTGAAGCACGAGCTGACGCCGGAAACGCGGTTCGAGCGGCAATGGGCGGTGACGTTGCTGGAACGGACCATGGCCCGATTGCGCGAGGAGTATATCGACACCGGACGGGCCAAGCTGTTTGAGCACTTGAGCGCCTGCCTCACGCGGGAGGAGGCGGCGGGGACGTACGCGGAAATCGCCCGGGAACTGCGGCTGTCCGAGGCCTCGGTGAAGCAGGCCGGCTACCGGCTGCGCGCGCGGTACCGGGAAATTTTGCGCGCTGAAATCGGCAAGACGGTGGCCACGCCGCAGGAGATTGACGAGGAGTTGCGGAGTTTGTTCGCGTGCTTTGGGTCGTGAGGGGCGGCGTATTTGCTCCCCTATCTATTTATGCTGATCCAATGTCTTGTGGTCGGTGGAATTGTCAGCTGGTCGCGCCACCGTAGAGAAATCCGCAAACAAGGCTTGGGGGCAATTGAGAAGCAGCATCAGGCCATTGGCATTGTTCCTTACATGCTGAGAGGAGGTCTTATTTTCGGGGGTCTGCTTTGCTTATTGCTTATAGTAATTGATATTACTCTTCCAGCACGGGGGACGTTCTTAGAGGCAGAATCACCCGGACGGGCCCATTTGCGGCATGAAATGGGATTACCGCCGCGCGACGATGCGTGGTTTGTGCTTCCGTTTCTTTTATTGCGGGGGCGGTTTCCTGGGGCTTCACCCCAGGCTTTCCCATGATGGGCTTTCGGCCCTTAGCCGTAACCATGCGATAGAAACGCAGTGTTGGTTTGGTCTTTTTGCGTAAGGACGTCGTCGTAAGGTGCTTCCAGATCCATGAAGGATATGCTACGCATCTCACGCCTCGCCTTACGCAAAAATCCACGGCGCAACCACTTGCGTTTCGATTGCATGGTTACGGCTTAGGCGGGGTTGAGTCCATGGTTCCCGGCGGCGGTTGCGCGACACGGAAAGGAGCGTTCATTCCCCGATCAGGTGCAGCACCACCTGGCGGTTGTGGCCCTGGCGGCGGTGTTCCCAGAGGTAGATTCCCTGCCAGGTTCCCAGCGTCATAAGGCCCTCCCGGACGGGCAGGCTGAGGTTCACCGCGGTCAATGCCGTCCGCACATGCGCGGGCATGTCGTCGTCCCCCTCCAGCGTGTGGCGGAACAGCCGGTCGCCGTCCGGCACCAGCCGCAGGAAGAACACCTCCAGATCGCGCCGCACATCCGGATCGGCGTTTTCCTGGATCAGCAACGAGGCGGAGGTGTGCTTCAAATGCAGGGTGAGCAGGCCGTCCTGGACCGGGCGGTGCGCCAGCCATTGTTCGATTTCTTGGGTGAACTCGTAAAACCCGCGCCCGCGCGTGGGAATCATCAGCTCATGGAAATATTGGGTCAGCATGGTTTTCCTACGGGGCGTTGGTGTCCGGCCGGCCGGCGCGCGCCAGGGCGGCCGATTCCAAATCTTCAATCTGTCGCAGCAAGGCCGCCTTCTCCGCGGCCGCCTGGAGCGCGGCGGTTTGGAGCGCCGCCACCTGCGCTCGCGCGGCGGCCAGTTGCGCAGCCAATGAGTCGTCCGCCGGTTTCTTGGCGGCGGCGGCGGCGGTCGCGGTCGCCGCCTGCTTTTTGAGCCGCGCATTTTCCTCGCGCAACGCCGACTCAGTGGGGTCGCCGGCCGGCACGGATTTTAACCGCGCCTGGAGGGCCTGGTTTTCCTTTTCGGCCTGGTCCGCCCGGGCCACCGCGGCCGCCAGTTGCGCTTCGAGTTTTTTTTCCTTGTCCGCAAGGGACTGCCGGGCTTTCAGCAGGGCGTTGGAGGTCACCAGCCAACCGGGGGGCGCCGCCGGGGCGGGGTGGCCGGCGAGGGTGATCCGCAGCAAATCATTTTCCTTCATGAGGGTCCGGACCTGCTCCTGCGCGGCGGCCAGGTCGCCGGCGTCCGCCGGGGCGGGCTGAATGGCCAGGGCCTCCTTGAGCTTGGCGTTGAGGGTGGTGTTGTCCGACTGCAAACTTTGCACGAGGGCGCGCAACTCGTTGAGCTGGGTTTCCGCCCCGGCGGCCGGGGCCGCCGGCGGGACGGTGGGCGGGGCGGACGGCGCGGCCGCCGTCCCGGCCGGAACCTGCGCGAGGGTGGCGGCAATCCGGTCCGCCAGATATTTCAGGCGGAACGACACCACCTGCGGACTCCATTCGGGATATTGGCTCCCAAATTTCTCCAGGTCCTGGCGCGCCTCCTCATAGACCGTGATCGCCTGGACGGGCTGCCCGGAAATGGCCAGCGTATCCCCCTGCTGGATCATCGAGTAGATCATCACATACTGATCATCCGGCCCGGTCTGCGCGCGGGCGGGCAAGCCGCCCAGCGCGAGCAACACCAGCCCGATCAGGAACATCTGCTTCATGTCCCCCACGATAACCGAACCCGGTGCGCCTTGGCAACGCCAACGCCAACCCGCGTCGTTTGACACAATACTGTCACCGTCCATCAATTGACAACCTTGCGCGGATTTGCTAAGAATTTCGCCCAGGTTTCATGAACACTGTTCTTAATCAACACGTTCTGGTCCTGAACCGGCTGTGGCAGGCGGTCAACGTCTGCACCGCGCGCCGCGCCCTGACCCTGCTTTTTCAGGGCCAGGCGCAGGTGGTGCTTGACGATGAGGACGGCTCCTTCCGCACCTTCAGCTTTGACCAATGGCGCGACCTCTCTGAGAGCGCGCCGTCGGAGGAATCCGTCCGCGCCATTTCCTTCCGCATCCGCGTGCCGCGCATCATCCTGTTGCTGGCCTACGACCGGCTGCCGAAGAAAGAAGTGAAATTCACCCGGCACAACATTTTTGAACGCGACAAAAACACCTGCCAGTATTGCGGCGGGGTGTTTGACCGGAAGGATTTGAACCTGGACCATGTCATCCCGCGCGACCGGGGCGGTCCGACCACCTGGGAAAACATCGTTTGCTCGTGCATCGAGTGCAACACGCACAAGGCCAACCGCACGCCCTCCGAGGCCGGGCTGAACCTCATCCGCAAGCCGAAACGGCCCAAATGGCGGCCCTTCGTGCAAATCAGCTTCAGCCTCAACCAGCACGTCAGTTGGCGGCACTTCATTGACCTGGCTTACTGGAACGTGGAACTGGGCGAGGACGTGTAGCCGCGCGGGCGGGGGCAATGGGGACTTGTTTTTCCGAGCCAGGTTTATCCAGGCAGGGACGAACGCCCGCAACTGATGGAGCGGTGACTTCGTCTGATCCCTTCCCCCTCACCCCGGCCCTCTCCCGCGGGAGAGGGGGAATTGCCGACAGGCTCATGGCGGGACTGGAGGGTGTTGGCTGGAGGTCAGGTGAATTAGTCAGAGCCTCGTCACCTCGGCTGCCATGGATCAAGTTGGTTTTCCCCGGTTCAACCTTCAGGGGCTGTAAACGCTGGTTGACAACCCTGAATGTCTGCAATACCGTCGCCGGATGTCGGGTTTGATTAAACCAAAATGTGGTTGAATCCCCGTTGGGCGTCAGCGCACATTTATACTTATGACACGATACTTCATAGCGGCTAACATCTGGTTGGTTTTTGCGGTGGTTGCCATTCTGGGATGGACCAATCGGAACGAACCTCTGGCGGCGATGAGTTCATTTTTTAACGGGCCAGCGATGGCGACTTATGGCTATACGTTCATCGTGCTGGCCATGCTCGCGGTTTCAGTTTTCTTTTTTGGATTAACCTGGAAGACCCGGGACAAATCGTGACGCTCAACAGCTGTCGCGGACGGATGGGCGCGAGAGCACGATGATGGTGAACACGCCCCAGAGCCTGTCTGAAACGGCGCCGAACGGAATCTGTAAACAATTCAAGCCGCCCCCCACCAGCGAAAACGTGCGATGCCTGCGCCGGCGGAGGAACAGGCCGGAAAGCAGGTTCAACAGGCTCGCGGTCAGGAAAATAAGCCCGAAATTAAGGCGCGGAACAAACCAAGGTTTCGTCCGGGTATTCCATGCCGCAACAGGCGCATTTTTCCATCAGCTCAATACATCGGCCGCCGGGTTTTGTCGAATTTGGTCGGCTTGGGTGTGGGTGCGCCCACTTGGTTGATCAGCAGATTGTCGAAATACGCCGTGTAGCGCGCCCGGGTGTCGCCAGTGATCAGCCCGGCCACGCCGCGCGGATAGACGCTGTTGGTGGCGGTCAACACCGGCGTTCCGTCCACCAGCCCCGTGAACACGTCGCCGTCCATTTGCAGTTTCAAGTTGTGCCATTGATTGGCCGCCACGTTCGGGGCCGTGCCGGTGGCCAGTTCCTGGCCTGGACCGTTGTTGTTGCGTCCTTGCGTGGAAACAAACAAGCCGCACCGGCCGTCCACCCCCAGCCGCAGATAATACCCCCGGGGCACGGTCCCGTAACCGTTGCCCGCGTTATTCACCCGGCCCATGACGCCGGCCCAGCCGTTGGTCAGATAAATGTCCGCGCTCACCTCGTAATTGTTCCAGTTGGGGTCGCCCAGGATCGTGTACGGCATCCATTCGGGCGCCCAGCTTTGCGGCGGCACGGGCACCACCTGCCGGAGACATTTGCCCGGGCCGTCCGGCCGGTCCGTGATTTCAAACACGCTGGCGATGTCCGCCGTGTAATGCGGCAGATAACCCCATTGTTTGGGCGTGGTGTACTCGTCAAACGTTTCGTAATACGGAAACGGAAACGGCTTCGCCGCCGGCACGTCGGCAAACGAACCCTTCTGTTGCCCGGTGGTGGTGGAAATGGAATAAACCGCCTTGGGCTCCAGCGTCACTGAGAAGGCGCCGGCCACCGGCTGCAGGTCCGGCTGCCGGACGAACTGGGCCTGGGCATCGCTGCGCCAGACGCAGAGTTTGTGCGGGGACAGGCCGCCGCCCACCTGGAAGGTCACCGTCTGCGGTCCGCCGGCGTCCTTCGTCTCGGCGATGATGCTGTAATCTCCACCCGGCGACTTGAGCGTCACCAGCGTGCCGCCGCCGTCCAGCTTGCCGCACCCGCCGTTGAGATACTGCCAGCCGATTTTCGTGAACTGCCCGTAGTGCGCGCAGCCCCACAACACCTCGCGCGGGTGATAATTCCCGCTCCAGGGCGAATTGGCGATCAGCAGCGCCGGATCTTCCGCATACGATTCCACCGGATACACCGACCCCGCCAGGTACCAGTTCACAATCTTCGTCACGCCGCTGACCAGGAAATTCTGGTTGTACGCCTGCACCAGGCTGATTTCGCAGTCAAACCCTTTCTTATACACATGCTCCTCCGTGTTCCAGATCGGCTTCTGGTAGCGGTCCGCCAGTTCCCGGATGTCCGGCGGCGTCGGGGCGGTCGCCATGGTGTGATTGCTCAAAATTGCCACCGCGTTGCGCAGGTCCACGTCATTGGTCATGTGCCGCACCCAGTCGAATTTGGTCTTGTCATAGTTGTCAAACCCGTGGATCAATACATTGGTCAGCCCGCGGGCATCCAGCGTCCGGCGGAACATTTTGACGAACTGCTCGTTGACCCCTTGTTCATTGCGGCAGCCGATGGCGTCCAGTTGCAGCCCGTACACGGACTTGAGGCCCTGGATCCATTTCACGTAGTAACCGGCCATGTCCTGCGACCAGAAATTGCCGTTGCCCACCCAGGCCGGGCAGCCCCACGCGCAGGCGTCGAGCGAGAGGTCGGGGTTCCGCTTTTTGGCCTCGCGCATCAGCCACCACTCGTAACCGCGGCTGTAGTTCAGGTCATCCCGCGTGTGCATGTGGCTCGGCTCCGCCCCCTGCGTGGCGTTGCCGTCCCCCGGCACCTCCACCAGCAGCGCGCTCATCGAGGCTCCGAACTTGGGCTTGAACAGGAGGTCCAAGACCTGGTTCCGCTGTTTCTCCGGATAATCCTTGAGCAGCACCGAGGTGGCCCCGCCCCCGCTCACGGCCCCGATGCCATCAAACCGCCGGCCGCCCGCATCCCCCTGCAACACGAAGGCCTGGTCCGCCTGCGCCGACGTCAGCAGGCCGGCGATCAGGATTCCAGACAGGCGGGGGAACAAAGTGGGTGTGATGCGCATAATATTTTGCGTGCAAAGAACCACACCGGATCAGTGGTGTCAATTTCACATTGGATAAAAGCCCCGCCCATTTTAACGACCTGGCAGCCGGATGGAGGTGGTTAAACCGAGCTATCGCGGGCAGAAATCCACTTCCCGGATTCTGGTTTTTACCGTCGGGCACCCCCCATGGACGCTCGGGCGGTTCGACAACCTACCCATGAACCTGAATCGGGCGGAGGGTGTGAGACGATTTGGAGTGCGCCGGCAGATCGCGCTCCGCGGGAGGCGACGGCGCTTTCGTGCGCGGCTGATCGTCCCCATCCAAAGCGGTGTCGCGCTCCGCTTGCCACCGTACGCCATACGATTTTCCGCGAACCACTGGTTCAAGGGTTCAAAGCATGAATTTATTGTTCGGGGAATTCTCTCCCCAGGGGAGAGGGCCGGTTTGCCGCGCCTTAGTCCCGCCTTGCGGGACGGAGGTGAGGGGGATAGGTGGCAGCCATGTGGAACATCGTCCCTACGCCCCGGTTCATGGGCGCAATGCGCGAATACTTTCAGGGCGTTCACTCCACCGGTCCCGGGTTACTTGGACGCAATTCGGTAAGCCACGTAGGCGATCACCACCACACCCAGGCCGGCCCCGAGCACGGCCCCGAGAATTCCCAGCCCAAAATTGAACCGGCCGGGCGCCTTGGCCGCCGGCGCGGCGGTGGCCGACGGCTGGTAACGGTGGAGGGCGGAACTCCGGGGCGCCGGGGACGGGGCCGGCCGGCCGGCCGGTGGCGCGGCCGCCGGCAGCGGCGGCGGCAATGACGATGATGAAGGCACAAAACCGTTCCGGGCCAGCAGGGTGTTGGCGGTTGCTGTGCCATCCAACCCGCAAACCGGGCAATTCACGGCGAACGGCATCCGGCCGTTGACCGGCTCCACGTCAAACTTGAATTTCTGGCCGCAGTTGCATACCACTTTGAGTTCCATAGGTTGCCTGGGTTGCCTGGTTGCGGACACGCGGCAATGACCATCGTTGCCGCTTACGCGACCAGTCTGATTGATCAGCCAATTTTATACCCATATTCCGGTTTGTCCAGTGATTTCGCACGGCTTTGGCCCGGACGGGTGGGAGACAAAATTCTTCCCTGAGGCGTATTCAGCCCGTTGATGCCATGAACGAATCCAGGCCGCGAGATACGCTGGCAAAAAGGCTTTCCGGCGCCCTGGCAGGGCCAAGCAAAGGCCTGGCAGCCGGTCGGACTTAGACCAATAAATTCAAGCACTTTTATTACCTTGATTCCCAACCGGTTAACCCCACCCGCCTTGACATTTCCCGGCGTTGTGGGATAGGTGCTTTGTCAGTATGCAGCCTAAGCCGGCGGGCCTTCCTGCCCGTCGGCGCGGGGGAACCACCTTCCCCGGGAATCTGGGCAACCAGAGGTCCGGGGACGGGGCGCAGGGTCGCGGGCAACCGTGATCCAGGTCACTTTCAAGACCCAGCCCGTCAGCTAACCTCGCCGGCCATTGGAAGGGCAATCCTCTGGCGCCCGCGGCTGCGGGCCTCCATGGTTTCCCCGGCAAAAACGTGTTGCGGTCCGGCACGGCGACAACCCGCGCCAGGTCCCCAACCACATCGGAGATGGTGTATGATGACTAATATCCTGTTGGGCTTCGGATGGACGTGGTTCGGCGTGGGGGCCGGCTGGTATGGGCTGGGCCTGGGGGTTCTGCTAGTCTGGTCCGGGTTTGTCCTCATCCGGGAACGGTCGGTGGGCATCGTCATCAAACGGTTCGCCGCCCGCAGCCTGGCGCCGGGGCGCCTCATCGCGCTGGACGGGGAGGCGGGGTATCAGGCGGACACCCTGGCTCCCGGACTGCACTTCGGCTACTGGCCGTGGCAGTACCGCATCGTCAAGGTGGCGGTGACGGTGGTGCCGCAGGGCGAGATTGCGCTGGTGCTGGCCGCGGACGGCGCGGCGATTCCGGCCGAGCGCATCATGGCCCGGGTGGTGGATTGCGACAAGTTCCAGGACGCCCGCAAGTTCCTGTTGCACGGCGGGGAAAAGGGCCGGCAACTGGGCCTGCTCACGGCGGGAACGTATCGCATCAACACCGCCCTGTTCACCGTCATCACGTCGGGCGCGGCGGCGGAGCACGGCATGGCCCCGGACGCGTTGCTGCTGGCGCGCGTGGAGCCGGACATGGTGGGCATCGTGACCACCCTGGACGGGCGCGCCATCAACGCCGGCGAAATTGCCGGGCCGGCGATGGCGGACCACGACAACTTCCAGAACGCGCAGGTGTTTCTGGATCAGGGCGGACGGCGCGGTTTACAGGAGCAAATCCTGCTGTCCGGCACCTGGAATCTGAATCCGTGGTTTGTGCAGGTGGAACAGGTTCCGATGGTGCAGATACCCATCGGCTACGTCGGCGTGGTCATCTCGTTCGTCGGTCTGGCGCACGAGGATGTCAGCGGCGTGGAGTTCAAGCACGGCGACCTGGTGCAGGTGGGTCACAAGGGCGTGTGGGTGTGCCCGCTGTATCCGGGAAAACATCCCCTCAACACCCGGGTGATGAAGGTCGAGCTGGTGCCCACCACCAACATCGTGCTGAACTGGGCGAGCCGCACGGAGTCGCATAATTACGACGCCAAGCTCTCGTCCATCACGGTGCGGTCGCAGGACGGGTTTGCGTTCAACCTGGACGTGGCGCAGATCATCCATGTCGGCGCGCCGGACGCGCCGAAGGTGATCTCCCGCGTGGGGTCGATGCAGAACCTGGTGGATCATGTGCTGCAGCCGATTGTGGGCAATTACTTCCGCAATTCGGCGCAGGACTACACGGTGCTCGACTTTTTGGGCGCCCGCAGCCAGCGCCAGACCGAGGCGGCGCAGCATATCCGGACGGCACTGGCCGCCTACGACGTGCAGGCCATTGACACGTTGATCGGCGACATAAACCCACCGGCTTCGCTGATGGAGACGCAGACGGAGCGGAAGATCGCCGAGGAACGGCGCAAGACCTACGAGGTGCAGGAGGCCGCGCAGGTGCGGCGGCAACAGTTGGTGCGCCAGACGGCGCTGGCGGACATCCAGCAATCGGTGGTCGGCGCGGAGCAGGGCGTGAACATCGCGGAGTTGAAGGCGAACGCGGGCGTCAAGCAGGCCACGGGGGACGCGGAGTCCACCCGCCTGCGGGCGTTGGGCGAGGCCGAGGCCATCCGGGCCACCGGCGCGGCCAAGGCCGAGGCTTACCGTGTGGGGGTGGAGTCGCTGGGCGCGCAGGGCTACACGGTGATGCAGCTCATGCAGATCGTCGGCGACCGCAACGTGCGGATTGTGCCGGACGTGGCGGTAAACGGCGCCGGGGCCGGGAATGGTCTCGTGGAAGGGTTGCTGGGCATGATGCTCAAAGAGCAGACCGCCAAAGCGGCGTAACCGACAGACATACGGAAACAGACACGTGGGGGACGGTTGCTTCGGCGGCCGTTCCCCATCTTGGTTGGGACTTTGTTCCTCGTATCGCGATTTTGGTGTCCAATCTCCAGAATTTGGCCCATAACTTGCTTTAATTCCACTCAGATGAATGGGACAGGCAAGTTGTGGCCGGACGGGCGGACGGAACCGGTTGGCCATCGAGAGTGCCTTTCCATCACGCTATAATTCTGCAAACCGATGTAAACCGCCATGAAACCGACAAACTATAACGATAAACAAGCGCAAAGCATGCCGTCCATCAATGCAGAACAACTTTCCGCGGTGCAGACCAACCCGCTCTCTGTTTTGGTGGTGGAGGACAACCGGATCAATCGGTTGATGACCCTGAGGATGCTCCAACATTTTGGCCACGCCGCGGATGTGGTGCACAATGGCCGGGAATGCTTGGAAGCTTTGGACGGCAAGGCGTACGATCTGGTTTTGATGGACCTGCAAATGCCGGTCATGGATGGACTTACGGCGGCCCGCGAAATCCGGCGCCGGCATTCCCACCGGTCCGCCACGCCGCCGCCTTACATCTGCGCCCTCACCGCCAATGTCATGGCCGAAGACCGGGCCGGATGCCTGGCCGCCGGCATGGATGATTTTCTCACCAAACCCATGCACTTGGAGGATTTGAAAAGGGTCGTCACCCAGGTGGCCGGGAAGCAGCCAACGGCATCGCATTGACCGGTCCGCCGGCCAGGGGTTTTCTTCTGTTCCAGGTTGGCAGAGCGGGCGGACGTGCTGCGGCACATGGAGCCGCGCGCCGTGGAATGGCCGGCGGGGCTTGTCCGCCAAAGCGCCGGGTCATCCCTCAGTTGCAGGACGGCCTTCAATGGGGTTGACCAAGGCCGATTCAAGAACGAGCGAAAAACCACGGCTCGTCCCCGCGTTTTCAATATTATCAAACAAAATATGGGGACGAGCCGTGGTGCAATCCGGCAACATCATTTACAGAACAGACCGGCAACATCCTTTACAGTTGCGCGTCTATGGCATGGAATGAAAACAAAACAATTGAGGAGCGCATGAAGTTCGTGAACGAGGTGGAAGGCAGTCACGCCAGCTTCAGCGCAGTGTGCGCGCGTTACGGGGTCAGTCGCGTCACCGGCTACAAGTGGTGGGAACGCTACGAAGCGGAAGGCCTTGAGGGTCTGTGGGAACGCTCGCGGGCTCCCCACCATGTGCCGCAGGCTTTGCGTGATCCCCTGCGAGCAATCATTCTGGCGGGCCGGCACGCCCATCCGACCTGGGGTCCCCGGAAATTGCTGGCGTGGCTTAAGGTGCAGCATCCGCGGCGGCGGGACTGGTGTGTCGCGAGCACCCTCGGGGAGTTGTTGCGGCAAGCAGGTCTGAGCGTCCCCCGGAGCTACCGGCGTCACAGCGTGCGGCGGATGGGTCCGCTGGAGCCCTACGACCGGCCCAATCAGGTGTGGTGCATGGATTTCAAGGGGTGGTTTTTGTTGGGCAACGGGCAACGTTGCGAACCGTGGACCTTGAGCGACGGCTGCAGCCGGTTTTTGTTGGGGGTGCAGGCGCTCCTGCACCCGGAGTTGGTCTCCGTCCGGCGTCATTGTGAGGCCGCCTTTCGCGAGTTCGGATTGCCGGAGGTGATCCGCAGTGATAATGGGCGGCCGTTTGCGGGGCTGGGATTGGGCGGTTTGTCGCGGTTGGCCGTCTGGTGGCTCAAGCTGGGGATTCGCCCGGAACGAATTCGTCCGGGGCAGCCCCAAGAAAATGGGCGGCATGAGCGGATGCATTTGACGCTGAAGGAAGCGATCCAGCCGCCCGCCCGGACGCTCCGCGGCCAACAGCGGCGCTTTCGGGAGTTTCGGCAGGAGTTCAATCACGAGCGACCCCATGAAGCGTTGGGGCAGAAAACTCCCGCCAGTGTGTATGCGGCCTCGCCGCGACCGTATCCCCGGCAGGTGCCGGTGGTGGAATATGCATCGGGTCTGCTGATCAAGCGGGTTTTCCGGCATGGCGACATCCAGTGGCAGGGGCAGCGACTCTTCTTAAGTGAAGCCTTGGGGGGCGAGGATGTGAGCTTTGAACCCCTGCCGGAGAACGGCATGTGGTTGGTGTGCTTTGGCCGGCTCAAGCTGGCCAAATTGGATGAAAAAAAGCGGCAGGTGAAGGAGCTAACTGCGGCGGAGGCGCAGGCATGAGCACGAAAAAACGGCGTGCCTTGCCGTCCCGGCTGGTCCTCCGCTGCGGGGTGACTCGCTACGCTCGCACCCCTGCGCTACGGACCAGCCGGGACGGCAAGGCCGAAAAGAAAACATGAATACCAACAGAAACAAAAGTGTAAAGGATGTTGCCGGTCTGAAGTGTAAAGGATCTTCGGCTTGCACCCCGTCCCCACCCCGGCGCTTGAGTCCGCCATGCCCCTTATCCCAACGCATTGATTGGGGCGTTGCGGAACGGGCGGTCGTGGGGAAAGGGTTGAACTCATTCAGCAGATCCCGCGCTTGGGTTGTGTTTTCAATGGTACCAAAGAAAGGATGGGGACGAGCCGTCCCCACCCCGGCGCTTGAGTCCGCCCTGCCCCTTATCCCAACGCATTGACTGGGGCGTTGCGGAACGGGCGGTCATGGGGAAAGGGTTGAACTCATCCAGCAGATCCCGCGCTTGGGTTGCGTTTTCAATGGTAACAAACAAAGGATGGGGACGAGCCGTCCCCACCCCGGCGCTTGAGTCCGCCGTGTGCCGCGGGAGAAAATGTTCCAAGCCGTCACACGGTCCGCATTTGCACGGCATCCACGATTTCCGTGCCGACAGAGATCGCGCCGATCACGACCACGGTGTCGCCCGGTTTCAAGCGTCCGCCGATGAGCATGCGTTTCAACGCCGTTTCAATGGTGTTTTGCGGTTCAATGAAATCGAACTCCGTGACGAAGGGGGTGACGCCCCAGCTCAGGGTGAGCTCGTTGGCGGATTTTTCGTTGTCGCACAGGGCATAGACGGGCGAATGGCGCGGGCGCAGCCACGAGGCGTAGCGGGCCATGTGGCCGTGGCGGGTGAAGGTCAGAATGGCGGCGGCCTTCAATTCGTTGGCCATGACCACGGCGCTTTTGACGAGCTTTTCGCGGGCGGAGGTCAGTTCGGCCGCCTCATGGAACAGGGCGTTGCCGCTGCGTTCCGTGCGGATGGCGATGCGGTCGAACACCTCGATGCACTTGAGGGGATATTTGCCCACGGTGGTTTCGCCGCTGAGCATGATGGCGTCGGCCTCCTCGAACACGGCGTTGGCCACGTCGGTGACCTCCGCGCGGGTGGGCATGGGGGATTCGATCATGCTCTCGAGCATGTGGGTGGCCACGATGACCGGCCGGCCGACCCGGAGACACAACTTGACAATGCGGCGCTGGACGATGGGCAGCTCTTCGTAGGGGATTTCAATGCCCAAATCGCCGCGCGCCACCATGATGGCGTCGGCCTCGCGGACGATGGACTCCAGATTGTCCAGGGCCGACTGGTCCTCGATTTTGGCGATAACCAGGGGGACCGGCTTGCCCTCCTCAAACAGTTCGCGCAACTGGAGCAAATCGCGGGCCTCGCGCACAAAGGAGAGGGCGATGAAATCCACCTGGAGTTCCAGGCCCAGGCGGACGTCCTTGATGTCCTTGGCGGTGAGCGCGGGGAGGCTGACTTTGACGCCCGGCAAATTGATGTGCCGCCGGCTGCCGAGTTTCCCCTCGGTGAGCACCTCGCATTCGACCTTGTTGCCGGACTTGGCGAGCACCTTCATCTCAATGGCGCCGTTGTCAATGAGCACGACGTCCCCCACGCTGATGTCGTTGATGAAATTTTCGTAGTTCACGTCCACGGAATGCTCCTCCACATTTTGTTCGCCGCGGACGGTGAGGGTGAATTTCTGGCCGGGCTGCAGGTCCAGCGGCGAGGCGATGTCCCCGGTGCGGATGGCCGGCCCCTGAGTGTCCATCATGATACCCGTGAAGCGGGAGCGCCGGGCCGATTCAGCGCGGATGGCCGCCACGACGCGGCGCACCCAGTCGTGCGGGGCGTGCGACATGTTCAGCCGGAAGATATTCACCCCCGCGTCCATCAATTTGCCGATCATTTCGGCGGAATCCGTGGCCGGGCCCAGGGTGGATATGATTTTGGTCCGGCGAACCGTGCCTTTTTGCATCATGGGGGAAAACATACCCTTAACGCATGAAATTAAAAGCCTTTAATCCAAGGCCGCGCGCCGGAGCGCCGCCCCGGGCGCAGCAACACCCGGCGGGGTGAGACGGTTGGAACTTACCCACGATCCCCCCCGGCGGATGTCTCTGTGCCCGAGGACGGGCACACCCCGCGGAAATAAAACCGGGCAAATTAATCTTGCTATTGCGGTCTCCGGTGTTAAATATTTTACTTTAACAATCAACTTTAATTTTATGGCTGACGTCGCAAACAAATATCCTGACAACATCACCGGCATTTACTACGTGGACAACCAGTGCATTGACTGCGACTTGTGCCGGGAAACGGCCCCGGACAATTTCAAGCGGAATGAGGATGGGGGTTACTCGTTTGTTTACAAGCAGCCCGAATCGGATGCCGAAGCCGCCCGGTGCAAGGAAGCCAAAGAGGGCTGCCCGGTGGAGGCGATTGGCGACAACGGCGCGTAGTTTTTTCCCGCCGGCCGGCGGGCGAAGATCAATTTGAGGGGGAACTCCGCCCGGAGGCCCCCTTTTTTTATCCCCCGGCTCAGGCGGATTTTGACGGCCCTGCCTGTTTGAGGGTTTCGTAACCCCAGCGCAGCATCCGCTCCGTCGTCTCCCAGCCAATGCAGGAGTCGGTGATGGACACGCCGTAACGCAGATCCGCCGGGCTTTGGCCCATGGGCTGGTTGCCCTCCTGCAGGTGGCTTTCCACCATCATGCCGATCAACGAACGCGTGCCGGCCACGCGCTGCTCGATCACGCTGCGCCACACATCCTCCTGCCGGGCAAATTGCTTGGCGGAATTCGCGTGGCTGCAATCCACCATCAGCACGGGCGGCAGTTTTTCGGCGAGCAGTTTTTCCTCGGCCGCCCGGATGCTGGCGGCGTCGTAATTGGTCATCGCCCGGCCCCCGCGCAACACGACATGCGCATGGGGATTGCCGGTGGTCCGCACAATGGCCGTCGCGCCATCCTGGTCAATCCCCAGAAAACTGTGCGCGTGCCGGGTGGCGCCCATGGCGTCAATCGCCACCTGCAAGCTGCCGTCGGTGCTGTTTTTCAACCCCACCGGCATGGACAACCCGCTGGCCATCTCCCGGTGCGTCTGCGACTCCGTCGTCCGCGCCCCGATGGCGGCCCAACTGATGAGGTCGGCGATGTATTGCGGCACGATGGGGTCCAGAAATTCCGTCGCCGCCGGGAGGCCCAGCGCCGTGATCCGCCGGAGGAGCCGCCGCGCGATTTTCAAGCCCGTCTCAATGTCCTGGGAACCGTCCAGATGCGGGTCGTTGATCAGCCCCTTCCAGCCGATGGTGGTGCGCGGTTTCTCAAAATAGACCCGCATGACAATCTCCATCCGGCCGGCAAATTCCTCGCGCAGGCGGGCGAGCCGGCCGGCGTATTCCAGGGCGCTTTGCTCGTCGTGGATTGAGCAGGGCCCGATCACCACCAGCAGCCGCGGATCGGTTTGCTCCAAAATGTGGATGATCCGCTCGCGGCTGCGCGCCACGATGGCCGGCACCTCGTCGTTCTCCGGCGTCTCCGCCTTGATTTCGCGCGGCGAGGAGAGCCGGACGATTTCTTTGACATTTAAATCCTGGGTCCGATACATGGCCTGACGATTATAGCATGTCGCCGGCGTGCGGAAAGCCAGAAACGCAACGTGTGTTTTGCCCGGGCGCAACTTGACACCGCCCCCGCGGACAATCGAGCGGCATCGGAGCGCGGACCCGTGACCCGCAGCACACCCCTTCGCAAAACCAGACTCGGAAACCACTGCCACGTCCCCCGGCCCTCGGGCTGCTGCGGCTCAGGGAGCCGCGCTGCGGGCGGGGTCGAGATCCGCCCCATTCATTCTTAGCCGCTTAGGTGGAGCTCCACATAAACGGCTCAGGCCTGAAAGACGACTTGCAGTTTCATAAAAGCCATGCTAATATGAAAAAGAAGGCATATGCTGAGCGTGGGGCAAACAAAAAACGGCAATCCCCGGACATACCGTCAACGCGGAGTTTTTCAGACATCCAGATTCAGGGCTCAACCCAGGTGACAACTTCAGGCCATTTCATTCTGCGTGCCGCAGGCCGGTTGACGGGCCTGGTGCCATGGGCGCGCGCGGCCCTCCTGGCCGTGCTGGCCATCAGCCTGCTTCAGGCCGGCGCGGCTGCCGCCCTCATCCTCTCCGCGACCCAAACCGGGAACACCATCACGATTACCTGGACTTCATTGCCGGGGTGGGTGTACCAGGTTCAAGACACCACCGCCAGCTTGGGTTCGTTAAGCCATCATCTGGGGGCCTGGAACAATTTGGGCCCAGCCATTCCTGCGTCAGCAGGCCCCACCACAACCGCGTCTTTCACTCCGGGACCGGATCCCGCGCACTTTTACCGGGTCCTGGGGACAAGCCAGCCGTTCATCCCGTCCGCGTCAGCCTCATACACTGATTCTGGAAACAATGGCACCCCCTTATTCTTCACCAATGGAAACTACGTCAGCGTGGTGTTCCTCGCCAACGGTACATTTACTATTCTCAATGGCGAGGCACCGATTGAATCCCTGGTGGTCGCCGGCGGTGGCGGAGGCGGAGAGGGCTATGAGAATTATGGCGGGGGCGGTGGTGCCGGCGGATTGGTGCATACAACTTTCTCACCCCTTTATGGACCCGGTAATTATTCGGTTATCGTTGGCGCCGGCGGTGAACAAGATGATGTCTCCCCGGACGACGGTCAGGGCAACGGTGGCAACTCTGCATTCAACCAGACCGAAGTCGTGGCCGTGGGCGGCGGCAGGGGATGGGGGTATGAATATCTGCACGCAAGCACCTCCGGTGGTTCTGGAGGAGGGGGTGTGGGTCATTTGGACACTTATGGGAATGTTGACATCTATTCCGCAGGCGGTCCGGTCCCACCCGGACAAGGAAACGGGGGTGGCGCCGGTTACGCCAGTTACTCCGACTTTGGTCTAAACCAGTATCAAGCCGGAGGTGGCGGTGGTGGCGCTGGCGGTCCGGGGGGTGATGCCGGGGCGGGCACCGCGGGCAAGGGGGGCAGTGGGGTGTATATTGCACTGACCGGAAATGTTCAATTTGACAGTTATTATGCCGGAGGCGGAGGAGGCGGAGGTTATGGTGTTGATAATGGAACAACCTTTTACGCGACTGGTCTGGGTGGCAGCGGTGGCGGGGGTCAAGCAGGGTCGAATGGATCCCCAAACAGCGGCGGGGGCGCCGGTTCATGGTTTGGCGCTGGATCGGAAACGGTTGGTGGTTCCGGCATCGTGATACTGAAATACCGGTTGCAATAGCCGGTTCGATTCCAACGACCGCAAGCCTTTTTCCCTGACCCGGCTCGGAACGGGTCAGCGGGAAGGTCATGTCCGCCTGGCCGGCTGCCCGGCAGGATCTCCCGGTTGGCCGTCGCAAAGGGTTTGTCCCTCGGCAAACAACGAGAGATCACACCGTTTTCCCGCCCAATTATTTTGTTCACGCAGCAGCTCAGGTTGTTGCCCCGCCGCCCTGGCCGGCGGTTACGGCAGAAAAGCGTCTCATTCAGAACCCTGGCCCACATCGTTGACCAGCTTGGCTTCCGTAAAACCCCCGGCATTTCCCACTCCTCAATTGGAACCCGTGACCGTGCCCGGCGGTGCGTGATACGGCTGGTGATTGAGATAAAACCCGAGCAGCACCTGGTATCGGTGCAACTGTTTCTGGTTGCCGGCATGGGACGCGAGTTCACAGGCCAGCCGGGACGTTGCGACGGCCTGGTCGAAGCGGCCCGCCTCCGCGTAGGCGGCCGCCAACGTCCCCACCATGGCCGTTTGCCGGTAGCGTGTGCGCCAGCAGGCGTCTTCGGCCAGTTTCACAGCCAGCGCGCCATTCCGGTCCGCGGGCTCGGGACTGGTGGCCAGCTCCCAAGCCAGGCGGCTGTTGCGCACCGCCGCCTGCGGGTTGAGTTGCGCCGCCACCCAATAGGTGCCAATGACCATGACCGTCAACAGGGCGGCCAGGCGGTGCTGCCGGCGCCGGTCGGCCCCGAGCACCGGTTCCGCCGCCCCGCCGGTTCCGTGGAGGACTTGCCGGCCCTGGGCGATGCCCGTTCGCTCAAACAGTTCATACCACAGGCAGCCGAGGAGCAGGATGGCCGGCCACGTGCAGACAATCAGCAGCAGCCGGAGGGGATAATTCAGTTGCGCGCCGGGAAACAGCCAATCCAGGGCGTACGAATACACCTGCAGGAGCGGCTCGTGCAGCAGATAAAGGCTGTAACTCCACCCGCCGATCTTTTTGAGCAGCGCCATAAAAAAGCCGGGCGCCCGGACCGGGACCGCCGCCCCGCCCAGCCGCCGGGCGATCAGCGCGGCGACCGCCAGGGCAAACAGCGGAAAGCCGAACGGAGCGAGGGGTTTGACAAAATTGCAGCCAACCGCCAATGCCAGCCAGCCGGCGGGCGACGTCCCGGCCAGGGGCGCCGGTTCATGGTTCAGCCAGGCGTCCGCGAGCCAGGCGCCCAAGGCCCAACTGAACCAATAACCCAACGGCGAAGCGGCCATGGCGGTGACCATCCGCCCCGCCAGGGTGGCGTCCCAACCCGCCGTTTGCACCATCCCGTCCAGACCGCGGAGCAACAGCTCCACGCCCGCCAGGCCCAGGAGCGTGCGCCGCCACCCCAGCCGGGCCGTCAGGAACAGCAGCGCGGGAAACACCAGGTACAGTTGGGCCTCGACGGCCAGGCTCCAGAAGGATCCGTTGATGCCAAAAAAGGTCTGCGGCAGGAAATTGTGGATCAAGAACAGATGGGTCAGCATTTGCAGGCCGAATTCGCCGTCCAGCCAGGTGCCGGGGCCCTGCCCCATCCGCAGGAGCGCGCTGAAGATCAACAGCGCCGCCAGATAAGCCGGGTAGATGCGGAAAAACCGGCGGACAAAAAAATCCCGCCACCGCCGCCGCGGCGGTTGGAAGGCCATCTGGATGCAGAACCCGCTGACCACGAAGAAAATGGCCACGCCCGCCTGGCCGAAGCTGAGCGGCAAAAAACAGAGGAAGGAGGACGGCACGGCCAGGGACCGGAAGCAGCCATGCCAGGGCAGCTCGCCGTACCCGTAGGCCGTGGCCAGCGTATGAAACAACATCACCGCCACAATGGCCAGGCCCCGGGTGTGATCCAAAAAATCCACATGCTTGACCGGACCGTTCACCTGAAGTTCCTACTATACAAAGCCGGCCCGGGAACGACAGCTTTTTTTCACCGCCGCCGGCGCGGGGGGCGTCCCGGCCGGTTGGCGGGTCAATGCGGAAAGGGAACGCGGGGGCGTCCTCCGCGCGGAAAATCATTGGTGTTCCCGGCGGAGGTTTGGTATAACCGGGCATGGCCCTGCCCGCCCGCGGGCGCCGCCGCGCCCGCTTGGCACCGGCCGGCGGGAGCGAAACCCGGGGGCACCCGGCGGCGTTGGCCCGCCGGTTGGGACAGGAGCCGTTGTCACCATGAGCCGTTTTGTCAATTTGGAATTTGAAGACGGGTCCGGCCACGAGCTGCGGCCGGAGCCCGGCGCGGTGGTCAAGGACGAGGCGTATTACCTGGCCGAGGCCCGGACGGCGTTTGGCGCCGGCGAGTTTGAGCCGGCTTTGCGTCATTTCGGCAAGGTGCTGGAATTCAACCCGCAGAACACGGCGGCCTGGAGCGGCCAGGTGCGGATGCTCATCGAGCTGGGGGAATGCCGCGAGGCGAAGCTGTGGGCGGACAAGGCGCTGGAGCGGTTCCCCACGGATCCCGAGCTGCTGGCGGCCAAGGCCGTGGCGCTGGGCCGCAGCGGGGATGGGGAGGGCGCGCTGGCCTTTTCCGATTCGTCCATCGGGGAGCGCGGCGACACGCCCTATGTGTGGCTGGCGCGCGGGGATGTGCTGCTGGCGCGGGGCGAGAACCGGGCGGATTACTGTTTTGAAAAGGCCCTGCTGCTGGCGCCGCGGGACTGGTTCACGGTGTGGCTGGCGGCGCGCATCCGGTTCTTCCACGAACAATTTGTGCTGGCGCTCAAGCTGCTGCAGCAGGCGGTGGAAATGAACCCGGCGAACGTCATCTTGTGGCTGGAGCAGGGGCGCTGCCAGCAGACGGTGGGCCTGATCGGCGCGGCGGAACTGTCGTTCGCCCAGGCGCGCCAGTTGAACCCGACCGGCGCGGCGGCGTACCGCGCGCGGCACCAGCTCGGACCCGCGGGGCTGCTGGCGCGGCTGCGGGGGAGATGGCGGGGGCTTTTTAAACGATGAACACGGACACTTTGAACCGGCTGTTGTCGGCGGTGAATGACTTTGACGCGTCGGACCTGCATCTGGTCGCGGGCGTCCCGCCGGCGTTCCGCGTCAACGGCGAAATCATCATCGCCGACGAGGACGCGCTCACCGAGGCGGAGATCACCGGGATGGCCGACAGCCTGATGAACGAGGCGCAGCGGAAGAAATTTGAGCAGGACTGGGAGCTCTGCATCTCCATGCTCCACAGTGTGGCCGGGCGGGTGCGGGTGACTTTTTACCGGCGGAACAACCACACGGAAATGAGCTTCCGCTTCTGCGGCGACGAAGTGTCCACGCGTCAGACGCTGGGCCTGCCGGAAAAGCTGGACGAACTGGCGCGCAAGCCCAACGGGCTGGTGCTGATCACCGGCCCGACCGGCGCGGGCAAGACCACCACGCTGAATTATCTGGTGGACCTCATCAACAGCGAACGCCGCTGCAAGATCGTCACGATTGAAGACCCCATTGAATTTGTCCACTCGAACAAGCGGGCGATCGTGGTGCAACAGGAGGTGCTGACCGACGTCCGCTCCTTCAACCGCGCGTTGGTCCATGTCCTGCGGCAGGATCCCGATGTCATCGTGGTGGGCGAAATGCGCGATCACGAGGCGATTGCGACGGCGCTGACGGCGGCGGAAACCGGCCATCTGGTGCTGGCGACGATGCATTCGCCCAACGTCTCGCACGCGCTGGAGCGCATCATCGGGGTCTTTGAAGGCAGCGCCCAGCGGCAGGTGGTGCTGCAGCTTGCCAACGCCCTGCAGGGGATCATCGCGCAGGACCTTCTGCCCTCGGCCGAGCGCATGCGGCGGGTGCTCGCCTACGAACTGCTGGTGGCCACCAGCGCGGTGCGCAACCTGATCCGGGAGAGCCAGTTGCACAACCTGGAAAACGTCATCCAGATGGGCCGCAAGGACGGGATGGTGCTCATGGACAACCAGCTCTACGAGCTCTACTGCAAATGCGACATCACCTACGACACCGCCGTCAGCCGCGCCCGGCATCCGGACCGCATCACGCGGCAAAAGAGCTGAGCGTCAACGCTGCCGGCTCGGCCGGCTATGGCTGTCCCCGCGAACAGCCCAACCTGGGAAAGGGAAAAGGCACACATGAACCCGGCACTCCAACGTCATCCCCGTTTTGCCGAATTGCGCGATCTGTTCCTTTCCCTTGGCACCTGCAACAGTGCAGGTTATTATGCAGGCAAAAGTATATGCCAGTCATGACCAAAAATTGCGGGCCGGAACGCCGGCCCTGAACCCGTTCCGGTTCAGCCACCGGGGCGCGCAGGATTATCCCGGCCTGTTGCGGCACTATCGCACCACCTTCAAGATGCCGCAGCCGCCAGTGGTGCGGCTGACCGGCTTTTCGCCGCGCTCGGTCGCCAAGTGGAGCGAGGGGGTGCCGCCTTCAGCCAAACAGGAAAAGGCGTTGGTGGAAATGGACCGCCTGCTGGATGCCCTCGCCCGGGTCATGCCGCCCGCGCAAGTGGGCCGCTGGCTCAAGTCTCCGAACCTGGCGTTCGATGGTTCCACGCCCTTGCAGCTCGTGGAGCGCGGTGAACTGGACCGCCTCTGGCGCCTGTTGTTTGACTTGGAATCCGGCCAGCCGGGTTGATTCCACCTTCGCCTGAAGCACGTAAGCAGAGGGCACGCCCGTCGGACCGTCACCCGGCCAGCACGTTGGACCGGAGGAGGAATCGCTGGAAATGCCGGCCCCGGATGCGCTCCGGCTCTGCAAAAACGGGTCCCGCCTAACCAAACAAACCGCTTATTTTGTGGGAGGGGTTAGTCCGGTGTAATCGCCTATGATTTTGGCGTCGTACGGGGAGTATAACCCCGCTTGCGTGGTGGTGAGGCTGTAACCCACGTCCACACCGATCAATATGCCGGCGCTGCCGCCGGAGAACGTGTCGCCGTCCAGCGGCAGGGGTTTGCCGTAATCGGCCAGGATGTTCCCGGAGGAATCAATCCGGATGACGCGATTGTTGAGCTGGTCACTGATGAGGGTGTCGCCATTGGCCAAACGAACCGCGCGGGTGGGTTGGGGCGCGGCGACGCTCATCGCGCCCGCGCCGTCGGACGCGGCGGTGTTCGTGGTGAAGTATTGCCAGACGACGTCGTCGTTGGCGTCGACCTCGACGATGCGGGCGTTGCCGGCATCGGTGAGGAGGGTGTCGCCGTTGGGGAGCCGGCTGGCGAAGGCGAGGATGTTCACGGTGCCCCCGGCGGAAAAGGTGTTGACGATTTCACCGGCGGCGGTCACTTCGAGGGCGCGGCTGTTGCCCTGATCGGCAATCAGGACATGGCCGTTGGCGAGCATTTCGGCGGAATTCGGCGCGCTGAGCTGGTCGTCCGCGTTGGTGTCGCCGCCGGGGTATTGCCAGACGATTTCCTGGTTGTAGTTGACTTCAATGATGCGGCTGTTGCCCTGATCGGTGATAAGGACATTAAAGCCGGGAACAAAAGTGCATTGCACCGGGGTGTTCAGCAGGTTGGGACCATCGCCGGTTTGTCCGAACTGGCCATATTGCCAGACGATTTTGCCGGTGGGATCCACCAGCAGCACGCGGTTGTCAACGGCGCCGTCCGGGCTCTGGGGAATCACTCCCGGCGCATCGCCCGGGTCGGCCATCAAGGTATAGTCGCCGACACGTTCGGCATCGTTGACGCTGATCGGGGAGTTGGTCGAAAAGTCATTGGGTCCAAGGCCAAAAGACCAGACGATCGCGCCGGCCGGGGTGGTTTCGATGACGCGGTTGTTCCATTGATCGGCGATTAAAACATTGCCGGGCTGGTTGAACTCCGGGCTGACGGAGAAGTTTGCCAGGCGGAAGAATTGTTGCGCGCCGGAGCTGAGGTTGGTCACCGTGTATTGGCCATTGATGACGACCGGGGTGTTGGTGACGGGGGTCCAGATTGTCAGCGGCAGGAGCGTCGTGGTGGATTGCAGCGTGAAGCCGGTGCCATTGGTCGGCCACGCCAAGATGATCGAGTTCGGCGCCTGGGTTGGGGATCCGCCGTGATTGACACTCACCGTGAGCAGCGGGGGGCTGGAGACCGGCACGGGCGAAAACACCGGCGTACTGTCCCCCGCCTCACCCTGGCTGAAATCAATGCCACCCACGTAGGCAACCGATTCGCCGGAGGGTGACGCGGTGATGGCCGCGAGGGAAGAACTGCTGACAAAAGTGAACGTGGCGGAAGCGCCCGGTGCCAGCGCGGTGCCGGAGGCATTGGCCCAGATGATCGAATTGCCGCTCAGATCATTGGCCCAGCCCAGCGAATTCCCCGCGCCGGAGGGATTGGAAGGCAAATTATTCCCGCTGGTGGTCCAGCCATACCAGAAGCTGTTCAGCGCCATGGACCCTGTATTGTGCAGCGTGATCGTGTAATCATAAGCAGCCCCCGCGGCCGTGGCGGAAATGGTGGCCGTGGCGCTCTGCGCGTGGGTGGGGATGGCGCTTGCCGCCAGGCTGGCGGCCACCGCCAAAATGAGGCGGATGGAAGTTGTTTTTGATTTCGTTGTCATGGTGTGGTCGTTCCATTTTGGCGTTGGTGATCCGGCTCCAGCCTGGATCGCGGTCATTGGTGTGATGACCGAACCGGCGAAAGGTTCC
>Ga0182030_10002276_pt1 | contig 40655 bp, 39 predicted proteins | sample 812S3MmetaG_FD_121299 | JGI IMG/M metagenome (GOLD analysis project Ga0182030, IMG submission 121299) | Permafrost microbial communities from Stordalen Mire, Sweden - 812S3M metaG (Illumina Assembly) | ecosystem: Environmental > Terrestrial > Soil > Wetlands > Permafrost | place: Sweden...
AAGGACCTTCGTCACGCGCATGAAGAGCGCGCGTGGCTCGAACCTATCGTCACCGATCGAAACGTACCGTGACGTGACCGCCCTGCCGCGGGCCGCGGCGACGGCGAAGATGGCATTCGAGGTACCCATGCGACCTATATACCTTGTCGGCAGTCATTTATAGGATTACAGGCGATGGCAAAGAAAGCGTCCTCGCACGTGATGACCGATTCGCAGGGTCGGATATCGGTTTGAACGGAATCACTGTTCATCCGGGCGGTATCTTGATCGTCGTGAAGAAGAGCGACGGATCCCGATTCAAAGTGCCGCTCTCCGCACCTGATCAAGTGTCCCGAGTGAAGGTTGACTGCGAGTTCGTCGGTGGCGATGGGATCACACCGGTCGGCGCCCATGACTTGATCGTCGTCGCAAATGCCACACGGGTCGCGAAGACGAACGCGGCCTTCGCCCTCGCAACAGACGATGGCTGGACACCTGCGAAGGTCTACGATGTCCTTCCGCTTGGCGACGACCATCCGACGACCGCAGTTGTGCGCGACGGCACCATCTTCGTCGTCTCGACCCGTCTGGACGCCCTCCTTCAAGCCGCCGCGTCCAGCGGCGTTCAGGCGGACGACCTTCGCGCCGAAGCCACGATTCGCCCCATCGGTTCCGTCGTGCAATGACGAATCGAGCGGGGCGTCTCCGATGCGCTTCTGGAGTGCCAATCAAAGCGCTTTGACACATCTTGCGATTTCGCTCTTGATCGCCGCCCACCGTTCGGGAATGAGGCCGCGTGGAAGAGGAGCCGCATCGGCATCTGCGAAGTAGGCAAGGCTCCGGATCGCGTGTCCGAGATCGTCGACAGGATACTTGCGCCGATAGAGTGCCATCACGCCCTCGAGCGTTCCCCCTGCAATGCCGTGCTGAAGAAGCTCGTGCAGGTCCCAAAAGTCCTTCGCGGCTCCACGACCGGCAATGGCCGATACCTTCATGCACACCAAGTCATCAAGGGATGCGACGGGAACGGGCAGGTCATTCACGAATCGAGCGGGAACGAGGAGCGGATACCGATATGATAAGACACTTATCGGAATGCCATCGACCTCGGCGTGCAGCGTGCCCGGCGCGCGAGTGGTCGTCATGAGAGAAGGCACCTCGGAGGCGAGACGCTCCCCAAGACGATCTGAGTCGAAGTCGTGGGACACAAAAAGGTCGAGGTCGAGCGAAGTGCGATGGTGCAGTTCGAGGGCAATGGCGACGCCGCCGGCCAAGTAGGTGAACTCGTCGAGCGACGGTGCCAGTTTCTCCAGCGCGCTCCGTTGAGGCTCCGTGATGCCTGGATCCATAGCGACTATCCCGCCCATTTCGGCCGTGCGCCTCCCGGTTGCGGCTCCACGACCACGTCGGAGATGAGGGCCCAGTAGGCCAGGTCTCGCGGAGGCAATCTCCGTGTGCCGAACGTCTTGACAAATTCTGCAATAACGCCGCGCGGGTAGCGCCGCCGTAGCCATTGCATGGCTTCCCAACTGCCACGGGTCATCACGCGCTCGAAAACGAACTCGCGATCCCGATCGAGATCGACGAGGGTTACGTCAACGTCCCACAAAAGGCGGGCGACGGCATCGGGCAGTGACTCCGGCATTCGGCGAGATAGTCTAGCCCGAATGTGCCAGAGGCCAAAGTGACGCCGACGCGTAGCGGTGTCGCGAGTGCCTCTCGATGCGGAGTAGCACCGATCGATGCCTATGTTTCGCCAACTCTCGATTCCGGCTAGGTTTCCTTGGAGAGCTCCTGTCGCCACTCCATCTCTCTGACCCTGGCAATCCCCTCGCCCTGGCGGTCGTCGTCCTTTCCCGCCTCGCTTCAGTCAATCGGCGGCTGCTCTAGTTTAGGTTTGCCGACTTGACTTCCCAGGCACTGTCCGAGCAATACGTGCAGGCCGAGCCAACGAGTAGGCCCTTGCCCGTCGCGGTTTCGTCATTCTTGAGTCGCCAGTTCAGCCACGCCAAGTCGATCTTGGTGAAATCCCCGCCGTGGGCCGAAAACAGATCCCCTCCGTGACCGAGCTGCTTGCTAAATAGCATGATCGGAATTCCGAGGGCGCTGATGTTCGTATAGTCTCTCTCGCCGTTCTGATACGCAATATCGCTCGATCCGCCGAGAACGATCAGCACCGGAGTGTGGATGGTCGCGTAGAACGTCGGGTCGGCGCTGAATAACCCGCTGCTGTTGAGCCCCCAAGTCGTCATGCGGGAATCGCCAGCTGTTCCCTCGGACATCAATCCGCCGCACGAAAACCCGTTGGCGGCGATCTTCGTGGTATCGAGGCTCTGGTAGTATGGGCTGCACGATTTGCCGTTCTCAGCGATTGCCCAGGAGATGTATGCGAGCAAAGGCGCCCCCATCCCAGCGGGGTTTGAAGAGTCCATGGTGCGAGAAGCGGAGCCATTCGGCGTCCCGTCCGCGATCACAAAGTATCCGTGCGAGGCAATTTCACCCATGGCAGCGGTATTGGAAAACCCATTTTCCGAGCAGCCTCCCTCACCCCAAACATAGATCGGATACTTCTCCGTGCCGCCTAGGTCGGTCGGGCGGAATATCGTGCCCTGATTGATCCCGGAATCGGTATTCGTCTCGACGGTCACCGAGTGCGGGCCCGTACCGGATGCATTCGTGCCGGCGGGCTTCGACGCGGTACACGTTCCGCCGCCGCTCGAACTGGAGCTGCTGCTCGAGCCCGAACTGCCGGAGCCGCTAGTTGAGCTGCCGGAAGAGCCGCTGGAACTCGAGCTGCTGCTCGATCCAGTGTGGCCCGAGCCGCTCGAACTCGATCCGCTGGAACCAGAACTGCTCGATCCGCCCGACGTACCGCTCGAGCCCGAGCTGCTGCTCGAGCCAGATCCGCTTGGCGATCCGCCCGAAGTGCTGCTCGAGCCAGAGCTGCTGCTCGAGCCAGAGCTGCTGCTCGAGCCAGAGCTGCTGCTCGAGCTGGATCCGACGCCGCTTGTCGAGCCCTCCGATGTGGCACCTGAGCTGGACCCCCCGGCGGTCGCTGCAGACCCGCTGGAGCCACCAGACGAACCCGAGTCGCCTCCAGTCCCGGCTCCACCAACTCCCGAACTGCCACAACCGCTGACCGAGAGGTACAGGATTCCGGTGATCAAGGTCATTTTCGACTGATGCCCAGTTCTCATCGATGCACTCCTCAGCGTAGGCGGGTTGGGGGGGCCGACGTTGTGCCAAGCAGTGGCGTCTTGCTCACAAAAAGGGTCCAAGAAAAATTGGGAACCTGGGGATTGCCAGGGTCCTCAGAGTTATCCGTTGGGGGTCGAAGAAGCGCTGCCCCTCGACTCGCACGCGTGCCAATGGTCGCATTTTCAGCGGTTATGGCGTTCGAGAACGGGCCAAGCGACGCTGGGGTTGCCGGGGTCGTCGCCGCCGCCTTGCTTGGTGCAGAGGATCACTTCAACTCCGTTTTGGCAGCCTGAATAAGAGGAGCATCCGCTGCTGTCTTCAGGCGACGGCGACCCGCTGCATCCATCGATTTCGGACCATTTCTGGAATGTCATTTCCGCCCCGAGGAAGGTTATTGGCATTCCAGCTACGAGAGACGAAGCGCCCCCATCGTACGGGACTCGGGGATCCGCAGTTCCGCGAAATGAGACCACCGTAATCGGCGCAGCTGGAGCGCAGTCGCCGACGTTTTCTTGCAAGAGATCGAACGCCGCAGGCGCCACAGCAGCAAATAGGTCGGCCGCGCGACACGCAAGGTAGTAAGCCATGCCGCCACCCGTCAAAACGCCGACGGCATAGATTCGAGAGCGGTCGACGCAAGTGGTCTTCTCCACCTCCAGGACAAGCGCTCTCGCAAAGGCGACGTCGTCCACGTTGGCGACGCAGCAAGGCCCGAGATTCCAGGCCGTGCCGGCGGGACCCTTGAGGCCGTCCGGAAACGCCATGATCACTCCTTGCGAATCCGTCGTCGGAGGATAAGGAGAAATCTCTAGCTCATTCGAGCCAGAACCGCCTATTCCGTGAAAGTCAACAATGAGTGGGACTGGCTTCGCGCCATCGTAGGATTGGGGTATATGGAGAATATATGTGCGGGCCTGGGAGCCTACCTGCACGGTCTCGGATGTGTCGCCAGCCGCTCTTGTCGGCGACGGGCAGTTGACCGGGCTACCGCTTTGATCGTCACTTCCGTCCCCGGCGATCCCATCACCCGTGATCGCGTAGACATCGACGCGCGAGCAGCCGCTTTCGACGACCACCATCACCAAGACGCGAGCGAACGCCTTCCATCGATGTGCCATTACAGCCACGCTCCTACCGTAAGGGTCAGAACAAGATTGGGATGGCCGGTTGTGGCAATGACGGCAGACAGAAAGTGAATGGCCACGTACGGCTCGGTCAATTGAGCATGGGCCGCGACAGTGAGGAAAAAATGGCCGTGCAAACGGAGTTCAGCCCCTAGACTTGCATCGAACAAGAATGACCAGTCGTCTGTCGAGTGTCCTAGGTTGGGCGGGGAAGCGTTGCCCTCCACCGAGGTGCGAAGAACCCCGGCCGAAAGTGCAACGGATGGCCAGAGTAGCGGCCCCGAGCCCAATCGATAATATCCACCAACAAGGCCATGCTGCTGGGCGACCAGCGCGTTGCCAGTCATCGTTGCGACGGTGGATGAGGTCCCCAAACCGGCCAGCGTCGATTGGACGAGCAGCGTTGGGGTGAGTGCGAAATCAAGTCGGAGCATCGGCAATATTGCCGGACCCACGCCGTCCAGACTTGTAACCGCAGCCGCACCCACCTCCAGGCCGAGGCGCTCGGAATCGTTCGCCGGCTTGGTTGCCTCACCCGGAGCCGACGGGTCGGTCAGAGGCTTCGCCGAGGGATTGTCGGACGACGCGGACCTCCTCAAGAAGGAGGTTTCGTGGAGGCCAGATCTCAGAACCTCGATGGCGCGAATGGCCAACCTTTCCGAGGCTTCTTCTGCTCCCGTCTCGACAGTCACTCTCGATACGAGGTACCTGCGGGGTGTCTTGTCCGGGACCCACACGTCGACGGCGCGATGACCTGCGTCGTCGGCGATGTCAATGAAGGCGTCGACTCCCAACTCCTCCGCGAGTGCTTCCAACCACCTGGGCGAACTCGTCCCGACGCGTTGAGCGGCGGCCGGCCCATCGGCGACCTTGACGTCAAAGCCGACGGACGACAACTCGCCCCGCAGCCGCACCAATGTTTCGGTGATCTCGGGTGAAGGGTTAGGCGGCCGGATGACCGCCACGGTGAGCGCGGACGCGGCGTCCGCCCACAACAGCACGATCGAACTCAGAACGAAAAGACGACGAAGACCCAAAGGAACGCGCTCAGGGAAGGCGACACAGGGCGCGCGCCGAGCCGGCATAGCTGCCTCCTGGGAAACGACGAAGGTACTCCTCGGCAATCGGGCGTGCCTCGGCCCGGCCATGCATTTCATCCGTGAGAATCATCTTGCGTCCAAGAGCTTCCGCGGCGTACGTGCCCACGGCGGCCAGCGCCAGGTACTCGTCGTACCATTCGATCGCTCGGATCTCGCCCCCCTCGCGCGAATCCTCAACGCGGCCCAACAGAAAGAGCGCGTCGAGTGAGCGAGGCGAATCCGCAAAGCGTCGGCGCACTGCCAACAGTGCGTCGCGCGCCAGGTCAGTACGACGTCGATAACGCGCAGCGGTGGCGAGAGAAAACAAGTCTTCACTGGACGCCTTGTCGAGCGTTGTCTTTACGCCCACACGTTCGACGTCAGCAAGGATCCCGTCCCAATGGCCGCTTGCTAGCAGATCTGCCCATCGCCGCTTGCCGTCGAGCCTGGAGCTGCTCCCATTAGAAGGCACGTCGGATTCGTTCACCGCGCTGGAACCGCCCACCGCACTCTGCGGTGACGGGAGCGGCTGGATCGCAACGTGCGGTACCGAAGCGCCCGCGGCATCGTCGACGGTTGACGTCTCTGGCTTGTCTTCCGTGATCAGCGTTTCCGCTTGCGGCAGATTCACCGACAGACGCTGGCCTGCACGAAGAGCGATGTCTCCGCCCGTAAGGGGTCCACTGACCACGACATGTCCGTTGCGCAGACTGAGCGCAAATCGCTCACTTGACGGATCCCAGGAAACCGTAAAAACGGTTCCTTTGACGGCCACCAAGAACGGGCCCACCTCGACCCACCAATGCCGGTCATTGCTCGGCGTTACCTGAAATGATGCCGTACCATGGTCGATGGCGACGCGCGCGCCTTCGTTCCCCACGGCGCGGAGCCGCCCGCGTGTACCCGGCGTCAGCACGATCTTGCTCCCTTCGTTGAAGAGTAGCTTGATGCCAGCACTATCGGATTCGCGCAGGTAGCCGCCCTCGATGACGGTACCTCCCTCGATCTCGCAAGTCAGAGGGGGTGCCGCGGGCGCTGTCAAGCGAGCCCGAATCGGGGAGACCAGTCGAATCGCCCCGACCATACAGATTGCTGCAGCCAACGCGACCCATGACCAACGAACCGCTCTCCGTCGGGGCACCGTACGTTCAGCAACGCGCGCCAGGAGGGAGTCGAGTCCTCGTTCGAGCTCCGACGGCGTGGGCTGCTGCACTGCTTCACGTCGAAGGTTCGCCAGGAATACGAGCGCCCGGGCCCCCTTCTGCTTGTGCGATCTCGTGATCATCGCTTCCACCGCTTGGTGTCGAGAACTCCGGCGAGTCCAGGATCTTCTTCGATCCAGCGGGATAGTCTGTCCACCGAATGTCCGACGGCTCGCTTCACCGTAGATGTCGAGATGTCCATGGCGCCGGCAATCTCATCGACCGTCAGCGATTCGACGTACCTCAGACTGAATACGAGGCGGTCTCGAGGTGACAGCCGATTGAGCAGGGCGTCGAATTTTCCCAGAAGATCACGCGATTCCAGGTCCAACGTATGCGATCGAAGGTCCACCAATACTTCCGGATCGTGGAACGAGAGCCAGGTGCGAAACCTCCTTCGGCGCAATTCGGATCGGAGGGTCCGCACAGCGAACGAATAGACAAAGCTGCGCAGTTTCGCCGGATCGCGCAGAGTCTTTGCTTTCCGGAACACGCCGTAGAAAACATCCTGTGCGAGATCCTCCGCCTCGGACTTCGAACCCAATGTGCGCTCCGCCAGCATCAGCACCATTGACGCAAATCGATGCCACGTCGCCACGATGGCCCAGGATTCGCCTTCGGCTAGACCTCGGGCGAGGTCACTGTCGCTGATGTCCCCGCGGTCTGGTCCAACCACGAGAGATAGGCGAACGTGAGGACGACGAGCGGACATAGGGTTTCGCGCAAAGGGTCGGTGTCGCAAAGCAGTGGAGACCACAGCCGGCGACTGGTTCATTTTTTTCTAGTCTCGATTGTCTCCGTCATACTCTCCCGCGTCGCTACGCGTACTGCCATCGCCTGCATCTGCCGCCGTCGCGTCGGTCGCATGACTTGCGTCTCCGGCATCCACGGGAGCCTCGCCCGCATCGCGAGTCGATGCGTCCCACCACGGCGGAGGAGCGGCCTCGGATACGCCTCCATCGAAAACATAGGCGGGACCGTCATACGGAGAGAGTTGATCCACCACGGCGTCGCGAGCGACGGCGTGCTCCGACCCCGTGTCGGCCGTTCCCGTATCGCGCACGGCAATGCCTGAATCCACCGGAGGAGGCGCCGCTTCACTCACGCCAGAATCGTGGACGTAATAGGGCGCATTGGGTTCGCGCGCTCTCGGGCCACACTGCCGAGAAGGAAACGGCAACGAAGTTGCACATTGCGAGTTTCGTCGAGACCAATAGCATGATGTCGAGCAGGACAAAGTCGGGGCGCATTCAGCGCATCCAAGTCAGGGCGCGTCGGGGGTGCTGGCGTCCGATGCCGCCGCATCGCCACCGTCAGTGGCCGTCGCACACGCCGTGCCTTGCACCGCATTGGACACGACGGGCAGACTTCTCAGGAAATCGACTATGGACTGCGCCGTCCCGGCATCCATCGGTGTGCCGGCGCGGATGCCCCCATCCGGAGTCGCCAACGTATTGCCCCATATCGGCATCGAGGGGCAGAGATGCCCTCCATCTGGAAGGCTCCCTTGGAGGATGGCGTCGACGACCTGAATGTCGGTCCAACACCCGAGGCCTGTTTCTGGATCGCTGGTCAGGTTCGGTGGAAATGCGGTGACCGGGTTTCCGATGCCATCGCTATTTCCGGAGAGCACAATTCCGTTTCCTAGGCTGTCGACGACGCTCGATTTCTTCTGGTGGCACCCGGCGCACTTATAGACTTGCCATACGGAGTAAAATCCGGCTTCGACCGAAGTCGCATCGAGAAGCGACGGGTCCGGTACGGCGCATATCGCGCCTCCGTCTACGGCGACATCACCGTTTCCGGAGTCCAGTGTGGACTGATCGAGCCCGCCGTCCGAGATCGCCGTGTGATCGATCGCCGCGTCCGACGTAGACGCGTCGACGGTTGCATCGAGAGTCGCGTCGACGCCTGACATCGAATCAGGCGCGGCCTCGGCACCAGTGGTCGCATCTGGTCCGGAGTCTAGACTCGCATCTTGTCCCGTATCTACTTCCGAGGTCGCGTCGAGCCCGGCGTCCATTCCCAAGTTTATATCTGAGCTCGCATCAATTCCTGAGCTCGCATCGCTCGCATCGAGCGACGCATCCGCCGCGGCCACCGTTGCCGAATCGTCGCTGCATGCTGGCATCAAAGCAGCGCTCGATACTCCCACAAGACCCACGGCGATGAATCTGAATGGCTTCTTCATGGCACTTTCCGATCTTGTAAATGATGACCTGGCGGCTTCACAATCATTCAATGGATTGAGTCTGTCAATGCCAGCGCTCGCGCTTCGTGGGCGGAGACGGCGTTTTAGTCATGAATCAGGATATGCGATGAAACGCCCTCAACCGTATTGCGCCGAGTCACGCATGATTCCGGGGCATTCGTTTAGAAGGGAGCGCTAGCGGCCACCTCCGTGAGTCGTTTCATCGGTGCGCTAAAGAGAAGGCGTGGTCCTCAATGCGCTGTCGGAGTCACTTGAAGCGTTGGATGCTCGCCGAGTGCACCCGGAGCGACCTCTCGGTCGCTGATTTCATCGGTCGTGTGACGGAGTCTCGCTTCGTGATTGAATATGATGCCGAGCGCGACGTGGGACGCGCGTCGGGCGTCGGGCGCTGGTCGGAGGCGGAACCGGCTTCCGTGATTCCTGCTGACGAGTGCGCTAAGAAGATGTTGCTCGACGCTTTCACGGCAAACGGATTGCTCATCGAGCGTGCCGGCGCGCATGGCACGGAGTCATCCGCAGCCGAGCTCCTCTCGACCGGCCGCCCTGGATCGGCTCTTCCCATGATCATACACAACGCCAACGTGGGGGGGGGGGGAAGGGCTACTTGCTCGCTCGTTCAGGACTTCTGGCACGACAAGATCTGAAGATCTCGCTCACGTCGGGGCGGATGGAAGTCTGTTCGATGGCCTACGCGCCCCATTTGGGTCGACCGTGCCTGCTTTGGTCGAGCGGGCGGGGACCGACCTCGGGAATGCGATGCGTCCGGACGGTGCCGTCGGGAGATTCATCGGGATGTTCGTGCGCAATCACACGGTCTGGGCCTGCGACCACTCGAAAATCTAAGATATCCCATTTCGTCCAAGCTTCGCATTCTTCGTCGTCGATCATAACACGCAAATGCGTCGTTCATGTCGCCTCTCGAAGAGCAGCCCAACGCGAGTGCGATCTAGGCCAAGGAGCCAATCCATAAGGTTCTCAATTATGCGACCTATGGAACTCTCGCTCCTGACTGGTCATACGCCCGCTGGGGCCGAGCGGCCAAGTACCATGAAACGGTTTCCTTCGAACGGTCATGATATGCTGTCGAGCAGTACTGGGCTTCCCCCATCCAGCCGCATTGAACAAACGATTTGACGGCGGAGTCATAATCGAGGGGATGACTATGACGACAAGTTCCAGAGTCGGTGTTGCATCTTCAGTGTGCCTACCGTCACCTACGTACGGCCGTTTCACCCGCGTGTGGCAAGGTGCCATTCATTGAGCCCGATTCGACTCCAAGGCGCACCCTCGAGAGTTAACTTCCGTCGGATGCACGGTTCGAACTCGGAGAAGCACCGAAGAGAAACGACACCAACGGAAAGAAATGCAGAACGACCAAAATACAGACGAAAGCCCAGAGTCATCCGACGAGACAGACTGAACCCGGTTCATGGCCGCCCGATATACCGTTACTCGGACAAACGAACTGCGCTGTATATCATTGAAGGAGTGTCGACGCGCAGGCGTCCTGTGACATGGTAGGGTATATATACGTGTAGATGGATCGTTAATAGCTCTGTCGTTTCGGTCGTTCACTTTCCATATTGGCGTGCGCTTCGCATGCAGTAATCGAAAATGGAGACTATGGATGAATATCAATAATCTCTTCGGAAGCCTCGGCACGTCATCTTCGACAGACGTTGGAACTGTAGGTGCAGCCGTGACGCCAACCGCTGCAGAAGGCGTCGCGCCTCCAGTTGGCGGAACCCCGTCCGCAGCGATATCGACTCCGGGACAGCTATTTAGCGAAATGCAGCAGCTTTCGCAGCAAAACCCAACCTTATTCAAGACCGCTGCCGCTGAGGTCGCCGCTGTGTTCCAGAACGCTGCCAGTCAGGCTAGCGGCCCTGAGGCGACGTTTCTGAGTTACTTGGCAAACCAGTTCAATCAATCTGCGCAGACGGGAAGTCTGCAGTCTCCGCAGAGCACGCAGGTTGCCCAAACGACGCAGACCGATCCGACAGCGCAGGTTGCCCAAACGACGCAGACCGATCCGACGGCGCAGGTTGGCCAAACGACGCAGACCGATCCGACAGCGCAGGTTGCCCAAACGACGCAGACAGATCCGACAGCGCAGGCTGCTCAAACGACGCAGACAGATCCGACAGCGCAGGTTGCCCAAACGACGCAGACAGATCCGACAGCGCAGGTTGCCCAAACGACGCAGACCGATCCGACGGCGCAGGTGGTTCAGGGCCCGCAGTCGCCAGGGAGCAGCGCAGGTGCGGGGATTCATCACCACCACCACCGGCACGGACATGGGGGAGGTTGGCCCAGTCAGTCCATCGAACAGGCCGCGCAGACAAGCAACCCGCAGTCTTCGGGGAGCACTCAAGCCAATCAAGCAACGCAGGCCGGCCAAACCGCGCAGGCGGTGCAGGCTCCGACGTTCACCGACGGCGGCGCAGGTGCGTGGACCCGTCACTACCACTACGGGCACGGACACGGGGGCGGTTCGCCCAGTCAGGCAAGCAGCGTTCAGCAGGCGTTTCAGAGTGCGCTTGACACTCTTGGACAGGCTCTGCAAGGGACGTCGTCGGCCTCTTCGACCCCGGCCGAGTCATCGTCGGGTAGCTGATACGCGAGGACGGCAATCAGGGGTGTCTCCGGCGCAGCGCCGTGTGTCCTTATTTCGGATATCCCGGAACGTAGGACACCTTGATTCGCCGAGGCGTGAATTGCCGCTTTCGCGCAGCATGATACAGCGCGCGAGACCGGCACCGCAGTTCCACTCATGCCTTTACTTTGGCGGCTACGATTCGATCGCCGAGTGCCATCGGTTTGCGATGAGATTATAGCTGAAGCTGTCCAGATGGATCTTGTCCGTATAGATCATGGTCGTTGCGTCGAAGCCGGTATACATATCGGCAACCAAGGCATGCTTGCCGTCAGCGTTCAACGGCAAATGATCGAACGACGGACTCGCACATCGATCGATACCGTTCGAACGCACTGGTCGCAGCAGCGCACGTTGCGACATATCCGACGCCGTGAGACGACAGGCTCACTTGCATCGTGCGATAGCTGCTGGCAGGCGGCGTGGGAGAAGTCCAACGAGCTTCGATGATGAGCGTCGGGTCGCCGTCGATGATTTCTTCTCGCTCGCCTTCGACTGTGACATTTCTGCGGTGGCGGAGGCCGAGCTCTCCGGCGCGAGCGTACGCATAGGAGTCCCCGACGAACGGTTCGGTGGATACGTTTGCGGCTGCATGAAAGCCATCCACGGCCAGCAGATCGGACGCCGTGAACCCGCCACTTGGCTGCCCGTCAGCAGCCTTCCAAGTCGAAGGAATCGCCATGCGCCAACCTGGGGCGCCGACGGATACGAAGCCTCCCGGAAGCGGGGGCGGAGTAAAGAGCGCGATGTGCGGATGGCTCGTGCGACGGCAGCCAACCGCCGCTTGGCTGGTCGCGAAAAACGACAACCAGAATAGCCAGGGCGCGCCGAATATGCGTCTCACCGAGCGGCGAAGATATCACCGATGTGCCGAAAGCGATCGGAGGACGGGGGGGGCTCACGACGCTTTTCGAGCCTCGCTTCATTCAATCGGCGGCTTCTCCATCCCGCTCGATGATTTCACGCTCTCGAGACTCGTTCGACCAGCCGCCGCATGCCTTCCCGAAGCCTCGGCTCTGGCGTCAGCAGGCTCAATACGAGATAGGCCTCTTCTTCGAAGTCGAAGAAGTGTCCTGGATGAACGATAACACCATCTTTTTCGAGCAGTTCGAGCGCCCAGTCCTCCTCGGATTGGGTTCGGGGAAGGCGCAGGGTGACGTACCACCCGCCTTCGACGTCTAGCCATGAGAACGGTTGCCCGATCGCTGCATCGCGGACCCATGCAAGATTGCTGGTCAATCGATCGGTCACGGCTTGCTCTGCCACGGATCTCGACGCGAGCCAGCTCGGGAGCGCGTGCTGCGCGGGCGACCCAACCGACAGGAACGTGTCGCCGATGACATCGAGGCGGTCGAGAGCATGCTTCACGCGGGCGTCTTCGCCTGCGACGGCGATCCACGCGATCTTCATCTGGGGCAGCAGCGCAAGTTTGGAGAGTCCGCCGAGCGAGAACACGAGGGGTGCGCCCGAGCCTGCAATCGCGGAGTCAACTCTCTCGGCATCTCGGCGCAGAGGGTACCGGCTGAACACCTCGTCACTGATGATGGGTACGCCGAGGCTGCCGAGCGCCGCAAGTTCCTCGCGTTTGACGTACGAGCCGGTCGGATTGTTCGGATGAACCACGAGCACGGCCCGTGACCTGGGCGACATCCGGGCTCGGACCGAATCGAAATCGATATACCACGAGCCATCGTACGCAAGCCGATAGGGGACGGCGCGAATCGATTCGAGCCGGGCGAGGTGCTCGAAAAGGGGATAGCTCGGCGCGGGGACGAGGACCTCGTCTCCGGGGTCAGCCAGAAGCTTGAAGAGAAACGCATATGCTTCGCTCGTGCTCGACGTCAGCACGATGCGTTCGGGTTCGACCGCTACGCCATGCAGCGATAGATCCTGGGCGACCGCCTCGCGCGCCGTCCGAATACCGAACGGTGCCGGCTGGTAGACGAGGGATCGAGCGTCGAGCAGCGGACGGAGCACGCCCTCTTGGTCATAGGGAATGTCAGCGCGGGTCGGATTCGATTCGGTCAGATCGAGCAGAGTCGCCTTCGCAGTCCGCGCTCGGTCGAGCGCTTGAGCAAGGCGGTTCGGCGTGAAGTCGACCGACGCGCGCGTCGAGAAACATCTCATTCTCTTAGGCGCTCCGCCCTCCGCGACCGGCGAAAACGTGGGTTCAGCGAAGGTCGGCGAGATCGTCCCATCCCGCGTCGAGCGCAGCCAGTTCGTCCAAAGGACCCTGCGCGGGCGGGACCGTTGATGGACTGAGGGTCTCGCAGTTCGAGTTTATCGGCGATGCTGCGACGCAGACCGGAGGGGCGCTTGCCGGACGGCTGCGTCGAGAACGAGATTGGCGCTTGGACATGACAGCCTCCGCTACTCCACTTTCTCTCTATAACCTACGGGGCCTTTCGGGTCATCGTAAGCCTTGCGATCGCCTCTAAGTGCGTCGTTCAAGTGTCCGTGGTTTTTTGTTCTTGGACAGGAAACGCGCACCTCAACGTGCACGCATCGCCCAAGAGCAGATCCCAAAACGCAATTGGCCTCGAGAGTTGCCCTCACCCCCGCTGAACCGCGATGCTGTTTGCCCTCTCCCAAGGGAGAGGGCGATCGTGAGTTTCAAACGGGTTCGGCCCGAGCGAGTTCGTTTCGTTGGGCGGGGCGGCGTCGGCGGTGTTGGATCGCTGCGAATCCCACCGCCACAACCAAGCCGAGCCAGCCCTGCGAGGGCTCTCTCCCGTCAAGGTTACAACTGCATCCGCTGGACGAGTTCGCTGCCCCGTTGTCCATGACGGACGGCCCCGTATCAGACGCTGCGCCCGAGTCGAGCGCATCCAACGGGCCGGTAGCCCCGCGCGTGCCGGAGTCGTGCACCGCACCAGCCGCGTCAACCGTTTCTGCGGCGCTGTCGCGCAAATTGCTACTGGCATCGGGACTCTTGGAGATTTCCGCGTCCAAGTTACCGCCCGAGTCGGGCGCGCTCGCAGCCGCGTCCTCGCCGCTCGCGCTTGCGTCGCGGCCGAAAACACCGGAATCTGGGACGCCCTCGCCCGCTTCAGCGCTCCCATCCGATACACGACCCGTCGAGCCCGAGTCCTCCGGCGGTAGGACGCCACCGTCACCGGAGCTGCAATGCGGCCAACTGGCGATGAGCTTCGCGACGTCGAGGGAACCCCATCCACTCGCGAGGTCGTATCCGGGTCCAGCCGTGAAGCCCGTGATGGCTTTGTTCGACGGGTCTGAGAAGCTGTTGTTGCCGCTCGTAATGTCATGGAAGGGGGCGGCTCCGCCATCCTGTTGGGCGGCGCCTAGCGCGTAGAGCGTCGAATGGATATCGCCCATCCCCTGAGTGCAGCCGACGTCGTGGGCCACGCTTGCAAAGAATCCCGCGGCGAGCGGCGACGAGACGCTTGTCCCGCCCACGACGCCGGAACCGGTAGGCGTGAAACCGCTCGTGCAAGCATCCTGGCCGGTGCCGCCGCATGTATACACTACCACCCCGGGCGTCCCGCTTGCGGCAGTGAGGGAAATATCCGGGAGGTCGCGACGGCCATCGCTCGCCTTGCTGCCGACGCCTTGCTGCCAAGTCGGCTTCGTGAAGAGCATGCTCTGCCCGCCGCCAGCGGCGACTCCATTGGCCCCCTCGTTGCAGACGACCTCCGGGACGTACCCCGTCAGGTCGCCGCTCGAACTCCAGGAGCCTCGGCCGTTGAACATCGTGCCGCCGACGCAGACAATCTCGGGTAGCGAGCACGGAAACTCGGCTGTGGCATTTCCCCCGCCATAGCCGTTGTTCGTGCCGCTATTCTGGTCGTTGCACCCATCGGCGCCGGAGTCGCCCGAAGCGGAAAACCAGGTTTGTCCCTCGGCCAGCCCTTGGCGAACCGTATGCTGAAACAGAAAGGCATCGCTCGTCGGATCGGTGATCGCCCCGCCCGACAGGACCTCGTCGGACTCACACAGGCCGAACGACATGCTGACCACCGTCACGTTGCGCAGCGTGTTGACGATGTACTGTGCGCCCGCTTGCAGCACGACGCTGGCGGGGGAAAGTACAAGGTCGATCTGGTGGGCGTTCGGGGCGCCGACGCTCTGCATTTCGACATCGAGCTCGAACTCACTGTTCGAGCCGGTTGTGTCGAAGTCGTTGTCGGGGTTCGGCAGGCCAATTGGATTGTACGTGGCCGTCGCGCCCGACTGGGTCGTGAAATACGTTTGGATCGCCTGGGCATTCGGTTGGACCCAGGGCGCAGCGGGCATCGAAGTGGCGCTCCGGGCCGTGCCTTCCTGCGTACCCAGCACGGCTACGGTCAGTCCCGCAGCTCCTGCGCTACTCGACGGGATATCGTAAAGAGTTCGGAGATCGCCCGCGCCGAGGACCTCGAGTTTCGTGCCAGAATACGTCACGGTCGCCCGATGGCGGAGCAGCGTGCGCGTGTCCAGACCACCGATCTTCGCGATGTGGGGCGCGATGTCATCCGGGAGCACGGCGTCCTCGGCGTGGCTGCGGAAGGACTTTCCGTTGTGGGTTGCATTGCGTAGCTGGATGCCGAGAAGAGACCGCACCTGCCGTACGTTGCCCACGGCCTCCACGAACAGGCGATTGGGATACCGCGTGACCTCGAATCCTTCGGCCGCGAGCCAGTCGATGATGCGGGTGTACTTCGCTTGGGGAAGACCAAATCGATCGCCATACTCTTCCGGCGTCAACCAGCGATGGTAGTAGGGCGACGAGGGGTCCTGCTGGTCACGCAGAAGCGCGGTGAGGCCATCCTCATCGGCCACCCGCAAGCTGATGGAAAGATGCGCTCCGTTGGTATCACCAAGCGCCTCGCCGAGCTCCGCGGGGCCATGGCGCGCGGCTGACGGTGCGGCGGCCGGGTGGACGCTCACCGGGACGCTACTGGGATCGCCCGACATTTCCTCTTCGGTATTGCAGTCAACAATGCACGCCGAAGCGACCAGCGCAAACAAAACACCACTGCACGACCGCGTGAGCATCCACAAAAGGTTCACCACCGCAACGAGTGAGTCAACACGAGATATGCGGATAGACGAGCCTCCCGATGTGATTTCTCTGCCCGGCAGACAGCCCATCTACAATCGGGACACATGTTTCTAGAGTCACGGGTTTCGATGCCGGCATCCCAGGTCGACTCTGCAAATTCGATGGTCGCGCGTTTGGAGGTCCCATCTCGGGCGACAACAACCCACTATTTGCGCACGCGTCGGTAGACACTCCCATGGTCTTCGATGTCCAAGGGACCCACGAGCTGCCATCCCGAATTCGGGCGAGAAAGCCCGCTGCACGTGGGATCCCCAGTCGCGCAGTACGCCCACGTCGCGTCGCTTGTTCGCAGTCGGTCCATGAAATCGGGGCCCGGCGGAATGTACACGGCTCGATTGGAATACGTGTTGTTCCAAAAGAGGGCCATATAGCTGCCATAATCTGCGGAGAAGGCCAGCGTCGAGCCCGGCCCCAGCTCCTTTTCGCGTGCCATGCCAGTCTCCGTTACGACGGGGGACCCGTTCCACCGGTTGAGGGTGGGCTCGATCGCGGATGCTGGCGTAAATTCTCGCTGGGGATAGTGGATTTTGGCAAATGCGCGAGCTTCTGACCACCACAGCCAGGTGCGCGGCGTCATCCAGAAGAATGACACGATGCTCATCGCGGAAAGCGCTCCGGAAACTCCCTCTCCAATGCCTCGGAATGGATGGCGACTGGCTAGCCACGCAATCATCACCAGCGCGAGCCCCATGGCGGCGATTTGATAGCGGGAGCCCCAGAGCGCTGGAGAGAAACGGACGATCACCGCCAACGTGATGGCCACGGGAATCAGAGATCGCGTTTCGTTCGATATCATCCAACCCGGGCGCCCCACGAGGCGGCCGATCACCCCACGTGAATAGGCAAAGGCAAACATGCCGAGCGAGAGCGCAGCGAGAGGGAACGCGACCCACGTCATGCCAATACCGTATTCCCAAACCTGGTCGTAGCTGCGAAGTGATATCGAGTAGGGTATTCGAGCCATCGTTTCGATGAGGTCGGAAAGGGGCACGTTCATATCGAGACGCGCGTCCCCCTTGTCGAATTTCCCGGTGCCCCATTCAACTTCGCCCGGCCAATGAATGCCCCATCGAGGGTTGTCGTACTTGAGGTCCGGCCAAAACGGGTTTCCAAAGTGGAGCCAGTTGCGAAGGTATGTCATCGACGCTACCCCGACGATGACACTGAGTCCCAGCACGATGGCACCGAGAGCCAGGGTCGGCCGCCGGCGCACTTCGGGAAGCAGTCTCCAAGCCGTTACGACTCCGAGGACTCCCGCTGGCGCGAGCGCCATCTGCTTCGAACCGACGGCAAGCGCCAGACACACCGCAACGAGCATCGAGTCGCGAATCCGAACCTTGAGACGGCTGGCAAATGTCGCAGCCCCCAAAATGAAGGCTGCGTTGTGAGCGTCGACGTACGTGCTTCCGATCACCCGAACAGAGGCGGGGGCGAGCACGAGCGCGCAACCAAATGCAATGGCGACCTCCATGTCGACCATGCTGCGCCGTGCGAGGACATATACGCTCAGCGCCAGAGAGGGGGCTGCGACATAGCCGACCATGTCAATAAATCGCCGATCCGTAAATATGACGATCCACAGCTGCGTCATTTCACAGAGTCGGGGATACCCATTGATCTTATGCGCAGAACCGATTGGAAGATCGACAAACCTAAATCCGTGATTCTGGATTGCATAGCCGACCATCGGTTCGTGGTACCAGAGCGCGTCCCACTGTTTCCATGATGGCATCAGGTACGCACATCCGATGCCCCAAACGAGCGCGGCGAACGTAAACACGACCGATATCGTGGCGAAGCTACGGGCCCGGGCACACACCCGGACCGCCTCGAATGGCAGCCGGACCATCTCGAGCGCCTCGGCGCCTATCTCGGCCGCAAACTGTCTCGTGGGCGATCGCCAACGCGCGAGGATCATGACCAATAGGAAAAAGATGAATGCGACCCCGGCGAGGGCATACTTTTCTAAATGGTTGGTGAAGCCGAGCGCGTACACGGGACACATGACGAGAAAGTTCCACACCATTGTGGTGGACAGGGCTCTCTCGGCGCGACCGCCAAGCTTTGCTCGAAGAGTCACGCCCACAGCCGCTGCAACAGCTAGGATGTTGAGCGCTGCAGTGAGGAGCAACCCCGTCCAAAAATGGGCACCTGTCGCTGTCACCGTGCGCGCGATTGCTAGCAGGTGTGCCTGGAAGAAGGCAAGGCGATGCCCGCCGTTGTCGCGTGGACGGAGACGACAATCGGGCGTCGCGCGGCGGGCCTTGTGACAAGATGCTGTGCGCCCGATTCTCGTATACGGCTATTCGTCCAAGGGGGTTGTCAGCGGCAAAGCGCCATGTGTCGGGGAGGTGCCATCAAGGGAGTGAACATTAGGGCACTCACCGCGTGAGCCCGCGCAGAGCAGCCTCCGCTGCGGATATGGTCTCGTCGATTTCCTTGTCGGAGTGGGCCGCGCTGACGAAAGCCGCCTCGAATTGTGCGGGAGGCCAGTAGACGCCCCTCGAAAGCAAACCTTGGTGCCAGCGAGCGAACGCCCCCGTGTCGCACTCTTTCGCGTCAGACCACGAGCGAACGGGCCCCTCGGTGAAGAACAGAGTCAACATGGAGCCGACCCTCTGAACACATGCGCGGGCTTTCGTTTTCTCGATGGCGTGCTCGAATCCGACTTGAAGCCGGGCACTGAGGGCGTCGAGGCGAGCGTAAAGAGCCTCGTCAAGCCTCTCGAGTGTGGCCAGACCAGCGCTGACCGCGACAGGATTCCCGCTGAGAGTGCCCGCCTGATAGACGGGCCCGAGCGGCGATAGCCTTTCCATGATGGCGCGACGTCCACCGTATGCAGCGAGCGGAAATCCGCCTCCCACGATCTTGCCAAGGCAAGTGAGATCGGGAGAGAGCCTCTTGCATCCCTGCATTCCCGACCGTCCGACCCGACACCCGGTCATCACTTCATCGAACACGGAAACCGAGCCCGCTCGTGCGCACTCCGCAACGATGGCTTCGAGAAAGCCTTCCGCTGGTGGGACGACACCCATGTTTCCCGCGACTGGCTCGACGATGACTGCGGCGATTTCCGGTCCTCTCGCCGCAAATAAAGCGTGAAGGGCATCGATATCATTGAATGGCAGCGTCAACGTGTGAACCGCGATCGATGCTGGAACGCCAGCGGAATCCGGAACGCCGAAGGTCGCTCCACCGCTGCCCGCCTTCACGAGCAGACCGTCTGAGTGGCCGTGATAACACCCCTCGAATTTCACGACGACGTCGCGACCGGTGAATCCTCTCGCTGCGCGAAGCGCGGACATGGTTGCTTCGGTCCCGCTCGAGACAGCTCGGACCATGTCGAGCGACTCGTACATGCCACACAGAAGCTCGGCGAAACGGACCTCGAGTTCGGTCGGCATCCCGTAGCTCGTTCCACGCGCCAAGGCCTCGGTCGCTGCCGCGACGACGGCGGCGTGGGCGTGTCCGAGGATGAGCGGACCCCACGAACCGACGTAGTCGACGTATCGCGCACCGTTCGCACCGTAGACGTGGGCACCGGCTCCTTTGGAGGCAAAGATGGGGGTGGTGCCCACCGCCCGAAATGCGCGCACGGGGCTGTTGACACCCCCGGGAATGACGCGCAGGGCGCGCTCAAAGAACGCGTCCGAAACGGGATCGATCATGGGCGTCAGCGTAGCCGGCCGCTCGCCCACAGCCACCAGGTGACCACGAGAAGCGCGAACACGAGAACCCCGACGCCAGCCCAAAGAACGACGGAACCTCGGTGCCGAACCGGTCGCGGCGCGGCTGGGCCTTCCGAGAGAGGAGCTCGGCTCACGATGGGTTGTTCCGATGCGGCAACCCGCGACGTAACCATCAGCGGCGCCGAGGCGCGCAGTGCTTCGTTGGCTACCGGGGGAGGGGAGCTCGTCCGGCTCATCACCAAGGTCCTGACGGGACCAGTCGTCTCCTGCGGGGCAGAGGAAAAGGGAAGCCTCTGGGTTTCCACCGAGACGTGGCTGCCATCATCGGCCCTCATCGCGTTCTTGAGCAGCCCCCAAAATTGACCGGCATCTTGAGGTCTGGCCGAGGGAAAGAGAGCAAGTGCTTTCGAAATTGCATCATCCGCTCTCGAACCAAGCGACAGCCCCATCGAAGTGGGCGAGATGCGATGGTCCGTCGACAGAGCGGCAGACGCGAAATCGGCGATGGTCTCGCCCGTCATGACCGACCTATCGGTGAGTGCTTCGAGAACGACGAGGGCAAGCGAGTACACGTCGGTCCACGGCCCCACCGTGCCGACCCGCGAATCGAACTGCTCCGGCGCCCCGTAGGCGGGCGTGAACATACGAACATTTCCGAGCGTCTTGGCCACGGGAGCAAATGCGATCGTGGAGTCGTCCATGATCTTTGCAATACCGAAGTCGAGGACCTTGAGCTTCGGCCCGGCTTGCGTGCTCGCGAGAAAGAGATTGCCCGGATTGAAGTCGCGGTGAACGACGCCCTGCGCGTGGGCATAGGCCAGCGCATCGGCGGCAGAATCCAACAGTCGTACGACGTCGACCAGAGAACGCCCCGATTGTCCGGACGCCCGTCGCTGCGCGAATAAGTCAGCTAGCGACTGTCCTTCGAGCCACTCGAGGACCATGTACGGAATGAGGGCGCTCGTCGTCGGCGAGGTCATCGTTCCGCTGGCGATGCTCCGAGCGATGTGAAGATGCCCCTGAGGTAAACGGTAGTGAATTCGGCTTTCGTCGCGGAAGCGTTGCACGAACGACTCGACGAGCGCCGACCCGAGCCGTGGAGGCAGCTTCAGGCACTTGACCGCGATCGGTTCGTTTAGCCCGATATGCAATCCCCTGTAGACCGTGCTGAACCCGCCCTCACCCACAAAACGGTCCACACGAAACTGCCCATCGAGCACCTGGCCAATCAGGCCGAATGGGTCCGCTGGCTGCACAGTGCTCTATCGTATCATAGGTAAAGGGCTTACACTTGCGAGTTACGGACCGCCGTAGAACGCGAGCCTCACGCTAGCCAAGAGCCCGTTGTGATCGAATGGGCGCGTCCAGACCGCGTCATATTCGAGACTAGGTCCCGCCGCACAATGTCCCCCGAACAAATGCGCGAACGGCCATTCGTAGAAGGCGCCGAATCCTCCGAACGACTGCGTTCCGCCAGCCGATGGAACCGTCGAGCCCGTTTGCGAGTCGAGCTTCGCAGTTCCGATGCCGAACTCGGCGAACGCCCCGAGTCCGGCAAGGCGCGGAACCACGACGACCAAAGGGAATGTCTCGATGCGCAATCCACCGCCTTCGCCGACGGAGCGATAGTCCGAATTGCGGTATGTGGCGCTATGATAGAAAAAACCGAAGCTGAGATAGTCCGCGAGGGAGCCCATCACGAATACGCTCCCTCCCGTTCCCGGCAGCCATCCGCTCGACGAGTAGTAGTTCGCGTCGCCAATTTTCGAATTGTCGTTGGGGTACCCACTCCCGGAGCCCAGCCCGGCGCCGAGCGACAGTCCCATGACAAGACCGCTCCGAAAGGTGTGAGAGGCGGGAAGCGAAAAAGCGGTTTGGTCGCCCGTGGGAATGGCCGAAGCTCCCGCACCCGTCGTTGCCGCGAACAGCAAGCCCAACATGCGTGACGGTCGTAGCACACCCCGCGCGTCGTCGCGCTCGTCGTTGCTGTCTGCTAGAACCGCTCCCATGTTGGGTTTCGATCCGTCGCTCGCCGAATCCGATCCAGAGATTGCGCAACTCGTAGCAGAGGAAAATCGCCTCGAGCACGAGAAAATCAGGCTTATCGCCAGCGAAAACTACGCATCGAGGGCCGTGCAAGACGCCACGGGGTCGGTTTTCACGAACAAGTACTCCGAGGGGTATCCGAACAAACGGTACTACGAAGGGCAGCAGGCGGTCGACGCGGTCGAGCAGCTCGCAATATCGCGACTTCAGACGGTTTTCTGTGCGCACGCGGCGAGACCTACGGCTCCGGACGATCTTCACGTCAACGTTCAGCCGTACTCGGGGAGTCCAGCGAATCTCGCGGTGTATCTCGCGTTCTGTCAACCCGGCGACACCGTGATGGGGTTGGCGCTGCCGGCCGGCGGGCATCTCACCCACGGTCATGGAGTCTCCATCACGGGGAAGTTTTTCAAGAGTGTTCAGTACGGGGTTCGAGAGTCCGACCAGAGGATCGACCTCGACGCGGTGCGAGCCCTCGCGCTTGAGCATCGCCCAAAGATTCTTTGGTGCGGAACGACGGCCTACCCTCGCACGCTCGACTTCCCGGCGTTTCGATCCATCGCAGACGAGGTCGGGGCGATCCTCGCGGTCGATATGGCGCACATCGCAGGGCTGGTCGCCGCGGGCGTGCATCCGTCGCCGATCGGCATCGCCGATGTCATCACTTCGACGACGCACAAAACGTTTCGTGGGCCTCGTGGAGGGATGATTTTCTGCAAGAAGGAGCATGCCGCTGCGATCGATCGAGCCGTATTTCCAGGCTTGCAGGGCGGACCGCACAACCACGTGACAGCGGCCATCGCCGTGGCGGCTCGGGAGGCGCTCCAGCCGGCTTTCGCCGACTATGCGCGGCGTGTCGTCGACAATGCCAAGACGCTCGCGGCAGCGCTCTCCAACCGCGGATTTCGCGTGATGACTGGTGGAACCGACAATCACTTGATGCTGGTCGACGTCACTTCCAAGGGCACTACGGGCAAGAAGTTCGCACAGGCGCTCGATCGAGCCGGCATCGTACTCAACTACAACAGTATCCCGTTCGATCCGCGCAAACCCTTCGACCCATCGGGCATTCGAATCGGGACACCAGCCGTGACGTCGCGCGGGATGGGACACGACGCGATGGATCGGATCGCAGAATGGCTTGATCGCGTGTCTCGCGACGCGGGTGACGAAAGTGCCCTCTCGCGGATAGCCGCGGAAGTTAAGAGCGTGTGCGCCGGATTTCCGGCACCCGGTATTCGCGTATAGTTCGGGCCCGTCGGCCAAGAATCCCAAGCGCGTCGAGCGTGTGACCCCCGTGGCGGTCGACGAGTCCCGGACCACGCCCGCCCCCCGCTCTCGGCTCCTTTGGATCGCGAACGACACTTCTAGGCTATAGCGAGCGTGAACCATGATTCGCGTCCGTGAACTCAAAAAGCACTTTCGCGTTCACGAGCGTGCCCCCGGAGTCTTCGCCGCGTTCGGTTCGATCGTGCATCGGAAGTACACGCCCGTCACGGCCGTGGACGGTATCGACTTCGACATACGTCCCGGCGAACGCGTCGGCTTCCTCGGACCCAACGGTGCCGGGAAGACGACCACTCTGAAGGTGCTCGCGGGGCTGCTTCATCAGACGAGTGGAGAAGTCGTTGTAGAAGGCCATGAGCCTCGCCGTCGCGAAGACGAATTCCTGAAGAGCATCATGCTCGTGCTCGGTCAAAAGCAGCAGCTTCTCTGGGATCTTCCGCCGAGTGAGACGTTCGAACTCAATCGGGCGATCTATGGAATCTCCCGGAGCGCCTACGTCGATACGATGCGCGAGCTTACGGAGCTGCTCGACCTCGGGCCACTCGTGCGCAAGCCGACTCGTACGCTGTCATTGGGAGAAAGGATGAAGTGCGAACTTGCGGCCGCCCTCATTCATCGCCCAAGGTTGCTCTTTTTAGACGAGCCTACGATAGGCCTAGACGTCTCGATGCAAGCCATCGTTCGGGAGTTTGTGAAAAGCTATAACGAGAAGCATGGTGCGACACTCATACTGACCAGCCACTATATGGCCGATGTCGAACGTCTCTGCCCACGGGTCATCGTCATCGATCGGGGGAAGCTAGTATACGACGGTTCGCTCGACACACTGGGATCTCGGTTTAGACCTGAAAAACGCGTAGTGTTTCGCTTCGCGAGCCCCGTATCGCTCGTGGACGCATCTGCGCTTGGTCGAGTCGTCCGCCACGACGCCGGCGAAACCGTGTTGGCTGTGCACAAGGATGCCGTCAATGCAGTCGTTACGAAAGCGTTGGCAGAACTACCGGTGAGAGACATGACCGTCGAGAATCCCCCTCTCGAGGAGGTCATGAGCGAGCTATTTGCGCTTGCGCGAGCGTCTCGTACGGAGAGAGAGTCATGAGTCTCCGCAACAGCGTGAGAGTGTTTCCGACGATGCTCCGAATCGGGTTTGCCGATGCCGTCGCCTATCGTGCCGAGCTCCTCGTTTGGGCGCTGGCGACAACCCTCCCGCTCGTGATGCTCGCTCTCTGGACGCGCGTGGCCGAACAGGCTCCGGTCGGACGGTATGGACAAGCCCAGTTCACTTCGTATTTTCTGGCCACGTTCATCGTTCGTCAGCTCACCGGATCCTGGGCCTTTTGGGAAATGAACAGCGACATCAAGACGGGCGTTCTCGCAACAAGATTGCTCCGCCCCGTGAATCCTCTGTTCGCGTACAGCGCGGAGAACCTGGCGGCGATTCCTCTCCGTCTCATCATCTCACTGCCCGTCAGCGTCTTGCTGCTCGCAACGGTCGGAGCCTCCAGCATGACGCATGACCCGCTACTCTTGGCGATCTTTGGACTCTCCGTGGGAGGTGCGTGGATGCTCACGCTTCTCACCAACTTGGTCGTCGGTTGCGCGGCGTTTTTCCTCGAGAGCAGCATCAAGCTCATGGACGCGTACCTCGTATTCTTCTTCGTCCTCAGCGGATACCTGATCCCAATCGATCTGTTTCCAGCGGCGCTTCGCCGTGTGGTCGACGTATTGCCGTTTCGCTATCAGCTCGGCTTTCCGGTCGAGGTGCTGACCGGTGCGCATTCCCGCGGTGCGGCTATCCATCTGCTTGCCTGGCAGTGGCTTTGGGTGATTTTGGCGCTCCTTGCGACGCGCATCGCATGGCATCTTGGACTTCGGCGATTCGCCGCGTTTGGAGGTTGAGTCGGCCGTGCGCTACCTGCGTCTCTTGGGCGTGCAGTTCCGGGCCTCGCTTCTGCTGTCCATGCAATACCGGGCGGACTTTCTGCTCGATGGATTCGTCGAGGCGTTTTGGATGATGACCGCAATCATCCCGCTCATCGTCGTCTACCGCCTGCGAGCGACCATTGCAGGCTGGAGTTTTGGGGAAGCGCTGATGGTGATGGGATGGTTCACGTTTCTCGAAGGAGTTCTAGAGGGAGCGATCAATCCGAGCCTCGTGAGCGTCGTCGAGCACATTCGGAAAGGGACCCTCGACTTCGTCCTGATGAAGCCCGCCGATTCCCAGTTTCTCGTTTCGACGGCACGTTTTCAGCCTTGGCGTGCGGTCAATGTATTCACGGCGGTAGGGCTATTCATCTGGGGATTTCGAATCCTCGGTCGAGCTCCAGCATGCATCGATGTTGCTGCCGCAACGGCAATGATGGTCTTGGCGGTCTCCGTGCTTTACTCGCTCTGGATTCTGACGGTCAGCACGGCGTTTTATGTCGTGCGTATCGACAATCTCACCCATCTATTTAGCGCGATCTTCGACGCAGCAAGGTGGCCGATCCACGTGTTTCATGGGCTCGTTCGCCTGGTCTTTACGTTCGTCATCCCGCTCGCCCTGATGACCACCTTGCCTGCGGAGGCCCTTCTCGGGACTCTTTCCATGCACTCTATGGTCGCTGCCGTTGCGGGGACCGCTGCGGCGCTCTTCGTGTCGCGCTCGGTCTGGAATCTGTCAATCGTTCGCTATACCAGCGCTGGAGGCTAACTGTCCGTCATGCTCACGCGACCCCGGCGTCCCAAACCGAACCACGTTCAGTCGACTTCGTCTCTGGAGCGACGTCCCTCTCCGAAGCCATCGACCGACGACGCCGTCGATGGCCTTCGGGCGGGGCTCGCCGTGTTCAGCCGCCGCAGGCAGGATATAGTCAGCGTCCACCACACGGCGGATGTGCGTGATGAGATAGTCGAGCTCGCGCGCTGGGCTCGTAGCCATCAGGTTCCTTGCGAGCAGATGACGGTCGCGGAGCTCGATCGGACGGCGCAATCGACGCACCACGAGGGGCTGCGTGTCATAGCGAAAGCGCGACCGTGGCTACCCACTCACGACCTCGCCGATCTGCTGATTCGCGACCGCGCGATGGCCATAGCTCTCGACCGGGTGCGCAATCCCTATAATGTCGGTGCCATTCTACGCAATGCTGCATTCTTCGGCGTCCGTGCTGTCGTCATCGGCGCCTCTGCGCCGCATCCCGAGCTGTCACCTCTTGCGATTCGCGTTGCCGAGGGTGGTGTCGAATTCATCCAATGCTGCCGTACGACGGATTTGGCAGATACGCTCACGCGACTTCGTTCCCGGGGTGTTCACGTGACTGGCACGGACGGACAAACTGGAAGAAACGTTCGCGGGTTTCCGTTCGAGAGACCAACGGTCCTCGTCGTAGGCCATGAGCGCGAGGGCCTCAGCGCACGGGTTCGTGCTGCATGCGAGGCGGTGGTCGGCGTTCGAGGGTCGGGGACCATGGAATCGCTGAATGTCGCTGTCGCGACGGGCGTGCTTCTCGCCGAAATGGCTGACGACCGAGGAGTCCGGCTTAAGTGAGTTTCACCCAAGCAGATCCAGCGCGCGCCGTTGAGCAGAGATGAGACATGAGAAAGAGGCACGATTACACGTTTGGAGACAACGACCTCGCGAGCCAGCGCCTGCGTCGGCTCGCGCAGATCTACGAACCAGAAGCGCGGGAGCTGCTTAGTCGGCACGGCACGCGCTCCGCGCGACTCGCGGTCGATTTGGGGTGTGGCCCTGGCTGGAGCACCGCGCTGGTCCGCGAGGTGCTCCGTCCGCGCCGAACGGTGGGGCTCGATGCCTCTGAGCGTTTCGTGACCGAAGCAAGGCGCCATCACGGACCCGCTATCGAATTCACGGTCCATGACATTTCCGAGGTGCCGTTTCCTGTCGGAGCCCCCGATCTTCTAGTCTGTCGATTCCTGCTTACACATTTGCGAAATCTCGACGTCGTGCTCACAGCATGGGCCCGGGCTGCAGCGCCGGGCGCACGTTTGCTCGTTCACGAAACCGAACGGCTGGAGGCGGAGCATCTTTCGCTTAGGCGGTACTACGAGCTCCTCGGCGAGCTGCAAGCGCAACACGGTCAAGCTCTCGATGTCGGGACCAAGCTCGAAGCCTACTTTGCTCGGACGCCGTGGCGGCTCGTCTACAGTGAGAGTCGGCGGCTTGAAAAGCCTGCATCGGCCATGGCGGAGCTTCATTTGGCCAACCTGCGCACCTGGCGTGAGCAGGAGTTTGCTCGCAAGAACTTCGACAGTCTCGAGCTCGATCGATTGGAAATGGCGCTGGATCGAATCGCTCGAGGGGTTGAGGAGGGAGGCAAGGTTATCAATTTCGCTCGCCAGATGGCGGCCGAGCTGCCTGCGCTCGAAGGCCCGTCCTATAGCGGAACTGGGCAATCCCAACCTGCCACTTCAGCGAGGATGTAGTACTCGCGTACGACTTCATCGACCTCCATGCGTCGACCGGCATCGCTGGCTCGAGGTCGTTTGAGTACTTTTGGGACGCCAATTCTTCTCATCCGAGCGTCCGCAGCGACAACGTTCGTATCCACTGCACCGGCCATCACCATCCGTTTTGGAGTGAGGCGTTAGCGTATGGGAAGAAATATCGGGCAGGGTCGGCCGAATGCCCGGCTGGGTCGGGAGCTCGGAATATAGGCATTTTCAATTCGGTGGCACGCATCATGACAAGATCGTGCGGGCGTGCTCCCTTTATTGATGTGTGGGCCAAACTCACGGATGGCTTCAAACAAGCGGGCAGCACGCGACGGAACGATTTGGAGACAAAGGTCATGAATATGCATCGAATGGCCGCGGGAACCCTCGTATTCGCACTCTTTGCGATAGCGACTGGCTGCGGGAGCTCGGATCCGAGCGCAGCGGGTGGGGCGCCGGGGAGCTCGGGCTCTACGACGCCAGATGTCGATGCAAGCGCAGGCAGCTCGCGTTGGGACAGCTCTATCAGCGGCACCAGCAGTGGTTCGGGTGGGAGTTCGGGAATGGGCTCCGGCTCCGGAGGCAGCGCCAATACGAGCTCCGGCACAAGTCCGCCTGGCAGCAGCAGCAGCGCAAGCTCTGGGGCGAACTCGGCGTCGAGCTCGGGAACGAATGGTGGCACAAGCTCAGGGTCGAGCTCAGGAAGCAGCAGTGGCACAAGCTCAGGGTCGAGCTCGGGAACGAATGGTGGCACAAGCTCAGGGTCGAGCTCGGGAGCGAGCAGTGGCACAAGCTCAGGGTCGAGCTCGGGAGCGAGCAGTGGCACAAGCTCAGGGTCGAGCTCGGGAAGCGGGGCGTGCGTTGGGGCGAGCTGCCGGGCGGGTCACTACCAAATGGAAAACCTCGATAGAGGTGTGGTCGCTGTCACGGTTTCCGGTGGAGTCTACGTCGGTTGGCGAATGATGGGCTACGAATACACGGGTACCAACTCGGACACTTCTTACAACGTCTATCGAGATGGTACGAAGATCGCCAATGTGACAAATAGCACCAATCTACTCGACGCGTCCGGCACGGCGGCTTCGAGCTACACCGTAACGTGCGTTCTGAAAGGCGTCGAGGGAGCGCAATCGCCGGCCGCCATGCCCTGGGCGCAGCAATACGCCACGATTCCGCTGACTCCTCCGGCCGATCCCGATGCCACAGTCAATGCGACGTATACGGCGAACGACGGTGCGCCCGGCGATCTCGATGGCGATGGGAAACTCGATATCGTGCTCAAATGGGACCCGTCCAATTCAAAGGACAACTCCCAATCTGGGGTGACCAGCGACGTGTTTATCGATGGGTATACGCTCGCGGGCAAACGTCTGTGGCGCATCGACCTCGGGCCGAATATTCGCGCTGGTGCGCACTATACGCAAATGTCGGTTTATGACTTTGACGGGGACGGGAAGGCCGAATTGGCAGTCAAGACTGCGCCCGGAACCAAGGACGGGACGGGCGCCTATTTGAAAACGGGCCCCGCGGCCGGTGCGGACAACTCTCAAGTGTACCGAAACTCCTCGGGGTACATCCTTACGGGACCGGAATGGATCACGGTCTTCGATGGGGCGACGGGCGCCGAGCGTGCGACGATAAGCTACCCGGTTGCGCGGGGCACCGTGTCCGACTGGGGCGATTCCTACGGCAACCGCGTCGACCGATTCAATGGGGGATTCGCGTTTGTCAAAGACAACGGTGCTGCGACGGGTCTACCGAGCATCATCCAAGGACGCGGATACTACACGCGGTTGACGGTCTCCGCGCTCACCTATCGAAAGGGGATTCTCGCCAACAATTGGATTTATGACAGCAAGACCAGCCTGAATACGAACGGAGCCGGCGACCACTCGGAGATGGCCGCGGATACCGACGGAGACCTCGGCCAGGAGATCATCACCGGGCAATCAACGATCGATAGCGCGGGAACTCTGAAGTGCCAGTCAGGGCAGGGCCACGGCGACGCGATGGACGTCGGGGAGCTCATTCCAGGCAAAGGGATCTCGGTATATTCGATTCACGAGGGACTGGGAGGCGAGGACATCCACGACGGAGCGACTTGCAAACTGTATTTCAACATCACAAATCCCGGTACCGACACCGGCCGTGGACGCGCCGAATACGTCGCGGCAGCGAACACGACGAGCGCTTCGTGTGATGGCATGTCGAACAACTACTGCGCTGATGGAACTGCCGGTGCGCCTACGACCGGTAGCAACTTCGTCATGTATTGGGACGCTGATCTTTGGCGGGAGCTCGAAAACTCTAATTCGATTACCAAGAGTGGTGGGGGAACCCTGCTGACCTGTGCTTCGTGCTCGGGCAACAACGGCACCAAGGAGACCCCGACGCTCACGGCCGATCTGCTGGGCGACTGGCGCGAAGAGATCGTGTGGCGAAATGGTAACTCGCTCATGGTCTACACGACGACCGACGTGACGACGAATCGGATGTACACTCTGATGCACGATCCGACCTATCGTTCGCAGGTCAGTTTCGAACAGTCTGCATACAATCAGCCGCCTCACACCGGATTCCGCATCGCCGAGAACATGAATCCTCCGCCCGTGCCCAATATCTCCGTTGTCCACCCGCAGCCGTGATCGGTTGTTTATCGGCTGGACTGTTGCACTATGACCGCCGACGGACGATACGCTCACTTGGGCGCTGTACCTTGGCTCGTAGCTTCAGTTAGCGCATGGGCCAGATTACGCTCCGTCGGCTCGGCGGGCATTGCGGCGAGTTTTGGGTCCGCGTGAAGTCATCGCTTCGCCTTGCAACCTGGATGGCCGCCCCTCTGAGGAGACGCACGAGCCTCCTGCTTCGATGGCTCCTGTGCGCGGCGGTCGCGACGACGTGGTCCTGCAGGAAGCCGTCGCCCATGGGCGATTCACGCGTCCCCAAGGCGACGGAAGTCGCCGTGACAACGCCCACCGCGTCGCCGTCCGTAACCGCGACAGACTCACGCTTCCTTCGACACGTGTCAGAGCTCGCGCATGCCAACAACGTCTTCGAGACCGCCATAGCTACGGACCAGGATCCGATACCCGGATTCGACGGCAAGAAACTCCTCCGCGAAAGGAAAGGATCCTTCCCTGGTGTTGCGTTCGACCACGTTGTCGTGTTCACCGACTGGGGCAGCTCCCAAGTGCTGCCCGACCTCGGTGCCTTGCAGGCCGACGGCACCCTAGGCCCACGCACGGTTCTTCCTGGCGTGCGCGTTCCCGACGAACCCCTGAATCGCTTGCTGGAGTTTGTAAACGAGCACGCTCGAGAAAACGCTTCCAGCGGAGGAATGATCGCCCTATGTGATGGTTGTCCAGGCTTTAGGCACTCCTATATATTCTACAATGCGACGAACAAGCCGGTGGCTGTGTTGGTGATTGCCCTCAGACATTCGATGTGGTGGTCCTACCCGGACATCGGACATTCGCGTCCCTACTACACAAGCAGTCGCGGACTCATGGCATTTTACGAGCCTCTCTGCGAGACCGTGGGTGCCGGACTCTGTTTCCTCGGGGACACGGATTATAGGGACCGAGTCTCGGACGCGGTCCGACTGCTTCCCGCACTCTCCCCGCTCGGGCGAGTACGCGACATTCCTCTCGACGAGATGAATCCTCGCGAGCGCCGAACTCTCTGCGCGTGGGCATCCCGGACCAACTATCGGGGGCCTGGAGACGATAAGTGCGACGCCCAACGGAACGCCTATGGTTTTACCGATGGAACCTCGAAATGGATCGGATGCACGCTCTCGAGCACTGCTTGCGAACGCCGCCCGGTTTCATGTCGCCGATCGCTATCCGAGGTCATGCCCTGCGAGGAGCGAGCGCTCGCGGGTGATCCCGGGTTTTTATCGCCAGAGTCAATCGGATGTCGACCGCTCAGCCAGTGCGTCTGGGGGTTTGAGACTCTGTATGATGGTCCGGTCAAGCATTGAATTTGCGACGAGTGACCCATGACCGACAGGAAAACGTTTGTGACGGGGGCGACGGGTCTCATCGGCAGTCACCTTGTTCAGCGCCTCCACGACCCTCGCGTACTAGCGCGCGATCCAGCCGAGGCACGGAGGAATCTCGGGGTGAACGACGCGCTGGCGTGGAGCTCGGATCAGGTGGTCCCTCGGGGAGCTCTCGATGGAGTCGACGTGGTCTTTCATCTCGCCGGTGATCCCATCGCGGGTGGGCGCCTCACGGCTGCAAAGAAGCAGAGAGTTCGAGACAGCCGCGTCCTTGGTACTAGGCATATCGTGGCAGCGATCCGCGACGCTCACGTCAAACCTCGCGTCCTCGTGTGCGCGTCGGCCATCGGCGTCTACGGTTCGCGAGGAGACGAGGAGCTGACCGAGGAGTCAGCTCGGGGGTCGGGATTTCTTGCCGATATCTGCCGAGATTGGGAGAACGAGGCACTTGCCGCAAGCGCTCTCGGTGTACGCGTCGTGTGCACTCGGACGGGCATCGTGCTTGCGAAGGAGGGCGGAGCGCTCGCCTCGATGCGTCCGGCATTTCAGCTTGGCTTGGGGGGACCGCTGGGATCCGGGCAGCAGTGGATGAGTTGGATTCATGTCGACGACGTCGTAGGACTTCTACTCCATGCCGCCGACCGAGCCGACGTTGAGGGGCCTCTCAACGTGTGTGCTCCTCAGCCGGCGAGGAATGTTGATTTCAGCCGCGCTCTAGGTCGCGCCATGCGCCGTCCCGCTTGGGTGCGATCGCCTGCCGCGGCCCTTCGCCTAGCGCTCGGGGATATGGCTGACATCGTCATGGCCTCGCAACGAGTGGTTCCCGCAAAGGCCTTGGCAGCGGGCTATGCCTTTCGATTTGGGCTCCTCGAAGAGGCGCTGGCGAATCTCTTTGTTCCTTGCTGACTATTGCGCGGCCGCGGGCGTTCGCTCGCGATCGGTCGATTGCACGATGCGGTTGGCACCGTCGACGTGCACGATTCGCGGCCGAGTTGCCGCTGCCTCTTGCTCGGTCATCCAGCCGAACGTAGCGAGGATGACGAGATCTCCAGGATTGACGAGGTGCGCCGCCGCGCCGTTGATGCCGATTTCCCCGGATCCGCGGTGCCCGGGAATGACATACGTGGAGAGGCGAGCACCGTTGGTCACGTCGTAGATATCGACCTTCTCGTTCTCGAGAAACCCCGCCGCCTGCATGAGCCGTGCGTCGATCGTGATCGAACCCACGTAGTCGAGGTCTGCGCGGGTCACGGTCGCGCGATGAATCTTGCCCAGGAGAAAATGGCGTAGCACGGGGAGCCTCCGGTCCGGGCCGCTTAGCGTGCGGTCCCGGCCTCAGACTCGCAACATGATGCCAATGGCAGCGCCGGTCAACGTCAGCGGCGCTATCTTTCCAATTTTCTTGGTCGGGCCGAGATCGTCATGCCAGACGAGAAAAGTCGGCGATGCGCAGCATGGACTGAGCGCCGTGCGCGAGCGTCTCGAGGCGGCTCGTCGTGAGCGGGTCGTTCGGGTCATTGACGAGCGTTTCTATGAAAATTCGGTCGAGATCCGTCGCGAATGGCCCCATGGCAAGCAGCGCCGAGCGCATCGCCTTTTCGGTTCCCAGGCCCTGAGCGAGGGCATGGAGCTGTCCGACGAGGGCTTGCAGCACGAGGTCGTCCTTCTTCGCACTGTCACGAAAGTCCGCGGCAGGGTGAAGAACGGGTTTGGCCTGTCGACTGATCCCGGCAAGGCGCTTGGCCACCATCTTGGCCTTTTCGAGCCATGGCTCCTTCGCGTCGACGACCGCCTGCAGCGCACGAGCCCGGGCGATGGTCGTCACGCTCTCCGCAAGCGCCTGTCGAATTCCGGACGCGAGAACGGCTTCCGCGACAGGCATGCTCGTCGCGGATGCGATGAGACCGCGCAAACGATCGGCTGCAAACTCCTCGATCTTCGCGACCGTGTCGGATTTCGACGCGTCGAGCTTCGTGCCCGCATATCCATCGTAGGCAAGCCCCGTCAGGGCCTCAAAGCTGAGCGATGCGTACCCCCGGTCGAGAATCGTGCGCAGCGCTCCGATGCACGCTCGGCGCAGCGCAAATGGATCGGCCGTACCCGTCGGCGCGAGATCCACGGCAAAACATCCGACGAGAGTGTCGATTCGGTCTGCCAGCGCCAAGACAGCGGATACGTCGCTCGAGGCGACATCATCTTGTGCGCCGACCGGCTTGTAGTGATCGCGAATGGCGTCGGCAACCTCAGCGCTCTCGCCTTGCTTCCGAGCATACGCGCGCCCCATGTGTCCCTGTAGCTCGGGAAACTCTCCGACCATGAGGGCGACGAGATCGCACTTACAGAGGTGGGCGGCGCGAGCGATTTTCGTCTTGGCTTCTGCATCGAGCTCGAGGATGTTGGCGATGAGTCTGGCCAACCGTTCGACGCGTTGGACCTTGTCTTTGACCGTGCCAAGTCGATTGTGAAACACGATGCCATCGAGTTTCTCGTATCGCGCTTCAAGGGGGACCTTTTGGTCCTCTAACCAAAAGAACCTCGCATCCGACAGGCGAGCGCGCATCACGCGGTCGGTCCCTTTGACGATGAGGTCTGGTCTATTGGCCGTGTTGACGACCGCGAGATAGCTCGGAATGAGATCCTCTGTTCCGCCCGTGCGCTCGACACAGAAGTATCGCTGATGACCTCGAGCCACGGCGCGAACAACCGCGGCGGGGAGTTCGAGAAACGCGCTATCGAACGATCCGGTGACCACGTGCGGCTCCTCGACGAGGGAGGCGTTTTCGCTCACAAGGATCGGTTCGGCATCGAACGTTCCTCCAGCAGCCCTTGCCGCGGCGTCGACTCGTTCCATCATCGTTCGGACGCGCTCGTCGCGGTCGACGAGAACGTGCCGAGCGCGCAGCGCGCCCACGTAGTCGTCCGGGTGGGCGAGGTCAAACGATTGGGGTGACAGAAACCGGTGTCCTCGCGAGCTCCGACCACTCGAAATTCCGGCAAACGCGCAAGGGATCAGCTCCCGACCGAAGAGCGCGACGATCCACTGGACGGGCCGGCCGAAGGCGGTATCGAGGGAAGCCCAGCGCATTGACTTGCGGAATGGGATGCGTGCGCACACCGATACAAGGGCATCGGAAAGGAGCTCGAGGGCCGCGCGGCCTGTCTGAACGTTTCTGGCCACGACGTAGCGCCCAGGTTTCTGCTTCGGTCCGGCAGGCCGGTCTGAGACCGTGAGGGTCGCGACAGCAACGCCCACTTTCGCAGCAAAAGCCTCGGCCGCCTTGGTGGGTGCACCGTTCTTGAACGCGACTGTCTCCGGAGGTCCGACGACCTCCTCATCGAGGTCGGTCTGCCTCGTGGCGACGCCCTTGACGATGACGGCGAGACGCCTCGGCGTGCCGAGCGCGCGAATGTCTCCGTGGGAAAGGCGAATTTTCGCGAGCTCCCCTGAGACAAGCTCGGGAAGTGCTGTCAACGCGCTGTCGACGAAGGAGGAAGGGAGCTCCTCGGTGCCTATTTCGAGAAGGATGGGTAGGGTATCGACCATCGGGGAGCCGAAGGATTAGTGCGTACGGACGCCCCGGTCGAGAGCGAGTCGACCCGCGCGCGAACATTACCGCCAGATTCGGATTCATTGGTACTGTTGCGGACCGCTTCGATTCCCCCCCTATCGGCATGCTTTCCTCGTACACGTTCGACCCCATTGGCGTCGTACATTCGCCGTTCGTCGAACGCATGCAGGCCCCTAGGCAAGCGCCCGTGGCCAGCGATGTGGCTGCGACGATCGAGCTTGTTGCGGGGCTTGGCTATGAGTGGGCCGTCGAGGATCTGGGTAGCTGGGAGTACTTGTGGGTGCTTTTCGTCTTCCATCGCAACGTGGAAGATGGGCGCACCTGGAAGCCCAAGGTATTGCCGCCCCGGAGCGAGACGCGGCGGGGCGTGCTCGCCACACGTTCGCCCCACCGTCCGAACCCGATTGGCTTGAGCGCGGTCCGTCTCGAACGCATCGAAGGTTTGACCCTGCACGTCCGTAACGTCGATCTGCTCGACGGGACGCCCGTGCTCGATATCAAGCCGTACGTGGCCTATGCGGATGCTTATCCAGCGGCGGGGGCGGGCTGGCTGGAGTCGAACGACCCAAGACCGACCTGGGCGGTCGAATTCGAGGCTCGGTCGATCGCCGCCCTCGCATGGCTGCTTGAGAGAGGTGTCGACCTCCAGCCCGAAATCGTTTCTGCTCTGTCGCTGGGCCCCCAGCCACATCCCTACCGGAGGATCCGGGCGACGCGCGATGGCATGAGCCTCGGTCTACACGACTGGCGAGTGGACTTCTCAGTCGACGGATCTCGGATCGTCGTGCGCGAGGTCCACACCGGGTACAAACCGCGGCAGCTCGCGGAAGGCGATGTCGCCGGTCCCGCCGGGAACCTCGAGCTGCACACGGCGTTTTTTGAGCGGTGGGACACCTGACCTACTCCCACATAGTGCGCGGAGGGTGTGCGTAGTAAACGGAACGCATATCGCATTTCGCGTCCGCTCCATTGAGAGCCGCTGGCACACTTAAGCACGCCCGACCGTGACCGTTGGATACTCAGGGTCGAAACTCGGCCCTGAGGGGGCCAGCGTGGACCACCAAGCGTCAGACGACAAAAAGGAGTCGACGGGTAGTGCAGCGGAGGAGGGGAGCCAAGCCGCTGCGCCCACGATGTCCCTCCTGCGAGTTCCAGCGGAGAAGGTGAGTCGCCTGATGGATTTGGTCGGCGAGCTCAGTCTGAGCGTCTCGGAGTTGATTCGCAGTCCGGATATCGAAGGACTCGACCTCTCGGAGTTCGACAAGGCAGCACACCGCCTCAAGATGGTCGTCCGCGAGGTCCAGGACGCGGCTGCCGAGCTTCGGCTTGTTCCCATTGGCGATGTTTTTCGGCGCGTTCGAAGAATGGCCCGGGAGCTCGAACGGGACACGGGAAAGAAGATAGCCATTGTGCTCGAGGGCGAGGACACCGCCATCGACAAAGCGATCGTCGACAGGCTCTATGAGCCGCTCGTCCACGCGGTGCGAAACAGCGCCGATCATGGACTCGAGGCTCCCGACGCGCGATTGGCAGCGGGCAAGCCGGAGACTGGTACCATCACGCTCGCAGCCGCCCAGGTCGGCGGCGACATCCACATCACGATAGGTGATGATGGCAAAGGACTCGATCGCGTTCGCATTCTGGCGCGAGCTCGCGAAAATGGTCTCGTGAGCGCCAACGAAGATCCGGGCGATCAGGCGCTCTGGAAGCTCATATTCCAAGCGGGCTTCTCGACGGCAGCGGCGGTGACTCGTCTCTCCGGGCGCGGCGTCGGAATGGATGTGCTCCAGACCGTGGTCAAGGAGCTGCGTGGACGCATCGGAGTCGAGACCATACCCGGAAAGGGGACCAAGGTCGGACTGTCCATTCCGCTCACGCTCGCGTTTCTTGAGAGCTTGGTGATGCGCGTGGGCCCCAGCCTATTCGCAGTTCCAATCGATGTGGTCGCGGAAATATTTCGCCCTGAGCACGACCAGATTACTGCGATGTCAGCCGAACATGGCGCGGAGGTCGTTCGGGTGCGGGACGAGTTCGTTCCCATTTGTCGATTGCAGCGCTTCTTCTCCGAAAACGCAAAGGATCTGCGACGGCTCGAGGAGCTCGTGATCGTCGTGCTGAATACAAGCACCGGCCGGATCGGATTGCCAGTGGATGAGGTCTTCGATCAGCAGCAGGTTGTGATGAAACCACTTCAGGGGCAACTGGCAAGAATTCGAGGCAGTTTCGGCTGCGCGCTCCTGGCCAATGGATCGGTCGGCCTTCTGCTCGATTGCGAGCGACTCGCAGAGGGAATGCGCCACCCATGATCGCGACCGCCGCGTCCCTCGACAGTCGTTTCGACGACGATAGTGTCGGTTGCGACGCGATTCGCAAATGGCTCAACAACCATTGCGGAATACATTTTACGCAATCGAAGACTGACCTGCTCTCGCATCGAATGTCGCATGTCGTGAAGCAGTTCAATCTCACGAGCCTCGCCGAGCTGGCCCTGATACTCGAGGATGGCAAACGGCAGGAGGTACAGCTCGCGACCGTGCACGCGGCGTCGACCAACTACACGTATTTCTTTCGCGAGCCACAGGTCCTTCGCGTTTTTCAAAATGAAGTTCTTCCGCTTTTCGCTCATCGACCGACCATCAGAATTTGGAGCGCTGCCGCGTCGACGGGCGACGAGGCCTACACGCTCGCGATCATGGCTTGCGAGACGCTCGGTAGGACCGATGCAGCTTCGCGCGTCGCCGTGCTCGGTACCGATATCTCCGCTCCCGTCATCGAGCGAGCGGAAGCCGGAATCTACGCCGCAAGTCATCTAGCGGAAACCTCACCCGACATCGTCAAACGGTACTTCAAGCCGTGGGGAATCGGTCAGTTCCGAATCGCCGAGGACGTCCAGAAAATGTGCACGTTTCGCCGGCTCAATCTGGATACCCACCCGTTTCCCTTTCAAAACCAGTTCCACGTCGTCTTCTGTCGAAACGTTCTTTATTACTTCGACCGAGAGCATCAACTCAAAACGCTCGCTGCTCTCTACGACGCGACGGAGCCAGGAGGCTGGCTCATGACGAGCGTCACCGAAATAGTGCGAGATCTCAATATCCCATGGACCGTGGTCGGCAGTGGCGTCTGCAGGAGGATGCCGTGAAGATACCGGCCGTACCGAACGAGATCATACGGGTGCTCATCGTCGACGATTCGGCGCTAGTGCGAAAGATACTCGCGGACGGGCTGTCTCGCGATCCGGAGATCCAAGTCGTAGGGCAGGCCGGCGATCCATATCGCGCTCGCGATCTCCTCGTCGAGCTAAGGCCCGATGTGATCACCCTCGACGTCGAAATGCCACGAATGGACGGGGTGACATTTCTCAAGCGCTTCATGCCGGTGCTCCCGACGCCCACAGTGGTCGTGAGCTCGCTCACCCAACACGGAAAGAATCTCACGCTCGACGCGCTCGCGGCCGGTGCGGTGGACGTCGTAGCCAAACCGGTCGTCGGGCTGGTCGACGGGCTGCCTCTCATGATCGACGACATCATCCGGCGCGTCAAAGCAGCGGCGAAGGCGAATGTCGGTCCGACTTCTCGCATGTCCGCGCGACCGCAGACCCGTTCGATCCATCCGGGTGGCGCAATGGACGAGACGACGGACCGAGTGATCGCCATCGGAGCGTCGACCGGCGGTGTCGAGGCGCTGACGCGCATACTGCCGGCATTTCCTGCAGACGCCCCCGGCATCGTGGTCGTTCAGCACATGCCGATCGGGTTTACCGCGGCATTCGCTGAGCGCCTCGACACGCTGTGCAAGATGCGCGTCAAAGAAGCCGCAAAGGGAGACAGAGTCCTGCGTGGCCAGATCCTCATCGCGCCCGGCGGCAAACAGCACCTCAGCGTCATTCGATCGGGCGGCGAGTATCGCATCGTCTTGGAGGAAGGCCCCGAGGTCAACTTCTCGCGACCGTCGGTCGATGTCATGTTCGAATCGGTAGCACGGGGCGTCGGGCGAAACGCAGCCGCGGCACTGCTCACCGGGATGGGGAAAGATGGAGCGGCCGGACTACTGGCCATACGCAAATCGGGAGGGCGAACAATAGCTCAAAACGAGGCGACCTGCGTGATCTACGGAATGCCACAAGCAGCGGTGCAGGTAGGGGGCGCGGATGCGACGGCGCCGCTGAATGAAATTCCAGCTCTGCTTGTCAACGCTCTGAAGCAGAACTGAACGATGAGGGGTCGACAGACCTCACGAGGAGATGGTCATGGCGGAGAAAAGCGTCGGGGAAGTGAAGAGAGAGCCTTCCGATGGCGAGAATACAGAATTAGTATTCAACGAAATCAACGACATCAACGACATGTATCTCACCTTCGGTGTTTCCGGGGAAGAGTATGGTGTCGGCATCGGATTCGTCACCGAGATCGTGGGAATGCAAAAGGTGATGGAAGTTCCGAGCGTGCCTAAATTCGTCAAGGGCGTCATCAATCTGCGCGGAAAAGTCATTCCCGTGATGGACATGCGATGTCGATTCGATATGGACGAAAAGGCCTACACCGAGCGAACCGTCATCATCGTTCTCGACGTCAACGGAGTGCCGATCGGGCTGGCGGTCGACCACGTTTCGGAAGTGATGGAAATTCCGGAAGCCAACGTCCAGCAGCCACCGCAGTTCGGAGCAAATCGTGAAGGCAAAGGTGTAGTTCGTGGGCTCGGAAAGCAGGGAGATAAAGTGGCAATTTTGCTCGATATCCACCGGCTGACCTCCGATGAGGCCTTCGACATGCAGCGGGACTTGCAAGCGGCGCGCGCCGAGCTCGGCGCGGCCTGAAACGGGTGAATGAAGATGGGCTCCAAGGCGAACGAACGACGTCACCGACGTGCAGACGCCCTGGGTAACGCAATTTCGAATGAACGGAGCGAAAACATGTCTGAGGCACAAGCGAGCAGCGAAACGCAGTTAAGCGAGCTTCATAGGGTCGTCGAAGCGGTGAAAAGTGGTCGGATAAGCGAACGTATGAACGCCGTCGGGATGGGTCCCGAAGGAGCCGAGACCGCCAAATGCGTCAACGCATTGCTGGATATGATGTCTCAGCCCTTGGAAAGCGTGAGTCGGTTCGGAGCCAGTTTGGCCGC
>Ga0182030_10002279_pt1 | contig 40605 bp, 29 predicted proteins | sample 812S3MmetaG_FD_121299 | JGI IMG/M metagenome (GOLD analysis project Ga0182030, IMG submission 121299) | Permafrost microbial communities from Stordalen Mire, Sweden - 812S3M metaG (Illumina Assembly) | ecosystem: Environmental > Terrestrial > Soil > Wetlands > Permafrost | place: Sweden...
AAGACGGTAAAGGAGCGGCCATAGCAGCCGGTCTTTGTTGTTGCTGTTGTTGCGGAGGCGCTGACTGCGGAGCTTGTGCCGGTGGCGGTATAACGCCTGCGGCATTGCCGAGATTTATCATTACCTGAGCGCTACTTGGAGCACTTTGAACTGGTCTTGCCGATTTCACTTGCTCATTTGAAAGTTTTACATTAGCGGTCTGAAAATCAGGCATATTCACATGACTGGCATTAGAAAAATTGATATTAGCGGTCCGTGGTCCTTGTGCTGGTTGCATCGCCTGTGGTGCAGGTGGTTCAAGCGTTGAATTTTGCGAGTATCTTGGATCTGGAGCAATCGGCATTGCACCTTGTTTAAGTAGTTCAAGCTCGCGCTTGATGTGCGATGGCAAGGGCTCATTGAAGTCTTTTGAATCATCTTGTTTTGCTTCAGGTGGTGCTTGAATATTTTCATTCAAACGTGAAGCGATTGGCTTGCTTTGATAGGTCCCATTCATAGAAGCATTTATATCCTCGATGAACGCTTCCTGATAATATCTTTGTCTTTCTTGGTCGACAACTGGATCGGCAGGCGCTGGCGCAAGACCCAGAAGCCGAAGATCGAAACATTCGTTTTCTTCGATTTCACCGGTGGCGTGGCGAATCAATCCATTGAAAAGCTCGCGCTGAATTACAGGAAACATCTCGCGATGAAGAGGCGAGCGATTGATCTGCCACGAGACATTGAGACCGTCGCACGCAGGCTCCATCATAAAAAATGGACGAAAATTGGCAGTGCTCAAAGCGAATCCAATCAATTTATCCGCCGGCAAAATGAAAACTTGAATGTATTCGAGAGTGCCTTTGATGACCATAGTCCATCTTCTAGTCGACATTCGTCCACTGAAAATAACCATAAGATTGTTGTCGACTGAATGTTGCGTGGGGATGCCTTCTTTTGAAAGGAATGGGCGAATCCAGTTCAATTCCAGTTCTGTACCTGTGGCGAACTTATTCATCTCATAAGCGCAATTTTGAAACACATCAAACATCTGATCGATGAGCCCAATCATGTTTTCTTTGATCGCATTTTCTTGCTCATGAGCACTCACACCCATAGCGGCGCGACCACTCATGGAGGCGCGATGCTCAGCGTCATTTGCGTAAGACGAAAGAACCCGGCTCTTCCATAAACCGCTAATATGATCTTGTGGAGAGTCTTCATCGTGTGCTGAGTTCTGTCCACCAACTTGAGTAAAAGCCATCGGTGGCGCCTGAAGAGCTGGCTGTGAAGTCATGGATTGATTGCCATAGCGATGCGCAATTTCCTCAGAACGGGCAATAGCGTCGAGTTCCTGAGCGATTTTGGTAGCATCTTGCGGCACCTGCGCAGCGGCGATGCGATAGCGGGTGCCGCCCACTCGTTTTTGACCGGCGGGTTGACTACTTGCTTGCTGAGCTCTAAGACGCGTCGCCGTATCTTTAGCTGACATGGTGGAACTCCCTGGCCGTGGCTTCAACAAAGCTCATTCTAATTATTTTTTTTACAGACGAAAGCGGTCACTAACCCCAACAGCACCCTTGTTCGCCTTATTCATGTACCCACAGAGACACTATTTTTAACTCATGAGCTGAAACTGGCGACAACTCACTTTCTTATGAAAATCCTCACGCGGTGACAAGGTTGCCTTGAGAACGAGAATTGATTAGAAGTAAAAAGTAAAGCCTTCAGCCGGTAGCCGATAAAGCGGCAAGAAAACAAGTTATGATTTATGCATCTCTTACAAATAACAAGCGCTGACCAAGTCAGCGCACGCATTGCAGCCTTTGAGGGGCAATACTCTAGAACTGATGCTAACTAATGAAGGATTCGATGAACGGCGATAAAAACGGTATCAAACGTAACCCTTTTGGCGATTCAATCATCGTTCGCGGCGCGCGACAGCACAATTTAAAGAACATCGACATCGATATTCCCCGCAATAAACTGGTCGTTGTAACAGGGGTTAGCGGTTCGGGTAAATCGTCGCTTGCTTTCGACACAATTTTTGCCGAAGGACAAAGGCGCTACGTCGAGTCACTCTCAGCCTATGCCAGACAATTTCTCGGTCAATTAGACAAACCCGATGTCGATTCCATCGAAGGACTCAGTCCAGCTATTTCCATCGACCAGAAATCAACCAGTCACAATCCACGCTCAACAGTTGGAACAGTGACTGAGATCTACGATTATTTGCGTTTGCTTTATGCGCGCTGCGGCACGCCACATTGCCCTGAATGCGGACGTTTGATTAATCCGCAGACAATCGACCAGATAGTTGACCAGGTTCTAGCTTTAGGAGAAGGTACTCGCATTCAGATTCTTGCGCCATTAATCAGCGGGCGCAAAGGCGAATATCAGTCCTTATTTACAGATTTGCGCAAAGAAGGATTTGTACGTGTTCGAGTCGATGGCGCAATCATGGCGCTGGAAGACGACATCGACATGGACAAAAACAAAAAGCATTCAATTGAATTAGTCATAGATCGACTGGTCATTAAGCCAAGTGTGCAATCGAGACTGGCAGACAGTTTGGCCCTCGCTCTTAAATGGGGCAAGTCCAATCTTCTCGTCGACATCGTCGACAAAACCGATTCTGAAAATGGTGCAAAAAGCAAGGAAGAAACGACACCAAAGGAAATGCTTTTTTCTGAGAATTTCGCTTGCGGTAGCTGCGGCGTCAGTTTTGCCGAGATTTCACCGCGCATCTTCAGTTTCAACAGCCCTTACGGTGCATGCCCTGATTGTCACGGCCTCGGTTGTACCTTCGAGGTCGACCCGTCACTGGTCGTTCCAGACCCTAACAAAAGCATTGAAGATGGTGCTATTTATCCCTGGTCAAAAACTGGAAACAACTATTACGACCAGATTTTAGAGTCAGTCGCTAAACACTACAAATTCAAAATTGATATGCCTTTCAACAAACTAACAAAAGCGCATCAAGGGTATGTGTTATACGGCTCGGCCGGCGAAAAACTACGCTTAATTCATGATTCCTTCGATGGCAAAGAAACCTGGGAATATCGCAAACCTTATGAGGGAGTAATTCCAAATTTAAAGCGACGTCATTCTGAATCGAATTCGGACAAAGTCAAACAAGATATTGAAAATTACATGACCCAGATGCCTTGCACTACCTGCGATGGCACACGTCTGCGCAAAGAGAGCCGGGCGATTCGCATAGGCGGACTTTCCATTGCCGAATCAGCAAATCTTTCTGTGGAGAAAGCGGTCATATTTTTCAGCACCGTAAATCAGCATTTAACGACCAGACAGCAAGCCATCGCTCATCAAGTTTTAATAGAAGTCAATTCACGTCTTAAATTTCTGGCGGACGTTGGTCTCAATTATCTAACGCTTGACCGACAGGCAAATACACTGTCAGGCGGCGAAGCGCAACGAATTCGTCTGGCCACGCAAATTGGCTCTGGACTCTCTGGCGTTTTGTATGTTCTCGATGAGCCTTCCGTGGGATTGCACCAGAGAGATAATAATCGCTTGATTGCCACCATGCAACGCTTGCGCGATCTAGGCAACACCTTGTTGGTTGTAGAACACGATGAAGACACAATCAGACAGGCCGACTGGATTATCGATATCGGCCCTGGAGCAGGCATTCACGGCGGTCACCTGGTTGCCCAGGGCAACATCGACGATATCGCCAATTCCTCACAATCATCGACTGGAGCTTATTTATCAAGACGAAAATCAATTGCCGTGCCGAAGAAGAGACGAAGTGGCAATGGCTTGTTTTTGAAAATGTCCGGCGCCACACTCAATAATTTGCAAGATATCGATGTCACAATCCCGCTTGGTCAATTTGTCGTTGTCACAGGCGTTAGTGGCTCAGGCAAATCTACACTCGTCAACGATTTACTATTCCAGTATCTGCGTCATGCCTTCAACGGCTCTGTGCCAGCGCCAAAAGGCTTGAAAAAAGTGACTGGCGTTGAGCATTTAGACAAAGTGATAGACATCGATCAATCGCCAATTGGTCGCACACCACGCTCCAATCCAGCAACTTATACAGGGTTATTCGACATTGTTCGCGATGTCTTTGCCATGACGACAGAAGCCAAGGCCCGAGGATATTTACCCGGTCGTTTTTCCTTTAATGTCAAAGGCGGTCGCTGTGAGGCCTGCCGCGGCGAAGGCATGAATGAAATCGAAATGAATTTTCTGCCTTCTGTGTTCGTGACCTGCGACGTCTGCAAAGGCGCACGCTACAATCGCGAAACGCTGGAAGTTAAATTCAAGGGCAAATCAATTGCCGATGTCTTGAATATGACAGTAGAAGACGCTCTGATGTTTTTTGCGAATATTCCAAAAGCGATCACTAAACTGGAAACGATGAATGAAGTCGGTCTCGATTACATCAAACTAGGACAATCGGCAACCACTTTGTCCGGCGGCGAAGCGCAGCGCGTCAAACTGGCCGAGCAACTCTCCAGGCGCTCGACCGGCAAAACAATTCTCATTCTCGATGAACCAACGACCGGTTTGTCATTTGCAGACGTAGACAAATTGCTGCATGTTTTAAATAAACTGGTGGACGCAGGTAACACCATTTTGATCATCGAACACAATCTCGATGTGATCAAACAAGCAGACTGGCTCGTCGACCTCGGCCCAGAAGGTGGCGCTGGCGGAGGCACAGTTCTTGGGGAAGGCACCCCGGAACAGTTGGCCCGAGTGAAAGAATCGCACACTGGATTATTCCTGCGGCAAATGCTTGGTTCCAAAAAAGCAGCGCTAACAACTTAACGAACGAGGCTTACCCATTACAGCGCTTTGCTTTATGATATCGTCATTCAAATTGAGCGAAAGATAACAGCCAGTCTTACGAGGCCAAATTGACCGAGAACGACACGAAAGACGAACAAAGCGCAGTATTGGGCGAAAAGCTACCTGGACAAGCAGACCCGGTCGTCGATAGTTTGCGCAAACGTGGGCATCGAATCACGGCTCAACGTGAAATCATTTTGCAGATTTTTCGCGAATTGCCGCACGGCAATCATCTCTCAGCAGAAGAACTGCATGCCAAACTGAGCGAACTCGGCTCGAATGTCAGTCTGGCTACAGCTTATCGCACCTTGAAGTTGCTATCGTCCTTGGGGCTCTTGCGAGAACTGGATTTTTCAGAAGGCCATAAACACTACGAACTAAAACAGGACACTGTCCCACATCAACACATTATTTGTACCAGCTGCAATATGACACTAGAATTCGAGGATCACTTCCTGGAAGAGGCCGGTCAGAAAATTGGCGCGCGGCACAATTTTGAAGTAATTGACGCGCAATTCAAAATATTTGGTCTGTGCCCGAATTGCAAAACGGACGACAAATTACCGTCATCGGGCTCACGCGCGAGCGCTGCCAATGAAGCCGCGGCTAAACGTTCATCGATGCGAAGCAAAAATTAATGAGCAGGGTTTGAGATATGACATTAGCTGACGCCAGAGATGGACAAGCGGTTTTAGTTACTGGCACTACTGGCGAAGAAATAACGAGCCAGGCCATGCGATTTGGTATTGGTGAAGGGACCAAAATTCAAATTCAAAAAAATATCAAAGGCGGCCCCGTGATTATCAGCAAGAATCAGCTCGAAATAGCGATCGGTCGGCAACTGGCTCAATTAATCGAAGTTGCACCTCAATAGAGTCTGGTATTAAACAGATGGAATTTGCGTCCACTGGTATTAATATGAGTAAGCACAGCGACTAACGTCCTATAAACTATGAGTCTCAATCTTCTCATTTGCCCTCAATGTCAGTGCTCTTTAAGCCCACCCAGTGGACAGTCTTCTGGCCTGAGCTGTCCGCGCTGTAACAACTGGTTGGAAATAGAGCCAAAGTGTTCAGGCAGTTGTTTAGCCTGTCACAAAGGCAACAGTACGCAGCAAATTTCAACTGAATCAAGCGCCTGCGTTGAATTATCCGCCGCTGGTCATTCCTCTGCCTGTGGAGAAAAGAAGCCAAATGTGGTACAGAGAAAGGTAATGAGCATCGCCGCTAATACGGGCCGCTCTGTCCTCGCCGTCTGGAAAACAGTTTTTCGCTAACTTTTTCCTGTAAGATTTACTAAGCATGGAAAATTTCATGAATTTGACGATCATGGAAAATTTGCTTGAAATACTGAGCCCAAGCGTTGCTAGACGATGGATTAGCTTCGAGGTAAGCAGATGAGCCGGCCTTTGAATCCATGGAAGCTGACCGGTTACAAAGCCGGACAAAACGTCGTTTGCAAAATTACTAATAGTGAGCCTGGCGGATATGCTGTGCTCATTCCCAAAGACAATTTGCCTGGCTTTTTGCCCACTCAGGCCACTCTCACCCCGGGCGAAGAAATACTGGCTCAGTTTGTTTGCGTCCACAACAATCGCATTTTGCTTTCAGCGCGATTTGGCTCCAATACCGGTGGTACCGATGTTGAAGACACCGCCGAAAAATGGCAAGAGCAAATGCGGCAAATGGACAATCCTGATCCTCAAGCTTTGCAGGCTCATAGCAGCGACCCGACAACAGCAACTGACGCCGGTGTAGACAACGAACCCGAGAAGGCGTTCAACGTATGGGCTCAAGGCCAAGCTACTCATTTTCATGTGAAGCGTGCCACCGATTTGATTTTACCGCCACTCAACGCAGAAACAATCAAGGAATTCAACATTGTCGACTATGATGTCGAATGGCTAGTAACCGATTTAGAAGGCGGCATGCGCACTGGCTGCGTTAAATCGTCTTCAGAAGGCAAACTATCACGCTCAGCGATGCTTCTATACAGAGGACGCGCCGTTGGCTGCATCCACGGCTGCAAATCGATGCCAGACACTTTACCAACCGAGCAATCGCTTCATGAAATGCTTACCGATTTCAATCTACCCGATACAAAAGTGATCATCTACGATTTGCCGGACAGCGTCACACTGTCTATGTCTGCACTGTTTCTAGGTTACCCCGTGCAGCGCAATGATCAATACGACACACGCACGTACATGGACTATATCTGTGAGTGGTTTGCCAGCAAAGGACAGACCGCATGTCTGGCTATTTCTCTACCATCCAAACTAGCGACCTGTCTCATATTTATATACAACGGTGCTTTCGTAGGCGCGTTTTACGTCAAAGACCAGACGTTCACACAAGACCAGCAATTTGTCTATGACCTGCTTAAAGAAGACCCAGGTGCGACGATTGCCGTCAGTATTTTGCCAGCCGAATTGACGTCAGCTGCAGTTCGTTTTGGTTTCAGTCTAAGCATGGCCAGGACAAAACGTCCAGACGCCTAGACTTTCGCTTAATATTTAAACCCCTTATTTTTGACCAATCGAGCTTTAATGGCTATTCTTTAATGGTTATTCGAAGTAGCTTGAGAACAGACACTGAGCCGATTGCGTTTAAGTAAAGGAAGTAGTCATGACAAATCAGACAAAAGATATCTCCCAAACTTCTGCTGTCACATCGCTCAAGAACAAGTATCAAGCGGCAATAGTTGGAGCAACCGGTATGGTTGGACAACAGCTCATACGCATGCTCATAGATCATCCCTGGATCAACATCAAAATCGTAGCGGCCTCAGGCAATTCCGCCGGCAAAAAATATGCTGATGCTGTAGGCTCCCGCTGGTGCATGGACTTTGCTATTCCCGAAGCAATTGCTAAATTGACTGTCATGGATGCAGACGCCATCAAAGATGTAGCCAAAGACGTCGACATTGTCTTTTGCGCAGTAAGCACCAGCAAAGAAGAAGTTTTACGCATGGAAGATGCTTACGCAAAAGAAGGCGCCTTCGTCACTTCTTGCAACAGCGCTTACCGTCTCGATCCCCTGGTTCCAATGATGATCCCTGCGGCCAATCCAGAGCATCTCGAAATTTTAAAAGAACAGCGCAAGAAACGCGGATACACCACCGGTGCCATCATCGTCAAAAGTAACTGCTCGATTCAAAGTTATGTCATTGCTCTGCAACCATTGCGCGATCTCGGTTTGAAAACGGTTCGTGTCCATAGTGAACAAGCTATCTCTGGAGCAGGCAAGACTTTTATCACCTGGCCTGAAATGAACAACAACATGATTCCCTTCATTGGCGGCGAAGAACAGAAGTCTGAAATCGAACCGCTAAAGGTTTTCGGCAAGGTCGACGAAAATGGTATCACCTCGGCGACATCACCAAAAATCAAAGCAAAATGTGTGAGAGTGGCAGTGCAAGATGGACACACCGCTTATGTGGAAGCAACGTTCGAAAACGGTGTGCCAACAACTGACGAAATTTTAAAGCGCTGGGCTGAGTTTGCAGCATGCTCTGGCTTGCCATCGGCGGCAAAACAATTGATCCATTACCGTACAGAACAGGACAGACCTCAGCCGGCTCTCGACGTGATGACTGAAAACGGCATGGCTGTCACCATTGGTCAGCTGAAAGCAGATGAAAGCTGCATTTCTTTTACTGCATTAGCTCACAATGCCATACTTGGAGCAGCCGGTGGCGCAGTTCTAGCAACCGAATTGGCCATTCAGAAAAATCTAATTCATCGTCATTGCATCTAATTGGACCTGGGGAGCAAACGACCGACTTTAAGCATAAAGCGCTCTATATCCTCTGGCACCAGAAACAAAACATAACTGATCACAACTGCCCACTCTAACAAATCCAAATTGACGAACCACTCAATGCCGCCATGCAAAAACAGCGCTCCTAAAAGAACGGCTTTATTAAATGGTGGCACCCAAATGATCGTCCACATCAGAAATTCAATGACCAGTGTGTAATAGGTCATGATGTTGTAAAACCACAAATGGTCAAAGAAGGCTGGCACAGTATGTCTGACCACATTTGTGTGATGCAATGTCCAGTAAACGGCGGTGCCATTCAGCCACGTGCCGCCCTGAATTTTCCCGAAAAAAGCGCGCCAGTAGATACAGGTCACCTGGAATTGCAAAAGGCGTTGAGCAAATGGTGCGTATAATTTTGATTTCTCACTCTGAGCGCGAAATTTTTTAATCCACGCATCGACTGAATACATCGCTGCCGAGGGAGCAAAAATCATCGTAAATGAGTAAAGTCGCACTAATAGACTAGCCTGGTGCCATATTGGCGGGTCTCTATGTGAGATGGAGACAGAAAGCAGCCACAGCAGAAAAAGACTAGTGCGCGAACAGAAACCGACAATCACAAAAACACAAGCTATTAAATACAGGGCGAGTAAACCATAAATTTGTTGATCGCTGAAGTGATGCAGCAGTAACACACTGAAACCGTTATCAAAGTAGCGCAATGATTCATAGGATAAAACAGCATCGTTCCCATACCAGGTCAAAAAGTCTGGACACCACAGCAGGCCATCGACAAGCGCCAGGATCCCTAGCAAAATACGAAATAAACAAACTGGTGCTGGCGAAACTGGCGCAAACCAGAATTTATTCCAAGCCGCTTGAAATTTTGCCAACATCAGTTAAGGTCCCCTGGCTGAACGTCATATGAATAAAAAATTCCATACTGCTCAGGATCAATCAGGGGCTGACCAATCCCCTTTTCTGGCGGTGGCACGTCGGCTATTGCGTAAAAGAAATCGACCTGAACAGGACGCTTATCAGATGTTGCAACTTGTCTTGCAATAAAGCGAGCCACATCGGGGCGAATGGCTACTAGAGCTGGTTTTACACTCCAGAAAAACAAATTATGAATGTATTGTTTGAATGAATGTTCAGAGTCCCACGGCGTCATTTTATCGCGTGGAAACATCCATTCAGAAGACGATCCATCGGCAAAAATAACCATAAATTTGATGTCGTCAGCATATCGCGGAGGGTCCGGAGAAAAGAGAGAGATGTTGGCATAAAGCCCAAGATAAGAGCTCACGTTATTCAGCGGTTGCAACAACTGTTTTAAATTCAAATATTGATTAAATGGCCAGCACATAATAACGGCGCGACAAATAAAAAAGAGAATAAAGACATTAGTCAGTACTCGAAGCAAAATGGGATAAAAGCGCCAGTACTTGCTCATGCTCGATCTTCAACCACTGCTTGCTTTAAAACGCCCGAGGAAAAGAAAGACAGCAATAAAAACCGAAACTATAGATTGTTTCTGAGATGCCCAAATTTTCTCAATATGCAGCTCTGTCATGCAGATATTATAGCTGAGACACTTTCCAAGAAAAAAGACCGGCCCGTGAGCCGATCTTTTGACATTTAACATCAACTAACTGATCGAACGAAGACTTCCCTCAGGAAGCGTCGTGATGATTGAAAGCAACTTCCTGATGTGGAGCTTCACTTTCAGATTCAGCATCATGATCTTCATCATGCTCGGAGCCTCCATGTGAATGACCAACAATAGGCTCGGGCGATTGATCAGTGTTTTCTGACTGTGGGTTGCCTTCATACACAGGAATGGTCAGTTGTTGCCCAGACCATGCCTGGTGCGAAGAACCAACTTCGTCCGCATCATCCTCTTTAGATTCAGCCTGAGTGTGTGAATGCTCATGGTTTTCGACAGGAGCCGCCGCCTTCACTTTCAATCTGTAAACACCGGTCGCTGGATCGTATTCGGTTTCGAACGGATCGTTGACCTCAAATGGAACCTCATCAGCTACATCATCAGCATCTGAATTATTATGTGATTCTGAGTGTGATTTAGAGACGTTGTCGGCATTATCGTCATGCTCATGATGGACTTCATGCTTTTGTCCCTGGACATCGTCACCATTTTCATGGGTACGGTGATCTGGCTGTTGAGCATGCACAGCGTGTTCATGCTTTTCGGCATGCTCATGACTTGTATGACCTTCCGTGTCATTTTCGTCTTGAGCATGCTCGTTGTTGTGCGAAAGATCAAAACGAGAAGCCACTGGCTTAAAGAATCCAGAACTGGCTTCACCAGAGCGGGCTCGGCTATCCATATCCTGGACAACTTGAGCAACAGCGGAGATGTTTTGGCTCAGCTTGCGGCTGAGTGGATTTTCTTCGCTGTCATCTTCGAAACTATCGGCGTCGTGCATACTGGCTTTGCCGGCATAAGCATCACGGTGTATACCCAGCTGCTCGAGAGCTGACTTACGTGGTTGTGGTTGCTGCGGTTCATCGCCTTCACCTTCGTTTTCGTCATCCTCATCATGCGATTTGGAATAACTGCCGAATTTGCCACCAGTCGCTTTACCTGGTGCCTGCAGAAGATCATCTGGCATTTGCGCGAGAATATCTTCAGGTACGCCAGCGAGCAAATCTTCCTCGTCATGATCATGAAGATCGTGAGCGTCGTGCAAACTGTGGGAGGAATGACTGCTATGTGAATCATGGTCACTGACAGTTGGCGTTACACGACCGTTGCTAGCTGTTGCGGAACGCAACATGCCACCACCAGCTTGACGAGCAGCCTGAGCACCTTTACGACCGCGACTGCGAGCAGCGGCTTCTTCATCTCTGGTTTTGAAACTAATGATGCGACGATTTTCACCGGTGCCAAGTTCCAGATTTGGTATCACACCCATGCCCGAGCAGGAATGACAGTGCGATGTGAATAATTCACGCAAGCTTTGTCCCTGTCTGCGTCTTGTCAGTTCGACCAGACCAAGGTCTGATAATTGTCCAACCTGAGGCTTAGCTCGATCTTCTTCGAGTACGCGCTGGAAAACCTCAAGCACCTGCTGTTGATCTTTGCGGCTATCCATGTCGATAAAGTCAACGATGACCATGCCGCCGATATTGCGTAAACGCAATTGTCGCGGGATTTCCTGGGCAGCTTCGAGATTGGTTCGGCGAACAGTTTCGGCCTGAGTGCGTGAACTTGTAAAACGTCCAGAGTTGACATCGATTACAGTCAAAGCTTCAGTGGGCTGAATATTCAGGTGACCACCGCTTGGTAGTTCGGTCCTGTCTGAAAGAGCGGCTTCGATTTCGCGGTCGATACCTTTGTTGACGAGCAACGAGTCTTCGCCGGTGTGGAAAGTGACTTTCGTTGTTTTACCAGCCCATCCTTGCAAATATTCTTGAGCGCGCTTTTGACCTTCAGAGGTATCACAAATGATTTCACTGACATCATTTGAATAAGCGTCACGAATGACTCTAAAGAGAAGATCTTGATCTCTGTAAATCAAAGTCGGTCCAATTGAAGCTTCGCCTTCAGAGACAACTGTTTGCCAGCGGTCCCAGAGCTGTTCGAAATCTTCGAACAATTCGCCTTCGCCTTGACCTTTAGCTTCTGTACGGATAATCAGACCAATGCCTGGAGGCTTCATCAAATTAACGACAGATTTCAATCTGGCACGTTCACGAGCATCGCTAATTCTGCGTGAAATAGAAACACCGCGCTCTTCTGGCACGAGCACTAGAAAACGACCGGGCAAACTGATGGCTGTCGAAACACGCGGACCTTTATGACCGGTTGGTTCTTTGGTAATTTGCACCAGCAATTTCTGTTTTGGTACCAGACGCTCTTTCAATGCGCCTTGACCGGGAACGTCGTTGGCGTGGAGAAAGCCCATTTTGTCTTTGCCGAGATTGACAAAGGCCGCGTCGATACCAGGCAGGATATTTTCGACTGTCGCCGAGTAAATATCACCTAATAGCAATTCACCTCGATTAACGAAGAACTCGACAACACGGTCATTCTCGAGAATGCCGGCGATACTGTCGTGTTCTGAAATAACTAATGACTTCTTCATAAAACTCCTCTGAGGGTTATGGCTGCGGATTTAAAAACTTAAAATCAAACGGTAAAAAGATCCTCACCACTATCAGCTTTCAGCTGCAATCTCTGCAGCTTCCAGTTGATTTGCGAATTTAATTCGGTGGCAAGAATATTGGTCAAAACATCGGTTGGCTTAACATGAAGCTTAGAGCCATGCGCCAATTCCAGGACTAAAGTTAAAGGTTCGTCGAGAGCAACGCTCATTGATTTGATCGCTGCTCTGATATTTTTTTGCTTGGGTAAAGGTGTTGCAAGCTCACTCTTATCATCCGAGGTCTTCTTATAAGAAGACGATGGAATCAAAGGAACAACAGTCGAGACGATAAAGTCTTCACTGTTCATAATTTCAGTCAAACGTACCTGCACAGATTGCTTCAGTTTCTCAATCTCAGCTTCATTCCCATCTTTAAGAGTCAATGGATTGACCGATGCACGATAGGAAGCACCACCGAGACGCGCTTGAAGAGCGGCACCACTGGCCTTAGCTGGAACTACAGCGGCTTCGAGAATCTGTACTTCAGCAGGCAACTTTGCATTCATATTTTCAATGAATGCAATCACATCGATATTTTCAGTCAAATCGATTTCGGCAATTTCTCCAACCGATTCTTGAAACAAGGCCAATGGTGCGGCCAAATTGAGTTTTGGATGAGGATTAAAACCTTGAGTGTAAGCCAGGCGCACAGAGGCTCTTCGAGCAGCTCGCGCAAGTAGAGCGGCAAGATCGAGATGCGATATGAAGCGAAGATCGCCCAATTTAGTAAAACGAAAGCGAATACGAATATTGCCTTCGACGTCCGCTTCAGGGATGGAACTAGCAATAGACGTCTGCGTAGTTTGTGGTTTCAAGAAAAACAGAGAAGGATGATTTTCTTCATTTTTTGTATTTGCATCCAGCTCTTTCACGAATGGATTGCGTTTCATCACTTCAGATTTAGGCTTGGCGAGCTTGTGAGTGGTTTCCAATTCGGTACAAACACCACAGGCATGACAGGTGTTCTCTGTACATGGCGGCGTTTCTAAAGTGGCAACTGCCTTTTCCCACTCTTTGACCATCCACCAGTTATTCAAACCAATGTGCACAATATCCCATGGTTGCTCGCTACCAACTACTCGGTCGGTGCAACCGACAGCTTCAAGAGTGAAGCCCAACGACTTGGCCGCGTCATGCCAGAGCTGCGGCTTAAAGCGATCATCCCAGGCATCGAATATAGCACCACTTTGATAAGCACGCGCAATGAGCTCGCCTAATTCTCTGCCACCACGTGAGATAACGACTTCCAGCAAACTGATCTGCGGATCAGTGATATTTAGCTGCACACGACGAAGACCAGAATTTTTCAAGGCTTCACGCAGAACTTTATGTTTGCGCGTGGTCTCTTCTGGAGTGAATTGACCAAACCATTGAAACGGAGTGAAAGGCTTGGGCACGAAATTCGAGATAGTGCAGGTTAGTTCGAGATCGCGTCTGTATTTTGCCGGATTGTTCTTTTTGATAACGCGACAATGGCGGTCGGCTTCTTTCAAAATCTCAACTATGGCAATTAGGTCTTCATCTTTTTCAGTAGGCAGACCACACATAAAGTAGAGCTTTACTGACGACCAACCAGACTGATAAGCAGCCTCGATTGCCGAGATGATTTGTTGATGCGACAGACCTTTGTTGATGACAGCACGGAGACGTTCACTGCCAGCTTCAGGAGCAAGAGTGATACCACTTTTACGCACGACTTTTAATTCTTCAGCTAGATCGAGGTTCATTCGATCAACTCTTTGACTGGGAAAAGATAGCGATGTGCGTTTCTCTGAATGTTCACGATTAAGCGCTCGCACAGATTCGTGCAAGCTGGTGTAATCGCTGACGCATAGCGACAACATCGAGTATTCCTCATGACCACTTTTTTCTAAAGCGGTTGTAGACAGGCGCAACAAATCATCAGCCGAGCGTTCGCGCACAGGCAAGAAAGTATATCCAGGCTGACAGAAGCGGCAACCTCGATCGCAACCGCGACGTACTTCCAGAGTTTCACGATCGTGAACAAGATTCAAGTAGGGAACAAGATTGTTTGTCGGTTGATTTTCATCCGTTAACGGTTGAACCTGGCGAAAAACTCGCTCTGGCAAAACTGAATTTCTGACGGTCTCAGCAAGTCGACTGATTTCGTCAACGCTAAAGATATCGACAATTTCTCTGGGCTTTGGCACCGGTGATGAAACGCCTACGCTATAAAAAGCAGGCACATAGCAACCCGGGATTTGAGTAGCTAGTTGCCACAACAAATGTTTTCTGGCAAAAGTTTCGTCTTGCCGATTTTGCTTGCGCTTAAAGTCAGCGACCAGCTGCATTGCCGCAGGCACAGCCTCTTCACCATCACCAATGATAAAGAAGTCCATAAAATCGGACATTGGTTCGGGATTGACAGCAGACGGACCGCCACCGAAAACGAGAGGAAATAAGGTCTTTCTATCGCCGGCCTTGATTGGCAACTGAGCCAGATCGAGCATATTTAGAACATTGGTATAAGTGAGCTCATATTGCAAACTAAAGCCAATCAGCTCGAAATCACGCATTGGCCTTCGCGATTCCCATCCCCAAAGAGGAATCGACCGCTCACGCAATAAAGCTTCCATGTCAACAGCTGGTGCGTAAGCACGATCAACCAACAGATTAGGCTGCTTATTGACGATCTGGTAGAGAATTTTTAGACCAAAGTTGGACATACCCAACTCATACATATCTGGAAATGCCAGGGTCAGCTTTACTTCAGCCTGGTCGAACGGCTTTCTCGAAGCGCCCCATTCATTGCCAAGGTACTGCCCGGGACGTTCAACACGCTCCAGTAAGTCTTCTGTCAAAAGACGGGAGAATTTTTGAGCTTTAAGATCGTGGTTGAATGGACTGTCCGGGTTGATTTCCCGCCGACCAAGAGCAACTGTATTAACTATGGCTGTGCTCCAAATATCTTGGATTAGCGCGACTTCGTTTTCTTACTGTTGAATACATGAAAAAAACGTCGGCGAATCCGAAAAAGTTTTGACTGGCGCTACGAGCGCTTGACCCATCATGGGCGTGACTTGAGCACTATTTCTGACAAAGCTCTAAAGCTAACCTACATCTACTCGAGATTGATTCGGTCTATATAAGGCTAGTTAAAAGGTTCTTGAGCTAAGCAGCCCTCAAGTCCTTTCATTATAGCGCTTTGGAACAGTCTGCATATAAGCGCTTGCAAAACTTTAATTTGTGCTCCGGCAGATAAAGCGTTCAAGAGCCCCGAAAGAAGAGCTGCAAAGCCCCAGGCGGACAAAGCAAAAGCTTAACCAGTTGCCTTATTGCAACAAAGCCCTCACTTTACAATCACATTTGGTTGTACGTTGAAAGCCCGAAATTTATTAACTTGCACATGTCTTCGTTTTCTGGGAGTTTAGTAGACACAGGCGCTTGGCTTCCTATGCTATAGTCGCAGAAAGGATCTAAAGAAGATTCCGATGGGATTCCGCAAAAGCCATTAGCCTCCCCAAGAGACTAGTCGTTTTGCCGTTGAAATTTGACCTGATGTTCGTTGTAGGTTGTTTTAAATCGTAGTAAGCCGACTTCTGTATTTACAGGACAAAAACTTGATACTAGAAGCATTTGCCAAATATCTCCACGCTGCTGACCCCAAGTTGCCGGCAACCGATGTTTTGGCGCAATGGTTATGGCGACATCTAAGCAACGAACCCCAAACAAATGTTGACAAGGTCTTGCACTGCGAGATGACTATTCGTGAAATAAGACAGTCGAAGAGTGAATCTTCGTCGTCCGGCGATCTTCACAAAAGACCTAAAAAATCGTCTTACGTCTTTTGCGGTACCTCGTCATCGGGCAGGCGCCTTCTAAAAAGTCTTTACGAATACTGCCAAAGTTATGAACAACAACGCTGGTCGCGTTTCATTCACACACTCAAAGCCAGCGATTTCTCTGAAAAGCTTCTCGGTCGATAATGCCCTTTCGAACGTTGCTGACAATCGCGGTTCTCTTCGCCATCGTCAGCGGTACCAGTACCAGCATCATCTTGCCTTCGACTCATGCTCAGTCGTCGACTACGTCACCACACGCTAGGTGTTCTGGACCAGCCGACATGAAAAGCCACTGAACGTAAATCCATCGGTCATCGACGATCTGTCCGCGTGGATTAAGACTCTCACGCCATCAGCACCAGTGACACCATAGATTCGCAAAACATGTCAAAATGTGCAGGTATTAGTGACCGTGTAAGATTCAATGCGCCTCAAAAAAATCAAAACAGATGCGCTCATTGCTTCAATATTTTTATTCAGCCTGACTTCCCATCTGCAGTTAATTGTGCCCGTGCAAGCTGCAGAAGCGCTGCAGTTGCGTCCTGGTGTTGTCTTCAATCAAGATACAGACAATGGTTTTCCCATTACCGGTACGCATCTTGCTGACGCGAAAATCGAAAAGGGAAAACCTGCGCTAGTTTTTTTTGGTGCTTCAGGCGATTTAAATACGAATAGACAGGCTAAACGAATTGTAGAAATTTACAACAAATTGCCGTCTAATGCGCTGAAATTTATACTTGTTGATGTCGATCATCCACTTAATCAAGAAAGCAAATATTTGATCAAAACTTTCTATAAAGGATACATTCCCTACGAAGTTTTGATTGCTCAAAATGGCAAAGAAAGCTGGTCGCAGACAGGCGAAGTACAAACCAATTTGTTGCGTAAAAAAATAGATTCTTTGATCAATTCGTCGGATGCAAATACTGAGCATGCAGAGTCAAGAGAAGAGAAACCGGAGGGTCAAGTTCACCCGCAAGCGAAAATTGAATAATGAAGCCGCTTACTCTCTTTTATTGCCTGTAGCGCTTCTTCAGGTGCCGTCGGAATGATTTGTGTGAATATGCAGTTCAATCAACATTTTCTAATTGTTGACTACGGCAAAAGCAAATCGCTGACTGTCGGGCGTATCATCGAGACCCTCGATAAATTGAAGACGCTGGACGCTTAATGCCTTTCCGGTGACTCTATCAATGTTGTAGAGCACACCGCACATAATAGCTGGTCCAGCTGCTACATCCAGGCGAGCAGGCAATTGCTTCACCATGCGCCTGAACACCGATTCTTTATCCATACCAATGACACCATCGCGTGGACCGCAACAGCCGGCGTCGGTCAAATAAGCGGTACCTCCAGGCAAAATGCGCTCGTCACCGGTCTGAACGTGCGTATGCGTGCCAACGACAGCCGAAACGCGGCCGTCAAGATACCAACCCATCGCCACTTTCTCGGCAGTTGCCTCGGCGTGAAAATCGACGAAAATCACATTGGTCTCTTTTTTAACCTGTTCGATGATTTCGTCTGCCACCAGAAATGGTGACCGCAGGGGTTCCATATAAACTCGACCCATAATGTTAACGACTGCCACTTTAATTCCGTCGGCAATACTAACAAGACAGTATCCCTTACCAGGTGTACCTTCTGGATAATTGGCTGGTCTGACAACATTATTTTCTTTATCAATAAATTCGAAAATCTCTTTGCGATCAAAGGTGTGATTGCCACCAGTGAACACCGTTACACCGACCGAGCGAAGTTCTTCGAGATTCGCTTCAGATGTGCCAAAACCATGGGCGGCATTCTCAACATTGGCAACGATCAAATCGGCTATTTCGGGATTGAGAGTCAAAAAAGTCTTGATCACTTGCCTGCCCGGACGACCAATGACGTCACCGAAGAAGAGAAGCTTGATGTTACGCGACGTGCTCATGGCTTGAAGAATACCTTACAATTGCTAACGGGGCTGAAACCGGGGCAAGTGTAAGACACATCGACTCCGAAGTTCAATCTCCAAAGTTCAATGAAGGTTGAGGGGATATCGAAAAAGTGATGAAGAGATCGCTGATTCTTGCAGTTTTAGTGTGGGTCACGTTGAGCGCGCGGTCCTCGTTTGCCGCTGAGTTAGCTCCTGCGCCAGCCAATACACAAGGCAAGACCCAGGCGAAGACACAAAGTCAGCCACAGGTGAAAACCGAAGCTCAAAAGTCAGCAGTAGTTGAAGTCAAGTCTCAAGCGGCCCCCAAGATGCCTGTTGTTGATAAGAAGGTTAATGAAGCAACGAGTAAACCAACGAGCAATATAACAACAACAACGACGACGACAACAACAACAACAACAACAGCTAAAACACCAAATGTTAAGGACACAGCCACAGCTAAAACGACATCGAGTAAAGCTGTATCTGAAAAAGCGTCGGGGAAAAGTGTCAAATCAGTCAAAAGAGCACCCACACCAGGTCTAGTGCCTCCACCGCCTCCTGATACACCAACGTTAATGGGGCTGCCGGAAGGCGATTTCGATTCACTGGCTAATCTCGAATATATGTCTTTGAGCGCCATGAAAGAACGTCAGAAGGAGCTCAACACGCAGCTTTTAGATGCGCAAGAAGAATTAAAATCGAGACGGAGTGAGGCTGAAGAAGTAAAAGGCAAAGCCACGCAATTTGAAAATCTCTACACCGAAGGAGTAATTAGCAAACACGAACTCGAGGTTTCAAAGAAAGAAGCAGGCGAAATTGATGCGCGTATCAGTCGAGCCAAAATGCGCGTCGAAGATTTGCAATCAAACATTAGACGCCTAAACGATCGGCTAAAAGAACAAGAAAGACGCGTAGCCAAAGTGAAGAAAAACACCACCACTAGTAAAAACAAACTGGCTGTAGTCAAGAAAAGTGCATCAAAAGTTGCGGACAAAGCCCAAGCAAAAAAGGCAGACAAAGCAGCAGACAAGGCTGACACAGTTAAACCCAATGCTGCGCCAACGCCAGGAAAATCCGAGCAACCGATTAAAACCAGCCCACCGAGCGGTGAGAACAAATCAGACGAGCTTTGATTAAGTCAAACTCAGTTGAAAAAGCGCTTGAGATGAGATTCGACTTAAATTCAATCATTTTTCAAAGTCTCGAACATTCCACTATGAAAGCGTTCTCATAGTGGCCAAGGTTAAAGCAGAATAGATCCTGAAAAAGGGCTCATTTAGTCCTTTCGACCGCTTACTATTTTAGCAACGGAGAACTCACTCGCAAACCGCACAGCGCATCGAATCGATTCACATCGATAAGACAGCGGGAAATTGTGGTGCGTCTGAGTCTAAGCTACTCACGATGGATCGCAATCCATTACAAGGAGAAGTCCAATGTTCTACAACAAATCAATGAATGACTACAGAGCACAAAATCGTCGTCCATTAACCAACACATTGTTCAACGATCGTACCGATGCTCGCTTCAACGATCGCTATGAATCAACCCAATACGTAGACCACGTCACAAGAAACAGCCACCTCAACCACTTGAACCATGTTAACCGTTTGAACCAATCCACACACTTGGGTCAATTCGGTCAACCAACCATGTGGCAAGAACAATATCTTGGCTATGGAACTCCTGACACAGACATCCTTGAATTGGACGATCAATATGTTTTGGAAGTCGCTCTTCCAGGCGTTTGTCTCGATGACATCGAATTGAAAATCGAAGACAACGTTTTGTCCGTAATCGCCAAGCGCACACCAGCTATGTTCGAAGAAAAAGCAGCTATCCTGCGCAAAGAAATGGCTGCTGGCTTGTTGGTTCGTGAATTCGAATTCGAAACCGAAATTCTCGCCGAACAAATCGAAGCTCGCCTCGAACGCGGAATTCTGTTCATCAGCATTCCTAAAGTTGAAGTTGCCCTCCGCATCCCTGTTTCAGCAGGAACGCTCGAAGGTCACATGAACACATTGAAGACCCGCGTCAACAAAACCGAAATGCACCAAAGTCGCAAAGAAGTAGCAATCAAATAAAATTGTTTGCCAACTGACTTGAAGAAGGGGAGGGCGTAAGCTCTCTCCTTTTTTTTCGCAGTTAGTTGTTGAAATAGTGATGCTGGATTTTAATGAAAAGAAATCTGGTCAGTTCACCAATTCAGAAAGCGTTACCACGACAAAAAGTGGTAACGCATTTCCCTGTGCCGGTTTCGGGATGCTCAAATATTAAAACAAGAAAAATGCATTTCAGGCATTAGTTAACCGCGATCCGACGCAGTTTCACTGTTGCCATGCTTATAGCCATACATAGCATAAATGGCAATGCCAATTGCCATCCAGACGACAAAACGAATCCAGGTGATGATCGGCAAACTGAGCATCAAAATCGAACAAGAAACAATACCAAGCGTTGGTGTCAGAGGCACCAGAGGACACTTAAACGGACGCACGCGTTCTGGGTCAGTTTTGCGCAAAATTGTGACACCTGCGCAGACAATAATGAAAGCAGCAAGCGTCCCTATGTTTGTCAGCTCGGCCGCCTGTCCGATATCACATACAAGTGAGGACAGGGCGACAATGACGCCCGTAACAATCGTGGGCAGAAGTGGCGTGCGATAAACAGGATGTAATTTGCCAAATATTTTGGGCAATAATCCATCTCTGGCCATGGCCATGAAAATTCTCGGCTGCCCTAATTGAAACACAAGCAACACCGAAGTCATGCCGGCAAGAGCACCAACTGAAACAACCATATGAGCCCAGGGTTGGCCAACAGCTGCAAGGGCCGATGCAACAGGTGCTGCGTCGTCAGCATATCTTGTATAAGGCAGAATGCCAGTCAAAACAAGAGAGACTCCTGCGTAGAGAATCGTGCACAGAATAAGACTGCCGAGCATACCTATAGGCATGTCCCTTTGCGGATTTTTGGTTTCTTCGGCTGTCGAGCTAACTGCATCAAAGCCAATAAAACTGAAAAACACGATCGCTGCACCGCCCATGATGCCAGTGAAACCACTGGGAGCAAAGGGTACCCAGTTCGATGGATGGACAAAGTATGAGCCATAAGCAATGAAGAAAATAACAACGAAGACTTTGATGACAACCGCAATCGTGTTAACAAAGGAACTCTCTTGAATGCCCCTTACGAGAACGACTGTTATAAGAGCCACAATGATAAAGGCGGGAAAATTTAAAGCAAGCGGATGCCCGAAAAGCAAAGGCAAATCGAGATTTGAATAAAATTCGCGCTGCGGACTATCGGCAGCCATTGTGGCAATGCGCGTCAAAGCCGTAGCACTATCGGTGGTGATCCACAGGGGCACTTTGATTCCTGTCAAACCATGAAAAAAATGAAGAAAGTGGTCTGACCAGCTTACGGCTACTGCAATATTGCCTACGGCATATTCAAGTGTAAGATCCCAGCCAATGATCCAGGCTATCAATTCGCCAAGAGCGGCCTGGGCGAAGGTGTAGGCGGAACCCGCAACAGGGATCATCGCAGCCAGTTCGGCATAACACATAGCTGCAAACCCACAGGCGATTGCCGCAATTAAAAAAGATATGACAATGGCAGGACCGGCACCGGCTCTGCCTAATTCAGCATGAAAAATGAAATTGATAATAGGTGTAGAAAGCCAATCATGAGCAAGCTGTGGCTGACCGGCAGCGGCTGTACCAGTTAAAGCAAATATGCCTGAACCAATCGTTGCTCCTACGCCAAAGGCAATCAAATCTTTGGCGGTCAATGTCTTTTTCATTTGACGGCTTGGCTCATAAGCTTCGTCTATGAGTAACTGCGGCGACTTAGTTTGCAGTAAACGTTTAATGTCCAAAACCATGCCTCAAAAGCCTGCATCAAATAAAGAGTGGCATTGTAGACTTCTTGTCATGTCTAAAGTAAGGCTTTTGCGCTAAGGATCGCAAATTCGGGACGAACAATTTGCTAAAATCTTAGGGCGTTAAACAATAGATTTATATAGGTCTCGCGATGTCCTCCAGTAAATGTACTCCCTGGATTCAGTTTGCATTCTATAGACCTTTAATTACAATGGCGGTTGTACTGGCGACCGTATCAACTGGCACTAGCAGCTTGAAAGCCGTGGCTGATGAGATGGCAGAAAATTCCGCCACAACAGCCACAACAAGCAGTCCAGCAGCGAGTGTAGTCGCACCAGATGTGCCACCAGTCACAACTGAACAGACTCAAATTCATGCCCAATTGCATGAAGGCAGTGTCGTCAAAAACGAATTGCAAGCGCCCCTAGAACCGGAAAAAATTCAAGAAAAAACCCCAGAAAAAGCTGAAAACCTGACTGCTCCTGTGCCTGGCAATCAAGACAACGCACTGCCGCAGCCAACTTTCAATGCCATCAACACCATTGATGCTTCAGACAATTATGCCGAGAATTATTCAATCACTAAAAACGTTTTGACATATCCTTTGAATGATCCTGTAAACGGTCAATTCTCAGGTCAACCTTCTTCGCCTCTTGTTCTGCGCGAAAGCGCGGATTCGGCTCAGGCTACAGCGCCAGTTGTGCAATCTAAATATCAGGAGCTGCCATTGAGCTTCGATGACGCAAAAATTCGACTTGGTCAACTTAAACTGATGGCTGCTGGAACGCGTCCGCAAGACGCTCTGGAACACGTCAATCAATTTATTCGATGGCTGGCTGACATAGTCGACGCTCACAACAAAATGTCTGTGGCATTTAACAAAACAGAAGCCACTAAGTCTATAGGCGTAAACGAAAAGCAGATGAGCACGAAATTTGCCCATTTACGCTACGAATCGCAACTACTGAAAGCCGATTTACTGATAGAAGAACACCGCTATCCAGAAGCTTTAGCGCCTCTAGTTGAAATAGTGCTAGCGATGCCCTCGAATCCAATCGGCAAGGCCGCGTATCAACGTCTTCAAGAGCTTGGGTTCAGCACCACCGACGCAGCGGTCTCCAGTGCCACAACCGCAACAGGTGCTGAAGCCGCCCAGGTAAATCTGGAAAGCAAGAACAAGAGCGAAACCGAATCAAAAACAAGCGCGACGCTTTCCGAGCCCACAAAAAAGGTAGCAATGGTAAGCCCAAGTCTACGCACAAAACGGCAGATTGCTGCAAAATACGTACCTTCTAAAACTTCTTCGACCCTCCAAGTCAAGAAGGCGACAAAAGTGACCGTCAAAAGGTCGCACAAAGCCTAATTGAAACAAATATTTGAGTGATTTAATAATTTGAGCTACAATCCGTCCTTAGTTCAACAGCAAAGAGACTGTATCGATTTTACTAAGCACAACTGAACGAACCTGGCTGGCTCGCCTGAGTTCTTGGAGGCAAGAAAAACTTGATTAACCAGACTAAAATGACTTCTGCTCTGTTCCTCAGCGCTATGACGGCGTTCGCTGCGGCAAGCTCCAGCTTCGCGCAGAGCGAACCCTTACAGGGTCATGCAGGCGAAAACACCTATAACACCGGTTCGAGCGGCACAAGCTATCCTGCTCCTCAAATGATGAAAGCGGCGCCGAAGCCGGTTATGCAACATCTGCCAGCCCAAAAGCCGATGCAAGCCAAAGCCGAGCATACTGCCCCTTTGCAAATTAGCGCCACCAAAAGCATTACTTTGCCAGCCGGCTTTCTCGGCCGATGGACTGTAAATGCCACTCGTAAAAGTGTCGAGGCTCAACCTGAGTTTCAAGCGGGTGCTGAAAGCGCTTTCGCCACCTCAACCACAGCTATCTGGAACATCACTGGCGATCCGCAACACGGTTATGCAATTGAATCGAATTCAGGCGTAAATACTCAATTGTATGTGGATAAAGTCGGCAAGGGCACAGCCATTATTCGCTATAAGCACCCCGTCAAAAATACCGAAGCTCAAGAGTCAGTCATATTGAGCGGCGGCGGTAATTCATTTGAAGGATTGGAAAGAATTTCAATTGTCAAAGCCGGACAACCACCACGCGCCAAAGTTGAATACACTTTAAACGGCAGTCGTTGAATTAGCTCCACCAGTAGTGGCACGAAACAAACCAAGGCAGTGATTTCAGAAAGTGCCTAAGGCATTATTTGAGAACTTGCTCTGTCAATTCCGTGCTTTTCCTAAAGATGCGTAACATAACCTACTATTTAGTTAACCAGAGAAAGTTCAAGGCGAGCCAACTCTAAGCTTTATGCAATTCGTGCAAGGTCTAAACTATGCACAATTCTGGCAGCAATGACTAAGCAGTTGCAGTAACCTATTAGCAGTGAAACGGTCTGCTCAAGCAAGGACGCTAATTTCAACTGATGAAACGCAACAGTCTTTTTTCCAACACATTAGCATTAAACACCTCCTTGCTGGTGGCAACATTGCTCAGTGCGACGAATTCCGCCGACATGGCCACGGCCCAGGGCGACGCTTTAGCCGATTTGCCTTTGCGCGGGGCCAATACCTCTAAATCAGCTGTATCCACTCAAGCTTCACCACAGCCAAGCGACGAACCAAATTCGCCTGGCACAGCGGTTCCCGCTCACATTGACGCCCAAGTTAAAACACAAATCGACGAAAGCAAGAATGCAACGGCTGCTGATCAAGCCCTTACAAGCGGTAGCAGACAGCCAGCAGTTATAAACGGTCAGGCCTCCACAATTGCCCATCCAGAAGAAAACGTGAATGGTCCAAGCACGATCACTATTGACTATGCGCACATACCTCATGACCGCTCCAAAACTATTCCTGATTCATTGAAAGTTCCTTTAAAAACCACGAAAGAAGAGACCAAAGCCAAAGAAATGGAGCGCAACAACAGCCTTGTTACGGCAAACGCTAAGTTGATGCCCAAAAGCCCGTTGATGAGAACAAGAGACGCAAATTTGCGCTTCGTTCAAGTCACTGTAAAAAACGACAGCCCGGAAGTCGTTTTAATTCACGGCGATATCGCGCAAGCCAATATCGCTGGTGCTCTCAAAACAGCCTCTTCAGCGCGTTATGTTGGGCAAGTGGCTTCGCCGAAACTGGGTTTATCGGGTCGCATTGCAACAGGTGTTGTGACAGCGGGTTCACTTGGCTTCGCTGGTCCAATTTTTTATGAAAACATGACACCCGACCAGCACCGCAAGCGCTATTTGGGCACAGCAATAGGTGTTGATGGCAGCCGTCACGAAATCGAGTCTGACCGCTTTGGCTTACGTGTGCTCTTGCCTGGCGATGAGACCGTCGGCTGGCTGGCGTTCGATTGTCCTAATGACAATCAAATGACTAATCTTGTCATTCCTGTAAATTATTCCAAAAGCACCTTACCGTCGGGCTCGCTGGTGATTTCGGTGAGCAGGATGAAGCCTGGCGCCGCTGCCACCAGCCAAACTCAACCGGCTGCGAAACCCTAGGCTGACTCAGACCTTCTTTATGAATTCATTCTTTGACGCTCTCCATGCGCTAGAATCGTCAGCGTTTCACTAACGCAAGGGAGTTATCAAGCGAATGCGCTTTTTAGATTATTTCAAAGCAGCTAACACAAAAGCTGTGGTACCAGTGATGGTATCAACAATCGCCACGCTGCTAGCCGTATCTGTAGTGAATAATTCACCAGTTGGTGCTGCTAATCCATTTAAGCACACATTACTTGCCGCAAAAGAATCAAAGGCGAATGAGCCAATCGTCACCATGGTGACAAATAAGGGCACAATCAAATTTCGCGTCTACAAAGATGATGCTCCAATTACATCAGCAAACTTTTTGGATCTTGTCCAGAAAGGTTTTTATAACGGTTTGACGTTTCACCGCTATGAGCCAGGCTTTTGTATTCAAGGTGGTGACCCGAATGGCAATGGCTCCGGCGGATACATCGATCCTCAAACTCACAACGAACGAACAATCAAACTGGAAGTTAATCCCAGCAACCCTAAACTTTCGCATGACGCAGCCGGTGTAGTGGCTATGGCCAGATCTGGCAATCCAGACTCAGCAAGCTCACAGTTTTATTTCACTCTGGGACCAGCCAAATTTCTTGACAGCACCGGTCCCGGTCAAGGCTATGCCGTATTTGGTCGAGTCACGGAAGGTCTAGAGGTCGTTAAAGCATTGCGCAAAGGCGACAAAATAGTCAAAGTCACCGACAAATAGACCCTAAATAAATCACTTACCGAAAAAACAAAAGCCAGTAGATTCGCTACTAAAGGAAGAAAAATGACAGAAACAGATCCAGTTGTTTCAATGGAAACAAGCAAAGGAACCATCAAAGTTCAACTGTACAAAGCGGATGCACCAATCACCGCAGGCAATTTCATTGACCTCGTTAATCGCGGTTTCTACAACGGTCTAACATTCCACCGTTATGAACCAGGCTTCTGCATTCAGGGCGGATGCCCAACAGGAACAGGCACCGGCGGTTTCGTCGAACCTGGTACCACTGAAGAACGCCGCATCCAATTAGAAGTTAACCCAAGCAAACCGAATTTGAAGCACGACAAAGTTGGAGTGCTAGCGATGGCTCGCGCCAACGATCCTAATTCGGCAAGCTCACAATTCTATTTCACCCTGGGCAACGCCAGCTTCTTAGACGGTAATTATGCCGTTTTCGGTCGCGTTCTCGAAGGAATTGAAGTGGTCGAAGCTCTGCGCAAAGGCGACAAAATGACCAAAGTTTCCTTGCTCGAAACAGCCACTAAATAAGTTCGGCGACAAGCGCAATTGAAAGGACGCTCTGAAAAGGGCGTCTTTTTTTCAAACTACGATTCAAAAATATTAGTAATTTCTGGAAATGGCGAGGGAACTTAGGGTTCGTCCAACCGATGCTTTGTGCTATCCAGGCGCAAGAATTTCTGGACAGCTTTAAGATAAAACTGTCAGTTTTAAGCACCAGAGTCGTGAAAACTAGATTTTGATGTAGCGTCCAGAAGTCCAGGCGCTGCCACCAGCACCCACTGCAACACCCAACCCGAGCATAATCAGAAAAGTTTCCATGGCGTTGGATGCAATATCTTTTGGCATTACTGGCGCAAGGCTAATTAATTGATCGCGCACAATTGGATCTAAATACCAGTGAACACCCGACAAAAATGTAATGCCAATGACAGCTGCACAGGCTCCATACGCCGCACCCTGCAAAATTAAAGGTCCTTTGATGTAGAAATGGCTAACACCCATCAAACTGAGAATTTCAATTTCGCGCTGTCTGGCTTCAATTACAAGATGAATTGTATTACCGATAACAATGAGAACAGCAGTCGATAAAGCAGCCGTGACGACGACGCCACCAAGCTCGATGAAATGTCTGATTTCGTTGAACTGGTGAGCTACTTTTAAAGGATAGCGAACATTTTCGACGCCCGAAAGTAGTTTTATTCGAGGCGCAACTTTTTCTACGCCCTCTGAATTATTCATACTGATATGTAATGTATTGGGCAGAGGATTAGAAATCGCAGCAACTTTAAAAGTCGTCTGCATCTCTTTCCAGGAAACTTCAGCGGGAATAATTTCCACCAATTTCACATCAGGAAACTGACTGACTTCCTTTGCCACTTTACGTGGATCGGCGTCCTGCCTGAGATATGCAGAAACCGCCAACTGTGAGCCCCAGGAGTTAACCACATCTTTCAAAGTCGTCGTCAATTGCAAAACGCCACCAAAGATGGTTAAGGCAACAGCGAGAATGCTTACTACGAGCCAACTCGACCAGCCGCTATGTTTGAACCCGAGCACTGTTTCAATGACAACACGCCACATCACTCGCAACTGTCGCATTATTTATCTCTGCCCTCGACTTCATAAACGCCACTATCTACGTCCGATGCTATTTCACCTTGTTTCAAGGTGATCACGCGCTTGCGCATAGCGTTGACGATTGGTACGTCGTGAGTACTGATTAAAACTGTTGTGCCGCGCTGACTGATTCGCTCGAGCAACTGCACGATTTCCAGTGATGTTGCTGGATCAAGATTGCCTGTCGGTTCATCCGCTAATAAAACCGGTGGTCCATTAACAATCGCTCGAGCGATACCAACGCGTTGTTGTTCACCGCCTGAAAGTTCATCTGGATACGCGTCACCTTTGTTCTCAAGATTGACGATGTTTAAAGCGCTGTTGACACGCCGATCCACTGATTTTTCATCAACGCCAAGAGCGCGCAAAATATAAGCGACATTGTTGAATACAGTCTGTCGCGGCAACAATTTGTAATCTTGAAAAATAATGCCAAGGCGTCTGCGCAACTGTGGGATTTGATTGCCAGAAAGGCGACTGAGATTGGCACCACCAATTAAAACCGATCCGCGTGAGGGCAATTCTTCTCGATACAAAAGGCGCATCAAAGTGGATTTGCCGGCACCGGATGGTCCTACCAGAAAGGCAAACTCACCGAGGGCAATGTGTAAATTGACATTCGTCAAAGCGGGACGACCGCCGTATTCTTTGAAAACGTTTTGCAGTCTAATCACGATGAAAAACTGGTGCCCCGAAATTTGGGTGTATTCGCCAAAAACCCGCATGACTCTTGATCCAGAGCGTTGCGATGCGGCCCGCCATGATAACACAGTAGTCAGCAGGAGACCTTGAATCCGTCAAACCTTGCGTATTCTTAAATTTGGCGCTGTCCCAGTGTATTCGAAAAGCACTCGATGCATAGCTCATTAGCGCCATAGAGCATAGCGACAGCGCCGCCACACTCCTGACAGCGCGGATATTCATGAGATTCACGCCATTTTTTCAGGCGCAATTCGCGTTCGCACAGAGCGGCCATGCGCTCAGAAAGATTCATTTCGCTCGCAATGCCATTAGCGGGGTCAGTGTTTGAACGCAATTCTTCGGCTAGATAAGCCAATTGCATGAGGTCCGCTTCATCCAGAACAACTTCCTGCAGTTCCCTATCATCAGGCTCTGGGCGGGCAACCTTGACATTAACTATTAGTCGCTGGCTCTCTTGTAGTTGATTGTGAAAATTCTTAAGGTCAAAACGTACACCGTTTATGGTCAGGCCAAGCCCTTGCGCCGATTGTCTCAATTTGCGCGTGATCTCGCGCTTCATCAGACTCAACTCCTGACCGACTGAAGCATCTTTAACAGTGACGACTAAAACATTTTCAGAATCAATAAAAATTGGGCGGGATCTCAAAGCAAAAAAATCACCGACTATGACAGGCCATAAGCCCAAAAAGGCGTGCTCTTTGAGCTTGCGGTCGAGGCCAAGCTTGCCCACTACTTTACTGAGCACATTATCAATGGTGGCGAATGTGCCACGTTTCTTACGAAACTGGCGTTCTGGAAAATGTCCAGAATTAGTCTTAGCTTTATTCTTATCCGCTGCGCTAGAGCTTTCTTTGATAGGCTTGAAAGCGGGCGGATCAGGCTGGTATATGGGCTGATTTTCTTCTTCGTCCACTTTTAGTTCACTTTAATTCCAGTTTTATTTCAAGCGTTAAACAAGCGTAACTGATACTTTGCTACCGGTAAAGGAAGGTAAAATTTCCTTATTTTCAAACTGGACCTTCCACTTGGGATATAATCAGCCCATCAAGCCACTTTTCGGAATATTTCAACAAATACAGGATACAAAATGGTCGGCGAACAAAAAATCGAAGAGCTACGCAAACGGTTCAAGCCTGAAAATGCCCGCAATCTTTCGGCAACGTACCTGATCACAGTGCATGGCGAAAGTGGCGGCGCCTGGCTGACCAAAATCAGCGAAGGCACCTGCGAGTTCACACCATACGACCGCACTCAAGACAAAGATGGCGTTGCTCCAGCCGACTGCTTAATTTCGGTGGCAGCTGATGATCTGGAATTGATCTTGAATGGCAAAATGTCGGCGATGACAGCGGCACTGTCTGGCGTTCTTTCGATTGAAGGCGAACTGGGTCTGGCTATGCAGTTAGTGCCAATCTTCTTTGAAGGACAGGCACCATTCATTTAGTCGGCGCAATCAAGTAAACCTCAGACATTAGCAGTTAACAAAAGAAAGGAGCGCTCATAGAGTGCTCCTTTCTCTTATGTATCGGCATTCCATTCTCAGCGTGAATTCACCATTTTCAATCCTAAAGCCGACCCAACTGATGTGAAAAGTCCTGGTAACGGAACAGAAAAAGGCTTTCAAGTCTGCACTTGAGGCAGTAATGACAGATTCCCTCTCGGTAGTCATCAAAGAAAGACCGCGATAGCTCGTAATTTTTGCGGAATTACAGAACCCTTCTCAACTTTCCTTTGGGATGCCTCGAAAATTTCTGCGCCAGAGAATCAAGATAAATGTGAACGACTGGCGTGATGAACAGCGTGAGCAGCTGCGAAACAATCAAGCCACCAACGACTGCAAGCCCGAGTGGTTGACGAGATTCGGCACCAGCGCCGATACCAAAGGCAATCGGTAAACTGCCCATCAAGGCCGCCATCGTTGTCATCATAATCGGTCTAAAGCGCACAAGACATGCCTGATAAATCGCTTCCGTAGCCGATTTATCTTGATTGCGCTGAGCATCCACAGCAAAATCAACCATCATGATGGCGTTCTTTTTGACGATACCAATCAGCATGATTAATCCGAGAAAAGCGTAAATGTTCAGGTCGACATGAAAGATAAGCAGAGTCAAAAGTGCGCCAAGACCAGCTGACGGTAATCCGGCAAGGATGGTCAGCGGATGAATGAAGCTCTCATAAAGAATGCCGAGCACAATATAAATCACGATAATCGCCAGAACCAGCAGTGCCCCAAGACCAGTCAATGAGCTCTGAAACGCTTGTGCTGTTCCTTGATAAGTTGTGGTTATGCTTTTGGGTAGTGTTTGTTCGAGAAGCTTATCTATTTTGGGTACCGCGTCACCCAGAGCTGCTCCAGGCTTGAGATTAAATGAAATCGTCGCTGAGGATAATTGCCCCAGATGATTGACCAATAGAGGCGTCGTTGTTTGCTTGAAAGAAGCGATCGTGTCAAGAGGTACCAGCTTACCGTTTGCTGACCGCACATAAAGCAGTGACAGCAAATTAGGACTGCGATAATACTGGGGCTTAACCTCAATGATCACCCAGTACTCATTGGTGGGCGTGTAGATTGTCGATATTTGCTTAGTGCCATAAGCCGAGCCCAAGGCATTATCTACATCCTGAGCACTGACGCCGAGCATCGAAGCCTTATCGCGACTGACATCAACATTTACTTGCGGACTATTCATTTGCAAATCGCTGGTGACATCTTCCAGTTCAGGCAGTTTGCTCATCTTCGAAACGAGAAGATCGGCATTTTTATGCAAGCTTTTTAAATTTGGACTTTGCAGAGTGATCTGATAAAGACTCTTTGTCAGCTGCCCGCCAATGCTCACAACAGGCGGATTTTGCAAATAAATTTTTATCCCCTGCACTGCATCAAGTTGCGGACGTAATTTTATGATCAACTGATCGGCACTAAGTTTTCTTTCCTTGCGTGACTTCAAATACATAACAATCGAGCCGGCATTTCCAGTGGGACTAGCTCCGCCAGTGCCTACACTGGAAATAAATGAAGCAATCTCTGGTTCTTGAGAGATAATGTGCGCCAGAGCCTTTTGATGCTCCACCATGGCTGCAAATGAAATCGTTGGCGAGGCCTCGGTGAAGCCAATAATCTGTCCTTGATCTTCCAATGGCATAAATCCCTTGGGCACAATCACAAACAGATACGCTGTTAAAGCAACCAGGCCAAAAGAAGTGATCAGTGTGATGAGCTTATGAGTAATGACAGCCTTCAAGGCAAAATCGTAAGCTGCAAGCAATCCATCGAACACGCGTTCAGAAGCCGAATACAATTTGCTCGCTTTTTTCAACTCGCTCGGCGGTTTAAGAAAACGGCTACAGAGCATCGGTGTCAGACTGAGTGAAATGAAACCGGAAACAAGGATAGCCACGCTGATAGTAACGGCAAATTCTTTGAACAATCGACCGATTATGCCGGACATAAATAATACTGGAATAAATACCGCCACCAGAGATAGTGTCATTGAAAGTACGGTAAAGCCGATTTCTTGAGCACCGTTAACTGCCGCCTCATGAGCTGATTCGCCCATTTCCATGTGTCTGACGATGTTTTCCAAAACGACGATAGCGTCATCTACGACAAATCCAACAGATAAAGTCAAAGCCATCAAGGTCAAATTATTGAGGCTGAAGCCAAGAAATGACATGGCCGCAAATGTACCAATCACTGACATTGGCAAAGCCAGACTGGGAATGACGGTTGCCGAAAAATTACGCAAAAATAGAAAGATGACAATGATCACAAGCACGGCCGTCAATCCCAGTGTCGTCTCAACATCGGCGACAGAATCACGAATAGTGTCTGCAAGATCGTAAAGAATTTCCACCTGGCAAGATGACGGCAATTTGGTCAGTAACTTGGGCAATTCAGCACGGATATTGTCGACGACCTGCACGGTGTTCGTGCCAGGTTGACGTTGCACAGCAAGTAGAATGGCCCGTTTTTCATTGAGCCAACCGGCGATTTTGTCATTCTGCACACTGTCCTTGACGTCACCTAGGTCGCTAAGTCGCACTGGCGATCCATTGCGAAAAGCGACAATCACTGGTTTGTAGGCATTGGCATCCAGCAATTGATCGTTTGCTTGAACGTTAAATGCTTGATGATGCCCATAGAGAGTGCCTGTGGGCTCTTTCACATTGGCTTGCGCAATGGCAGTGGAAACTTCATCAATGCCCAATTGATGAACAGCCAGTTTACGCGGATCGAGCTGGCAGCGCACGGCATATTTTTGTTGACCAAATATTTGCACCTGTGCGACTCCGCCCACCATCGAAATATGCTGGGCAAGAAATGTCTCTGCATATTCATCAACCGTCCATAGTGGCATTGATGAAGACGAAATGGCGAGATACAAAACAGGATTGTTAGCCGGATTGACCTTCTGATACGAGGGCGGGCTCGACATATCCTTTGGCAATAAAGACGCCGCCTGAGTAATTGCTGACTGAACATCTTGAGCAGCAGCATCGATATTGCGATTTAAATTGAACTGCAATGTAATTTGCGTCTGCCCAAGAGCGCTTGCCGAATTCATCGTCTCGATGCCTGCAATCGTTGAAAACTGTTTTTCGAGCGGAGTGGCCACCGCTGCAGCCATTGTTTCAGGCGAAGCGCCAGGCAGCTGAGCGGTGACAACAACGGTAGGAAAGTCAACATTGGGCAGAGCGTTTAATGGCAGTGATTTGTAGCCAATCAAACCACAAAGCAAAATGGCAATCATGACAAGTGTCGTCATAACCGGTCGCTGAATAAAAATCAAAGAGAGATTCAAATTAAGTCGACATCCTTTTTAAATTTAGTTGTACCGTAGTTTTAGTTTTTTTCGACGACCCACGCCTGCGAATTTATCAAGATAGATATAAACCACTGGCGTAATTAAAAGTGTCAGCACCTGCGAAGCAATTAAGCCACCCACGACGGCCAGTCCCAGAGGCTGCCTGGCGTCTCCTCCTGCGCCGAATCCAAGAGCGATAGGCAAACTACCCATGAGAGCTGCCATCGTCGTCATCATAATCGGTCTGAAGCGCATCAAAGCGGCATTGTAGATCGCTTCTTCGGGCTTTTGATTTTGTAGACGTTGCAAATCTAGGGCACTATCGACCATCATGATGGCGTTTTTCTTGACGATACCAAGCAACATGACCAGCCCCAGCCATGCGTAAATATTCAATTCAGCATGAAACAAAAGCAAAGTAACAAGCGCGCCAAAACCAGCTGAAGGCAATCCAGCAAGGATAGTCAAAGGATGAATGAAACTTTCGTAGAGAATGCCGAGCACGATATAAATCACCGCAATAGCCAGTACAAGCAAAGCAAGACTGTTTTGTTGGGAAGATTGAAATGCTTGTGCTGTACCTTGAAAGCTCGATGTCACGCTTGATGGCAATGTCGCGTCGGCTAGTTTTTGTATGTCTGGCAAGACAGTCCCCAGTGAAACATCCGGTTTCAAATTAAAGGAAATCGTCGAGGATGCAAGCTGCCCCAGATGATTTACCTGTAGTGCTGAAACAGAGCGACCGATTTCGGCGATGGCATCAAGTGGTATCAATTTACCGCTAGACGAGCGCAAATAAAGCAAAGAGAGCAAGTTCGGCGAACGGTAATATTGAGGCGCCACTTCGATAATGACCTTGTATTCATTGGTCGCAGTATAGATTGTCGAAATTTGTGTGCCACCATAAGCAAGCGACAACGCGTCGTCAATTTGCTTGGTATTGATGCCGAGCGAATATGCTTTTTCCTTGTTGATTGTGATTTTAGCCTGAGGGCTATTGAGCAATAAGTCGCTATTTACATCTTGCAATTTCTCATTGGTTTTGAGCTTTTCCATCAATGCAAAAGTACCGCTATAAAGCTGGGGCAAACTTGTGCCTTGCATAGTGAGCTGATAGATGCCCTTGGTATTTTGCCCACCAAGCTTCATGGCCATGGGATTTTGCATAAAAATACGAATGCCGGCAATGGGGGAGAGTTTTTTCTTCATCTCCTGAATAATTTGATCGGCAGACAATTTTCTCTGGTCTCTAGGCTTGAGCATCATAAAAACGCGCCCGGAATTCATGGTTGCAGATGGTCCACCGGCACCCACTGCCGACATAAAGGTAAGAACATTAGGATCCTTAGATACGACCTCAGCCACCTGTTGCTGATGCTTGACCATCGCTTCGTACGAAACGTCCTGTGCGCCTTCGCTCATTCCAAAGATTTGTCCGATATCTTCATTGGGAATGAAACCTTTTTGCACTACGCCAAACAAATAGAATGTGACACCAACTATTAAAAATGAAGCCAGCAAAGTCGTCAGTTTATGCTTAATCACCAGTTTGAGCCAGTAGTCATAGAAAGAGAGCATCCACTTCTGCAAATTGTCGAAGAAGCGCAAGAAGCCGCCTTCTTTTTCAGCATCATGCTTAATTAGAAAACGACTGCAAAGCATTGGCGTCAGGCTCAAAGAAACAAACCCAGAAATGACGACTGAAATGACAATGGTCATGGCGAATTCTTTGAACAATCGCCCGACTATGCCGCCCAAAAACAGTACCGGAATAAAAACGGCAACCAGAGACAATGTCATCGACAAAATCGTAAAGCTAATCTCACGCGAGCCGTCGAGAGCGGCCTTAAACGGGGGGGCACCGGCATCTAAATGACGAACGATATTTTCCAAAACAACAATGGCGTCGTCGACCACAAAACCAGTACAAAGTGTAAGAGCCATCAAAGTCATGACATTGATGCTGAAGCCTAAAATAGAGATCACTGCAAACGTACCAATAATCGACATGGGCAGTGCCAGACTGGGAATAATCGTTGCTCTGGCATTGCGCAAAAAAAGAAAAATCACAGTCACAACAAGGACGGCTGTAATCAGTAATGTAGTTTGCACGTCATTAATTGAAGTTTTAATCGAAGTCGAACGATCGTATAAAATAGACAGATGCACAGAGGCTGGAAACTGAACACGCAGACTGGGTAGAAGCTTTTTGACATCATCTATGACTTTAATTGTGTTGGTCCCCGGCTGGCGTAAAATAGCCAGCACTACAGCGCGTTTACCGTCACACCAGTTGGCGATTTTGTCATTTTCAACGCTGTCTTTAACATCTGCCACCTGCTCCAGACGAACAGGCGAGCCATGATTGTAGGCAACGATTAACTGACGCCAGGCAGCAGCATCATTGAGCTGATCGTTAGACTGAACATTCGTCACAGTATGGGCACCATATAAAGTGCCGGTTGGCAATTTAACATTGCCTTTTTGCATGGCTTGCGCAATCTGATTAATGCCAATGCCCATCTGGGCGATTTTGCGTGGGTCAATAGACACTCGCACGGCATATTTTTGTGAGCCGTAGACCTGCACCTGCGCAACACCATCGACCATTGAGATACGCTGTGCCGCATCTGTCTCAGCGTATTCATCGACTTTATACAAAGGCAAAGTGTCAGAGCTGATGGCAATAAACAAAACAGGCATATCGCCCGGATTGACTTTGCGAAAAGCCGGGCGCGCAGGCATCGGCGGCAACAGAGGAAGAGCAGCCGCAATTGCCGATTGCACATCCTGAGCCGCCGAGTCTATATTGCGATTCAAATCAAACTGAATTGTAATTGACGTTGTGCCAAGGGCACTGGTCGAATTGATCGAATCGATGCCGTTAATTGTGGCAAACTGACGTTCAAGCGGAGTAGCGACAGTGGCAGCCATTGTTTCAGGCGATGCACCAGGTAAAACGGCGCTAACACTGATTGTGGGAAAGTCAACATTAGGCAAAGCGTCAACCGGCATCAGACGATAACCGAGCACGCCAAAAATGAGCAAAGCTAGCATGACGAGCGTGGTCATAACCGGCCTTTTGACAAAAATCTCAGACAGATTCATAAATTTGTCAATTCATCAATCGTTATCGACAATCGATTTTTTCGGCTCGACCAAACATCCAGGCGTCAATTGCATTTGACCATCAGTAACCACAGTTTCGCCTTTATGCAAACCCTGTTTAATCACCGCAAATCCATCGACACTGCGTGTCATTTTGACAGTTCGCTGCTCGACTTTTGAATCAGATTTAACCACAAAAACAAATTGACCCTCTTGACCAGATTGCACCGCCTGCGATGGCACAAGCAATGTATTTGGCTCGTCTTTGAGTACCACCATCACATTCACAAATTGTCCTGGCCACAACTGTTTGTCTTTATTCTCGAAAGTCGCTTTCAAATTAATTGTGCCAGTTGAGGAGTCGACAGCATTGTCGATGAAACTGACAACACCATTTTCACAATGACCGCTGCCCTCGATTGTCGCCGTAACCTTTGAAGCGGCAGCCGCATTATATTTCGTCAACTCCCCGAGATATTGTTCAGGCACCGCAAAATTGACATAAATAGGGCTTATCTGGTCGATTGAGATCAACGACGTAACATCATTGTCCTTGATCAAATTGCCTTCGTGAATGTTCAAACTGCCAGTGCGTCCATCTATAGGAGAACGAATATTTGTGTATGAAAGATAGACCTGGAAATTCGATGCAGCAGCTTCGTCCGCTTTGCGTTGAGATTCCAAACTACTGGTCAGAGCTTGATCAGCTTGCATCGAAGCTTTTGCACTGCCAAGCAGTGCTTCGTCGGCAGCAACCGTCGACTCCATTGTTTCTTCAGTAGTTTTTTGCTGATCGAATTGCTCGTGGCTGACCACACCCTGTTCGACAAGAGTGGCGTAGCGTTTTTCTTCCTTGCGAGCAAGCGCCAAACTGGAGCGATCTTTAGCGAGAGCGGCTTCTGCTTGCTTAATCAAAGCGGCGTCTTTAAAAACATTAGCTTGTGCCTGCCGTACCTGCGCCTGGTCTCTAGCTTCAACGGCTTTTGCCTGCTGCACTTGTGCCGTCGCCGAGCGAGCATCGATAGTAAAAAGCAAATCGCCTTTTTTGACGAAATCGCCCTGCTTAAAATGCACTTTCATCAACTGACCAACAACCTGAGATTTGACTGCAACAGTTTGAAATGGCTGCACAGTGCCAATCACGTTAATTTCGACAGGCACACTTTTTTGATCGACTAACGCGATAGTAACCGGTAGTGCTTTTGTGGTGGCCTTTTTTACTTCCGGAACACTTTTAAAATGGTTGTAGAGAAAAGCTCCAAGCGACATAATTCCGATCGCTATGATCAATAAAAGCAGAGGTCGTTTCGAAGAAGCATTGACGCCAGAGACACCATGGTCAGGCTCTGTTTCTTCATTCAAAGATTGTGGCTTATTAGACAGCATCTAACCAGTTTACTCAGTTTTGGCGGCGTTGAAAGCATTTTCTAATACTGCGTAGGGCGGCGTTTGTCCGGTCCAGAAGGCAAAAGCATAAAGAGCTTGATAGACAAGCATCGACATACCATCGCTGGTTTTGAGACCAATATCTCCAGCAAACGCTACAAGCGGCGTCGGCAACTGAGTCTTCGAATAAACCATGTCGAACACATAAGCATCTGGCGAAACCTTCTCAGTTAAAAGAGTCTTCAACCAGAGGGGCACTTCACTTATTGTCTGACCGACAGGTAAACAATTGGTGACCAGACTAGTTTCTTTAAAGACACCAAGGCAACTCTCAAAATGGTCTCCATCGATGGACGCGAGCACAATATTTGCGTCAAAGCCCGACTCTAGTCCTCTCTCTATCTTGTTTAAATCAAGCGTCTTATACGCTTTTTCAAGGTCTCTTGCAATAACCACAATAGTTCCAAAGCCAAGTTTTTCAAGAACACGTATTGCAGCTTTGGCTGCACCACCGGCACCCAGAACGCAGGCAACTTTTCGACGCGAATCGATGACATCGATTAGAGCATCATGCAGTCCCATGAAATCAGTGTTGTGCCCTTTCATGTGACCGTCAGGGGCGAACAGAACAGTATTGGCGGCGCCGACTAATTGCGCTTCGGGCGTCAATTCATGGCAGAGGTTGTAGACGGCGATTTTATGCGGAATGGTGATATTGAAACCAAGCAGACCATCAAGCTTCAGTTGATTCAGCTTCTCCGGCAACACTGATGGCTCGACATCGAATAATCGATAGTCGCCACTCAAGCCAAAATAAGAAAGCGCCGCCTTGTGTAAAGGCGGCGACAATGATTGTGAAATTGGATGACCGATCAACCCCAGAAGATAATTCAATTTAGAAATTACTCTGCTGCACCGTTGCCACTCGCATCTTTTTGATACCAGCAGCCGCTGCCGCTGTCATGACTTCGACGACCGCCCTTTCTTTGGTATCGCCATCGGCATTAAGAATACAGGGGACTTCTTTATCACCCATTTTGGCGATGATTGCGGCGATTTTTTGTTGAATTACAGCTGGATCTTTAGCGTCGACGAAAGTACCGTTAATGGCTATTTGCCCTTCTTTATCGATATCGATGGAAACGCCTTTAGTCTCGTCCACTTTCTTTGCGTTTTTAGTTTCTGGTGGCTTGATCTTCAAATCTGATTTATCGATCAAGGGCGCAATCAAGATCATGATTACGAGAAGGACCAAAAATACGTCGGTAAGCGGAGTTACGTTAATTTCGGTGAATTCCTCACCGGCTGCTCCCATAGACATACCGCTTTACCTCCTTTTTATACGCCTAGCGATGAGCGGCAGCTTCGTTGCCGACAAAGCTCAAGAAGAGAAGCTTAAGGAGCAAGAAATCGTCGTTAAAGTGCTTCACCGTGTTGGTGTATGTATTGTTGAAGATAACTGCAAGAATCGCCACAATCAGACCGTATCCGGTAGCAATAAGAGCTTTAGCAACCCCAGTTACAACTACGGGTGTGCCACCGCCGGCAGCGCCGAGTTGGTCCAGTGTGAAAATAACCCCAACCACTGTTCCAAATAATCCCAAGAATGGGCAGGTAGCACCAATCGTTCCCAGAATAGCCAGATTCTTTTCCAGTTTACGAGTAACCAGACCGACTGTGATGTCGAAAGCTTTGGAGAAGTCTTCTTTCTGCTCAGCCATCAAACGCACGCCTTCTTCGGCCACCTCACCAACCACTCCGCCTAGTCGTGAGCATGATTGTTGAGCCTTTTGCAATTGCTGGCTTTCCAGATCTCTTTGCAAAGAGTGGATGAAAGCAGTAACGTCGCGGCGATTTTTTTGATAGTACAAATAGCGCTCGATTACGCAAGCCACTGTGAGTACAGAGCAAATAGTAATCGGTATGGAAGCGAACCAGTCATTAATCATGAACTGGATAAAGTAACTAAAGAATTTGCTTTCCATTGCTTCTCCTGATGGCAGAACCTAGTGAGTTTATCAGAACCGACGGAATGATCCTCCGCCGCCTCCAGTGAACACGTTGTAATCGAATGTGAATTGAATGTCGACATCATCACTCGCGCCAGCTGGAAGCGGACGGAATGGTGCGGCGTTTTCAACAGCTTTGAGGGCGGCATTATCGGCGATGGCAACACCAGATGAGGTGCCGATGCGTAGATTGGACAGTTCTCCGCCTTTATGAACTTTGAAAATAACGACAACGCGCTTACTTTCGTTACCTTTGGGGGGGAACCAGGCGCGTTTGATACGACGCTGCAAGTCAGCCATATAAGGACCAAAGTCTACGTCGGCCTGGGCGCCAGCATTTGGTGCGCCACGGT
>Ga0182030_10002280_pt1 | contig 40585 bp, 32 predicted proteins | sample 812S3MmetaG_FD_121299 | JGI IMG/M metagenome (GOLD analysis project Ga0182030, IMG submission 121299) | Permafrost microbial communities from Stordalen Mire, Sweden - 812S3M metaG (Illumina Assembly) | ecosystem: Environmental > Terrestrial > Soil > Wetlands > Permafrost | place: Sweden...
ATTCCCGCCAGCCAGTAGGCGAAGGGAAGAAGACAGATGAATGCGATTTGACGGGCGGGCGCGCTTGCATTTTGCCAGATGGCGATCACGGCGGGGACGACAACAGCGCAGTCCGCCGTATAGGCGTGGCGACTGATGAGCAGGCCGCCCAGAAGAGCCGCACCGAAGGCAAGCGGGAAACGCGCACGCACGATTACCCACATGGCGGCGGCGACTACCGGGACGGTCAGAACGGTTTCGACAGCAGTTGCGGAAGTGAACCCCGCGGATGTGAACCATAAGGCCAGGCCATGCAGGTTCGGCATGGATTCGGCTCCCGGACCGAGGACGGGATTCAGCACGAGCGAAGCATACCGCCGCGGCCAGTCCCTTCCGTCGACAGCGAAGCATGCGCCGAGCAACAGGAGCGATCCGGAGACCGCGCCGGCGAGCAGCCGGAACTCGCGTTTGACCAGGAATAAGACGGGAAGCAGGAGGAACAAGTGGAATTTGATCAGGAGCAGCGAAAGCACGAATCCGGCGGATAGCGGACGTCCCGTTTTGCGCAGCCAAAGACCCGCGGCCAGCACCAGGTACAACAGGGCGACGTCCTGGCTGCCGAGGATCGAAAGGAACAACGGAGCGGATGCCAGCGAGGCCACAATAGCGACCCTGCCTTGTGCGAGCGAGAGCAGCGCAATTGCCGAGAGCGCGGCGAGCACCATGACGAGCACCCAGACGCGATGCGCGGATACATAAGACATGGCGCACAGGGGCCGGATCAGCGCGTAATAGAAAGGCAGGCGTGTGGGCATCAGGTGAGGCTGCACGGCGCCGGTGATGTTCTGTTGAACGCGCAGGACGCTGGCCTGATCGTATTGGGCGTCCGAGCCCGCCATGCACGCGGGGACATAGAAGCCGGTAAAGTCACCGAAATGAGGGTGGTCGGCGGCCATCTCCTGAATCGCCGAACGAAGCGCCCAGGGTCCGAAAGCGAGGCAGTTGAGAACGAGTCCCGCGAGACCGATGGCGATGGCTTTGCCGAGCGACCCAGCGTCGCGGGTTCGATCAGGCATTGAGAAATTCTACACTAGAGCATTGAATCGACCGCGTTTTCTCCTTTGTCCCCCGACCCACTTCGGTATCGAGTACGTCATCAATCCCTGGATGGAAGGGCAACTCCATGCCGCCGATACAAACCGGGCGGCGCAGCAGTGGCGAGGGTTCCAGAAGCTGGTGAGCGATGTCGCGGAGGTGACTTCGATCGAGGCCGTTGCGGGCTTGCCGGATCTGGTTTTCACCGCCAACGCCGCGTTGATTTATCGAGGCGCGGCCATTCTGAGTAATTTTCGCTGCCTGGAGCGGCGCCCCGAATCGGCGCATTTTGCCGAATGGCTGGCGGCTGACGGTTTTGCAGTCCACAGCCTGCCCGAGGGAGTTTTTTTCGAGGGAGCGGGGGATGCTTTGTTTGAACGCGGCCGCGAATTTCTTTGGGCCGGGCATGGCTTTCGTTCGCATGAATCGGCTAAGCCATTTCTGGAGAAGTGGACAGGAGTTGAGGTGCAGCTTCTACGCCTTCAAGACCCGCGCTTCTATCATCTCGATACCTGTTTCTGTCCTCTGGAAGGCGGTCACCTGTTGTATTTTTCAAAGGCTTTCGATGCAGCTTCGAACGCGGCGATCGAGGCGCGATTCCCGTCCGATCAAAGGTTCGATGTGGGCGAGGAGGATGCCACCAGCTTTGCGTGCAATGCGGTGAATGTGGGACGCCAGGTGATCTTGAACCGAGCCAGTGATCCGTTGAAAGACTGGATGAGAGATCGGGGATTTCAGGTGACGGAAACCTGCGTTTCCGAGTTTATGAAAGCCGGCGGGGCCACCAAGTGCCTTTCCCTGCGCCTCGATGAATAGACTTGCGATAGTATTTCGGTTTGCATGATTCAGATCAGTGTCCATATTCTGAAGTTTGGGAATCTCGGCGTGAAGAGCGGACCTTACGACGCTTTCGAAGTCATCCATTTCAAACCCGAGACCAGAGGCGTTGCCGTGGCGCGGGTGGATGTGGAGAAATCCGGGCATCCGGAACTCAAAGTGAAGGCGCATGAACCGCGAGAGCTGCCGACGAATGCGGGCAGCGTGGCTACATTGGAATCCGCGGTGCTGGGCAATCGGAACGACGACGGCTCGACACACTTTACGCTGACGGTTTCCGGATCGGATGACCAGATGGAATTCGTTCTCTCCGGCCGGCGCGATCATCACAGCTTCTGGTGGCGCTCACAACTTAGAATAGTGAACGGCGAAGTGATCGTGCAGAGACCTGTTCTGGCGAACGATCCTCACTCTTGACTATGAACTCTCTTACCATCCGTCCCAGCGGCGAATTGGATTTTGTCTCGCTCGGCGCAGTGATCCACCGTCTCGACCCAGGGATTGTTCCCTTTCGCAAGGCCCACGAATGCCACATTCACGTCAGCGGCGGCGAGTTCAATGTTGCCGCGAATCTGGCGGATTGCTTTGGATTGAAGTCCGGCATTGCGACTGCGATGGTCGATTATCCGATCGGAGAGTTGGTTTCCGAGCGGGTTCGCGCGATGGGGGTGAAGCCGTTCTATAAGGTGTTCCAGCATAACGGAGTCACCGGACCGAACATTGCCACGGTTTACAGCGATCGAGGCCACGGGGTCCGCGCTCCGGTGGTTTTCTACAATCGCGCCAATGAAGCGGGAGCGCTGCTGAAGCCCGGCGACTTTGACTGGAGCGCGATTTTTGCGGGCGGCGTGAGGTGGTTTCATAGCGGCGGGATTTTCGCGGCGCTCTCAAAGACCACGCCGGAGTTGATCATTGAAGGGATGCAGGCGGCCAAAGCGGCGGGCGCGGTGATCTCGTTTGACTTGAACTTCCGCGAGAAGCTCTGGAAGGTTTTCGGCGGCCACGAACACGCGCAGGAAGTGATTAACCGGATTGTGGAGAATGTGGACGTTCTGGTGGGAAATGAAGAGGATCTGCAAAAGGGACTCGGCATTCCGGGACCTGAAGTAGCGGCGACATCGAAGCTCGACCCGAGCAGCTTCTTCTTCATGATCGACCGTGTGGTGGAGAAGCACCCGCATATCAAGGTGGTGGCGACCACCTTGCGCGAAGTCCATTCCACGAGCCGGCACAACTGGAGCGCCGTAACCTGGATCAACGGTGAAACCTATATCGCTCCCACGACGGAATTGGATGTGATCGACCGGGTGGGCGGCGGAGACGGCTTCGCGGCGGGTTTCTTTTATGGGCTGCTCACGGGACATTCGCCCGAGGAATCGACTAAGCTCGGCTGGGCGCACGGGGCTCTTTTGACCACATTCCCCGGCGACACGACCATGGCTAGTCTGGCGCAGGTGGTGAGCTTCGCAAGGGGCGGATCGGCGCGTATTCAACGTTGATATATTGAAGGGGTCCGTTCAAGTCGAAGCGCACAAGGGATTTTCACCGGTAGCGCGCCACCCATTATGAATCCTATGACTCCGGAGCCCGCCGCCGGCCCATCCAACTTCATCCGCGACACTATTATTGAAGACCTGAATACCGGGAAGTACGAAGGCCGCGTGCATACGCGCTTCCCACCGGAGCCTAACGGATATCTGCACATCGGCCACGCCAAATCCATCTGCCTGAACTTTGGGCTCGCGCAGGAGTTCGGCGGCAAGACGAACCTTCGTTTCGACGACACCAATCCTTCGAAGGAAGAAGTGGAATACGTCGACTCCATCATCAACGATGTCCGGTGGATGGGGTTCGATTGGGACCGGCTCTGTTACGCCTCGGACTACTTCCAGCAGCTCTACGACTGGGCTATCGAACTGATTCAATCAGGCAAGGCGTTCGTGTGCGACCTTACCGCCGAACAGATCCGCGAATACCGCGGCACGCCGAGTGAACCGGGAACGGAGAGCCCGTACAGGAATCGAAGCGTGGAAGAGAACCTGGGCCTTTTCGCGCGCATGAAGAACGGTGAATTCGCCGATGGCGCGCGCACCCTGCGCGCCAAGATCGACATGGCGTCGCCTAATTTCAACTTACGCGATCCGATCCTGTACCGCATCCTGCATGCCAGCCATCACCGCACGCGCGACGCGTGGTGTATCTACCCGATGTACGACTTCGCGCATGGGCAGAGCGATTCGATCGAACATATCACGCACTCGCTGTGCACGCTGGAATTTGAGGATCACCGCCCGCTTTACGATTGGTACATAGAAGCTATCGGGATCTATCATCCGCAACAGATCGAGTTTGACCGGCTGAACCTCACTTATACTCTGCTAAGTAAGCGCAAGCTATTGAAGCTGGTGCAGGATGGCCTGGTGAGGGGATGGGACGATCCGCGCATGCCTACGCTTTCGGGTATTCGCCGCCGCGGATACCCACCGGAGGCGATCAGAAGTTTCGCTGGCTCGCTGGGTATCTCGAAGACCAACGGGATGATCGAGCTGGGCCGGCTGGAGCAATGCGTCCGCGAGAATCTGAATAAGAGCGCTCCCCGCGTGATGGGCGTGCTGCGCCCGCTGAAGGTAGTGATCGACAACTATCCGGAAGATCACGTGGACGAGTTGGAAGCGACCAATAACCCGGAAGACGCCGCGGCAGGCACGCGCATCGTGCCCTTTTCGAAGGTGATCTACATTGAGCAGGAAGATTTCCGTGAAAACCCGCCGAAGGATTATTTCCGTCTTTCGCCGGGCCGCGAAGTGCGCCTGCGCTATGCATTCTTCCTGAAATGCATCCATGCCGTGAAGGATGAAGCCGGCCAAGTGGTGGAAGTGCATTGCACTTACGACCCGTTGACGCGCGGGGGAAACGCGCCGGATGGCCGCAAGGTGAAATCGACGCTGCACTGGGTGAGCGCCTCGCATGCCGTGGACGGAGAGGTGCGGATCTATGAAACACTTTTCACAAAGGAAGATCCGAACCAGGTGGAAGAAGGCGAAGACTTCACCGTGAATCTGAATCCGAAGTCGCTGGAAGTGATCACGGCTGCGAAGCTGGAGCCCGGACTTGCCAATCCGCCGGAGGGCGCGCGATACCAGTTCGAGCGCCTCGGCTATTTCGCCGTTGACCCGGACAGCACGCCGGGTAAGCCGGTCTTCAACCGCACTGTCGCTTTGAAGGACGCGTGGGCGAAGATTGAAAAACGCGGCAGTCAGAAGAAGTAGTTACTTCCGCGGTAGTGTGTACTCGCCGCCGGGATCTTTCTGTTTCAACGCCTTGACTTGTCCGTTCTCCAGCACAAACTCCAGAATCATATCTGAGAATTGCGGCGTGCGAAATTGCAGCGCCTTGACTTGCTTCAGCGGGAAAGGCGTCGATCCCGGCGGGACCAGCGCCAGGCCGGTGGTTTCCTGGTAAGTGACCTGAACGGTACCGCCGTCGGGGGTCGCATAACTACCGGCCAGGCGGGTCAGCAGCGTGGGGTCGAGTTTCTCCGGCTTGCGGGTAAATGCCGCCTCAGCTTCATCGAGTGAAGTGACAACCTGGTCAATATCGCCCTGCGGGTTGGTGCGAAAATTCAATGACCACTGTCCATCCTGCTCGTCGTCCGCAGTATCGAAGCGGTCGTAGTGGAAGTGCGTCACCGGCATCCTGATCTTATGGAAGTCAAACTGGAGCTGGTTATCTTTCAGGCCGATCTTCATCACGCCGTACGCGGGGTTTTCATAATCGCCGGTATAGTCGGCGAGAGGGTGCGAAGGCTTGGTTCCCGGCACGCGATCTTCGCCAACTTTGGCGCGGGCTTGTTTGCCGGCTTCCTTGTCTTTCAACCGGATATCGAGGCGGCGCTGGCTCCAGGGAGTCTGGTCCAATCCGAGCAGCCGTTCATATACGTTGTACGTGACGACGTTATAGAGCGGGGCCGTATGATCGCCAATCACGAATACGATCACGCCGATATGTTCTTTGGGCAGGAATGAAATCTGCGAGTGGAAGCCGGGCAGGTCACCGCCATGCATGGTCATCAAGTGGCCGCGGTAGACGGTGGTTTGGCGCCCCATGCCATAAGCCGCGTTGAGGGCCTCCCAGTAACCTCGCTGCTCGGCGGCGGTATTGGGGAGCCCGATCGACGGCTGCAGAGTTTCCTTCAATACATCGTCCGGCAGCACGCTTTTGCCGTTGTACTTTCCTTCGTTCATCAGCGCGATCAACCAGTGCGATAAGTCGTTGATATTGGATACGATGGCGCCGCACGGGGCAACGCCTGCAATGTCCGCGTAATAAGGGATGTGGTAAAGGTCGAAGGAGTCACGCTTCTCCGTGAAGCCGACCCCATGTTCCGGACTGCTCTCCAGTTCGGCAATGGTGTACCCCGTGGACTTCATTTCCAGCGGAGTCAGGATGCGCTCGCGAACAAACTGTTCCCACGGCTTGCCGGATTGCAATTCGATCATGTAACCGACGCCGGCGAACATCAGGTTGTTATAGAGGAAGGTTTGCCGCAGGGGTTGTTCCGGCTCCAGATACTTCAGGCGGTCGAACAGTTCCTTGCGCGTGAAGTCGGATTTATACCAGATTGTGTCGTGGCGCGTGATTCCCGTGCGGTGAGACAGCATGTCGCGCAACGTGACGGAATTGTCCAGCTGGTCATTGTAGAAGTGGGTGGTGGGCACGGACTCCCGCACCGGCTTATCCCAGGTCAGCTTGCCTTCGTCCACCAGCATGCCGGCGGCGATAGCCGTGAACAGTTTCGTGTTTGAGGCGATGGGACAGACGGTGGCGGGAGTGAAGGGCAGCTTTTTTTCGTAGTCGCGATAGCCGTAGCCTTTCGCGAAAACCAGCTTGTCGCCCACCACAATGCCAACACCGATTCCGGGCGCATTCCAATCCTTGAGGACCTTCGCCATGTAGGCGTCGAAGCCATCGAGTTGCTGGGTAATATCAGCGGTTTGAGCGTGGCAGGCAAAGGCCGGTAGCAGAGAGAGCGCCGCCAGGGCGGCAAGGTCGCGTATCTTCATGGAACTCGAATCATTATATTGGAGGACAGAATACTTGATGCAAACCATGCGCTCAAAACACCTGGCTTCACTATTGACGGTTACAGCTTGCCTGGCGGCCGCAACCGAGTTTACGGTTCAGGACGGCGGCTTCCGGCTGAACGGCCACCCGTTCCAGATCATCTCGGGTGAAATGCATTACCCGCGCATTCCTCGGGCCTACTGGCGCCTCCGCTTCCGTATGGCTAAGGCGATGGGGTTGAATACCATCACAACCTATGTGTTCTGGAATGAACATGAGCCGCAGCCGGGCGTCTATGATTTCTCCGATAACAATGACATTGCCGAATTTGTTCGCGAAGCGCAACACGAGGGTCTTTCTGTGATTCTGCGCCCGGGACCGTATGTCTGCGCGGAGTGGGAGTTCGGTGGATTCCCTTCATGGCTGCTGAAAGACCACTCCATTGTCGTGCGCAGTCGCGACCCGAAGTTTATGGAGGCGACGGCGCGTTGGATCGGGCGGCTCGGGAAGGAACTTGCTCCGCTGCAGATCGGCAATGGCGGCCCCATCATCGCGGTGCAGGTGGAAAATGAATACGGGTCGTTTGGCGACGATCACACTTACATGCAGCAGATGCACCATCTGCTGACGGAATCCGGCTTTAACCGGTCGCTGCTCTACACCGCCGATGGACCCGAGGAACTGCCGAAAGGTTCCCTGCCGGGGCTGCCGGTGGGGATCAACTTCGGCGGCTCAGACGGTCCGCATGCGGCGCAGGAAGCGTTTGCGGAACTGCGCAAGTTCCGTGCCGGCGGGCCTTCCCTGAACAGCGAGTATTGGGATGGATGGTTTGACCACTGGGGTGGGCTCCACGCGACGACGAGCACGGCGAACCAGGCGGCAAATCTTAGCTGGATGCTCCAGCACGGCTACTCAGTCAGCTTATATATGTTCCATGGAGGAACCAGCTTCGGCTGGATGAACGGAGCGAATAGCAACGGCAGGAACTACGAACCCGACGTGACGAGTTATGACTATGACTCGCCTCTCGATGAAAGCGGCCGGCCGACGGCGAAGTACTCCGTCTTTCGCGATCTGATCCAGAAGGCGACCGGCGTTCAGCCGGCGCCGGTTCCGGAAGTCTCTCCTGCAATGATTGTGCCCCAGTTCACGCTGTCCGAGTCGGCTTCGCTTTGGAGCACGCTTTCCACTCCGGTTCACTCGGAGCAGCCTCTCTCCATGGAAGATCTGGATCAATCCTACGGGTACATTCTTTACCGCACGCATATCGGAGGCCCGGTTTCAGGCGATTTGGTGCTGGACGCGCTGCATGATTACGCGCAGATTTATGTGAATGGCAAGCTGGCGGGCGTTCTGGATCGCCGCCTTTCCCAAAACCATTTGCGGCTCGAATTGAGCGGCGGCGATTCGCGCCTCGACATTCTGGTGGAGAACTCCGGGCGCGTCAACTTCACGGCGGTGCTGCGCGGCGAGCGCAAAGGCATCACGAAGCAGGTCACTTTGGCTGGAAAGCCCGTGACGGGTTGGGATATCTACACGCTGCCGATGACAACCACTTCCAGCCTGGCTTACGCGGGCGAGCGCTGCGAAGGACCGTGCTTCTACCGCGCGACTTTTCACGTCGATGAAACCCGCGACACGTTCCTCGACACCACCGGGTTCAGTAAAGGACAGGTGTGGATCAACGGAAAGCCTCTTGGCCGCGTGTGGAGTATTGGGCCACAGAAGACACTCTATCTTCCCGGACCTTGGTTGAAGGTGGGCAACAACGAGGTGATTGTCTTCGACTTGAACGGGCAGCCGGGCCGCACCTTGCAGGGCCGGGACAAGCCAGATCTGGGTCCTACTCGTAGCGCAGCGCGGCCATCGGACTGATTCTTGCGGCGCGCATGGCCGGTACGAGCGAAGCCGCCAGCGCCACGACCGAGAGAATCAGCACCACCATCGCGAACGTAGCCGCATCGGTGGCGCTCACTCCAAAGAGCAAGCTCTCCATCACTCGGGAGAAGACGAACGCGCCCATCAGGCCGAGAAGGATTCCGGCGCCGATCAGCTTGAGCCCCTGGGACAACACCAGACGCAACACGTCGGAGCGGCCCGCGCCGAGAGCCACGCGGACGCCAATCTCGCGCGTGGCTTGCTCGACTTGATAGGAGACGACTCCATAGACGCCGACGATGGAGAGCATCAAAGCAAATAGGGAAAAAGCTTCGATGGTCAACATGGTGAACCGTTGACGAGCCAGCGAATGCCGCAGCCGCTGTTGCATGGTCTGGACGTCGTAGACGGGCACGCCTGGGTCGACGGCATGGATTTCGCGAATGATCGCGGATGAAATAGAACGACCGTCAGTGGCGGTTCGCGCCACCACATACATGGAATAGACGATGAATTGCGTGTGAGGGAAGTAGACCACCATGCGCAGATCGACATCGAGGCCGTACTGCTTCACCGTTCCGACAACCCCCACGATTTTTCGCCACTCATTCTCCGCTGACCCGCTAAACCGGACGCGCTTCCCGATAGGATCCTGATTCGACCAGAAACGATTGGCCATCTTTTCATCGATGAGCACTACCTTCTCGCCGCCTGGCAAATCGGATGCTGTGAAGTAGCGGCCTCGCAGCAGGGGAATCTCCATGGTTTGAAAGTAATTCGGAGTGGCGCCCCGCACGTCGTATTGGATTTCCGGCTCACCTGGGGGCGGCACATAACCCTCCACGACCATCCCTCCCCACGAAACCGACGACGTTAATGGGAGCGCCTGGATGGATCCCACCGACTGGATGCCCGGAAGCTTCGCGATGCGCGCTTCGATTTGCTGATACGCGTTCGCCACGGCCTGTTCATTGTTTCGATAGCGAGGCCCGGATAGCGACATTTGGAGGGAGAGGACATGCTCGGCGTTAAATCCCGGCGGCACGTGCTCCAGGCGAACGAAGCTGCGAACCAGCAAGCCGGCGCCCACAAGGAGCATCAGTGAGAGGGCGACCTCCGAAATCACCAGCAAGCTGCGAAGACGGTGCCGCGAGATGTCGAGGCCGCCACCCGACTGGGAACTGCGCCCTCCGGCCTTCAGCGCGGTATTCAAATCAGTGGCGGCGACGCGAAACGCGGGAACCAGCCCAAACAGGACGCCCGTGAAGAGTGAGATTCCGAAGGTGAACGCGAGGGTCCGCCCGTCGATCCCGATCTGGTCCAGGCGCGGAATATTGCCGGGGTCCAGCTCGCGAACGGCATATAAGGTGATGGCCGCAAACACCAATCCCGCAACGCCTCCAACCAGGCCGAGCGTAACGCTCTCCGCCAGACACTGCTGAATCAACCTCCCGCGCCCTGCTCCCAGGGCGGCGCGAACCGCAATCTCCTTGTGGCGCGTGATGGCGCGGGAAAGCAGCAGATTCGCCACGTTGGCGCATGCGATCAGGAGCACCAGAGACACGGCTCCTAGCAGCACAAGCACGGTCTGGCGAATATTGCCCACCACCTGTTCGAGCAGGGGGACGACGCTGATGGTGAAGGTGCGATCGCGCCGGTCTTTCTGACGGATGCGCGCCGCAATCACGTCGATGTCGGATTGCGCCTGGCGCATGGAGACCCCCGGCTTCACGCGGGCGAGGATGTTGAAGTTCTCGTCCCCGCGCCGGTTCACCGCGTCCGCCCCGAGCGGCAAAGGCATCAGGATGTCCGCTTTCTCGATTCCTCCCACCGTTGGCATCACTTCACGATTCAGTAGAAAACCGGGGCGCAGTACGCCGACAACGGTGTACTGTTCGCCGTTCAGCGTGAGAGCCCGTCCGATTATTTTCGGATCTGCGCCATAGAAGCGCTTCCAGAAACCGTCACTGAGAACCGCGACCTTCGGTCTGCCGGGAATGTCTTCATCGGGCAGGATGATTCGGCCCAGTTGCGCGGTCGCGCCGAGCATCGGGAAAAGACTGGAAGACGTTTGAACGGTTTCCACCTTCTCGGGAAGCGCAAGGCCCGTCATGACGCGGGTATCGCCAATAGCGATGGCGGTTTGGTCGAATACGTGGTTCTGGTTGACGATGTCGATGTACTCGCCCGGCGAAGGCCAGTCCTGCGGGATGCCGATTCCCGGTGAGCGCAGCCACAGGATGGCGAGGCGGTCTGGATGAGGATAGGGCAGGGGCCGCAGGAACAGAGCATTTGCGACGCTGAATGCCGCTGTATTTGCGCCGATGCCGATGCCCAGTGAAAGGGCGACAACCGTGATCAGCCCCGGGCTCTTCCGAAGCATACGCAGCGAAAACCGGAAATCCTGTGAGAGTTGAGACATCTCCGTATTCGACGATTGTAAGCCAAAAATGTCCTAACGTTCCCGGTGTCCTGACCGTATAAAGTATGTGACCACCGCCAATTTTGCGCAGGATTTGCGTTTTGCTGTCCGTACGTTGACCAAGTCCCCGGTATTCGTCGGAGTGGCCGTGGTTTCCCTGGCCCTCGGCATCGGTGCGAATACTGGGATCTTCAGCCTGCTGGATCAGGTGCTGCTGCGTCTGCTTCCCGTCAAGAACCCCGAGCAATTAGTTCGGCTGCGAGGTGTGGGGGCGCACTACGGGAGCAACAACGGTTACTTCAAGCTCTCCTATCCGATGTACGCGGATTTCCGCGATCACAATGAGGTCTTCAGCGGGATGTTCTGCAGTTGGGAGACGGACATGAGCCTCAGCTACGGCGGCAAGACGGAACGTGCGTATGGCGAACTGGTTTCCGGCAACTACTTCCCGGTGCTCGGTGTGAAGGCCGCGCTGGGGCGCCTGTTTACCGCGAACGACGACGAATTCGAAGGCGCGCATCCTTTGGCCGTTCTCAGCTACCGCTATTGGAAGAGCCGTTTCGCGGGCGATCCCGGTATTTTGGGGAAGACGCTCACGGTGAACGGATATCCGCTGACCGTGATCGGTGTAAGCCAGGCGGGCTTCGATGGCCTTGAACCGGGCGCTTCGCCGCAGGTTCTGGTGCCCCTCCACATGAAATTAAAGATGGATCAACTGGGCTTCTATAACCTGACGAGCCGGCGCGGCCGCTGGGTGAATGCGTATGGCCGGCTGAAACCCGGCGTGAGCTTGCAGACAGCGCAGGCCAGCCTGCAACCTTTCATGCACCGGATGCTGGAAATGGAGGTGCGCCAGAAGGATTTCGACCATGCCGCACCCCAAACGCGGCAGAATTTCTTGAAGATGTCCGTGGCGCTGGTGCCGGCTTCGCACGGCCTCTCGGGCTTGCAGCGCGAGTTCTCGAAACCGCTATTTGTGCTGATGGCCATCGTGGGGTTGGTACTCCTGATCGCTTGCGCGAATGTGGCCAACCTGTTGATCGCCCGCGCTACCTCACGTCAAAAAGAGATCGCCGTGCGCCTTGCGCTGGGGGCCAGCCGAGGCCGCATCATTTCGCAACTGCTGGTGGAAAGTCTGCTGCTGGCGACGTTGGGAGGCTTGCTGGGCGTGGCGCTGGCGGTGTGGCTCGACCACGCGCTGATCAGCTTCATGCCGCAATCCGATGCTCCCCTCGCAATCTCGACGCTTCCCGACGTGCGTATCCTGGCGTTCAACTTCGCGCTGGCGCTGCTCACGGGAATCGTCTTCGGGCTGATCCCCGCGCTGAAGGCCACGCGTCCAGACCTGGCGCCCACGCTGAAGGACCAGGCCGGCGCGGTGATCGGGAGTGGTTCGGTGACCCTCCGCAAAGCACTGGTGATCGCCCAGGTCACTCTGTCGCTATTGCTGCTGATCGGCGCGGGTCTGTTCATCAGAAGCCTTCACAATCTGAAGGATCTGGACCCCGGTTTTCGCACGGCCAACCTGCTTACGTTCTCCGTCGACCCGCCGCTGAATGGCTATAAAGAGGAGAGAACGCTCCAGTTTTACCGAACGCTTTCGGAACGGCTGGATGCTCTGCCCGGTGTGGAGGCGGACAGCCTAGCTATCATGCCGGTGCTGGACGGTGACGAGTGGGACGAGAGCTATACCGTGGAAGGCGCGAAGCCGGGCCAGAACATCGACCCGCATATGAACTTCATCTCGCCGCACTACTTCAAGTCTCTGGATGTTCCTATCCTGGTGGGCCGCGACTTCACCAAGGCCGACACGCAGGCGTCCGCACCGGTTGCGATTGTGAATGAGAAGTTCGCCAGGAAGTATGTCGGGACTGTGAATGCGGTGGGCCGGCACATCGGAGAGGGAGGCGATCCGGGCACCAAGACGGATATCACGATCGTGGGGGTGGTGCGCGATATCAAGTATGAGAGCATGCGCGATGAGGTGCCGGACGAGGTGTTCCGCCCCTATCAACAGATGAAGTTCACACTCGGGATGCTCGCGTACGTCAGGACTTCCGTCGACCCCGGGCAGATGTTTCTCACGATCCGCCGCACCGTGCATGATCTGGACCCCAACCTGCCGGTTTTTGCGATGAAGACCCTGGAAACGCAGATGGAGAACTCGCTGATCACGGAGCGTTTGGTGGCCACGCTATCGACCGCGTTTGGGGTGTTGGCGACTCTCCTTGCGGCGATCGGGCTGTATGGGGTGATGGCTTACACGGTGGCGCGGCGCACGCGCGAGATCGGAATCCGGATGGCGGTGGGCGCGGCAACCCGGGACGTGGTATGGCTGGTGATGCGCGAAGTGCTGCTGTTGGTGGCTATCGGCATCGCGGTGGCGGTGCCCGCCGCGCTGGGTCTGACGCGCCTGGTGCGTGCACAACTTTATGGAATCTCCCCGAGCGACCCCATAAGCATTGTTCTCGCGACAATAGGGATTGCGTTTGTGGCGGTGATGGCTGGGTATCTGCCTGCGCGGAAGGCCACTCGCGTGGACCCGCTGCGGGCGCTGAGGTATGAGTAGGCACGATCCGCTAACTCTGCGTGACGAGTACACTTGTATCAAGATCAGACCATAACCGCTAAGTACGAGGGTGGGGTATTCAAGCCTCTTGAAAACTTGAGCATCAGTGAAGGAACCATTGTTGAAGTGCATGTGCCGACTTACGCCGAACAACTGAAGGGCAGGTCCCGCCCCGTGCAGGATTTTGCATTCTTCGGCATGTGGAAGGATCGCACGGACATTGGCGATAGTGTCGAATTCGTCAACGGGATTCGCCGGGATCTTCGGGGCTGAGACACAGGCTTAGATGCCTTACCTCACGCGCTTTGCGGGATGAGTACGCACGGCATAGAATAGCCTCAGGAGGCCGTCCCAATGGAAGATCGAACGATTCACCCGAGCATGAAGACGGTTTGGGGCGCCTACGCGCTCGCAATTCTACTTCTCGCGGTGGGAATTTGGGCTTACTTCACATATGCCGCCGACAAGCCGCGATGGATTTTGGCGTTTCTTTTGATTTTCCTGATCCCGCCTTTGCGAATGCAGATGACCCGCCGGCTAATCTCACTGCGACTGCACGACGATCATCTGACGATGGAAAACGGTTTCTTTTCGCGCACGCGCCGGACGCTTGATATGGCAAAGGTTCAGGACGTCACCGTGCGCCAAACGTTCGGACAGCGGATTCTGGGAGTGGGGGATCTGATGCTGGAGAGCGCGGGCGAGAGCGGGCGGATGGCCATCCTGAACGTGGACAGCCCGCGCGACCTTGCCGACACGATCATTGCCGGCTCAAAGAGATCGGCCAATACAAAAACTTTGTAACCTTCTCCCCGCTCGCCAGTATTCCTCTTTGAGAGCGCGTGGAGAGCCAGTGGAAACACAAACCGACAGTTTCGTGATGCAGCTTGTCCAGATCGGCGAAACTGCCCGGTTGGCCGATCTGTTCGAGCGATACCATGTGCCGCTGTTCCGCTACCTGTTGCATTTGACCGGGAACCACGCCGTGAGCGAAGACCTGGTGCAGGAAGTCTTTTTCCGGGTTCTCAAATACTCGCGTAGTTATGATCCGGATCAGTCTTTTGCGGTGTGGCTTTACCAGATGGCGCGTAACGCGCATTTCGATCACATGCGAAAGCGCCGGGGTGAAGTTCCCGAGGAGGATGCGCGAGAGATGAGGAGTTCGCAGCCCATGCCCGAAGAATTGTTCGCGCGGAAGCAGGACACGCTGTTTCTGCGGAAAGCCCTGCAGCAGCTTCCGGAAGAGAAGAGGGATGTTCTGGTGTTGAGCCGCTTCCAGAACCTGCGTTATGAGGAGATCGCCCGAATCCTGGAATGCGAGGTGGGGACGGTGAAGGTACGCGTCTACCGCGCGTTGAAGCAACTGCGCGAAACGTTCTGCGAATTGCGTGGAGAGAAAGCGTTATGAACCTCGAAGAGATGATTCCGCCGTATCTGGCCGGGCAGTTGACGCCCACGGAGAAAGCCCGTTTTGAAGCGGAGCTAAGCGGGAATGCGGCCCTGCGCGCGGAAGTGGAACAATTGCGCGAATTCTGGGAAGCGCTGGATACGCTTCCCAAGGAGCAGCCCAGCGCCGCCATGCGCGCGCGGTTCTATCAAAAGCTGAACGAGTTGACGAAAACACCGCAGCCCAAAGCGCCCGGATGGTTTTCCAAATGGAACCTGCGGCCGATTCAGCAGTTTGGCCTGGGGCTGGTTCTTTTCACGATGGGAATCTTTGTGGGCCACGCGGTGGATTCTTCCCGCGTCTCGCTGCAAATCGCCCAGTTGCACGACGAGGTGCGTAGCATGCGGCAGACGGTAGCGTTGTCTTTGCTGGACCGGCAGTCGGCGAATGCCCGGCTGGAAGGCGTTTCGTGGGGCAGCCAGGTGGAACGTCCCGATCGGGAAGTGTCAACGGCGTTGCTGACGGCGCTGAACCACGACGCGAACGTTAACGTCAGGTTGTCGTCTGTGGACGCGCTGGAAGGGCTCGCCGGCGATCCGGCAATTCGGAGCGCCCTGGTCGATTCCATTCCGACGCAGGAATCCCCACTGGTGCAGATTGCCCTGATCGACGCACTGGTTCAGATCCACGACACGGCGGCGAGCGTTGAACTGGTGAAGATTTCGCGCGACCCGGCGTACAACCCGAACGTGCGGCAACGCGCCGGGTGGGGCATCCAGAAACTGCAATAGGAGGAAGACAGGAGTATGAAGGAACTTTGCCTGATGCTGGCGGCATGCGGGCTCGCGGGCCCGTGCCTGGCGGGCCACGATTCGAGTCGCTGGCCGGTTCGCGACCGGGAGACGATTCAAAAGACGTTCACGCTTTCCGGGGCTCCGGGACGCGTGGTGATCGATAACATCGACGGCTATATCCATCTGATTGGCACCTCGGGATCGCAGGTGCGCATGACGGCGCATCAGACCATTCATGCGGAAACGGATAGCGATCTTGATCAGGCGAAGAAGGAAGTTCAACTGGAGTTGACCGAAAACCCAGGTTCGGTTTCGATTTATTACGATGCGCCGTGGCGCTGCAAGGGAGATCACAACCGCGGGTGTGACTGGGACCAGCGGCGCTTCTATAACGTGACTTACGACATTGATGTGGAAGTTCCCAGAGACGCCCGCATTGTCGTGTCGACGGTGAACAACGGCGATATCCGGATCGAAAAGACGGACGGAGCCTTCGAGGTGAACGACATCAACGGCGGCATCACCATGAGCGACATCGCTGGCTCCGGTGCAGTGAAGACGATCAATGGCCCCGTAGTCGTGAAGTTCGTGAGGAATCCGTCGGAAGCGAGTAGTTTCAGCACGTTGAACGGCGAGATGGACATCTACTTCCAGCGGACGTTTTCGGCGGACCTGCTGTTCAAGACTTTCAATGGACAGGTGTACACCGATTTCGACGTGGCTCCGCGAGCCGCGCCCGTCGCGCAGCCGGAGCAGAAGAACGGCAAGTTTGTCTTCCACAGCAACGGATTTGTGGCGGGCCGAGTGGGTAGTGGGGGACCCGAGTTGAAGTTCGATGCCTTCAACGGGAACATTCGATTGCATCGGCAATAGGGAGAACAGAAATGACGAAGACGATCGGAATCATATTTGTGTGCGCCGGTTTTCTAGCCGCGCAGGATTCGGTTGAGAAAGCCACGGTCCCACTGCACGACCCGTCGCGGCCGGCGAAGATTCAGGCTCATCTGATGACGGGCGGGATCACTGTAAAGGGGTATGACGGAAAGGAGGTCCTGGTGGAAGCGCACGCGCGCCACGGCGGTGAAGAACACGAGTCAACGCCCGCACGCGCGGAAGGAATGAGACGCCTCGAATTGCCCGGAAACGCGGGCCTGGAGGTTGAGGAAGACAACAATCAGGTGGATATTAAAACCTCATCTTTCAACCGGCCCGTGGACCTGGTGATCTCGGTACCGCGCAAGTCTTCCCTGGAGCTGAAGTGCCTGAATGGGGGCGATATCTACGTCGAGCATGTGGATGGAGATATCGACGCAAACAACCTGAACGGCAAGGTGACGTTGAAGAATGTTTCAGGCTCCGTGCTGGCCCACTCGCTGAATGGCGAGGTTTTCGTCACGCTCGACCGCATTGATCCATCGAAGCCCATGTCTTTCAGCACCATGAATGGCGATATCGATGTAACCCTGCCCGATAACTTCCGGGGGAATCTGCGCATGAAAACAGACCATGGCGAGATCTTCAGCGATTTTGACGTGAAGATCGATTCCGGCGGTGGCGGGATCACCACGGCGGACGGGAAGCAGAAGGATGGCACGTACCACTTACGTTTTGACCGCACCCTGCGCGGCACGGTGAACGGCGGCGGCCCGGAATTTCAATTCACCTCCTTCAACGGGCAGATTTACATCCGCAAGCGGAAATGATGGCTGGTTTTGCCGCCTGCCTATGGCCTGGCCGCCCGAGATGTGGTCGAATGTAATGCAGACCCATGAAAATCATCGGCGCGGCCAGCGCCTTCCCAGAGAACTATTACCCCCAAGAGTTTCTACTGACCGCTCTCACCGAATACTGGGCGGCCAAGCTGCAGAACCCTCAAATGCTGAGGCGTCTGCATGAGCATGTGTGCGTCGATGGTCGCTACCTGGCGGTGCCGGTTGAAGAATACTACCGGATGAGTACGTTCGGCCACTTCAACGATGCATGGATGAAAGCGGCCGAGGAACTAGGAAGCCAGGCGCTTTGCCGTGCGATCACGCAGGCGGGCATTGACCCCAGTTCGATCGGCGCGCTATTCTTCGTCTCCATCAGCGGGATTTCCAGCCCCTCGATGGATGCTCGGCTGATCAATAAACTGAATCTCTCGCCGTCCACCAAACGGATTCCGATCTTTGGGTTGGGATGCGTGGCGGGAGCGGCGGGAATCGCGCGGGCGACGGACTATGTGAAGGCGTATCCCGCTGAAGTGGCCGCCCTGGTGTCCGTGGAATTATGTACTTTGACCCTGCAAAGGGAAGACCTCACGGTGGCGAACCTGATTTCTTCCGGGTTGTTCGGCGACGGCGCAGCCGCGGTGTTGGTCGCCGGTGACGATTACGAGCAGCCGGGGCCCGAGGTGATCGATACCCAATCCACGCTCTACCCTGATACGGAAGGCGTCATGGGTTGGAAGGTTTCGGAGAAAGGCTTTGAACTTGTACTTTCTCCGACGGTCCCGAAAATGGCCCGCACGCACCTGGGTCAGGACGTGGATCGCTTTCTGGAGAAGAACGGTTTGCGCCGGAGCGACATCGGCGCGTGGATTTTGCATACCGGCGGCCCCAAGGTGCTGGAAGCGACACAAGAGGCGCTGGGGGTGGACCGGGCGGCGCTCGAAACATCGTGGGAGTGCCTGCGCGCTACCGGCAATCTTTCTTCGGCTTCCGTGCTCTGTGTGCTGGAGCAGTTCATGACGAAGAAGCGCCCAGCCCCCGGAACCTGGAGCATTCTGGCGGCCATGGGACCAGGCTTCTGTTCCGAACTGGTGCTGCTGCGCTGGTGAATGAATCATGAGCCTGCGGACTCTGGAATTGAAGCCCGAGACGACCAGGATCGAGTGGACTCTGGGCGCAGTCTTGCATACCGTCCATGGAACGTTCCAACTCAAGCGTGGAAGCATCGATTTCGACTCCGACTCGGGCGCGGCTTCCGGCCAAGTGGTGGTCGATGTCGCCAGCGGCAACAGCGGCAACCAGGAAGTGGATCAGAAGATGCACGCGACCGTGCTGGAATCGAGGAAGTACCCGGAGGCATTCTTTGTCCCAGACCGGATTCAGGGCGCGCTATCCATTCCGGGGTCATCCACCGTAAGGCTGCACGGCATCTTCACCATCCACGGCGCGGCGCATGAGATCACGGTGAACGTTCAGGCGAAAGCAACCGGGGACCAGATGACCGCCTTGCTCACCTTCGACATTCCTTTTGTGGCGTGGGGGATGAAAGATCCCAGTAACTTTCTTCTGAAAGTGAGTAAGACCGTGCGGATGACAATGGAAACCACTGGCACGCTGCGGAAGCCGTGAGGGGAAGTCTATTTACGGGTGAGCCGCAAGGCCATTCCGTTCTCGAACCGGGGCGTGTGCAGAACGGTGTCTCCGCCTTTGTGCGAGAAGTTAGCAAGCGCCTGAACTTGACCCGTGAAGGCGTTGGTCCACTCGCCCGAGTAAGTTCCCGAAGGTAAGTTGAGAGTGAGTTCCGTGGGGCCGTCGGCATCGATGTAGATGGCGTACAGAGAACCTGGCTTCGAGATCACCCTGGCATAAGCCCCGGCGGCGTGTTTTGCGGTCTGGGCGTCCGGGGCCATTTCCACGAGTGGTAGTTTCTGAAGAAACTCCACTAACGTGCGCAACTGATGCCGCAGCGCCGGACTGCCACCGCCGGGACCATTCGGAGCCGTATCCGTGCCGTCCTCGTGTCCCACGGAGAAGGAGTAGTCCAAGCCATCGAACGCGCTGCCGCCCGATAGCATGAAGTTCCATGCCTGCCGGCGGTAAGCGTCATCGCCGCGCCCCAGAAAGCCGGTTTCGTCATAACCTAACGCCTTCCCGATTCCATAGTTCAGCAGCACCGCCTCCGGGTAAGCATAGTGAAAGTTGACCAGGTCAACATCCGCCGGAAGCTGTTGAACCGGGAAGCGGAAATTGCAATAGTTCTGAGCGACCATGTGCTTGCCCGGCAGGGAAGATTCCTCGCTTCTGATCCAGCTCATGACCCGCGCCTGCCAGGCGATCGAATTCTCATCCGCAATCTCCACCGAATTGGGATAGGTGTCGCGCGCGGGTGGCTGCAGATACGGGTTGATAACGTCCACTAACTTCGGCCGGTCCGACCAGGGCTCGTTCTGGATCTCAAAGATCACGTTATCGAACGGGTTGGCTTCGCGCACCAGCTTGCGTGTGTACTGCTCCTGGCGCGTCAACAGATTTCCGTTTTCCAGCGTATGCAGTTTCTTCCAGTCGATGGCGTCCGTGTGGTTCACGTTGTTCGCGGCGTTGAGCGCGCTCACCCGCCACTGCATCTCCGCATAGTGCGACGAGAAAAGAGTAATCTCAACCACGATGCCGCGCCGGTCCGCCTCGGCGAGAAAATCGCGGAGGCGTTGAAAAAACCTGGGATCCCACCGGTCGAGATCGAACTTGCCGCTTGCGTCGCGCGCCCACGGCGCCAGAAACGCGCTATCCGTTGGCGCCAGGTTATTGCGCTGGATGCCGAACGATTTTCCCGGAACCTCGCGATAACTCCCTCCGAAGATGCGCGTGTAGTTCAGCCCATCGGCTGCAAGCGTGGAAAGGTAGCGGCGGCAGTCGAAATCCAGGTTCATTACGGAGCCGTAGTGTTCGCCGCTCGTGACCAGCGCAACGGCCTTGCCGCGATAGAGGAAATAGTGCGGGTTCCGCGGATGAAGGCGGATGGGCTGGGCGGCCAGCAACGCCGGGTACAGAACTGCGAAAATCGCGAAGAACTTCATCATTGTGCTTCCTCATATCGTATGAAAACACTATTGACCGCTGTCGTCTAAGGTTGAAACAATTCAAGGCACTGGCACTTCCAGCTTAGGGGTAACATGCCGAACCAAGACGTTCTCGACAATCAAAAGCAGATTCTGGAGAACCAGAAGTCGATCATCGCGAATCAAGGCGCGATCCAGAAAAATCAGGAAGAGATCAAGGGCAATCAAAAAGCTCTCAAGCAGATCCTGAAGAACCAGGAAGAGATTCTGGCGCTGCTGAAAAAGTAGCGCAAGTTGGCCCGGAATACGGGCATGATGGTACCTGGGATGACTTCACTCCGTGCTGCAGCCGGTCTGGCGACCGCTATCTCTTGCCTATCTTGCGCATGCTCGAACAAACCGGAACTGCCGTCCGTGGATTCGAAGCAGTACCGCGACTTTGTCTCCGCATTTTACGTGGGGCTTGCCGGCCTCCAAACCGGGGAGGACGCGCGCGCGAAGGCCAAACTGACAGAGGCTTCACAGATTGTTCCCGGCGAGCCTGCGACGTGGGCCGATCTTGCGTTGTTCGCTGTGCGCCAGCAAGACTTTGAGACCGCCGATGCCGACGCCCGGAAGGCGCGCGCACTGGCCCCGAATAACAGCCGGATCGAAGCGCTCCTGGGTTTGATTGAGAGCAAGCAGGGTAAGCTGCCTGAAGCCATCGCGCACCTGCGGAAGGCCGTTGATTTGGACGGGAAGAATCTGAAAGCACTCTACGCGCTCGCCGAAGAAACAGAACGCCAGGGCACGCCCGCCACGGATGCGGAGGCGCAGAAGATTTTCGGGCAAGTGCTCATCGAGCAGCCTGGGAACATTGCCGCTCAAATCGAAGTGACGCGCCTTGCCGCCAAGTTGGATGATTCCGCGGGAGTCAAAACCGGTGCAGCGCGGCTTGCCGCCGAATCGGCAGCCTGGCCGGAGGAAGCCCGCGCGCGAGTGACGGCGTTGCAGCAGACCGCTGACGGACCGAATCCGCGGGTCGCGGCCGTTCAAGCCGTATTTCTGAGGAATGTGCTCGCGAGAGTGCAGGCCTACCGGCAGAGTTTGAATGCGGTAAAGACGCCGGTGATGTTTGTCGGCGATCCGTTCGTCCGGTTCATCGACTTACCGACTCCGAGTTCAGATCCCGCGCCTGCCGACACAGGTCTTACTTTCGTTTCGCAGGGACTACCCGGCGCTCCGGACCACGACGTCTATTGGGCAGGCGCCATGCCGCTGGACGATTCGGGGCGGCAGACCGTGATTTGGGCGGATTCAACGGGTGTCCAAATCGCCGGTGGGGCGCATCTGGACGGACCGCGCGGTCCGATCGGAAGAAACGGCGTCGTGGGGGCGGATCTGAATTACGATTTCAAGACGGATCTCGTGATCGCCAACGACGGCGGCGTCCGTATTTACCAGCAGCACGATCGTTCAAGCTTCATCCCAATTCGGATTCCCGCGGAGGTGGCGAATGCCGCCTGTTCCGGCGCGTGGCCCTTCGACGTCGATCTCGATGGCGATCTGGACATTGTTGTGGGCACCACCGGCCGCGAGCCCGCTGTGTTGAGAAACAATGCCGATGGTACTTATTCGGTGATCCATCCTTTCAGCGGCGTGGCGAGTGTTGTTAGTTTCGCCAGTGCGGACATCAATGGCGATGGAACCCCCGATGTCGCGATGGTGGACGCTTCCGGAAATCTCTCCCTCTTCACCAACGAACGCCTGGGCGTTTACCGATCACGACCCCTTCCGTCCGGACTGAAAGGGCATTTCGTGGCCGTCACGGCGGGCGATATCCAGGGCCATGGAGAGCCCAATTTTGTGGCCTTGCGCGACGATGGCTCCGTGGTTCGCATCTCCGGCCAAGACAGCGCCGAGTTAGTCAAGGCGGGCGGAGATCGGTTAACGCAGGCGACCGCGAACCTGATTCTCGCCGACTTCGATAACAATGGCAGCCTCGATATTCTGGCCGGCGATGGCCACCTGTTCCTGAGTACTCGGCAGGGTTTTTCGCCTGTTTCGATTCCGCGAGGGATTACCTTCACCACGGCCGTTGACTTAGACAATAGTGGTCGTCTTGACCTGATCGGCTCCGCCGGCAAGCCTGTGGAGCTAATAAGTCGCGGCACCAGGAACTACCACTGGCAAACCATGCGTGTTCGCGCCGCGCAAGCTACCGGCGATCAACGCATCAACTCCTTCGGAATCGGCGGTGAAGTGGAAATTCGCTCCGACTTACTCACTGAGAAACAGATCATCACGTCGCCCGTGCTGCACTTCGGCCTGGGTGAACATACCCACGTGGATGTGACGCGCATCGTGTGGCCCAATGGTTCCGTTCAAGCCGAGTTTGAGTTAAAGCCCGATCAGGTAGTACTGGCCGAGCAGCGGCTGAAAGGTTCCTGCCCGCTGCTGTTTGCATGGGATGGGAAGCAAATCGGTTTTGTGAAGGACGGGGAACCCTGGTCGCCCGCGCTGGGACTCCACATCAACGCGCAGGCGGTGGCGGGGATCTACCAAACGCAGGAGTGGTTCAAAGTACCGGGCGAGAAACTGGCTGCGCGCGAAGGCTACTACGATCTGCGAGTGACTGCGGAACTTTGGGAAACCTATTACATCGATTATTACTCGCTTCGGGTGGTTGACCACCCGGCGGATACGGAGATCTTCACTGACGAGCGCTTCGCTGTTCCACCACCGCCTCTCAAGATCTACACCGTTTCAAAGCTGCACCCGTTCGCTTATGCGCGGGACGATAACGGAACGGATGTAAGTGACACGGTCCGCTCCGTCGATCGGAAGTATCTCGATACTTTTGGGCGTGGGCGCTACCAGGGCGTCACGCGCGACCATTGGGTGGAAGTGGAGTTACCGGAATCCGCGCCACGATGCGGCCAACTTTATCTGATTGGTTTCGGTTGGATCCATCCCACGGATGGCACCACGAATATCGCGATGGGGCAGAGCAGCGATCCACCGCCGCAAGGCTTGCGGATTGAAGTGCTCGATGCGCACGGGAAATGGGTGATCGCGAAATCGGGACTGGGATTTCTTGCCGGGCGGCTCAAGACCGCCGTGCTCGATCTCAACGGGATCTTTCGACCGGGCGCGCCCAGAAAACTGCGGCTCGGCACGAACCTGGAGATCTACTGGGACCAGCTTGCATGGGCCACCGGCGTGCCTGAAAGCAACACGCATGTGCAGCGCGCCGCTCTCACCGCGGCCGACCTGCGCTATCGCGGTTTCTCGGTCATCAACGTTGCGAATGCGTCTTCCCCCGAGATTCCGGATTATAATCGCCTGGAAGGCGCCGCGCAGAAGTGGCGCGACCTGGAAGGTTATGCGACACGCTTTGGGGACGTCCGCGAGTTACTGGACAAGATTGACGACCGGATGGTGATCGCCAATGCCGGTGATGAGCTGAGACTCCGTTTCGCCGCCCCCGCGCCGCCAGCCGCCGGGTTTCAGCGTGATTTCGTGATGGTGGGGGACGGATGGATCAAGGACGGCGATTACAACTCCACCTTCTCGAGAACCATTCTGCCTCTGCCTTATCATGCCATGAAGGATTACACCCGTCCGCCCTCCACTTTGGAAGACGAACCCGCCTATAAACTTCACTCAACAGACTGGCAGCAGTTTCACACGCGCTACATCACTCCAGAGTTTTTTCTAAGGGCCCTTTGGAATTAGTCATGCAAATCCGCAAGATCGTCCCCATAACATTATTTATCGTGCTTCTTTGCACACCGTTCGCCATGAGGCGTCTGGGCGCACACAAGCAGGAATCCATGAGCTATGGACTTAGCTTTCGTGAGTCGTCCCACGCCGCCGGTATCGATTTCAAGCACGTTTCTCCTCATCTGGACCCTAAGTTGAACCACATCATGCAGCAGGTGGCTTCAATGGGTGCGGCCGTTTCGATCGTCGATTTCGATAAGGACGGCTGGGACGATATCTATGTCACCAATAGCGGCGAGGGTTCAAAAAACGCGCTCTACCGGAACATGGGCAACGGAACCTTCCGCGATGTGGCGGAAGAAGTGGGTCTTGCCGATGTCAACCAACCCGGAACGGGGGTGTCTACAGGAGCCGTTTGGGGCGACTATGATAACGACGGTTACGAAGATGTTCTGATCTATAAGTGGGGTAAGCCGGAGCTATATCATAACGACGCCGGCAAACACTTCACGCGCGTAACTGAGCAGGCCGGTCTTCCCGCCTGGGTGAACGCCAACACGGCGATCTGGCTGGATTACGACAATGACGGGAAGCTCGATCTCTTTCTCGGCGGCTACTATCCGGAAAACGTGGACCTTTGGCATCTCAAGAACACGAAGATGATGCCGGACAGTTTCGAATACGCCAATAACGGCGGCCGTAAGTATCTGTTCCACAACCTGGGGAATGGAAAGTTCGAAGAAGTTTCCGAAAAAATGGGCATCGATTCGCGGAGATGGGCGCTGGCGTCCGTTGCCGCCGATTTGCGCGGAACCGGTTATCCCGACTTATTCATCGCCAATGATTACGGCGTTTCCGAACTCTACTTCAACGACCATGGGCGTGGATTTCGTGAAGTGGGTAAGCAGACCGGCGTGGGCTACGCGCCGAAAAGTGGAATGACCGCGGCCGTGGGTGATGTCCTCAACGACGGTCAATTCGGCATTTACGTCAGTAACATCTCGGAAGAAGGCGTGCTGGTTCAGGGGAACAATCTCTGGATGCCCAAGGCCGGCACGGGCGGAGACGATATCAAGTACGAGAATATGGCCAATGCCATGGGGGTGGAACTGGGCGGTTGGAGCTTCGGCGCGCAATTCGGAGACCTCAACAACGACGGCCTGATGGACCTCTACGTGGTGAACGGCAATGTCTCGCTCGATCGCAACCGGACTTACTGGTACGACTATTCGAAGGTTGCCGGCGGGAACGCGGCGATCATCTCGGACGCGGCGAACTGGCCGCCCTTGAACGGGCGGAGCCTTTCAGGCTACCAGCAAAAGCGCGTCTGGATGAACGACGGCGCCGGCCAGTTCCGCGAAGTCTCTCAACTGATCGGCATCACCGACGTGTACGACGGCCGCTCCGTCGCGCTGGCCGACTTCGACAACAACGGTGCTCTGGATGTGGTTGTCGCCAACCAGAACGGGCCGCTGCTGCTCTACAGGAACACGGTGTCGCCGGCTAACAAGTGGATTGAGTTCCAACTGGAGGGAACGCGCAGCAACCGCAGCGCCATCGGCGCGCAAGTGACCCTCTACTGGAACGCGCAGCGGCAAGTTCAGGAAGTCTCCGGCGGCAGCGGCTTTTGCGCGCAGAATCAGCGCCGCCTGCATTTCGGATTGGGCAAAACGACTCAAGTGGATCGCGTGCAGATCCGCTGGCCGTCTGGAAAAATTCAAACCCTGGCCACGCCGGCGCTCAATCAAATTCATAAAATAGAGGAACCATCATGACTCCTGGGATGACCGCAACCGGCGCGGCCGCGCTCGAAGCAAGCAAGCCGTCTACACTCGCCCGATTCTTCAGCATCGAGAACCGCTATCTGCCGCCGATGCTGATCACGCTGATTCTGCTGGTCGGGCAGGTCTCTTTCGGCCTGCTGGAAAGCTTTCCGCGCACGGCGCTTGCAATTAGCGCGTCAATCGTCGTGGAACTGGTGCTTTCGCGCATTGTGACGGGCAGATTTGCGAACCTGGCGAGCGCGTATATCTCCGGAATCAGTGTTGGTATCCTTTGCCGGTCGCCCGAGTACTGGCCTTTCGCCCTCTGCGCCGCAATCGCCATCACGTCGAAGTATGTGATCCGGTGGCGCGGCCGCCATCTCTGGAACCCTTCCAACTTCGCCATCTGCGCCATGCTGATCTTGGCGCCAGAGGTTTTCACCACGCTCAGTATCCAATGGGGGAACAACTTCTGGCCCATGCTGGTGGTTTGGGCCGTGGGAGCTCTCATTACATGGCGTGTGGATCGTATCCATATCACGGGCGTCTATGTTGCGTCATTCGTGTTCTTCGCGCTCTTGCGAGGGTTCATCACCGGCCACGGCTTCCTGGCCGAAGTTGCGCCGATCACCGGTCCCATGTATCAGCTCTTTATCTTCTTCATGATCACCGATCCGCGGACAACGGTGAGGACTAAGTGGGGACAATGCTTCGTCGCATTCCTGATCGCGATCGCCGAGATGATACTCCGGCTGGCCCAGAACATCCACGCGCCGTATTATGCGCTCGCCATCGTGGGACCCATCGCGATTGCCGGGGAAATCTGGTGGACGTCACGGAAGAAGCCGCGGGTTCTCGCGACCGCTTAACGGGTTGCGCTCGGCGCGATAAATTGCAAACCGCTGGCTGACCTTCTTGTGGAAGAACATTTCCTGCGTGTCGAGAGAAATAGTGGGAGCTTCGACGAAGCCCGTGAGAGCGCTCAAAGCGAGTGGTTCGCCGAAGGGTTGGCTCACTGAAGTTCTGGTCGCTACCATGATCCGCGGGAACGGGCTGGCGCGCGTGAAATAGAGTTCCCGCCCGTCGGCGGAAATGGCGGGCGCATATTCCAGGCCGCCGGTATTGATGTTCCGCATGATCCGCTCGCTTTCCGGATCAATACGGAACTGCCCGTTGTTCAATCGCGCTACCAATAATTCCGACTTCTTCGGAGCCGGCGCGCCGGGAACAATGACCGCTCTTGAAATGTACAGCGTCTCACCGTCTGGACTGATGCCCACATCCATATTAATCGCGCCAGGCGACTTAGGGCTGATCTCTCCAGGCGCAGGATGAAGATTTCTCACGGCCTTACCGTCGAAGTCCCCCGTATAGACCGAGTTCATCGTCCGGGCATAATCCCGCACCGTGGTGAAGTAGAAATGTCCCGCCCTGTCGAGGCTCGCTGCCGCGTCCAGTACATCGGAATTCACGCCGGGGAGGTCGCCGATGTATCGAAACGAAATTCTTCCGGTGCGCTCGGCAAAGTGCAGGTTTGTGTTCACGCCCGGATCGTTTTCGTTGTTGAAGAACAGGAAACGGCCATCGGGCGAGAGAAAGGGCTCCATCGCGCTTCCGCCGTAACCGTCAATTGAAACCGGCTCCGGCCGAATGTAAAGATCACTCTCCGGGTCCTGCGCTGATGAGACGGACTGGCCGCTGGGTTTGGCTGCGCCGCTCAGCATCTCCAGCGCGCGATCGAGGAGGGCTTCGGCATGATGTGGGTCGCCCGCATCCAGCGCAGGTTTGACTTGATTCATCACGGCGATAACGGGTGACGCATCGCGCCCCTCCGCGGACCACGAGATCACACCAGCCTGGGCTCTGGCGGCTTTGTCCTGCAGGCGAGTTTTCAGATCTTGCGCCGCGATTTGAAAAACGCCAAGCGTAACCACGGCGGTCAGGATCAAGACTCCCAGAGAGGCACAAAGCCGTTTCATTGCTTGCTTGCCGACACGCCGTCATTTTATCCTGAATACGGCCAATCGATGAATCAGAAACCAGTACTCATTCCGCTGGGTGGATTCCTCGGGGCGGGGAAGACGACCCTCATTCTCACCGCCGCAAGGATACTTCAGGCCAGAGGTCTTCGGGTCGCCGCGATTCTGAATGACCAAGGTTCGGAATTAGTAGATACACAGCATGTACGCGGCAGCGGAGTGGATGCCGATCAGGTGACCGGCGGGTGCTTCTGCTGCCGCTTCTCCGAACTCGTCGAGGCCACCGAGCGGATTAGCGCCTTTGCTCCCGTGGTCATTTTTGCGGAAGCAGTGGGAAGCTGCACCGATATCTCCGCCACCACGCTGCGGCCGTTGCAGCTCGATTACGCACACCTTGTGGATACTGCTCCCTTCAGCGTGCTGGTGGACCCGCAGCGCGCGCGCGATCTGACTGCGCAGGATGCCGATCCCGACCTGGCCTTTCTCTTTCAGAAACAGATTGAAGAAGCGGACCTGGTCTGTTTCACAAAATCGGACCTTCAGACCGATGTGAGTGACAAAGTCTTTCCGCAAATTACCGGCGCAACTGTCCGCTATCTCAGCCCACTTACCGGCGAAGGTGTTGAAGCGTGGCTCGATGAAGTTCTCTCCGGCAAGGTCGAACCCGGCACAAAGATACTCGATATCGACTATCAGCGCTATGCCCGCGCGGAGGCCAGTCTGGCATGGCTCAATTGCAGCTTGCTGGTTCACTTGACTCCGCCACTTTCTCCCGCCAGCTTAGTAGGCCCTTTCCTCGACGAGTTGGACGCGGGGCTTACTGCGGCAGGCATGCGTATCGTGCACCTCAAACTGATCGATCACTCGCCATCGGGCTATCTGAAAGCCTCGATCACCAGGGACGGGGCCGAGCCGGAGATCGTTGGAATGCTGGACGCTTCACCGGCCGCCGCGCATGAACTACTATTGAACGTGCGAGCAACCGGTCAGCCCCATGTGCTTCAGAGTGTTGTGGAATCCCAAATCGCCAAAATGCCCGGCAAGGTCGAAATAAGAACGATGCAATGTTTCTCTCCCGCTGCGCCGCGTCCGGAACGTCGCTATGCCTGAAGAGACCCGCCCCGCGCGGCGCGATTTCATCAAGACACTGGCGGGAGGCGCAGCCGCAGCCGCCCTGCCTGCGAGTGGGGCTGACACCGTTCTCCACGACCGCATCCGCTATCCGCGCGTCTATTCGGCCAGGCAACTCGCCATGCTGGCCTTCCCGCTTGGAGGAATCGGAACGGGGAGCATCAGCCTGGGAGGCCGCGGACAGTTTCGCGACTGGGAGATCTACAATCGCCCCGATAAAGGTCGATCCCCGCAATATGCGTTCGCCTCTATTTGGGCGCAGAGCGGCGGTTCGCGGCCCGTTGCGCGGGTGCTTGAAGCCCGGTTGTCGCCCCCCTATGCGAGCGGCTTCGGCCTGGGTCCGGCGAATGCTCCGGGGCTCAGCCGCCTGGAATCGGCCACCTTCACGGGGGAGTTCCCTCTGGCGCGAATCGCCTTCGAGGATTCTGAGTTGCCCGTGCGTGTCTCGCTCGAAGCGTTCAGCCCGTTCATTCCGCTCGATCCGGAAAGCTCCGGCTTTCCCGCCGCCGTCCTCCGTTACCGGGTGCGCAATGCCTCCCGGACGAAAGCCACGGTCTCAATCGCATTTTCGCTGGAGAATCCGGTTGGTCCATCCGCCGGCAATTCCACGCTGAAGCTGAATGAGTTTCGCGGCGCATGGGGCGATCTCTTGCAAGGGTTGTTCTTCACCGATCCCGGCGCTCCGCGTGATCATCCCGAGCGCGGCTCATTCGCGCTCTCGATTGTGCGCGCCGGCGACGGCCGCGTCACTTACCTGCGCGGCTGGCCCAACGCCAAGTGGTGGGCCAGCCCCATGCTTTTCTGGGACGATTTCAGCGCCGATGGCCAGCTCGGTCCCGAAGCAGCCGACCGCAAACTCACTGGCTCGCTCTGTCTGCAGCGCGAAATCGCCGCGGGCTCGGAGGCCGAATTCACGTTCGTCATGAGCTGGCACTTTCCCAATCGCACGCCGGAATGGTCCGGCTGGACCGCGCCGAAAGGTCTGGAGAAAACCGTGATCGGGAACCATTACTGCACCCGCTTCACGGATGCCTGGGATGCCGCGCAGCAACTGGCGAACCAACTTCCCGAACTGGAAAAACGCACCATGAGCTTTGTCGAGGCGATGCGCGCCAGCACGCTGCCGGGTGCGCTGCGCGACGCCGCCATGTCGAACCTGTCGACCCTGGTCACGCAGACTTCGTTTCGCACGGCCGATGGCGAATTCCATGGCTTTGAAGGCTGCGGCGATCACTCAGGCTGCTGTTTTGGCAACTGCACGCACGTTTGGAACTACGAGACGGCGACTCAGTTTCTGTTCCCCACCTTCGCGCGATCGTTGCGCAAAGCGGCCTTCGGCTACTCCCAGGATGAACAGGGCGGCATGCGCTTTCGTCAGTTGCTTCCCGATGGCACCGAGCGCTACGGATGGGCCGCCGCCGATGGCCAGATGGGCCAGATCATCAAGACTTATCTCGATTGGAAGTTATCCGGGGACACCGAATGGCTCCACGTTTATTGGCCGAACATTCAGAAAGCCCTGTCCTTTGCATGGATTCCCGGCGGCTGGGACCCGAATCGCGAGGGCGTGATGACCGGTGTGCAGCATAACACCTATGATGTGGAATTCTACGGTCCGAATCCCTTGTGCGGCATTTACTATCTCGGGGCGCTTCGAGCCGCTGAGGAAATTGCGCTGACATTAGGAGACAGCTCGGCGGCGCGCACTTACCGCGACTTATTTGAAAAAGGCCGCGCGTGGATTGATGCCAACTTATTCAACGGGGAATATTATATCCAGAAAATCCGCAACATCCCGAAGGATCAGATTGCGCCGCACACTTATGGAGACATGGGCGCCGAAGGCTCCAGCGGGCCGGAATTTCAACTGGGCGATGGCTGCCTCGCGGACCAGTTGATTGGTCAGTATCTGGCCGACCTCGCCGGCCTCGGTCCGCTTCTGGATAGCGCCAAACTGCGAAAAACTCTGGAATCCATTCATAAGTACAACTACCGGCGCGATCTGTTTCATCATGACTCCGTTCAGCGCATCTACGCGTTGAATGACGAGGCCGCATTGCTGGTCTGCGACTACGGCAAAGGCACGCGTCCCAGAATCCCGTTTCCCTATTACGCGGAAACGTGGACGGGCATCGAGTATCTTGTGGCGACGCAGTTCCTCTCCGCCGGAATGCTCCGTGAGGGTGTGGAAACAATCGAGAATGTGCGCCGCCGGTTTGATGGGGAGCGCCGCAATCCGTGGGATGAGCCGGAATGCGGCCATCATTATGCCCGCGCCATGTCTTCGTGGTCTACCGTCGTGGCGATTACGGGATTCCAGTATCACGGTCAGAATCAGGCGATCACCTTGATGCCTAAGGTGGCGCCGCCTAAAGTAGCTCCGGGGAAGTTCAATTCGTTCTGGTCGACGGGAACGGGTTGGGGATCGTTCTCCATTACCAGGGAAAACGGACGCAGCCGGACTGAGATCCGCGTCACGGAGGGGAAGCTACCACTCGGTTCCATTCGGCTCGGACAAGCGCCACAGGGAGAAACCATCGTTACCTTCGATCGGCAAAGGCAATCGCATAAGTCAATGAGAGAGAAGGACGGAGTTAAGATCACCCTGGCCGACGGGGTGATAATCGACGCGGGCAAGAGCCTTGTCATAGAAAGTTAAGATCCCGCACCGTCGCGTTCCCTCTACACTGAAAGAGTGCTAACCGACCTGGTCCAGATCAAGACCCTTGGCGAGAAGAAGCGCGTCGAAAACGAGCGCTTTCGCCGCCATCTCAAATCCCGCGACCATTCCGACCGCATTCTGCGACGCCTCGCCGAGGACGTGGAAGAACAGATCGACTGCACCACCTGCGCCAACTGCTGCCGCGTGGCCAACGTCCACATCACGGAGCGCGATGTCGAGCGCATGACGAAAGCCCTCAGCATCAGCCGCAAGAAATTCCTCGAAGGCTATACCGCCGAGTCTGAAGGAGAGGGCCTCATCCTCAAGCGCGGCGAAGCCGGCTGCGTCTTTCTCGAAGGCAATTTGTGCTCCATCTACGAGTCGCGTCCGGCCATTTGCGAAGACTTCCCGCACGTGGTGCGCGGCTCGGGTTCCATTGCCAGCCGCATGTGGCAACTGATCGACCGCGCCACCTACTGCCCCATCGCCTACAATTCCATCGAAGCGTTCAAAGTTGAAACCTCTTTCAAACGCTAGATCATCACCGCGGAAACATCAACATTGGAGCGGTTGCCCTCGATCACGACGAGGCCGCTCTCCGTCACGTGATACAGCTTCTTATCGGCCTCCAGATCGTACCCGATCACGGCATCCGGAGGAATGCGGACATTCTTATCCAGAATCGCCCGCCGAACCCTCGCCCGGCGTCCAATATCGCAGTTGTCGAGGATGATGGAATCTTCCACCACCGCGCCCGTGTGTACCTTCACGCCGCGCGCCAGTACGGAATTCCGCACCATGCCGCCCGATAGAATACATCCGCCCGATACCGCGGAATCGATCGCCAGCCCGCGGCGCCCTTCCATGTCGAAGGTAAACTTGGCCGGGGGATCGGGAAAGCCGGTTGTACGCAAGGGCCATTGCCGGTTGTAGAGGTTCAGCGCGGGCGACACCGCGCGCAAATCCATATTCGCCTCGTAGTAGGCGTCAATGGTCCCCACGTCCCGCCAGTAGACTTCCTTGCCCTCCGGCTCACCCGGAATCTTGTTGGTCTGGAAGTCGTACGAAAACACCTCCGCCCGTTCCACCAGCTTCGGCAAAATGTCGCGTCCGAAATCGTGGGTGCTTTCCTCGTCCTCCGCGTCCGCCTGCAGCTCTTCCAGCAGCGTTTTAGTCGAGAAAATATAATTTCCCATGGACGCGAACACGTGCCCAGGCCGTCCCGGAATCGTCGGCGCATCGGGGTTCTTCTCGTGGAAGGCCAGAATCTTGCCGCGTTCATCGGTCTCGATCACGCCGAATTCGTGGGCATGTTCTTTTTCCGTCGGAATGGCGGCCACCGTGCAAGCCGCCTTCCGCTCCTGATGGAATTCGATCATCTGGGTGATGTTCATGCGGTAGATGTGATCCGCTCCGAAGATGGCTACCACGTCCGGACTCGCCTGTTCCACCAGGTTCAGGTTCTGGAAAATGGCGTCGGCGGTTCCCTGATACCAGGTCTCTCCCGGAGACCGCATCTGGGCCGGAACCGGAATAATAAACTGGTTTTTCAGCAAGCTCCCGAACTGCCAGCCCTCGCTGAGATGCTGCAGCAGGCTCTGGCTCCGGAACTGCGTTAAAACGTAGATCGAATAGATCCCGGAATTGATGAAATTACTGAGAACGAAGTCGACAATGCGGTATTTTCCGCCGAACGGGACCGCTGGTTTGGCCCGTTCCTTCGTGAGTGGATAAAGACGGGTCCCCTTGCCGCCCGCCAGCACAATCCCAAGTACGCGTAGTTGCATATGGCAAGGCCATTAGACTACACCACGGCGCGGCAAGCAATACGGATGATTGCAATTTATTGAGCGCGGTCCCGCAAATCCTCTGGAATCACACCATTGAGCACAAAGCGGTGAAATCGCTCCAAAGCAACGCGGAAGCGCCGCGACGCGTCTTTGTGAAAACTTGCGGGAGCTTTGGTGGCCATGGAGAGCCGGTAGCTTGCGCGGGCCGACTCCACCGCCGTCCTCAACTCTTCTTCGATTCGCTCACGTTCGGCTACCAATGAAAATGTCCCCTTTGCCGGCAATATGAGAAACCCGAAACGCGATCCAAATGTCGCGCAAATCTTAAAGGCGTTTTTACGGGGCGGCTCGTTACACTCAAAACATAGTGTCAAACCGTTACGATCTCGAAAAAATTGGCAAGATTGAACTGCATCTCCACCTCGATTGCTCGCTCAGCTACGAGGTGGTTTCCTCTTTGCTGCCTTCCGTCACTCGCGAGGAATACGTAAGCGATTACATCGCCCCAGCCAAATGCACCAACCTAGCCGATTTCCTGGCGCGCGCTCCCAAAGGCGTCCAACTGCTGCAAACCGCCGTGGCCCTCAGATTGGCCACGGAAGACCTGTTCCGCCAGCTTGCCGCTGACGGCGTCATTTACGCGGAGCTGCGCTTCGCGCCGCTCCTGCACTTGGATCAGGGGCTGACTTCGAGGGAGGTCGTCGAAACCGTGGATTCCGCCGCGGAGCGGATGATCCGGGAAACCGGCATTGAGGCGCGGCTCATTCTCTGCACCCTGCGCCATTTCTCGGAAGCGCAGAGTATGGAAACGGTTCGGTTGGTGGAACAATTCCGGGGCAGCCGGGTGGTCGCTCTCGATCTGGCGGGCGATGAAGCGGGCTGCCCCATCGACGACCATATCGCCGCCTACGAATACGCGCGCGAGTACCACCTGTGCCGCACCGCCCATGCGGGCGAAGGCAGCGGTCCGGCCAGCGTCTGGGAGACGATAAAATTGCTTGAGCCAACCCGCATCGGCCACGGCACCCGCAGCAGCGAAGACCCGGAATTGGTGGACTTCCTGCGACGCAAAAGAATTCATCTGGAGTTGTGCCCATCCTCCAACGTGCAGATTATTCCGTCGATTGGAACGATGGCATCGCACCCCATCGACCAGCTGTATCGCGCCGGAGTTTCGTTGAACATCAATACGGATAGCCGCATGCTGACGCCGACAACGTTGACCGCGGAATACGAGAAATTGCGGGACGTGTTCGGCTGGGGGCGGGAGGAGTTTCTTCAAACCAATCTGATGGCCATTGAGGCGGCTTTCGTCGAGGATACGGTGAAACAAAGAATCAAGGCGAGGCTTGTGGGAAAATGAGAGTGGGGACATCTTGACATCAGTTTCAGCAGACATCATGATGTGTTTATGAGAACCACCTTAACTTTGGAAGACGATCTCTCCCGGCGCATTGCCGATCTTGCGCGAGAAACCCGCCGTCCGTTTAAGGCAGTTGTGAATGAGGCTCTGCGGCGCGGGCTTGGCGACTTCTCGCCGCCCCAGCCAGAATTCCTCATCCATCCCCGTGCCGGGCACCTGCGGCCGGGGATCGACGATCGCCGCTTCAACGAGTTGGCCTGGGAGTCCGATCAGGACAGCCTCCCGCGCAACCCGTCGGGCCGTAATCTGTGATCATTCCCGATGTCAACTTGCTGGTCTACGCCTACGATTCCACGTCTCCCTCGCATGCGAGGGCCTCGAAATGGTGGGCCTCGTGCTTGTCCGGCAGTACGACGGTAGGAATCTCATGGGTGGTTGCCCTCGGCTTCGTTCGCCTATGGACCAATCCGCGTGTGTTTGCCAATCCCATGCCGATCGACGAGGCGGCCTCGCATGTGGAATCGTGGCTGGGCCGCCGGATCGTAACGATAGTCAACCCTGGGCCCCGCCACGCGGAATTGGTCTTCGGCTTTCTGCGTGCCGAAGGGAAAGGTGGAAACCTGACCACCGACGCTCACCTGGCCGCGCTTGCCGTAGAATCCCGGGGCGTCGTTTACACGGCCGAAACGGATTTTCTCCGCTTTGCCGGGGTCGAGTGGCGGAACCCGCTCGAATGAAGTAGGGCTGGCGACCCGCCTCCGTAACTTCGGGCCCCGCATCAGCGAAGATATGAGTAGTTCAGTCTTTTAAGGAGAGAACCTCGTGAATCGCAATTTATCTGCTTTCGCCATCCTCGCGGCGAGCCTGATGGGCACCGCCTTTTCCCCCTCGCTGAAGGCCGGCACGGATTCGATCGTTCTTGCGGGCGGCTGCTTCTGGGGAATGCAAGGCGTCTTCGAGCACGTGAAAGGCGTCACCAACACGGTCGTAGGGTACGCCGGCGGCAAAAAGGACACAGCCCACTACGAAATGGTTGCCCAGCGCAATACCGGCCATGCCGAATCCATCAGGATTACCTGGGATCCGTCGAAGCTCACCTACCGTGACCTGCTGAAGATTTATTTCACGGCCGCGCACGATCCCACCACCCTGAACCGCCAGCATCATGACGAAGGTCCGGAATACCGTTCGGCGATCTTCTATTCAAACGACGAGCAGAAGACCGGGGCCGAAGCCTACATCCGGGAACTGAATGCCGCGCGCGTATACAGAGACCCGATTGTGACGCAGGTGGTGCCGCTGAACGGAGCGTTTTATCCAGCCGAACCCGACCATCAGCACTTCCTCGATCGCAATCCGGATCAGGGTTACATTGCGAATGTCGATATCCCGCTTCTGAACGGGTTCAGGGAGAAATATCCGCAGTTTTACACGAGGGACAGCAAATGAGCGAACAGAGTAAAAGGTTATATCGCCGCGGTTTCCTGATGAGCCTGATCGGCGGAGCCGGCGTCTTTACCCTCGCCGCCGCGGTCGATCGGGGCGCACACGGCGGCAAGGTACGGATCGCCGAGTTCGACGCGAACGGACGCAAAACCGGCGTGGTGGAGGTGGACAAGGTCGTAAAGACGCAGGCCGAGTGGTTTAAACAACTCGATTCCGAACAATTCGACGTTACCCGCAAGGAAGGTACGGAGCGCGCAGGCTCGGGCAAGTACGCCTATAACCATGCGGATGGCCTGTATCACTGCATCTGCTGCAGCACGGTGTTATTCGACTCCAAGACCAAGTTCGAATCCGGCACCGGCTGGCCCAGCTTCTACCAGCCGATTGCGAAAGAGAACGTGGTGGAAGCCACCGACCGCAGCTTTGGCGCGGAGCGCACGAAAGTGAGTTGCGCGCGCTGCGATGCGCATCTTGGTCACGTGTTCGACGATGGCCCGAAGCCCACCGGGTTGCGTTATTGCATGAACTCAGCGGCGTTGAATTTCGTGCCCAGAGGGAAGACCACCGCTTAGTGACCTTCCACGGCCACAGCCGGCCGATCTGAAGCCGACCACCCCGGCAGGATTGCCGGTGCTGTCTCCGCGCCACAATCCGGCAGCGGCTGCACGGAATAGTAGTTCAGACCGTAGCGCCAGTTCCTGCTAACCGCCCCCACGCAGAAACTTCGCTTGGGCTCGGGCAAGTCGCGCCAGAGGCTTCGGGCGGAAGCCGCATCCACCCAGGGGAGCGCGGCGTATTCCACGTAAATCCATCCTGAAGCGGCCAGCGCAAACCAAAGCACCAGGGCTTTTCCGCTGCTGAGGAATAGCGGGCACGCCGCGGCGATCAGGCAGATCGGCGCAGCGATCCAGAGCCGCCCCACCGTAATGGGGTCCAGGGGAAAAGCCTCCCGCAAGCCACCGTTTAGGGCGCGCGGCAGCACTCCGGCGGCCGCCACGAAGAGCGGCAGCAACAGGGCCGATGCGCTGAGCATGGCGGTCAACCGGCGCGGGCGGAGGGTGCGCGCGGCGTCCACGCCACAGGCCGCCAGGACGCAAACCAGAGGCAGCAGCGGCAGAATGTAGCCCGGTAGCTTGTTTCGAGCCACGGAGAGAAACAGGAAGCCGAAAAGGATGGTGACGCCGAGGAATTTTCTACGCCTGTCCTGGTACAGCCTCGGCCAGAATGCGAAGCTACCAAGCAGCGTACCGGGAAACAGCGCCAACACCATGACGGGAACGTAGAACCACAAAGGTTGCACATGCTGCAGATCCGGCGAAGTGAAGCGGCCCAGTTGATGCTGAATAAAGAAAACGCCAAAGAACTGTGGATTCAGCACCTGGCAGATCGCATACCAGGGCAGTGCGATCGCGCAGAACACCACAACCGGGAGCGGTCTCAGCCAGCCGCGCCAGGTTCGCCGCGCAAACCACGCGAATGGCAAAAGCAAGACCACGGGGACCAGTCCTTTCGCCAGGACGCTGAGCGCCAGCAATGCCGCAGCCGCGCTGACGCTGACGGGGGCGGTTCGTCCTTCCACGACAGGCAGCAGCAGCAGGCACGCCGCGGCAAACGTGATCGACAGCGGAATATCCGTGACGGCCGCGTGGCTGTATCCCATCCAAAGCGCGGAAGTGGCGAGTAATCCGGCCGCCGTCGCGCCGACGAACGCATTGAATTCGCGGCGCACATAAAGGAAATAGAAACCGAGGAAAGCCAGGGAGGCCAGCGCGACCGGCAGGCGCGGAGCCGCTTCCTCGCCCAAGCCCAGGCGGAACCCGGCGGCCATCATCCAATACAGCAGCGGCGGCTTTTCAAACCACCCCTGGCCCCACAGGCGCGGCGTGACCCAATCCCCCGACGTTGCCATGGCGCGGCCGATCGACGCGTAGCGAGGTTCGTCTGGCCCGGTGAGTCCAAAGCTGGTCAGTCCCGAGAGAAAAATGAACAGCAGCACCAGCAGCGCGGCAAGCGCGATCCTTCGGGACACTCAGCACATTATAATGAGCTTGGTGCTTGCTCACCTCCTACTGCTCCTATTCCTGGCTGACGTTCGCGGGTGCGTGTGCGATCCTGCGCGGCCTGAGACGCTCCAGGGCCGGGAATGCAGCCTGACGCTCGCCGCCGAAAAGGAACCGTCCGATGCTCCGGTGGTTTTCATCCCGGATGCGAATCCCACCAAACCAAATCGCTGGCTGGCCATTCCACATGCGCTCCGGCATAATCTGGCCGACATGACTGCGCCCGAGCGCGCTGCTTACTGGACGCGCTCCATCGAGAAAGCCAAGGCCCTTTGGAATGACCAGTGGGCCATCGCGATCAATAGCGAAGAGCGCCGGTCGCAATGCCAGTTGCATGCCCACATCGGCAAGCTGCTCGAAACCGCGAACGGTTCCGGTGGCGTGGTCGTGGCCAAAGTGGAAGACATTCCCTTGCCGGAAAAAAGCTTGGGCATCTGGATTCAGCCCGAAGGAAATCAGTTGCGGGTCCATTTGGATCAGGCCGCGCCCGAAACACTGCTCATGAGATAAGAACAATGACGAATTTGCTGGAAATACAGGCGCTGCCGACGGCGGAGAACTCGGCCATTCATTTACACGCGACCGATAATGTCGCCGTGGCCCGCGTTCCCATCGCGGCCGGAACGCCGCTTCGCGTGGAGGGAATCTCTGTAACGGCGGTTGAAGCCATTCCGGCCGGGCATAAGATTGCCCTGAAGCCCATCGACGCCGGAGCGGTGGTGCGGCGTTACGGCCAGGTGATTGGACGCGCCAGCCGGCCCATCCGCGCGGGCGCGCATATTCACACGCACAACCTGGCCTACGAGGAGCTCGAATTGGTTTACGAGTTTCCGGACGGCGATATCCCATTGCCTGCGCCGCGCACCGGCCCCGCGTTTCTGGGATACCGGCGCGAAGACGGCCGCGTGGGGACGCGAAACTATATCGCCGTGGTGGCCGCCAGTAATTGTGCCGCGCACACGTCGGAGCTGATCGCGGAGAGTTTTGCGCAAGAGACTCTCCCGCCCGGTGTGGATGGCGTGGTCCCGTTTCCGCATGGTGAAGGATGCGGCATGTCGATCGGTCCCGATTCGGAACAGTTGCAGCGCACCCTTTCGGGAGTTCTGGACCATCCGAATGTTTCGGCGGCCATTATTCTGGGGCTGGGCTGCGAGGTGAACCAGATCGACCACTATCTGGGTCCGCACGCTCCGAAATCGCACCGGCTGGTCGGCATGACGGTGCAAGGCAGCGGTGGAACACGCGCAACCGTTGAGGCCGCGCGGCAGCAGATCCGCAAGCAGATCGAAAGGGCCGCCGAAGAGAAGCGCACGGAGGCGCCCGCGTCGAAAATCATGCTGGGGCTGAACTGCGGCGGGTCGGATTCGTTCTCCGGTATTACGGCAAATCCCGCGCTGGGCGTGTGTTCGGACATGCTGGCGGAGCTTGGCGGTACCACCGTGCTGGCGGAAACCACCGAAATCTTCGGAGCGGAGCATTTATTAGTGCGGCGAGCGCGAAATCGGGCTGTGGCGGAGAAACTACTGGGGTTCGTCGAGGGTTATAAGAAGTATCTTAGGCAGTTTGGGGGAAGTTTCAACGACAATCCCTCGCCCGGAAATAAAGAGGGTGGGTTGACGAATATCCTGGAAAAGTCGCTTGGGGCAGTGGCCAAAGCCGGGATTTCGACTTTGACGGACGCGGTGGCTTATGCGGAGCGGGTGCGAACGCCCGGGTTCGTTTTTATGAACACGCCGGGTTACGATCCGGTGTCGCTGACGGGCCTCGCGGCAGGGGGGTGCAACCTGATCGCGTTCACGACGGGCCGCGGCAGCGCGATCGGGTTTCCGTCCATCCCGGTGATCAAAATTGCCAGCAATTCGGCAACCTACAACCGGATGCGCGACAACATGGACG